>VFQN01004872.1_pt1 | contig 17133 bp, 28 predicted proteins | sample 3512371 | NCBI WGS metagenome assembly VFQN01 (sample SAMN10412370, study PRJNA504923) | tailings metagenome | isolation source: Replicate 2 from Balatoc abandoned mine | place: Philippines: Itogon, Benguet | collected 2017-08-28 | reverse complement strand
GGACCATGTTCCATGCATGCTTGGGGCGTTGGGGGCCAAGAGGCGGTTGCATGCTGGGTACAGGTACACTGCGTCACTGCCGTGGGCACGAAAGGAGGGCCGGCACCGGGTGGGCCAAGGTGGGGGCGTGGGGCCAAGTAGGGCAGACGGACTGATGGCTTGAACACTTGGCCATGGGCGCCAGGGTGGGTGCTGCTGTTGCAGCAAAGCCTGACGAGCGATGCAGGAAAGTGTGCTGGCGGATTCGTGCCGCTGAAGGTGTTAAGGCGTGAGACTGGTGGCACTGCCCCTTCCCCACCCCCCGCCTTGCCGTTATGACCGGCTGCCCCAGGCTGCCCCCTGGCCCCCCTGCCCCGCCGCCCTTTCCCCGCCCCCGCCTACCTCTTCACCTGCTGCCCGCTCCCCGGCCTGTTTGCAGCTCCCTGCTGGCATGCAATGACCTATCTCGCGGTTTGCAACTCTGCCTGACTACCTACATGCCACCGAACTGAAAGCGGTAACTAAGTGAGACCCTGGTAAAGATGTCTGTGTACCGCTCCCAATAGTTTCCTTGAACCCCTGGGCGGGGGAAAGCAGCGAGAACTACGCTCGTGAGAAGGGGGAAGTGGAGGCCGGCCGCGTAGTCCTACCCACGTCCCTCTTACCCTGACCTGCTGTCCTACCTCGAGTGCCGAGGAGACACATCAATGACACAGCAAATCTCCCGAACTCCAACAGACAGAAGAACACAACACTTTCCAGATGCCCGCATGGTCCGACTCAGGGTCCCGACACGGGGCAACGACCTCTTGCCGCCTCTTGCGTACTACTTAAGAGTTCAAATGTGGAAAGATGGCGCCACCAGCAAACCGGTGAGTTTCTAGGAATTGGGTAGGAAAGGGTGGACCAGGTCAGACACGGATGCTACACTATTCATATCAGGTTCGCAGTTGACCTTGTGCTCGCTGCTCGGCATGTTCGGTTGTCTACGGAGCGTTTCTTCCCCGTGAGCGTTTATTGGCTAATGTCGTGTGACTGTCATCTCTTAAGATACATGGATTCCATTGCATCTTGGCTCGTGCATAAGCCGCGTGCCTGGCCACTCTTGGCAGCATTTAAGCCCACCCGCTCCACCGGGCTGCTTACTAAGACCCCGCGGAAAAGGCCAGCCTACCCACCACCACAGCGCTGTAGTACCGTCCAACACACAGGTACTAGTGTAAGGTCCATCACCATGATGAAGTCATTGGCGCTGATGGCGCTGGTCGTTGCGGCCTCGCCGCTCGCACGGGCAGCCAACATCGACGTCACGGTGCTCAACTTTGCGCTCAACCTGGAGTACCTTGAGGTACGGCTCTCCTACATCACATACCTAGGATCGATTTTATACTCGTCCGCCAATAATGGGCGCGCCTCGACGAGCCGGGGTTTCTCGTGCACGGGACACCACACACGGCGGTCAGGGCCTCTGCCTCGCCACGTGCTCACGGCCTGCCATGCCTGCCCAAGACGCAACGCTTCTCGCCTAATAACCGCCCTCCTGTCGCATGTACAGGCCAACTTCTACTCCTGCGCGGCCTACGGCAAGCCCATCGACAAGTCCCTGTGGGGTCCCAACGGTGTTGAGCCCATCGGCTGCAAGAAGGGTGAGGCCAAGCACCTGTGCATCGCCTGCATTCCCACGCCCCTGGCCGCCAACACTCATCCCGGACCCATCCTGTGGCCTGTGTGCGGCCGTGTGGTCCGGTAATGCCTGCAGCGGGGTCTCCTCTTCCCAGCCATAGATTGCTCTAATGAGTACCTCCACAACCTCCACCCCCTCCCCCCCCCCCTAACCGCCCCGCAGGCCACTACAGCTCCACCGCTTGGCAGGTGGCCGACGAAATCGCCAGGGTGAGTGCGTAACCGCGTAACCGTGCGAAATGTCTACCCGCACTGCACAGCCTGGCAGGTTGCGCACGCCCCATGCAGCCCACCCCCACGTGCACTCGCCCCCTAGCTAGCGCCGCGTTCCTAACCATGCCCAGCCGTACCGGCAACTTCAACTCCTGCCCTTGTACCCGCACCCTGCTCCCTCTACCTTCCTCCCTCAACACGTCCCCTGCCCGTGTCGTACTTGCCGTACCCCAGGATGAGATTGCCCACGTGAAGTTCCTGCGCGATGCGCTGGGCGAGGCCGCCGTCGACCAGCCCAAGCTGGACCTGGGCCCCGCCTTCGTGGCCGCTGCCGACGCCGTGAGTGGCCGCCTGGTCATTGCAGCTTGTGCTTGTGCTTACGCGGCGACTGCATGCAGCGCCTCTGCCTTGTCCTCACGCTGCAGCGGCAGCAGGTATGTCTGTAACGGTGCTGCTGTGCCCAACGGCTCTCACCAAGGAGGCGACTCCGTGCCAATCTCTCCCCCGTGCAACACAACAATTCCTGACCTGTTCCTTATCACCACGCCCTAACTCTCCGCCGCCGCCTCCAGGCCGTCTCTCTGGCCTTCAACAAGTCCATCACCCTCTGCCCCCCTTTCGACCCCTACCTCAACGATGGTGGGTGCCGGTGATCATTTTGGCACTGTGCAATGCTCATTCAGCTCTCCGCCGGCTGTCCCGAGCCAGAAAGGAAACCGTACCACATATCTCAGGTCTCCCCTTTCACCCATTCCTGCGCCCCCAGTGTTCTTCTACCACGGTGCCTTCATCTTTGAGGACGTTGGTGCCACCGCCTACGCGGTAAGGACAAGCACGTGAGGCATACAACAGCGCCCGCACGCACGTGTCCGCCCTGTTGTTCCCTCGCAGGCCTAGCTGAGCACTTTGTTGCAGCAAGCCGCACGACTCGCGTGCCGCACTGCTTGCAAGACTGCGCTTTACCTTCTGCTTCTGACACTGCGTGACAGGAGCAGCTGGCCCTCAGAGGGCCACCTTGCACCAACGCGCCCCAGCCCTTGCCCCTCCCTCATTCCGTGCCTATCTGTCCTGCTGCCCCTCTGCAGGGTGCTGCCGCTCTGCTGACCGACAAGAACATCCTCACCGCGGCTGCCCAGGTGGGTACGGTCGTCTCGCTTTGGCCTCTCATCCTCCGCACCGGTCTGCAGCGTCGGCACACTTCGGCACTCAAGCAACCTCGGCCTCCTGCGTGCACTACAGCTGCACTTCATGCGCAATAGCATACATGTCCTAGCGCCATTGCGCTTCATCACGTGTCGACCCCTGCCGTTCATACCCCATGTGCACGTCCTGCCCCACAGATCCTGGCGACCGAGTCCTACCACGCCGGTGCCATCCGCACCCTGCTGGCCAAGATCCAGAACAACAAGACGCCCTACGGCCTGCGCGTCCGCGACGTGAGTGCAAGAACTAAACGCAAAAGACGTGTACATCCAGCTCAGCTGCTGTCACCTGCCCCCGGACCATAGCCATGCGTGCCACTGCCGCCTCCCCGCTGTCCTGCAGCACCCAGATGTGCATAGGCCATAGGGGCAACGCCCATCTCTCGCCGTACGGGCGCGGCGCTCCGGTCCGTGCAGTGCACTTTCAATGCTAGCACGGCCGGCCCCCTGCGCACGCCTGGCGTTCTCACTCTTGCAGCTGGCTGTGTGTGTTGGCGGTGTGCAGGTGATCCAGGCCATCTCGAACCTGCGCGACGCTGTGGACGGCCCTGACAGCATCGACCAGGGCATCTGTGAGTGCGGGTTGCTGGGAGATGTTCGGGTTGCCGTGTGACGCAGCGTGGCTCCAGTGCTCGCATTCTCGTCGCAGGATCCCCCTGTTGATGAGCAGCGTCACGCCGGCACAGCAGCCAGGCGTTAGTTGGCCTTACCTGCAGCTGCACCCGCCCTCACCGTCTTCCCCACCCCTGCTCGCACCTGCCTTCACTAGCATCCCCCACCCCTGCCCGCACTCACTTCCAGACGCCCTGTACGAGTACACCTACCGCAGCAAGACCTACTACAAGGAGGTGTGGAACCTGTTCCCCACCAACGACGCCGGCCTGATCTTCACCCGCAACACGGACCAGGTGCGTGGGGCTTGGGCCTTGAGGCCGGGGGGTACGGCGTACCGGGGCACGTGGGCAGGGGTACCCGCCAATAGGCCACAGTAAATGGTATGCGCATGCGGGGGTTGTTGCTTGGCTGCTAAGCGCCATGGTCCTTCGCCACATTTGGAATGCCCTACAGCACCGCGTCTGGCACTTGGGCATCGACTCACCGGCACCTGCACTGTGTCGTAGGTGCTGCGCCTTGTGCGCGAATAATGCTCCTGGACACCACGCACCTAATGGCAACCCGCAGTCGCTGCTTACGCAGCTGCAGGAAACCCGTTGGAGGTGCTGCGCATTGTGTACCCTTGCATCTGATGAGGTCACTACACAGTCCATGATGATGATGATGATGCACAGCTTTCCACTTCCCTGAAACCCTGGATGCTGCCTGCCCACCTCAGGTGCTGCGCATCGTGTACCTGGGCGGGGCCGATAAGGGCGGCTTCTTCCCCGACGGCCTCAACGGCGACATCAAGGCCGTGTCTTCTTAAAAATGCGTGTGCCGTACGCCTGCCGTACACTACCGCACGGCACAAGCATGATGCCCCCAGCGTGCGCGTCGTGCATGTGTATATACCTTCTGTCACTGCCGGTGTGACATAACGATCGTCTAGCTGCTGCCGCAGTACCGTCTGTCAGCTGCGGAGGACTGCTGCCAACGTCCTGAGTTTTATAATGTGAGAGATGATGTTGCGAGGAGATGAGGGTGTACAATACTACGATCAAATATTTAGTTAGCCTGCATGGCTGCAGAGTGGTGCTTGGTGGGGTTCGCCAGGGCTGTGTCCCATGGCACCCCCAGCCTACGCTTCTGTGTGCAATTCTCGTGGGCAACTAGCCTTCTGCCGCAACGGCATGTATATAATATGGTACACGTTATGTTTTGCTGTGCGTGTGTTCTTTAAGCGCCTCCTAATTGCTGCTGGATGTAACTGGATAGTGGAAAGCGGATGTGGACAGGCAACGCACGTGGTGCGTGCTCTTGGACCATCCTGGACTCTCCTAGAGGGCACCGTGAGGCCTTTTTAGCCACGCAGGCTACGCAGGCAACTGCTAACGTTCTGCACATGTGTTCTCACTGGCAATCTTTGTGCGCACATATGCGTGAATCCCCGGGTATCTTAATCCTAGGGCCATGCATGGTCATGCCTCCCCTGATCTCATGTAACGCCGTCGCTACCCTGTGCCTCTCTGGTACTGAACCGCTGGGGTTTTTGTATGGCATGCCAACAAACGGCTATACTTACCAGCGCCAGGGATGGCACGATAGAAAGTGTGCGTAACACACGGAAGACCAACGCGCTGGCTAAGGACCCAGCATATGTGCCTAAGGCACTCGACGCATGTGCCCACTGATAGTGGCATGCTACCGACAGCACACCCGGGAGAACCGGTCACGGTTCATTGGTGCTGCTGGGGACTGTCACGGTACTTCTATGCCGCGCGAATGTTTGCGGGAGACTGTTAATAACCGCAGGCACCGGATGGGGCTGACGGCAACTCTCTCCCCTGGGCTGGGCCGTAGACGCCCCAGTGGCCAATCTGGGCCAATGCTCGTGCAGCAGCTGACCAGCTTACAGAGGCTTTGGCAGCGCAAGGCAGTGCGTCAGGGATAGTTCGGGGGGTTAGGCTGCAGAGCGGCGGCACCGTGCCGTGCGACACGCAGTCAAGCACGCACCAATCCCTAGGTGCATACCCTGGCCACAGCTGCCTCCCTATGATCCAGGGGCCGGTCCTCAAACCTCCTGATTCGCGCAGTCATCAGCATTGATGCGGTAACCCCCGGCCGTGCCTGTGCGATGCGGGCGGCTCGACTTCACCCGGGAGTAGACAGCTCCCGTGCCCACTCAAGTGCGCAGAGGCAGTTGGAGACAGCAACGCTGATTGATACTACACGTTGTTTGTTGCACATATGAAGCTTTACGGCAATAGCAGACCGCAGTAGCAGTCTGGAGGCAGCCAGGTTGCGATATTCATGCTGATGAGAACGAGAAGACATGAAGTTAATACTTCATGTGCTGCTTCTCACCACAACCGTTGCGTTGCGCACCGGCGACACGCTTGCGAAGACAGGTGCAGTCGTGCTCTGGGGCGCTGCCGGCAACTGTAAGACTAGTTGAATTATGAAGAAACGTTACATTCAGTTTTAGCCTTACTTGTTACGGTGCACATACAGAGATCGACGGCCAGGACGCGGCTGTGGACGGCTCAGGACGGAGCGGCGGTAGCCCCCCTGACGAAGATGCTCCACGCTACACGGCCTGGCTGACAGAAAGGCACAAAGCCAAAGACGACGAGCCTAGGTGCTTCGTAATCGACGCCTTTCGCTACGGGCTTGGATGCATGTAAGCCACAAGAGCCTAGGCGCTGCTTGGGTTTAGACGCATGATGTGGATGCAGCTGGGGAGGTGGGAGGTGGGTGTTGCACCTTGATTCGCACTCACAGTCCGGTGTCTCACAGCAAGAGTGTCCCCGACTTCTCAGCTGAACGACTTTACATATGGTTGTGTGCATTGTCACTTGCCAAACGCCCTTCGCACCGCACCGAACTCTCTCCCATCCTGCCACGTGCGCAACCCCGGCCCACCCTGCACGGCTTCCCCCACAACGCAGGCTCAACAACCTCATGGTATTTACCGGGACATCCATTCTCGAAAACCCCAGCACCATCGTCTACTACGACCACACCGAGTCAGCCTACGCCTGCTCAGAACCCGCCCAACTCGAGTCCTTCACGGCGCTTACCCCACCCCTGTCCCATTTCCGCACCACGCTACCGCCCCCCGGGAAAGCAGCCGAGTGCGTCCGCATGCACTTTCGCGATACTGTGATACACAACCGCGCCTTCACGCGCCGCCTTCGGAACTGGGTGCACGCGGCTCCAACCCACACGGACATTCTGGCGCGAAACAGCGCTGCAGTTCGCAGCCTGCTGGGCGTGGTGTGCCCCTTCGTCCGCAGCATGTGGAACGGCCTGAGCGACACCATCCGGTCACAGGTCACAGCCGTACAGCGAGAGGCAAGCCCGGATCTGTCCGAGCCGTACATTGTGATCCAGGCGCGGGGCGGGGACAAGGTACGGGAGGTGGACATCCATGCAGAGGGGTACGACATGCTCATGGGCAAGGGCATGGCGCAGCTGGTCCAGAGGCACGGACACGTGGTGCTGGGTCTGCCGTGTGTGGTGGTGGGCGACGACCACCAGCTTGCCGTACGCATTGGGGAGCGAGCGGAGCAGGTGCTGCGGTGCAGCCGCGTGGTGCTGAGGACCCCGGGAGGGGGCCGCACCGCGCACGAGCAGAAGCAGTTCAACGACCTGCCGCTTGAGGAGCGGTGTGCGTCGACCAACGCGGTCCTTGCTGACATGGACATCATGGCATCGGCGCCGTACTTTGTGGGCATGTCCATATCTAACGTTGCGGTGGTGGCGTTTTACGCCCGCTCGTGTGTGTATTACCATGACCGGAGCACCTACGCAGACGGAGGCGGCGAGCTGGTGTGGTCGTACTTTGTGTAGCCGATTGGTGCATGCGCCAGGGGCACACGGTGGTGTGTGTTGTACGGCACTTTGGTTCGTTGTGCTTCGCTCACGTGCGTGCACAAATTAGTTGCATACGCAGAGCGCGGGGGTGCTCATGCGCGGTTGTAGTCTGCGTGCCTGTGTGAGTGACGGGAGCGCGTGGCACCAGTTTTTGTTGTTGACGGTGTGATCGTCCACAACCTGAGCGACATGGGGTGCTGTTCAAGTCGTCACCCATGCATGCCCCGCCGGCCCCATCCCTGGAGTTGGTCGTACCCTCAGCTCAGCCAGGATACTGCGTGCACAGGTTGGGTCGTTCCAGCAGGCTTGGGCTATTTATGTTAGTAACGTGCATATCGGTAGCCTGGTTCTGGTACCACGCATTTGTTGGGTGGCTGACTGGCTGTCGGGGCCTGCTGGAATACGGTGCAGCTTACGTTTTGGATACACGCACACCTGAGGCAACATGCAATATGTGGCGTGCCTTGCCATGGACCAGGACCAGGCGTACACTAGGTGGATAGCTGCTGTTAATGCTGTCACTGTGCATCCAGGGGCGTGCATCATAATGCGTGTTGCGTTTTGGTCAAATGCGGTTCGGGCGTTGCTAGCGTTCCCCGACGCAGAGCCCAGTGAAGCTGTGCAGGCTCTCACCGCGGGTAGGGGCTCTTGCCGTGCGAGTATACGGGTCACCAGCGCAAAAGCGTATCCTTTGGTTGCCGGGCGCAGCCGGCTAACATGTGCCGGCGCAGTGTGTGACCTGCAAGCAACCATTTTATTTCCTGTGTGTGTAATGGGGCTATACCATACATGTGGTGCCGCTCCTGTGGAGCTGAGAAGGTGTGTAATCGCTTGCAGCTGCATCTCGTGGCATGGAACCCGGTCAGGAGCGGGGCCAGGCCGGGTGAAGCGCCACGGCAGAACGAAACCTGGGACTGTCCGGCGCAGGCCGCAGGGTAGCCCCCATGCCCGCAGCGCTGCAGATGCTTTAGTGGGCAGCGCACTTGCGTTCCCGTCTGCCTTTCCCACCATATCGCACTGAGTTTGTTTGAGGTTTGTGCTAAGAGATTGGGTTGTAAAAACAGCTTGGGTTGCAGCGTGTTACCGCTGCAGAGATGGAGACGGGTGGTCCAGGGTGGTCCTTTTTAAGCTCTGTCTCACCAGCCAGCAACCGCTCACAGGCTCCAGGGCTGACTATTTGAACCTGTCCGAACACGTCCCTTACTCCGGTAACTGTCATGGGTGAAGCCTTCATTTGGGTGAAGCCTTCATAGCTGATCATAGGCTGGGTTTACGTTCGGGGCATCGGGGATCCTTTCAGTGGCGACCCATGGGTCATCCCCAGGGCCCACAGGCACGTGCGGGCGATGCACGGGGGGCACGGGCAGCAGCAAGTCTGCGCAGAGGATCGACCAGTGTGGTAGTAGCGGTAGTGTGTAGTCCTGACACTGCTGCATCACCAGTTTGGTGAAGCGCCCGGCCGCCCGCCCACGGGAACATCAGGTGGCAATGCCGCAACGAGCGCTGCAACCCATAGGTAAGGGAAGGCTCGGAAGGCCACAGTTTCGCCTGAATGCAGCTAGGTGCTGGATGAAACAAGGAAGAACCTATTTCGGCCCAGCGTGGCACCGGCACCGGTGCGCTTCCCTTCATATACCCATGCCCATCACCACCGCAGGCGCCACCCGCAAGCAGGTGTGAGCCAGACTGGCAGGGGCCAGCGCCAAGGGAGGGTTCAGGCAGTGACAGAGGTACACAGCCTGCGACGTCTCCTTGTGTCATAAATGCTGAGAGAAGAGAACGCGTGCTTGGTACTCGCAAACAGCGTCCTGGAGAGCCCATACACCTTCGGGCTTTCGGGGCTTAGCGAGTCAGGTACCAGCTCAGGTACTGAGGGTACGTGCCGCACGAGACGCGTCACGAAAACCCAAAAGACTGCCGAATCAGTGTTGAAGCGGTAGTAGGGCTGAGCGGCTTCGCAGGAAAAAGACCCGAGTACCGTACGTCAATCTCAAAAAGCACAAAATCTTCTCAACGCTTGAGTTTCGCAGGTCGGTTGCACGCACATAGTGTTGAACAAAAATGTCGCTTCTGCTTGGAGGCAAGCCGGGCCGCGCGGTGCCATGTACCGGGAACTTGCGAAACGCTGCCCCTCCCGCGCGACCGGCACGCTCAGTCGGCACCCATGTGGCCTCACCTGCCAACGTTTCGAGTGCTGCTACTAGTAGCCAAACACAAAAGCTTCCGTCTGGCAGTCCAGTTCGGGGGCCAGGCCCTACCCACGCAGCAAGCGGCATCGGCATCCCAGAGCCTTCGACCTCCACAGCTGAGGCGATCGCGCAGGAGGTCAAGGAGGTGGCTGCAGCTGCGTCTAAGTGTCCGTTCACGCAGCTGAAAAGCGCCATTGCCGGGGTGGGAGGTCAGACCGCGCCAGGTGCTCCGACAGATGGGACGGTACCAATTCCGGGCCCGCCCCCGCTAAGTCTCGCGGCTCTCCAAGACGTCAGCGTCATATTCACAAGTGGCCTGCATAACGCGATGCTACGGTTTGATGAACGCTATGGACCAGTGTGCAGGTGGGGGCGTATTCATCGAAGAGCGCGCTCACAAGAAAGGACATGGACCGGGCGAACAGCTGTGGGCCGAGAGCCCAGTCGTTTAGCATGTAGTATTTCACTGATTGGATATGGGGCTCTGCAACGGAGCCTGAGGCCGCTGCGGACCTGCAGGCAGACAGTGCAACACCCCTTCTGTGCAACCGTCCCTTTCACGCTCTTAGCAGCACGCCTTCCGCATCCACTATAGCATTCCACAAAAGCTGCACTGGCTTTGCTCGTGTCGAGCCAGAGTCTCCACGCCTCCACCGCCAACCGCACGCGTCCACACCCATACTGGCCCCTTTCCCGGCCTCCCTTACCCCCACTCCCACTACCTTCCTTTACCCTCCCCCACCTCCCTGCACCTCCCTCCCCAGGTTCGCCAACCCCGCCTCCCTCAACGGCGCCACTAGCTGGGTGTTCCTCAACTCGCCGGAGAATGTGCAGCACGTGTGCGCCACCAACGTTCGCAACTACGGCCGGCGCTACCTGCCCGACATCTACGAATTCGTGACGCACGGGAAGGGCATCCTGGGATCGCAGGTGGGCGGGCGGGAGCACCGGTGGATGGTGACGCAGACATTACGTCTGCCGCCGTACCATGAAATCCCGCACGTGTCGTTCAAGGCCGTACACTGGCCAGTGCAGCTGTGTAGCTAGAGAGCTGTCAGCGAGTGCGATGTGGTGCCGCTCGGCTTATTAGGGATGCAAGTCATGGGTACGGCTCCCTGGGGCCATGCGGACTGCGGCCGGTCCCCAATCACAAAGGCGCGAAACATGTGCTTTCTGTGTGCCCCTGCTACTGCCTCGCAGGGCGACTACAACACGCGGCACCGGCGGCTGTGCTCGGGCCCCTTCCGCAACCGCCTGCAGCTGCAGCGATTCTCATCGGTGGTGGTGGAGCGGTGAGCCGAACGAGTGTGGGGCTGTTGCGCGCCCGGTGGACGTTGTAGCAATGTGCAAGAGGGCTACATGGCCGCGGGGACAGTAGCTTCTAGATGATTTGATGGGAGGCAGTGAGCGAGGAAGGCTGCCAAGGTTGCTAAGCGGCAACCCTGCAGCGGCCAACTCACACACATGACCGCCCGCCTGCTGTGCCGCACGCCCTCTGCCTTACATCTCCTGACAAGCATTCTGCCACTCAGCTGTTCGACGCATCGCTGTTTCGGTCGACGGGTACGCCTCTACAGCCATAACGAATCCATCCCGCACCCGTGTCCTCCCACAGGTCGCGGCAGCTGGTCGACATCTTCACAGAGGCTGCGGCCGCCTCGACCTCCTCCTCCTCCTCCTCCTCCCGGCCCTCCCCCGGCTTCGTGACGGACGTGGCCACGCAGACGCAGCGGCTGACGCTGGACGTGGTGGGGCTGGTGGCCTTCTCGCACGACTTCCAGCAGGTGCAGCAGGTCAAGAGGTGAGCCATGGTCCAGGGGGCAAAGGGGCCCTCGGCGGCAGGGCCAGTGTCCAGGAGGCAAGGCTGCTGATGTGAAGGAGGAAGAGCCGGAGAGATCTCAACGCTGGCGGCCCTGTCTCACCCGGCCGCACCTTGCTAGCCCTGCCCTCGCTCCACCGGCTGTTCTCTGCCCTCCATTGTATGCGCAACGCACCCATGCCTATCGTGTGCAGGGACCCTACTGTTGTGCTGAAGGCCAGACGCACCTGACTTCAGCCACCGGCCCCTTACGCTGCCCCTGCCCCGGCCTTGTGCCCCATCTGCCCGCAGGGACCTGCAGGGCGCCGCCGACAGCTCCGTGCTGCATGACCGCGTGCTGTGGGCCGTCAACACGTTCGGGGAGGTGCTGGCGCAGGTCTTCATCACGCCGCTGCCCGTGCTCAAGGTGGGGAGTGTGGGGAGCTGTGCGTGGTAGCGGGTATATGTATAAGCTGGTGTGCACCACATCGGCGCAGGTCTTCATCACGCCGCTGCCGTCGGGCCTAGCCTGGCCTCCTCTTCTTCCCCTGCGCCTGTATACGGTATCCCTCACACCCCTGAAGAGAAACCCTGAAATCAGCCGTATATTACCATCCACCCTGCGCTCCGTACCGACTGGGCCTGCCTGCATACTCCTGGCGTTGCAGCATGCCTCCCTCTTTTACTTTTTGGCCCCCGTGCCTAACTCTTCTCCTGCCCTCCACCACCACCACCACGATAACCCACGTGTGCCTCCCCTCCCCTTTGCTCCCCCCAGTTCCTGGACCGGCTGGGCCTGCCGCACCTGAAGCAGCTGCACGCGGCGGTGGGCGTCATGCGCGCCGCCATGCTGGACGTTATCGCGCAGCGGAGGGCGGACCTGGCGGCGGGGCGGCCGGGCAGGGACGACCTGCTGCAGGCGCTGCTCACGGTACGGGGGAGGGAGGGGGAGCTACCGCGTGCAGCACAGAGGGAACGGGAAACGATGGAGACGGAAACCCCTACATATGGAGCGCAAGGGGTGTCCTCCGCTCACACCAGCCCTCTCCGGTTTTTGTCACACGCCGAGCACGTAGCCTCACGGCCCATCTTTCAGTCACTTTCCTTCAGTCGGCTCTCCACGCACCTCCGCTTGACGCTTCCCACCCGCCTGCCGCCCTGCGGCTCCCCCCTGTTCCAGGCCACCGACGACGCCGGCCAGGGCATGAGCGACGAGGAGCTGTGGGAGGACGTGCACGACATCATGGGCGCGGGGCACGAGACCACCGCCACCACCACCGCCGCGCTGGTGTACTGCATCTCGGCGCACCCGCACGTGCGGGACAGGGTGGAGGCGGAGCTGCGGGAGGTGCTCGGTGGGTGTGGGTTAGCGGGGGCAGGGGCGGGGGCCCAGGGACGGTGGGTGTAAGTGTGGATGAGGATGTGGGGTGGAGAGACGCAGGAGAGGGGGCATTGAGTGAGCTGGAGAGGCGCCTTGCATGCTGAGTCCAGGATGCTGCACAACACACCTGCAGCGCAAGGTGCACCGAATGGTTACGGCCGCCTCTACATGAGCATTGCCCCTGTACCCCGGTCGGCAGGTGACCAGCCGCCCACCTTCGAGTCCCTGGAGCGGCTGCCGTACCTGCAGGTGAGGCGGCAGGGTTGTGGGCACCGTACAGCTGCCCTTGTGCTTTCCTGGGCCCAACGGAAAAGGGACAACCATAGGGAGCGCGACGGGCACTCCTCGGTTGCACCCAAGGAATTGGGATGCACCGATTAGCCTCTCCGCTCGGGATGTACTTCATGCGGTTTCACGTACTTGATGTGGATCCGCCTGGCCATCCGACTCTCGGACTTCGCCGCACCTTCCTTACATATACACCCGCTCCCCTCTTCTCCTATACCCCCCTGACAGTCCTCCCCCGCCCCCGCTCCTCTCCCACCTCCCTCCCCCAGGCGTGCGCCAAGGAGGTGATGCGGCTGTACCCCGCCATCCCCGTGTTCCCCCGCGAGGCCATGGCGGACGACGTGCTGCCAACGGGGCACGCTGTCAGCGCAGGTGCGGGCAGGGCTGGGGGTAGTAGGCGTTAGGAGTCAGCGCCGGTGGGGGTCAGGGATGGTGGTAGTAGGCGGTTAGCGCAGTGCTGGGGCAGGGGTTGAAACGATCAGGGGCGGTCGGGGCGGTGGGGGGCGTGCTTGGAAAGGAGACCGTCCTCCTGGTGAGCACCGGGTCCCTGTGGGGGCCATGGCCCGCCAGCGCTGGCGACAGGGAGGCGACATGGCGACGGGTTGCGAGGACACGCTGGTGGGGGCATGCGGAGGAGTTGGGATTAGGGGGGTGGTGGTGGTGGTGGTGGTGGTGGCTCGGGAGGGTCTGGTGGCTCGTGGCACTCCTGGGCGGCGGGCCGCAGACCGACCGTGTGTAGGGAAGCACCTCAGTGCCGTGCCTGTTGTGCCCGGACACCCTGCTCCCCGCGACGTGGTATCCATGTCGCTGTACTGTGGCAAAATGCGCATATGAACAGTTCCAATTTTTCATGAATCTGACATGGACCCTCTTGACATACCACCAGGCGACGTGGTGTTCATGTCCTCCTATGCCCTGGGCCGCTCGCCCTCCCTGTGGAAGGACCCGCTGGTGTTCAACCCAGACAGGTGGGGCCGGGGCCGGGGACTCAAGGCTTGAATGTGTCACGGACAATGAGAAGGGCAGAGGTCTGAAATGCTCACGGCATAGGGGGGCACACCTGTGGCCCTAGGGTTGTCGGCACCGAGCTGGTTCGTGCACCTTGACTGCTCTCGTGCGCCATTACGGTATGCCGCTAGCGCTTACCCCCTCCGTCACCCTGGTGCCACTACCGGCATCCACTTGCCGCACTGTGAGGGCGCGGGCAGTGCCGTGCGTTTCATATCATACCGGTGATGTGCTCCCTGCTGCTGCCGTGCGCTGCCGTACGCAGGTTCAGCCCTGCACAGGAGGCCCAGCTGCACCGCTTCCAGTGGCTGCCCTTCGGCGCGGGACCACGCATGTGCCTGGGCTCGTCGTTCGCGCAGGTGGGTAGCCGCACATAAGTAAAGCGTGCTGCAAGAGTCACATCCCTAGCCCTGATCCGTACATGATTGGGTGATACAGCGTCCAATGCCACCACCGGTATGCTGGGCCGTTGCTGCAAGGCCCCGTTGCCACACCACTTGGTCGGCGCCACGGCGCTATCGCTGCGCCACGCCCGCTGGTTGTGGCCGTTGCGCCGCATGCATTTCCGCTGCCGCCTGACACGACGCCTACGTGCTACGTTCGCCCCCGTCGCAGATGTCCGTGTCGCTGATGGCTGCCACGCTGCTGCAGCGCTTCCGCTTCACGCCCATCACACCGAACACCTCCCTCATCCCCGTCGAATACGGTGGGTGGGGCCATGATGCGCAAAGCCAGCCCTAGTTTGCCCGCATGCTGTTGCATGGTACGGCTGGCCAACTGAACAGGGGATGTGCATCTGGCTGTTAGTCCTTACAGTGGGGACCACACGCATGCTAAGCGTTATCTGCGTGCCGTGTTCTTTTGACGGCCCTGCAACCCGGCAACACCCCGCAGACATCACTATGAACTTCCAGCCCTCGGGCGGCCTCAAGATGCGCGTAGAGCCGCGCTGAGCACGTGCTGGCGGGCTGTATGGCACCGGTACGGCAGGCGTACCGCGGCGGCAGGTGCCGGTTACGTGGGCGAACGGCAGGCTGGGTGGGTGCGCATGGAGCGCGCGTGTTTGGGGGCGGCTTTGACCACCCTGGCACGGCAACAGTCTGAATGCGTCGGAGAGCTAGCAGGGGAGGCGGGCGTGCGGAGGCTGCGGAGGCGGTGATGGTGGAACCAACGCACGTGTGTGGCAATCTGGTGCGAACGGGCCGCATGGTTGAAGGGCCTGGTTAGGGGGCGGCAATGAGCTTGCTTGTAATTTAGGGTGGTGAGAAGACAAAGTGCACTGGCATAAAATGGTAGGTTGCAGCTACAAAAGGTATTATGCTGCAAGCATGAATGGTGTTCCGGGTTTGGCGGGGCAACCATTCATCTGTGTGTCCGTTGCGTCCCACCGTCACTGCATGGATGATAGGCCTTGGCGTCGTGCTGTGTTGTCCGTTCCGCGTCTTTTGTCCCTGAACTACCGTATTCAGGGGATCTTTGATCCTGGGATCCTGGGGTCGGGTAGCAACCTATGGGTACCGTAATGAGGCGTGTGAACAGGAGCACCAAAACGTGAGCCTGGGGTGGAAGCACAGAAGGCATCAAGGGACCAAGTAAGCTTAGTGCAAGTCATGGTGCACCTTGCGAACAGGTTGGAACAAGCAGCATGCCGTACACACCACATGCGAAGGTTGTTGATTGTGATTGCTAGAGTGCGGACCTGGCTGAGATCTATGTACGGAACGGTATTACGTCCTTGGCGGCTGTCACACGGGTGCTTGCCGGACTGAATCGTGGTCGGATCGGATAGGACAGGCGTTGAACGCTCGCCCCTCTTGCAATTTTGGTCGGGTGTTGGGGCTGTAATATTGTGAGCATAATGTGCGCAGCGACAGCAACATTGGTGGTCTGCGCTTGGTGAGTGCATGGGTGGTCCGCAACATAACACGCCCTTCTGATATGGTACACGGTGTTGGGCTCTACACTACACATGTTGCGGTATCGATAAAGTGGTGCGTTTCTCTGGAAGATTATCTTGGTGAGGCGGGCTGTGGTGCCTCGTGAACATGAGACAATATTGGAATGTATAGCGTGGATGTATAGTGTGGGTACGGCTTTGGTTTAGCATACTGTAGGTGTCGTACAGAACGTGCCGCACCGTTGTGTTGCTGCGAGGACAAGTTGCACGGGTTGGTGCGCGTAGGGCAGGGGGCTTCTTGTGGGTGAAGGGGTCTTGGGACTGGGGGTAGGTCAGCCTGGTGTATTACGGAAAGGGCATGGTGGCTACGCAGTGTGTTAGCCAGGCAGTGCATGAGAGTAGATGGTGCAGGTGGTTGGCTTCAGTTGTGCCAGCGTGGACTTGGTTTTTCGTTCAAGGAGACCCGCTAGCACCGTGCCGCCTAAGCAGAGGCGGACATCGGTGGGTCAGGAAATGAGGAACACATGCTAGCTGGTAAGTGTCTCACGTGCTATTAGTGCCTAATGGGTCTGCCCCGGGGGTGGGCAGACCGCAAGGGTGTGTTGGTGAAGTGCGGTGCCAGCACGAAGGGTGTGCAGGGCCACCTTCAGTTTGGCGTGCAGACGGTTGGTGCACAGGTGTGGTGGCATGGCTCGTAGGTAGGCAGGCTCTGGGTCTGCGAGATAGCAGCAATGTCGGGTAAACAGGCAGGTAGGTACGCAACTCGTACACGACGGCAAGCGCAGAGCAGTCATGGTTACCGGTGCCTGTCGGTGTGCACGCCCTGTAACAAGCGGTCCGCAAGAGCCTGCACGAGCGGCTCAGGTGCCAAGTGCACGAGCGGGTCAGGTACCGACGCTCTGGTGTATTGCAACTGGCGCTTCTGTATGGGTTTACAGTTTTGGTCCCCTTCCAAGGCCCAGCCCCGTCCCACTCGGGAGACAGAGCTGATCCCGGCAATCAAGGACACGGGGTTTCCCACC
>VFQN01004871.1_pt1 | contig 17134 bp, 28 predicted proteins | sample 3512371 | NCBI WGS metagenome assembly VFQN01 (sample SAMN10412370, study PRJNA504923) | tailings metagenome | isolation source: Replicate 2 from Balatoc abandoned mine | place: Philippines: Itogon, Benguet | collected 2017-08-28 | reverse complement strand
GTGGCCGGGGGTTGGGGGGGGTGTGGGGGGGGGGAGGGGAGGGGGTTGGGGGGGGGGGGAGGAGGGGAAGAAGAAGAGCGGGGCGGGGGAGGGGCGGGGGGGGGGGTCAAGGCGGCAGGGGAGTGGGATGGAAATGCCGGCTGGCAGCGGCGGAGGGAGCAGGTCTGGGCTGTCGGGTGGGGATGCGGGGAGGCATGGTAGGTCGGTGGGGGAGCCGCGGTGGATGGGGCAGGGCGGGGGGTATTTGGGGCAGGAAGGCGTCCGGCTCGTGTCGGTTGTGGGCGGCCAGGCGCTGGGGGTTGTGGAGCACGGGGTGCGTGTGCCTGTGCTGGTTGCACAGCCGCAGCGGGGGCAGCTGCAGCAACAGCAGCAGCTTCTGCCCCAGGGCCGTGTGGTAGCGGTGGCGTACGACGATGGCGGGGTGGACGCGGGGGCGGCGGGGGTGCTGGACTGGATGAAGGGGGAGGGCGGGGGAGGCGGGGGAGGGTCGTTCTCCGCGCTGACGCAGCTGGCCAATGTGGATGTGCAGGAGGCGATACAGCTGTTCATGAGCCAGCGGCAACAGCACCAGCAGCACCAGCAGCAGCAAGGCGGTTGGTGAGCGGTTTGTTGTCGTTAGGCCGGTGGAGCCGCTGTCGCCGAGCGCGCCGTGCTGATGCAAGATACAATGTTGCGCTGTGGAGGTGGTATGGCTGTGCGTCGCACGGACCCCTGCGGTCGTGCGGCGCGGGTGTTAGAAGTTGCGGGTGGATTCGTATATCCTTTGCGAAGCTGCAGGGTTACACGTCAGCAGCAGCAAGGAACGCGGTAGTAGGGTCCGTGTGTGGGTATTATGGGCGGGGTAGGGATGCGTGTACTGCACAGCCCCACAGGGCGTGAACCAGGCTGAGGGGTGGGCAGCTGCTGCTTTCCAGCGTCACCGGCCGATTGTATATGCATCTCTAGAGTGGCTGTGTGGCTCTGGCCAAGCGTGCTGTACAACCACTTTCCGTACATACGTGTCGTGCCACCACGTGGCACGGCAGTTCCCGTCCGTCACACTCACTGCGCGGCGGCACCTTATCATGTTTGGAAATGATGCATCTGGGGTGGTTATTCTTAAGAGGGTGGCGCGTAACATATGGGGAGCAATGGTGTTGCTTGCTGAAAGGAACGGCCCCGGCAGCTTCAGGTCATGGGTGCACGGGGACCCGTCAACAGACACCTGTATGGCAAGACCTATCCAAGGTTGTGGGACCATTAAAGTGTGTTTGTTGACCTGTAATGGCCTTACCGCTGTTGCTGCTGGTCGGGGGAGGGTTTGGCGCAGGTCAGGCGTTGCATGCGACGGTGCTTTGGGACAAAGTGTTGGGATTTGATTGGGATTGTGTTTGAAGCTTTGACCGGAGATGTGCTACACGATATGCGGTACTCAATGGGCTGTGGTGCACCCTCTTGGTTCTCTAATCCCATCTCCATATGCTCGTGGCGGTGGGCTTGGCTGCCTTCGCTACAATGTGGGTGCATCTGGGTTGTCTCGTTTCCCACAGCGACCACCAGTGTTGCAAGCGTCGCGTCATGCTTTGGGGACAAAACTGCATGTGTTTGCGTGTGCACGAAGCCAGGGCGCGGTCAAGTAATCACAAGATGCGTTGTCGATGAGGGACCGGGAGCAGGGGAGCCCCCCCAAACGTTTCTGGCCACGCCCCGTGTCGCACAGCACATGCATGGTGCGATTTGTTGTTGGGGAAAGCAAGGAGCACTGCTCATACCGTGTGGGGATAACTGTTGCGGCGTAGGTGGCATCCAGTACTGCTCATCTTATGGTCAAAAAAGGGCTTTTCGTTAATGTACGTGATGAAGGCCATGGCAAAAGTAGCTAAAGCTGGACCAGGAAAATGGCCGGCCCGCGCTGCCCTGTGAGGTGACGGGGCGGATTGCTGGTGTCTTGTGGCCTTTTGGTCGAATCCGAGGCACTTATGCAGCTGCGCTTGGGACAACGTCCAATGGGTGCGGTACATCGGGTGGGTTGTTGCTTGTGGACTATATTTGGACACTGTATGCGATCACTGCTCCGGTACGGGCGAACACGAGGGGCCTGAATGAACGGCTGTTGGGGCGTCGTGGCACGTGGCACCGGTACGTCGAAGCATACTGCTGTACAATCTGATGTCAAGGGTGGTGGTGGGAGACCGAAAGAAAGGGCGCTGGGAGGTGGGAGCCTTGCTTTACTGTAAGCTGGTGTACTGAAACCATCGTGCACTTGGCCCATGGCCACCATGCACATCTGACACGGCGGAGACTCACAGCCACGAGCGACATTGTACGGTGAGACCCCGAGCAAGGACATCCAGGAACGCTAGTACCGCACACCGCCATACGACTCAGACACAAGCATGCACGTACCCTTGACAGTTCCGGTGATCCGGTCACGCCCTTGCACAACCAAGGACCAGGGGAAATCCACAGTGCTAGCCTGGCCTGGCCTTGACCGAATCCTCAGCTCCTATACGCCTTCAGCTGTCTGGCCGCGACCTCATCGGACCGAGAGCGTCAGCTACCGAGCAAAGCTGCAAGCAGATCCCGGCCGCCCACAACACGGCTTCCTCACCCTCACACACTACCTCCAGGGCCGTATAAGGCTCCGCATCCAACACATTCGCGTGCACGCACCCGTACCCTGGCCAATCACCTCACACTACCCTACGTGCTCTCTCTACACGGCACCGTAGGCACTCCCTTGCCAGCTTCCATACACCGTCCGTTCAAATCCGTTCGTTGCATACCATACATGCCCTCCTACAGCCTAGACAAGCATATGCGGCGTCCCCAAACTCGCCAATCCATTCAGCTGCATGCACGCCTTTGCCCTGCCCGCACCCACCCCAGCATCCACCCAGCCCACATGCATGCACAGCGCCCTTGCCCCACCCACCTAGCCTCCCTCCACTCCACTCCACTCCCCTGCCCCCATGCAAACTCCCCTACCCCCCTGTCCCTGTCCCTGTCCCTGCCTCTGCCACATTGAGTGACCGGTACAGGCGCAGGTGCGTCCTGTCGGTTTTGGTTGCCGTGACACGTGTCCATCCGTGCTGCGGCAGAACCACGGGTCGCTTGTGCGGCGCCAGCACCAGCAGCCACCGGGCGGACAGCGACAGCGCGTGCAGCGTGGCGAACAGGCGGCTGGGCTCGCACAGGTGTAGCGCGAAGGAGCACACCACCAACTCGAAAGCGACCCGTGGGTCGTTCGCCGCCCCACTCTCCACATGGTGCTCAAGGGTGCCGTTACCTCCCTCCTGCTGCTGCTGCTGCTGCTGCTGTTGCTGCTGCTTTGCCTGGTGCTTGCTGCGTTGGCCAGGAGCAGAGGCCGCCTGTGTGGAAGACCCAGGGTCGGTTGCCACGTGGCCCTCCAGACACCCAGCCGCCACGTCCTCGAAGGACCACGGCTGTGCCGCCCGCCCCGTGCGCGCCAAGTACGCCTGGCCCGTGTACGGATCGCACGCCGTGATGTACAGCTTGTACGGCGGTACGAGCTGCTGCTGTTGCTGCTGCTTGCCTTTCCCCTTAGGCTGGTTACCACGATTTGCCGTTTGGGCGCACGTGTTGGATTGCGGCTCCGGCGTGCGCCCGCTTGGGGCAGCGGCAGAGCTGGCGGCACCTGCCGCAGTAGCAGCTGCTGCTGCTGCTGCTGCTGCTGCTGTTGCCGCCTCGGCTGGTGTGACCGAGCGCTGTGCGTTCCATGCCTCCAGGGACAACGTGACCTCCCCAGAGCCGCACGCCAAGTCCAGGACGCGCAGCGGCACGGGGGCGGCAACGCCACGTGTCACGTGTCGCCACACGGCCTGGGACACGGGTGGCTCGGGTTGTGGGTCGGGGCCTCGTGTAGTGGTGTGGGAGGCAGGGGTAGCTGCAACAGCAGCAGCAGGTGCGGCGGCAGCTGGGGTGTTGCTGCTGCCCCTGTGCCCTCGCCTGCCGGGATGGTCGTCTGCGCACGTCGCCGAGCTGCCGTGCTCGTCTTGCTCATCCTCGTCCTCGTCATCACTGCTGTCGTACTGCTGGTCATCTCCATGAGGGCTGGAGCCGCCGGCTGCAGCTGCTGGTCCGTCCATGGCTAGGCGACCCAGCCACACCGCAGCTGGAGTGGCATCCAGCAGGGCTGCGAGCGCGCGGTAGATCTGGCCCTCCTGCGCGCAGATGCAAGCAAGTGGGATGTTAGGTTAAGCCGCAAGGAAGAGGTAAGAGGCGATTGGGTGGTAGAGGGCTGCGTGGTGGCGTGCGTCGGGGCCTGGACCAGGCTTCGGAGCATCCCCCTGCACACCGCAGCCGACGGCCCGACCCACATGAGGGTTCGTGTAGCGCTCGCCGTGCATGCTATAGAAAGCCTGAGGGCCCATAGCATCGTATGCTTGTCGTATGCTGTCCTGGCCGGCGTGAGGCCCGGCGGACGTCGCGGATGTTTTGTGTTGGCGTGTCATGGTGTATGCAGACGTCCAGTCGCCGATTGAATTAAATTAAATCTTATAGCTGTTACACAGGGACAGTGATGCATGGGCACCCGCACACGGATTGCGTGTTCAACATTACGCTGTCAGGACCATGGGGCCGATCACTCAAGCAAATTGTACTCCGGACAATGACTGTCTTAATTACGTGTATCTCTATATGAAAATAATGACATAGCGTACGCAGGCTAGTTGGCTCCATTTCGTCTTCTTCGTGCCGTGACGAGAGCCCCGCACCAGCCCCGAACACGCTCATTTCAACCGCCGGCTGTAGATCTGAACACTCCACAATGTCAACAATCGATGCGAATAGGAGCGAGGGCGATGCGGCCGAGCGAGAGCGCCCAGTCGCACCCGAGCGGCCAGACAAGGCGCCCAGCCCCACGCTGCAGCAACACCCCAGCGGCAATGCAGCAGCACCGAGCGGCGCTGCGGCCCCTGCAGCTGGCGTCGACATCGTAAAACCCGCCAACGATGACATGTCCTACCGCTATCTAGTCCTGCCCAACAACCTGGCGGTCCTGCTGGTGTCGGACCCAACTGCGGACAAGGCCGGAGCAGCCATGGACGTGAGCGCTTTCCTTGCACACCCCTTGGTGACGCGTTGGACAGCTTAGTAAACCCTTTATATACGCGCTGGGTAGCCAGGAGCTGCTTGCACATCACGCGTAATGAGGTGGTGGTGTTGTGAGGGGAGCTCGGAGAGCCGCTGGTGACGGCACTTGTGCGCCGTGTCCGGCTGACCGCAACGCGCCTAGCTCCATTCATCTATCAAATCGGCTACAGCTCATTGGGATGCGCACATACACCTAACTCATACTTCAGTAGCAGGGATACGGCATTCATGCATGTCGTGCAGCCTTCAAGAGCCGCTGCACTGGCTAAGACGCAACCCATGGTTGAGGCACACCCCGCCTCCATGATAGGTGGCAGCTTCAGTCCCAGTCGCTAACCCCAACACTGCTAAATGCCAGCTACGTTGACTACTTAACTCCCTAACCTGCATCCCCTCCTCCTCCTCCTCCTCCTGCACCCAGCCTCCACACGTTCATTCCTCAACCACCAGCCCCCGCGCGCCCAGCGGGCAACAGCACAGGGCATCGCATGGAGCGCCGTACGGATTCTCACCACGCACCACTGCCGTACACCCTTCATACGCTCGCGCCCCTCGTGGGCACGTCTCGGAAAGAGGTATATGGAGCCCTTGACGCTGTCTCCTCGCGCCTGCACGCGTTGCTCCCCATTCATCCAGGTGCACGTCGGCAGCCTGTCCGACCCGGACGCCTTCCCGGGCCTGGCCCACTTCACGGAGCACATGCTGTTCTACTCGTCTGAGAAGTACCCGGTGGAGGTGAGGCCGGCGGGTATAACACAAGATTATAAATATCCTCGGACCGGTATTCAAGGGAAAAGTATGGGCAGCAGCAGCAGCAGCAGCAGCAGCAGCAGCAGCTGATTTGCTATGAGGCAAGGTGTGAGCTGAAGGCAAGGGCACCCACACTGCCCATCTGCACGTCGAGTAGTGCAGCTGGGGGCAATACGTGACCTGGAGTGCCTTAGGGCCTCACCTAGGGCTGGGAGGAGGGAGCGGACGCCAATAGTCAAGGACTGCGTCAGTGTTCGTTACTAACCAGCAACCACCCCTGTTATCAACTGCCAACTTCCTCATCAGGACGAGTACACCAAGTACATCACCGACAGGGGAGGCACCGTCAACGCTTACACCAGCGCAGAGCACACCAACTACCACGTGAGGGGGAAAGGGCGGAGCGCGGGGTGTGTCGTACACGCCGAACAGGGCGGCTTTTTTGCACGGAAGCGATGTGTCGTACAGGCTGCACGTGACGGTTGGGAGCGGGGCAGGCTGACGCATGGTAGTCCTTCCGCCAACAGCGTTGAAGCTCGCTGGTGAAAGGCGAGGCCCGCAGTCAGGTGTCTCTGTTGGAGTTAGTGCGCATGCCCGACGAGCTTCATGTTGAAGGGTTGTATCAGGTTCTTCCTATGTCGGGTCAGGCACCCCGTACGGAACACCTCCCCACCAGATCCTGGTTTCACTTGAGGTGTGCACGCAACCGCCCCGCCCGCCTTGACCGCCGTCCAACCTCCTCCGTCCTGCTCCCCCTGCCCTTTGTTGTGCACATTGTTGCATCACAGTTCGACGTCAACTGGGACAGCCTGGAGGGGGCCCTGGACCGCTTCGCGCAGTTCTTCATCTGCCCCACCATCAGCGAGGGCGGCATCGAGCGAGAGGTGCGGTCAAGGGCCGCTCCTGGAAACGACTCGACAGGTCGACCGCAGGATCCGGTACCGAGTTTGGGTAAAGACATATTGGCCGGAAGCGTCGTCGTTTCGGTTGTTTCCGTGGTCTGAACACGCTTCAATTTCTGGTCAAGGGGTGCCCAGGACATGTACCTCAAACCGCTCTCTTGACTGAGCGACCTTGGTTTGCGTGCTTTCCGTACAACCTCCTGCTGCTTTTCCGCCGCTGCAACCTTCAGGTCCGCGCCGTGGATTCGGAGCACGGCAAGAACCTGTCGAGCGACGCGTGGCGCAAGAGCCAGGTGAACAAGTCCACCGCCAACCCCAACCACCCGTGGGCACGCTTCTCCACCGGTGGGTGTGGGTGCAGGGGGGGTCGCGGGGGAAGCGGATCGGCGCGGACTTAGTTGACTGGTGCCTACGGCTGGTGTTATGCGCAGCTGCACCTCAGGCATCTGCCTTGCAACATGTACCAACATGTGTCCCCAGTGGCCTTGTTTAGGGCGACTTGGTGCTAGTCCCGACACGCGGCTTTCCTCAACGTACGAGAAATACGCTTTGCGAACCGAACTGCACAACTTCAAACGCATGTGCCGCCAAGCAGGGACTCGCAGGACGCTGTGTACGCGCCCGTATGCGAATCCCTAATACACACCTATAACACACCCATGCCACACACGCCCCCAGGCAACCGCGACACGCTGTTCGTGCGCCCGCGCGCCTCCGGGGCCGACCCCCGGCAGGCGGTGGTGTCGTTCCACGAGCACCACTACTGCGCCTCACGCAGCAAGCTGGTGGTGCTTGGCAGGCAGGGTCTGGACGAGCTGGAGGGCATGGTGGGTGCGTCGGATGGTAGTGTACTAGCTGTGTGTGTTACGGCTGGGTGGGGTGCTGGCAACGATGAGCTGGACGAGCTGGAGGAAACGGCAGGCGCACGTTGGGGTTGTGTGCCGTACTAGCCGTGTTGTCGGGCATTCCCACAAGGTGCGTGCCGAGTGCCGAGTGCAGCAGGCATCGCTGTTGGGCACGGCCGGCGTCCCTCGGTGCAATGCAACTGCGCGGCCAAGGTGTGAGTGCGGGACCGTGCCTGTTGGCACGACGCGTGGCTGTACGGCAAGTGTACGACAGCACCCGGCTCCTTTGGTCTCGCTCCGCTTGTACTGTGTGCCCCGGCATCCAACACTTGCCTCCTTGCTCATATGCCACGCGCTTCTTTCTCCCCACACCTCTTCCCAGGTGCGCCAAATGTTTGCTGCAGTGCCTGACAAGAGCCTGCCCAAGCCCAGCTTTGACGGTGGGTGTAAGGGACCGTGCAGCCGGCAAGCCGTGCCGTACCGTGCCGCACCGTACCGTCCGTACACCAGTGTGCCGTATGGAGCTGAATTGCACCGTACTGGCACGTGCGTGGGTTGACCCACGGTCTCGCTCCGTGCTTGGGTTTGCCGGTACACTAATTGACCGGGCCGGATGTCCCCGGCAGTCCTGGGGGACAATATTGGCTCCGCCACCTGCAACTAACAACTGCACCCAGCATTTGCTGTTGCACATCCCGCTAAGCCACCGACTCTTGCTATCCCACGTCGGAGGTGTTCCTTGAGCACCAGGTTGGCTCCGCCACCTGCAGCTAACAAATGCACCCATCATCTATTGTTGCAAATTTCGTCAACCCACGCGTGCCCGCGCTAACCCACAGCCGAGGTGTTCCTGGAGGACCAGGTCGGCGTGCTGCTGCGGGTGGTGCCAGTGAGGGAGGGCCAGAGCCTGGAGCTCGTGTGGCAGGTGGGCGTGGGTTAGGGCGGGGTGGCAGGTGTGTGTGGGTGTAGGGGAATGGGGCGCAGGGGGCTTGAGAAGGCCTGCATTACGCATTTGGGCTACCGGCCTAGTTGGGGCATGCAACATGGACACAAGTGCTCACAGTTTACAGCTCCTGAAGCTGTCTCAAAGGTATAAAGCCTGAAACGCGCCCAGTGCATCTATTGCACCAGCCAAGGCAGTCAAGCCCTACCAGCCCTGACGCCTGCCCTCCGACATCTGCTCCTCTGCGCTCCCCATCTGCGCCCCGCTCCACCCAGGTCCCCCCCTCCGAGGCGCTGTACAAGGAGCAGCCCCTGGGCTACCTAAGCCACATGCTGGGGCACGAGGGTGGGTACGGTGCTCGTGAACGGGGCTGCGACCGGAAGGCAAACGATGGCCAGAGGTGTCAGGTGCTGCCCAACCTCGTGTCCATTGTCCCAGTACAACACATGAACTCTGCCGTGTTGCCTCCCCCCAACACCCTGCAGGCGAGGGCAGCGTTTTTGCGTTAGGTGTTAGGTGCAGCTCGCTCTTGCCATACCCTCATGTGCCCTTGGGTGGTGCAACACTGAAAGCCCCCGACCTATCAACTCCCCCCTGCAGGCGAGGGCAGCGTGTTTGCGTTAGGTGTTAGGTGCTGCCCACCCTCGTGTCCATTGTCCCTATATGTGGTATAGCACGTTCAGCCTGCCCTGTTGCCCCCCACATGTGCCTGCAGGCGAGGGCAGCGTGTTTGCGCTGCTCAAGGCTGCCGGGTGGGCCAGCGGGCTGTGGGCCGGCGAGAGCGGCGGCGGGCTGTCGTTCGCGTCCTTCTTCACCGTGCACGTGGAGCTGACGGAGGAGGGGCAGAGGCACATCCGCGAGGTGGCGCAGCAGGTGTTCAGGTGCGTGCCTTCGAGTGGGTAAGCGTCACGTGGGTTAGCGGGGCTGCGTACACGATGCACGGCAATGCTCCTGCGTTTGCGGGTGAAGAGCGCTGGCCGGCTCAGTCGTATCAAACGTACAAGAGGCGAAGGGTGAAGCAAGGTCGCTGCTGTCCAGAGCAGCGCTGCCGGAACACCCGCAGGCACACTGCCCTGCTGCCTGGGGGATGGGCTGTTTGGGTTGTGTTGTCCATTTTGCCGCCCTCCACCGCCCCTCGTTAACCCACACGCACCCTCACAGGTACATTGCGCTGCTGCGGCAGCCCGGGGGCATCAGCCCTATAACCACTAACACCACTACTACCTCGCTAAATACTAACCCTGCTAATCATTAACTGCTTTGCCGCACTGCGGTTGGCCCCAGGTACATTGCGCTGCTGCGGCAGCCCGGGGGCATCAGCCCTATAACCACTAACACCACTACTACCTCGCTAAATACTAACCCTGCTAATCATTAACTGCTTTGCCGCACTGCGGTTGGCCCCAGGTACATTGCGCTGCTGCGGCAGCCCGGGGGCATCAGCCCTATAACCACTAACACCACTACTACCTCGCTAAATACTAACCCTGCTAATCATTAACTGCTTTGCCGCACTGCGGTTGGCCCCAGGTACATTGCGCTGCTGCGGCAGCCCGGCGGCATCAGCCCCGAGCTGTGGGAGGAGGTACGTGGCTTAGCGCAGCTGCACTTCGACACGCGGGACAAGCCGCGGCCCTTCAACTACACCACCAGCCTCGCAGGAGGCCTGCAGACCTACCCCCCGCAGGTAGGGGCGAGTGGGCGAGGGGAGGAACGGGCAGGGGAGGCCTCTGTGTTTGGTCAACAGCACGTTGGTCGTCGCACCAAGGGTGGAGGGGTGGGTGAGGGTGGAAGGGCGGAGGGCGGACCTCAACCCCCGCAGGTAGGAGGGGCGTGGGGGCGAGGGAGAGTGGCAGGGAAGGTTCCCCTGCGAGGGAAACCCGCAGGGAAGGCCCCCTGTGTTGCCTGGTGGGCGTCATAGTGTTGTCGTGCTTAGCGAAGCGGAGGCGAAGGGGAGGAGGGGCGGGGGACAGGAACGGTGGGAGGACGATAGGCGTGTGTAACAGGGAGTGGGGCGCCGAACGGCGGCACGGCCACGGTTGTTTGGGCCCGACAACAGGTGCCGTAGCACACCTGTCGTACACGCAACGCCCACCGCTATCGACCCCCCAAACAATTCACCTTCCGCTGCCGCCAGGACCTGCTCCCCGCGCTGTACGGCGTGCCGTACGAGTTCAAGCCGGAGGTCGTACGGCAGGCGCTGGACCTGCTCACGCCGCGCCGCGTGCGGGCCTTCTGGATCAGCAAGGCGCACGAGCAGGGGCAGGGGGAGCAGCAGCAGGAGGCGGCGCAGAAGGGGGCAGAGGGCGAGGGCGCAAAGGCGGCAGAAGAGGCGGTTGCGGTTGGGGAGGAGCAGGTGGCTGACAGCGAGGCAGCGGCGGAGGCGGCGGCGGTTGAGACGGTTGAGAAGGCGGCGCAGGGGGAGCATCCCCTGGCCGAGGAGCCGGCGGAGGGGGTCAGTACGGCGTGTGATTTGGCGGCGGAGGGCAGCTTGCAGCAGGGGCGAGGGCTGGCGGCGGAGCCCGCGGCGGCGGATGCGGCGGCTGGCGGTAAGGGTACGGACGGCGGGCTGGCTACGGAGCCGTGGTACGGCACGCGGTACGGCGTGGGGCCCATCCCGGAGGAGTGGCTGGCGGCGTGGGAGGCGGCAAGGCCGGAGGAGGAGCCCAGGTGGGGCAGCAACGAGGTCACATGTCTGCATTACACGTCTTACACTCCGTGGCTAGGGCTTCCCTCGCGTCGGACATGCCCCATCCTCTTGCATATGCGGTCTTGATGCGTGCTGCTACCCCTTCCCCTGCCAACAGCTGTTGCTGCCCCCGTCCAACCCTCCCAGGCTGCACCTGCCCGCCCCCAACCCCTTCATCCCCACCGACCTGTCCCTCGCCTCCGCGGAGGCGTCCGCCGCCCCGCCGCACCCCGTGCCGCTGGTGCAGCTGCCCGGCCGCCTGCGCCTGTGGCACAAGCCCGACGTGCGTTTCGGCCAGCCCAAGGCCGTGCTGTACCTCGACGTGCACTGCCCGGAGGCGTACGGCAGCCCCCGGGCGGCGGTGTGCACCAGGTACGGCACGGGCAGTACTGTACGGCGGAGGGCTGGGGGCCGGGGCGGCGTACGGTGGACGGTGCCCATGTGCGGGCATGTCCTTGTGGGCTTTTTTTGTGATTTGGGGGCAGTTGAACCATGCAGCTGGAGCATGGAAGGGGATTCAAGTTGCCATCACAATAGCAGGGGGGCCGTCGCTCGCCCCAGACTGCCAGTGCCAGCACGGAGCCTCGGCTACGGGCAGTGCGAGAGGTGTTCCACAGCTACCATGGCAACCGCGCTGCCGTACACGCCTACTGCGTGACAGACTACCTGGAGCCGACGGCGGGCTCCAGCACCGCGGCTGCGACGCGCTGGTAGTTTGTCACGCAGCAGGCATGTATGGCAGCGCGGTGGCCCTGGTAGATTTGGAATGTCGTACTGCTCGCGGCCAGGACACCGTGCTGGTATTGGCAGTCCGGAGCGACCACGGCGCGGAACCACACACGGCGCCCGCCGCCTTTCCTGCCGCTGCTTTCGTCATGCGCTCGGGGATAGGGAAGAGCACTGTTTCCTTGCCAGCTTTCTTCTACTGTTACGCCTCCTTAAACTCTTCGGCCTGCCGTGCGGAACGAAGGACAGACATGTGTGCACACAGGCGCCGGAGGAGGGCCAAACTGTGTACATCGTCTAGAGGTAACGAGCGCTGTGCGCCAAGTTGTGTTGCGCCGCGCTCCGATGTGCCCATGCAGGCTGTTTGTGAAGCTGATGCTGGACTACTTGAACGAGGTGGCCTACCCCGCGCAGCAGGTGGGTTAATACACATACCTAATACACAGTGTGGTGATAGGCAGGATAGCACCTCGACGAGGTGGCCTCCCCCGCGCAGCAGGTGGGCCAATACACATACCTACTACACTGCGTAACGACGTGGATTGAATATGTTGGCGGACCTGAGGTGAACCGTCCCATAAGGAGTCGTCTTGGCCCGGGCAGCTGGTGGGTTTGACAAAATAGCAGGTCGGGAAGGTTGGCGACCAGCTTCACCACAGCCGGCGCGCATGGTGTATTCTGCCGGAGCAGCGAAAGGAAATGGCACCAGCCTTGCAGACATCAGCAGAAGGAAGAGCCGCCGTTGCTCCTCCCTCGTTCACACATTCCTGACCTTGACTTGCCCGCTTCCGTTCTCGCGCTCATCGCTACGACACCCCTCGTACAACCCACAGGCGGGCCTGGGCTACAACCTGCTTAACACACAGTCCGGCTGGCAGCTGCTGCTGTCGGGCTACAACCACAAGCTGCCGCTGCTGCTGCAGGAGGTGCTGGACAGGCTGGCGGCGTTCAAGGTGTGTATTAGCAGCTTGGCATACCCTCCACACACAGTGACATGTCCAATCATCAGCCTTGGGAGTGTTTGGCCGCGCGTGTGGTTGGCGAAGGTGGCTTGCCGTTGACGGTTTGGTGAACACAGTCCTCTGTGAGCCCGCCAGCCTCATTCGCTGCAAAGGCAGTTGGCGCGTATGCCGCTTACTCCTGGATTGTTCGGCTGTGCGCTGGCCATGCACAGGTGATCCCAGAGCGCTTCGAGTTTGTCCGTGAGAGCGTCAAACGAGACTACGCCAACCAGGTGGGGTGGTAGCACACCAGCGATGTGTGTTGTTGGTGGTGCTGTTGGGATGCGGTACGTGCGGTGAAGTAAGGCTGTCATCTTCACGCACGCAGCCTGCATGCAACACAATCTGTAGTCTGACACCGTCGTACGGTACGACGCAAGCGTACGTGCTTCCGGCGTGCGCTTGTGGGGTAAAGCCCCCTGCAGTTGACCTAAGGCACCGGCAAGCACACCGCAACAGCACATCCCCGGCAGCCCCGCTTCCGCGTCCTGCAACGCCGTAACGTGCTCAATTTACAAACTCTCGCATGCCGTACACCTGCCGTACAGGTGCACATGCAGCCGTACAGCTGGGCCATGTACCGCAGCGAGCTGCTGCAGACCGTACGGCGGTGGCCCGTGGAGCTGTACGCCGGCATTGCGGCGGAGGTGACGGCGGGGGAGCTGGAGGCGTTCGTAAAGCGCCTCAACAGCAGGTGCGTGTCCCCAGGTGTCCTCCACGGCGCTGAGTGCAAGTAATGGGCAGTATCACTGAAGGTACCGAACCTATCGCATCCCGACCTCCCGTACGGCATGAGGCCAACTTGTCCAACACTGACACGCAAACCACGATGCTGCCCCGCTGTTCCCCTCGTGAGCAACTGCACGAGCTTTTGGGTGATTTGTGGAGCCGGCAACCTGCCCCACGCCCTTTCGCCCGTGGCCGTTGGCCCTGCCCTAACACCACCCTGCACTTACCTCGGCCTGCCCCCAGGTGCTTCGTGGAGGGTCTTGCGGCTGGCAACCTGCGCGCCAGTGAGGCCTCCCGCTGCGGGGAGCTGCTGCTGGCGGCGCTGAGGGACGGCCTGGGGGCCTCTCCCCTGCACGACACGGAGCGGGCGGACATGCGCGTGGTCAAGGTGCCGCCCATGCCCACACGGCAGCAGCCTGCGTGCGCTAACACACAGCAGCGGGAGGAGGAGGAGCAGCAGCAGGGGCAGGCGGACCAGGGGTTCAGCTGCCGCGGGGGGTGGACGTGGGCGGAGGAGGGGCCCAGCGGCCGGGACGAGAACTCGGCAGCCATCATCACCTACCAGGTGGGGCTGTGGGTTAGCGGTCCGTGGGTTAGCGGGGTATCGGTCCTGCTATGGCATCCGCCATATCTAGTGTCGCACACGCTCGACAGGCCCGACTTATCAGGTCAATGCCGGCAACTCCCCAAACACGGCCCCGTTCATACTCCGTCCCTGTCACCTTGCAAGCCGCACTTGATATACCCTGACGGCCTGCTCTGCGGCCCCCTGCCATGCCCCATACCTGCCGACCTGCTCCAATCCCTCCCCCGGGCCCTCCCCGACCTCTGCCTGCCCTCTTGGGCCCCTTTCAGGTTGGCCCCGACGACCTCCGCCGCGCCGCCCTATCACCCGCCCGCCCCGTTCTGCCGTTACCCAGTCCTCGTTCCGCTCATTGCCCCCCTGCTCCACGCCCTCTTGCATCCCCCCCCGCAGGTTGGCCCCGACGACCTCCGCCGCGCCGCCCTGCCTCATGCTGTCCCTACCCTGTCCACATCGCTCACCGACGCCTCCCGAACCCCTGCCTGCCCTCGTCCGCCCATTTCAGGTTGGCCCCGACGACCTCCGCCGCGCCGCCCTGTCCCAGCTGCTGGTGCAGCTGGCCAAGCGCGACGCCTTCCACGAGCTGCGCACACAGCAGCAGCTGGGGTACATCGTGTCCATGCACGGGGGGCACGACCACGCGGTGGGGCACCTGGCGCTGCTGGTGCAGGTGGGTGTAGGTTGAAGGGCAGGTGTGGGTTACGGATTGGTGGGTAAGGTTGGTGCGGGTGTGAGGCTTGAGGGCGGCACCACAGTGTGGGGCACGTTGCGCTGCTGGTGTAGGTGGGTGTGGGTTATGATAGCTTCTGCCACGGGATAGGGCACCTGGTGCTGTTTGTGCAGGCGGGTGTGCGGGGGCGTGGTTAGAGTGGTGTGGGTTAAGGAGGACACGGCCACGGGGTGGGGCACCTTGCGCTGCCGGGTCAGGTTGGTGCGAGGCCGTTGGCGTGTTTCTGTGCTGTTGTTGCCAACGCGGTGCGGCGCAGCGTACGGCATGAGCTATAATCAGCTGATGCCGCAATGCCCCTGCCTGTGCTTGTGCCGTACGCATGTCCTGCCTGCATTACGTAATGCAGTCCAACGCGTACGCCGCCGCTGAGCTGTCCCGCCGCATGGACGAGTTCGTGGACAAGCTGCTCAACACGGGTGGGTGTCTTGCAATGGGGCGGGCGCCAAGAAAGCTGTGAAGCCGAGGGACCTCAGCAGACAGATATGGCAACATGTGTGCACAAGTAACGTGCAGGAGTGTACATGTCGAGTTGCCCGTACCGCATTGCCCAGCCGCACCTGTGCGCGCTGCCGTGGGCACGTATTGTGCCCCACTTGCTTAAACGCTTCATGCTATGCCTATGCCCTACCGTACGCCCCAATGCTCCTCCGCCTTACCACACCCGCTTCCACCTACCTCTGTGGCCCCGTAGGTCTGCCAGCAAAATGCGGCCTCGCGCCGGTGCCGCCGGCGGCGACGGCAGAGAACGGCGGCGGCGAGAAAGGAGCGACAGAGGGAACGGACAAGGGGCAGGAGCAGGGGCAGCAGGTGTCGGCTGCCACGGAGTTTGAGACTACGGTGGAGGAGCTGGCCAAGACTAAGCTGGAGAAGCCCAAGAAGCTGGGTACGTGCCGTACAGTGTTGTCCAGTGCCGTACAGTCCCTCTGGTGCCGTACCCGTTTTTGTACGACAGGTTGCGTGTGCGTGTGTAAGCGGGCAGCAAGGTACCACGTGCTGCGGGCACGGTGAGGTCGTGCGCGCTGGTTGCCTCTGTTCGTCGTAACCCGCGCCTGCTCCATGCGAGCTGCAACACGCCGTGCCCAGCACACATGCTGGCGTGGAAGACGAGCACAACCCATGTACTGCCATATCGCACACCACCACCACCACCACCACCGCCTGTGCCGCTCGCCCAACTCTATGCTCCGCACACCCCACCCCATGCGCCCTACCCTTCACAGCCGACGTGGCCAACCGCTGGTGGCACGAGGTGCAGCAGGGCAGCTACGTGTTTGACCGGCAGGAGGCGGAGGTGGCGCAGCTGCGGAGCCTTAAGCCACAGGAGCTGCTGGGCTTCGCGCGGGAGCTCCTGGGAGGCGGGGGGAGCTGCAGGAAGCTGACCGTGGAGGTAAGAGGGGAGGGGGAGGTGAGGGTAGGAGGTATGGGGAACGTGGGCTGCCGATGTGGCTATACAGGCTGCATGGTTAGGTGTGCAAGGGGCCAAGGTAGAACGAGGGGATGGTATGGGGTCGGGGCAACATGGAGCTGGATGGCAACAAGGCAACGGTCGAGGCAGTTTGGGGCTGCTCTGGGCGTCCCTTGCCCTTACGGTAGTATAGCACATAGAATGAGGTAGCGCACTACCGTATGTGGGCCTCGCTAGACCGCCAAGGCACACATTCTCAAGCGGGCCTGTACATCACACGACTACCCCACCCACAACAGGTCCGCGGCAAGGCGGAGGAGGCCCGCACAAAGGCCGCCGCAGCGCAGCCAGCGGAGGCGGCAGACGGAGGAGCAGCGGGGGCGGCAGCGGAGGCGGGCACCTCCGCCACAGGCGGCAGCGGCGGGCGCAGTGCTGTTGGTGGTGTGGTGGTGCCCATCCGGGACATGTGGGCCTGGAAGCGGGCGTGTGAGGCGTGGCCCTCTGTGCGTGCGCTGTGGCAGCAGCGCAGGGAGGCGGCGGGGCAGCCGCCGTTGCCGGGGGCGGGCAGTGGGACGGAGGCGGTGGCGGTGGCGTGAGTGCCGGATGGGGGAAGAAGGTGCTGAAAGGTGGGGTGGGGTGTGGGGGAGCAGGTGAAGGCTGCGGTGGCGTGAGGGCCGTGAGGGGGCGGGGGTGCATGGGGTGGGGGAGGAAGGTGCTGGAGGGTGCGGGTGGAG
>VFQN01004870.1_pt1 | contig 17136 bp, 25 predicted proteins | sample 3512371 | NCBI WGS metagenome assembly VFQN01 (sample SAMN10412370, study PRJNA504923) | tailings metagenome | isolation source: Replicate 2 from Balatoc abandoned mine | place: Philippines: Itogon, Benguet | collected 2017-08-28 | reverse complement strand
GGAGCAGGCGCAGGGGGCGCGGGCGGGGGGGGGGGGGGGGGGGGGGGGGCAGTGAGCTGGCCTTACCATCTGCTTCACGTCCTTGTCACTGTCGTTGCCCTTGAAGTGCGTGCGCGCACGCTTGATCTGCGCCTCCACCAGCTCGATGTCCAGGTCCACCATGGTTGTCACAAAGCGCTCAAGCGCAGCACCCAGGATCGCTTCGCCGCTGCACAGGCAGACATGCGTACAACAGCCGCTCATGGTCGTTAGTTTGGGCATCATCGTCAGCTGCAGGACGACAGAGCCAACAGGTGCTCCTGCGCACTCACGTCCTCTCCCGTCAATGCGATGTGGTGACAGCATGCAGCAACCCCTTTCAAGATGCACTGCAGGGGAACAGAGCAGTCCAGAGAAGCAGTAGCATGCGTGCAACTCCTTATGTGACCCACCCCTACCCACACCCCACAGCCTGGCCCGGCAAATTCATGTCACTGCTGCTATTGCAGCATGACACGCATCCCAGTTGCAGCACTGCCCTGCTAGCCCCCCAAACGCACTTCTCCAGAATGGTGCTGATCAGGTACTTGGGCAGGCCGGTGTTGTACAGGTCGGTGCTTGTCAGATCGTTGCCCAGCATGCGGCTGTTCTTCTTCTTGTACTCTGTGCACCACCAGCCCCTCCCTGACAGCCGCTGCTCCGCCAGCTCCGGCGTGCACTGCCGCACCAGCTCGCGCAGCCCACTGCCCTCCCCCTCGACCCACGCCTGCAGCAGCGCGGGCCTCAGGGGCACCGTGGCGCCCGCTGTAATGCCCTTGTGCTCCCGGACGGCCGCCTCCCAGCCTGCCGTCCCGACATCTGGCAGGTCCAGCAGCTTGAGCATCTCCACCAGCGCCTTGTGGACCCTGGCCTCGCTGGCAGCCACCTCACTTTGGCTGGTGACCTCCCCCTCGTCCCCCTCGTCCATCTCACCTTCACCGTTAGCGTGGTGTGAACGCTCTGCCGGCGCCAGCAGCAGCTGCAGCCGCTTGGCCAGCCACGCTCCCTCATACACCATGTCTGCTAGCTGCTCCCACATGCCCTTGTGCATCCTGCGGCGCTTTGAAGCATCGTACTCGTCCTTTGTGCGGGCCAGGAAGTCCACGAAGGAGCTGACGAGGAAGGGTTTGGCCTCGGGCTCGTCCGGGAAGTACTTCTCTACCAGGCGTGCACCAACGTCCAGCATGAACGGCCGCAGCAGCCGCCCTGCCTTCAGCTCCCGTTTCACACGCTTCCATGTGCCGGGCCTGGGGGAGCAGGGTCCAGCACACATTGCATGAGCATCAGGGACATGCCTTCAAACAGCCAGCAGAAGCCTGCTTGCTGCGGGGCAGGGTGCGTGCATGCACTGACAGTACAGAGAGTGCAAGGAGTGGAGGGAGCACGAGAGGGAAACATAACTGTGCGAACTCCTGGAGAGCAAAGTGGCCAGCAAGTGGCCATCCAGGGGGTTGTGCCATAGAGAGCACAGATACCCACGTGTGCAGGTTCATATCTTCTGCATTTTCCCTGATGGCGTTCTCGAATACACCCTTGACCTCGTCCAGGTAGTCATTGTCGCACGACTCAGCGAAGTTCTTGCTGCTGCTCGGGGCCTCCATGTGGCCCAGCACAGCGTTGGTGCCGGGCCTGAGGTTGATGATGGGTGCGATCGTAATCTCCTCCGGGTGCAGGATGGCCTCCTGCGAGCCCACGCCGTCCGCACCCACAAGAGTCTTACGCCAGTGCCGCATCACATCATGCCACACCGCAGCACCCTCGCTCTGCCCCGTAACGCCAACAGCCATGTCTACAGATTGCTGCTGTGTGCAGTTTCGCCCAGGCTGCTGGCGTGCTACTGTAGGCACCAGCAGGAGGTGCAAATGGGACGATTGACTTGCTCCCCCCACCCCTGCTGTGTAGCTATATACAAGTCCGCTTCGTTAGTGCATGCTGTTCGGTATCCAGCAAGCCCTGCCCCACGTACCTTGAGCACCTGCGTCTCGCACAGTTTGCCGATGATTGGCTCCATGTCGATCTCACGGCCGTGGCTGGGCACCACCACGACCGTGTGGCCCGTGCCCATGTGCTGCGGCACGGCGCGCAGCCCCGCCTCCACCTCCTCCATGGCCATAGCGTTGGATTGCTGCTTGTGGCCCAGCACGCCCGGCAGGTCCATAATGTGCAGGGGCACGGACTCTGCGTGCAGCAAGCGTGAGCACGCACACATGGATGGGTTTGGGGCGCCCGTAGGTACAGTGCGGGTTGGACGTACGAGGATGGATCCTGCGCTGGTGAGCCGGTGCAACATCGCGTTGCTTGCCCACTCGTGGTTGTTGGTGATGTTACAGAGGCCTCGCCCCCAAGCAAGGGTTACTCACAGTGCGCTGGTTGTAGCGCATACCACTGTACATGCTGGGAAGGACTGTGACAGCTGGGAACAATACCGTTTGTAGTTCGAGTCCACTGCTGCTGGTACTAAGCGCCATGCGCCTTGCTTGCGGGGACTTAACCTCTAGCCGTGAGTGCCCACCTGACGGCACGTGCATGGCCGACCCGTTGCGCAGCGTGAAGGCGGCGTTGGCTTTGCCCAACACGAAGCGTGTGGAGAAGAACTCCGCCCACATGCTTGCGCCCACCGTGTCGTCGGTAAGCAGCTTGAACTCCACCTCGTGCCCCAGCCAGGGCTTGTACCTGCAACAAAGGGAGGCTCGAGGGGAGCATTACCCCCATGCAAGCAAGTGCACAATGACCACGGACGTCACTCTGCGACTGCGGGTGCCTGTGACACACCAAGGCACGACCAGCAAGCTGCCCGTCGGGTATGCGCCTACAGCGCTAGTGCTCGCTCAGCCCCCCATGGGCTGACCTCTGCATGGGGTACAGCTTCTTCAGCAGGATCTCCCGCGCCCGGCTGCGCACGCCCAGCGCACGGCTCCCACCGCCACCGCCACCGCCAGCTCCCTCCTTGCCCGTGCTATCGTCGTCGTCGTTGTCGTCGTCGTCATCTGACACCATCAGCTCGTCGTCGGGCATGGTAGCATCAGCAAGCAGCTGCCTGAACTCCTGCGAGCAGACAGGACAGAGCCGCATATTGGCAATAGTCTTGGACCGAACGAAGCCATCGGCGGCAAGGCATGCATGGCCGCTGGGCTGCGTGGGCCTGCGACACATGTGCAGCCCTAGCACCTGGCATTGTTGGCAGGATTTGCGGCATGAGAAGCAGCTTGCGGGTAGGTACGCACGGCGTGGACATGCCACTTCACAAGCATTGACACACCTTGTCGTCCTTGAAGCCACACATGTACGGCACGTTGATGTGGGCCTCAGGGTCGACCTGCCCGTACCCAAGCTCGCCGCTGATGTACTGCCGGTACTGCACGCACAGGCGGGTTCACACATAGGGCTCAGTCTCGAGTTCGACCGCACCATCTATCATGTTGGCAGGAAGCCCAAGCCAGACAACCCCAGGCAAGCAGTCCTGCTGGCGCCACAGTGCCACGCGCAATGCCCCAACGGAGCAACAGGTCCCTCACCTGGTGGATCTGCTTGTTGGCCGCCTCCCGACTGATCAGCTGCCACCGGCAGCGGAACGCGGCATCGTCCAGCGTGTCCGCCACGTGCATGTACACGTGCTGCACGCGGTCCGTGCAGTGGACTCCCCTGCCGTTGGGCATGAAGCAGCCGTACTCCTGGCCCCGCGCCAGCGGCCGGCACAGGTTGTACTTGTTGCCCACCTGCTCCACGTGTGACTCCTCATCCCAGCCGCGCGAAAGCTGCGCCTGCAGCTCCCCCTTAACCCCGTGGCGCTCCAGGTCGAAGTAGTCAAACTCGCTGCCCTCCGCAAACGGCGACGTGTGCGTGCCGCCGTCAGACGGTGGCTGGCCCGGAGCCTGGGCGGGGCCCCCATCCGGTACGGCCCGCGTAGGCTTGAGGGCTTTGATGGTGCAGGAGAAGCGGTGCACGCTGTGCTGGTCCCCGCCGCACTGTTCACCAAAGGTCCGCAGGAAGTCGTCCGCTGTCGTGTTGGGCCCTGGGCGCTCATCTGGGCCCAGGTTGCCATGCAGCTCGCGGGGCAGCACGGCGCGCAGCTTGGCGGGTGAGGCCACCAGCTCCACAATGATCTTGTTGGTGGTGGTGGTCTTCCCTGCGCCGGCGCCGCTCACCATAACCAAGTGCAGGAACGTGCGGTAGGGGTCGAAGGAGAGAACCTGTGCATACGTGGCCGGAGTACAGGGGTTGGGACGCCAAGATGTCATCAGGGGCACACGGGAGGGCTTGGAGCGAGTTCAGCACATGGGGACGGCGCCGGGGCGACGAACGAGCGGGCACATGGGAATACCACCACGCATGGACACGCTTCGTTTCCCGGAGGCAGCGGTATCGACACACCAAGCAAGAGCGTGGCGGCAAAATATGCATGCACCAGTCATGGCGGCGTTGCGAGGCAGAACCCTGGCTGAACACGGTCGTGCATGGGAGGCACCAAGCAAGCCAAGATGGCTTGCTTGCTTGCTAGTCGCACGCACCTGTCCTGCCCGCTTGTCCAGCTCCTTGGCCGTCTGTTTGGCGGACATATGGCTGGGGCCCTGCGCCAAAAGCCGCATGAAAACAGCAATAAAAAACTTGCGATGTGTTTTTGTGTGTGATACTGGTTTACTGCTACGCTGCTCCACAGAGCCGACTCATAGCACGGAGGCCATGTAGGGGTCCTCAAGGCAAGGGAGCGACAAAAACGCCCCCTAACGTGCACCCCTTCACGAGGGCGAAGAGCCACCCGGAAGACTGCACAAGCGAGGGTACACTGTCTGTGTGATGAATATGCGCCTAGGTTACGCCTCAAGCACACAGAGCTGGTGTACGCATGGAAAGCGCAATCAGTGCACATCACGCAGAGGAGGACAGTTGGCGGGCAAGGACGACCACGAGCGGAACGCACCCTGCCAGCCTCCTCCTGCGCCAAGAACGCGATGGACTTGGACTTCGAGATGGCGTGGGCCGCCCGCCGAGCTGCCCGCTCCGCATCGCTTCCAGGTTGCGAGTCTTGCTGACGCACTGGCCCCGCCTCGGTTGTGCCCCTGTCCCCGCTGTGCAGCCGTGGCCGCTGCTGCTGCTGCTGCCGCTGCTCCTCAGCGTGCTCCTGTACCTGCTGCTGCGGCTGCGCCTCCTGTTCTGACAGCTGCTGCTGCTGCTGCCCGTCTTGCTGCTGCTGCTGCGCATCTTCCTCCCCGGCCGGCGCCTCCAGTGCAGCTCCACCTGCCCTTGGCACCAGCAGCCCGGTCGCGCCCTCACTTGGCTCCCCGCCAGACTCGGTTGGCGCCGGCCGCAGCAGTTGTATCTCTTTGCCGCGCGCGCCTGGCACCACCTCAGCCACCGGCCGGTCGCCGAATGATGAGTCTGGCGTGAGCTCCCCGCTGCGTTCGCGCCGCTTCATCTGCAGCACCAGGTGTGTGAACCCAGAGCGCACCACCGTCCAGTACACGCCGCCCGCGGGGTAGTCCAGGTCGCGCAGGCGGGACAGGGGCACGAAGCACTGGGCAGGGTCGGGTAGCCAGATGCGCAGGTCTTCCGTGGCTTGCCAGTTGGTGACCTGGCGAGCACGTGGGGCGGCATATACGAGGCACAGGCATAGGTGAGAGTCCTTGACCTTGTTGAGCAAAGCAATGAAGTACGCTGTTATTGGCGGACTTGTGTGCCAGTACTGTACGGCAGATGCGTCAACTAGTGTTTGTTGGGTAGTGGTCATGTACATGGACCTTTGGTGGTAATGGCTGCCCCGAGGTGCCAGAGTGCGCGCCCTGTGGCACACAGCCACACCACCGCCCTCATGCAGGCAACTGCCCGGGGGGCAGAATGTTTCTTCAGCAGCCTGATGGAGCTAACGCTGACGTCCTATTCCTAGTCCAAACCTGTGGTCGCTCAGCATAAGCTTGTTTCCGCGGCGTCAACCACAATACCGGTACTGTGTGGATACTTTGCCCGTCCTACCTGGCTAGCCGGCAGGTCAAGCGCACCAAGCTTCGGCACCAGCCTGCGGTAGACGCAGTAGAAGTCGTGGATCCCGTCCTCGAGGACCTCCAGGAGAGGAATGGTTGGGCGCCGTACCGACGGCGCAGACGGCCCAGGCTCTGGCCCAGGCTCCGGAGCCAGGACTGGCCGGTACGGCTCCGCAAGCTTCAGCACGTCCGGGTCAGCGGCTACGTGCATGCGTTCGATGGTGGTGTTGGCAGCGTTGTGGAGCAGGGTTCTGTCCTTCCTGACACGCAGCACCAGCAAGTCAACTCCCAGGAAGCCGCCCACCACCGCCAGGAGCTGGAGGTCCAGGGTGACGTGCTTGCCCCCAGCCACGGCGAGGTTGACCACGAAGGTGCCAGGATGTTCTGCGTCAGGGAGGACAATGGTGTAACCGTCAAAAATCTAGGTGTTGTGTTGATAGAATCTTATGGCGGTTATGATTCGCATTCAATGCTCGGGGTAGCTAGCTGCTGCAGCCTGCAGTGCAGGCACGGCACGACCTGGCACGACGGCAGGTTGCAGGTACCGCACAGGGCAACACCGTGTCCGCGTCAACAGGCAACAACCAGCAAAACGTTCCAAAACATATAATGTCATGCACGGCTTACCACGTTGTGGCCGTCGCGCTGGTGGCGTTCTTTGTTGTACTTGCTCTGGAATGCTGCCAGGCCGGCCGGGCCCATCCGCTTCTGCTCGTTCGTGAGGAACGCCTTGGTCAGCAGGGCCAGAGCCTCAGCCAGTTCTTCAACTTCAGCGCAGCTCAAGTCCTGGCTGTCCTCGTCGGCGCCTGACTTCCGCAAGCACATGGCTATGGCCCGGAGAGGGGACAAGGCATCCTCGCCCGCAGGCACGCACGAGATGCGTGCCCGCTCCAGCTCCTCGGTGTAGCTTGCGCATGTAGATTGAATTGCGGCTAACAGCGGGCTATCCGCAAGCTTGAAAGGGCCAAGTTCCGTCGCAACACGCACGCGTGGAAGGACCTCGTTCAACAGTGCATACTGGTTGACTTCTGCTTGGTTAGGGCTTAAGTCTCGGTACTCGCTGCAATTCTTCGGAGCATAGCCTGAAAGCCTTGCTATGTCAAAGTATGAACCCATCGATATCGGCAACCCGTTTATCCTATACCCCAGTTAAAAAGCTCTGGCGGGCAAAGCTAGGAGTGCTACCATGGTCACGAAGCTTCCCTTTGCAGAAGTACGTACATGCAGCGACAGCCGCCCTTACTCCCTTCCAAGTAGGTTGTATTATTATTATGCCACTGCGGCGTGCGATACGGCTTACAGGATATGTAACTTGCGTGAGTACCAGAGGAGCGCAAGAGTATTATGAGTAACAACGAGGAGCACGCGTATCAATAATGCATGGTGATGTACGGTACGGCAGGGGAGCGCTCGTTTAGGAGACACCACCACCCAGAGGATCAGCCCTACGGCCCTACGGCCCTGCAGGCTGAGTTTCACCGCCCTACATACGCCCCTACCATTGCTAGCATGCATGACCCAATGCCCGCCTTCGCCCTTGCTTTGCAAAACTCCGTCGGCAGCCAACCACAAGCAGCTAAAGCAGAGGAGCGTTCATGGTAGGTGTTGCCCGGGTGCACGTCCACACTCCAGGCCAAGCACCAGGCAGGCCACCCCCACCCACTCCCGACGCACGACCGTCAGTGGCCATCCGGTAAAGCATATCGCAATGGCTGGTCTTCTCCGTAGACTGCATGCGAGTACCAAGAGAAGGCTACGTTCGCTAGTCACTCTGAAAGGGCCCCGGGGCTCAGCCGAGGCCTCTAGCCCCTTAAAAGGGCACTTAATCGGCCCGTCGGCATCCGACCCCTACCGCACCAACGCGCCAAGTGCACATGAACCGACCCCCAACACCCCAAACCCTATACATGAGGATTTGCCAGTGCGACACACTCCTCCGCATTGTTCTGGCAAGAAATGACAGCACAAGCGTAATAGCTGTCACAGCGCCATGACCGTCGTGCCGTTCGCACAGCCAAGCACCCCCAAGCAGTTCAGTAGCCAGCAGAGAGATTCCCCTGACAGAAGCTCGTGCTCCATAAAAAGCGCGGCCAAACAGCACAACCCGAAGCTGGGCGTAATGTACGCTAACGATGACCGGAGGCCGCAAGCGTGCGCATGTGTGCGTGCATCAGAACTTCATCCACTTCTTCTCCCTGTCCTTGTCGTGGATGGCCTTGCCCGCCTTGGCAGCCGCCGACTGCGCCGCCGCCAGCTCCGCCTGTGCAGCATGGTGGGCATGCAGGTCAGGTTAGCCCACTGTGGGAAACAAGCGGTGTGCTACGGACCACTTTACACGAGCCCTGTGCAGCATGGCAAGGTGCATGGCGCTGGTTAGGCTCTTGCACTGTGGGTGCAGGATGGACGTTGTGTCCCTGGGGCCCTGGGTACTGCGCCTGCTGTGCATCAAGCATGGTGCGGATGCAATCAAACTGCAAAACCGGCCAAGCGTCAGGCTCTCGTATTGTGGGTAACAACTGCTGTGAAGTACCTGGCCCTAACTGCCCGCACCGCTGCACGCCCAGCGCCAGCCCTCACCTGTGATGCGCGGATCTGCGCCTCTATCTGCGTGCGCAAGCCCTTGTCAGCTTTGTTGCGGCTGAGCATCTCGTGCAGGCGGGCCAGCCGGGTCTGCGGCGGGCAGGGCAGAGCAGGCCGGACCAGGTGAAAGAAGGTCGAGCTACGGAGGTGAGTAGCTGAGGTTAAGGGTGTGGCGATGACCTTTACCAAGGGGCAGCTTGCAGAGTCCGGTAAGAGGGTAGCACAAATGCTGCAAGCACGGGGGCAATCTAGCAGGCCGCGCACGAGGCGGTCGCATGGCCGCACGAAGCCAACGGGACTACGCGCTCACCTGTATCCCGGCCACGGTGTCGTGGTGCGACATGAGCCCCTGACGGCCAGGCGGCGGACGCGCGCCCCGCCCGGCAGCGGCGGCGGCGACGGCGCCCGCCATGGCGGCCGCGCCCGCCGTACGGGACTTCCCGCCGCCGCCGCCGCCGCCGCCATGCCCCGCCGCCGTTTCCCCGTCCCCGGCGCCCGCGATGGCCACTTGCGCTTTGCGGATGCGCGCCGCTACCGACGAGTCGCCTGGGGATTTGCAGAACGACGGAGCATGGGACGTCTGGGTCTACCACATGCAGTTGGGGGGTGCAACTAATACTTTGCTTTCCTCGTTTATGCTGCATCGTTGCAGCTCATCAAGGGCCGCCACACCGCAAAGCAACATGCAGCGGGCTCTGCTTGCCATGAGGCCTGACACGCACCTGACACGCCCCGTCACACCCACTTGCACCTGCAAATGCCCCTGCCCCCCACCCTCCGCACAACTCCATACGCTACCCCAATGCCCCATCAACCCATCCAGACTTACACCCACCCATACACCTTCAACCCCCGCATACTCCTGCGCCTCCATGCACCCGACGAGGCATTGACCAAGTCGAGTCGCCGTCATGTAGGAACAACCAAATTGTAAGCTTATCACAACCCCAAAACATACGTAGACCTGCGCACACCCGTCGCCCCCCACACGTACCACAGACACAGCCATCCACCACAGCCATCTGGCCATGCGTTGATGCGTGAACGCCCCACCAAAGCCCACATCCCATCCTGCAACGACACAGCCCAGTCCATGTACCCCCACCTGCACCTCCCTGACAATTTACAACCCTTGAGCCCGGCCCCCGCACCCAGCGAAGCATTGATGAAGTCGAATAGCCCGCCGCCACCCGGTCCGCCCTCCTCCTGCTCCCGCGCCTCCGCCGCCGCCTCCCGCGCGGTCGCCACCGCCCGCTTGCGCTGCTCGCGCGCCCCTGCGCGCTTGCGGCGCTTGCCGTCGGGTCCCAGCAGTCGGCCTTTGCTGGAGCCGCCAACCTGTGAGTTGGCCACCGAGGATACCCCTTTCACCACGAGGGAACGCTACGGCCAATCCCCTTGTCGCTGTTTTATGGTTTACAATATTACGAAGTACGTAGTGTCCAAGGGCCAACCTCCTCGGCGACCACCGCGGCCTGGTACTACTTGGTACTACTTGGTGCTACTTGACATTACTGGGTACGACTTGGTACGACTTGGTGCTATTTGGTACCACTTTGTACTACTTTGCACCACTTGCTGCACATCGCTGCAGAGCGTGCGGTATGTACGTCCCCCTGGCAACCCTCACGCCCCAGGCACTCACCTTGCGCACGCGCGAGGGGTCCACTGCACCCAGGCCCTTGCGCTCCGGCAGCAGCAGCACCTCAGGGGCCTCCAGCGCGCCCTCGCCTGTGCGTGTGGGCCGGTGAGCGTGTGGGCAGTAGGTTAGCGCGCAATCATACAGCAGGACATGCGGATGATAAAGATGACCTTCGAGCGGGGTGGCGGAGGAGCTGGCAACCTGACACACGCCATGTGCATGGCAGCAAGTAGCTGAGGCAGAACCCGCACGCAACAGGGCACGTTGCCGTTGCCGTAGGCGCTTTCGCTGACCCTTGCACGTTTTATCAAGGTGCAACCCACGTCAGCCTTCCCCCTGAATGGGACCATCCGCTTTCCTTATAAACAGCAGCAACGGCAGCAAACGGACCCCGTGCGGCCAGCCCCCCGCCGGCCACGTAGCCCATGCGTGCCCATGCGCAACATTGCGGCACCTCACTGGCACATTCCTGTTGCTGCCGAAACAGGAGCACACCCGCCCAGGGCGCCCAGCCCGCTGCGTAGAACCAGCCGAGTGCGTCACTAACCTCGTCTGAATCGCGGCATGGAAACCATGCATCTTGCGTTCCGCACCCTCGCTGGCACCACTCACTCACCCCGGGCGCCCAGCCCCTTGCCGGCCACGTAGCCCATGCGCACCAGCAGCCGCGACGCCACCCCCCTGCTGTGCGCCTCCCAGTCAGCCAGGGCTGCGGTGTCGGACAGCGCACCGGCAGCGGCCGCAGCCCTGCGAGGGGGACAATCAATATAAAGAAGCATGTTCAACAGTGGCATTGCACACTATGCGTGCTTTACCTCATGTTCAGGGACCTGCCTTCCAGCTGGGAGTGCAGAGCACCGCAGTGGACGGCTACAAAGACTGCGGCCCTGGCCTACAGGCGTTACGAACAAGGCCAACACGCACGCTGCCTGGTGCAACATGACGTGCGGCGCAGCCCTGCAGCTGCGCATTGCCCCCCAGGCGCAGGCCGTTCTGATTAAGCCACAAGCAAAGCACCAACCCCTGCTCAAGTACTGGTACTGCCCAGAGCCCCCACCTTGCGTGCTCAAACATGTCGATGCCCGCGGGACCCCGCCGCCTCCTCCGCCTCGACCGGCCGCCCTCTCCATCCTCACCATCGCCCTCCTGCTCACCGTCCCCGTCATCCTCCCCCCCGGGGCCTTCCCCAGACGTCCGGCTGCTGCTGCGCCTCCGCTTGCGGCCAGCCCTCCCCAGCCCCGCCCTTGCCTCCAGCCCTCCCTCCTCCCCTGCTTCATCTGCCAGCATGTCCTCGATAGCATCCTCGCTCCCCGCCTCACTCTCACTCCCGCGCCCCTCCTCCTCCCCGTCCAACCCATAGCTGTCTTCGCTGTCACTGCCGCTGCTGCTGCCGTCGCTGCTCCTGCTGATGCCCCCGCCCGCCAACACATCATCCCACACCTCACTCTCCTCCTCCTCCTCCTCCTCCGAGACCCCTTCCCCCCAGTCCCCAACACCACCCCCGGACCCTCCGCCGCTCCCTGCATGCACGTACGCGTGGCGTACGACACGTGCCAAGGGCACCACGACCGGACAGCTCTTGCCCTGCTGCTGCTGCTGCTGTGCCTGGTGGTGGTGATGGTGGTGGTAGTGTGGGTCTAGAGGCAGCACGCTGGCCGTGCCAGCTGCCTCATTGACAGCCGCCACCTCTACACCCACGTACAGCTGGGAGCCAGGCAGCTGCGCCAGGGCGGGCCTGCCCAGGGCCAGCTTCCCGCAGCTCCCCGCCGCACTGAAGCCGTCCATGGGCCGCACGAGGCCCTCCATGACCTCAACCGTGTTAAGCATGAAGGGCCTGAGGGACAGATCCAGCGGTGGAACTGCATCAGCTCTGTGCTTGCTTGAGGCAAGTGCGGTGAGTGAGGTGCGGGATGGAGCCATGCCACTGGCTGAAGCTGCCCTGCTGCGATGCAGACCATGTCGGCGATAATGCAACGCCTGCCATTCAGAACTCCCATCGCACCTGGTGGGGATCTCGAAGGAGACGGAGAGGGTACCGCCCTGAGGTGACGCAGCAGGGTGTGGCGGCAGCGGGGCGTGCAGCACGTTGCATCACGTCGTCAGCACGAGGAGGCGCACGCAGCGTGCGGCACGCTGATGCACGTTGTACTGACGATGGGCGTGGAGGCAAGCACAGCCCGACAGTGGCATATACGCATGCAAGCATGGCGAGAGCACGGGCTACAGCAGCCGCGCCTTGCGTCTTGGTTCCACGGGGCCAACCATTACGGGGGCCAACCGAAGTGGGAGCAGGTTGTGCCACTCGCTTGGGACCTGCTTAGGGCTATTGTCCGTGCCCGTGAGTCGCGAAAGTGGAGCCCACCTGACGCCCAGGGCCCATGACACGACCCAGGTACCAACGGCCGTCGATGTATCGGAAGCGACAGGCGCTGCCGGGGGCCAGCTGGGCTCCCACTGCTTGGCGGGCCTCCCTTGCTTCCCCGCTCCCAGCCGCTGTGAGCTGGATGCCAGCTGCTGCAGCTTCTGCTGCGCCTTCCCCTGCCGCGGCTGCTTCATGGCCGCCTTGCGGCGCTGCTAAGCTTGCAAACAACCGCTCCTTCTTCAGCGCCAAAAGCGATGACTCCAGCTCGGCTACTGCTGTTTGAAGGTCGGTCCGCACCTAGCAGGTCAACAATTTACCAACATTAATCTCCAGTGTGCGGTAGGAGAGCCCACGCGCAGCTCCAGGCGCTTTCGGCCAGGCGCATTCCAACGACTCAGGCTCGACGTCCAACCGGACCTGCAGTAGCTCCTCAGCTCCAGCAGCTGAAGCAACATCGTCTCCACCTAGTTCCCTAATAGCTTCTTCTACTCCCGTGAGCGCCTCTCGCTGGGCCTCCAGCTGTTCCTGAAGCTCGCCCTCAAGCGCGAGACAGTCATCTGCCATCCTTACGCAAACTTATTACTCATATCGCAACAGTTATGACCACTGCTCTGCAGTCTAACCTGTCGTCGCAGTCGTCGGGCCATGACAGCTGACACGTGAGACGCCCGGCACGCCCCGTCACGACATGCAGCAGGTAGCCAGCATACGGTACACTAACATTCCCCGGCGCACGCGCTGACGGATCAGGTGCCAACGTCTCATACGCATCCCTTGTATGTGCTGCAGCCCCAAGGCTGTGTCCTAAGGCGGAAGAATTCCGAACCACTCCTGGGAAGTGGAACTCCCTTGCCTACCCAGTTTTACAGTAGGATTGCTATCAGGCTTCGCCCACGCTCCAGATAAGCGAGCCCAAGGCCTCCTTTGGACCACAGCGCCGCTCCTGCTCTTCTTACAAGCGCATGCCACAGTGCCTACATCCACACGATGTAGGGTCACATGCGTGCACGACAGAGGGACAAGCCACGAGCTGTACTACGAAACACATACTGGTGCCACAAACGCCAACTGCGTGCCAGACACGCCCGCATGCCAGTCACCGTTGCACAAAGGAGTGTTGCACTGTTAATTCTGCATGAATATGGCTTGCGCGCTCCAGTCCCTTGAGTGCCTTGCTGCGCCGGCTGGTTTCGCCGGCCCTTCGCAAGCTGTGCGCAATCCCGCTACCCCCACCTACCGTAACTGCTCACACCCAGTCCCATGGCCTCCGACTGCAGTACACATACGGGCAGTCCACACGACACCCGGCCCTAACGGTGGGACTGCAAAACCTCCGCCCTCGCTTTACCCACATCGCAGCTTGTCACCTAACCGCGCGCTCAGCCCAGATGGCTGTTGCCCCGTCCCTTCAGCGTGCGATGGCGGCGTCCCCGCGCCGCTGACGCAGCCCTCACATGCAGAGCTGGAAGCGCTCGGCCCACAGCGCCGCTGGAACCAGCTGCTCTCCACGCTGCCGCCCGCGCCCTGCCAGCCGCTCAGTCTTGCACGTACCTGCGAGGCAGGCAACGGGCACCAAAAGCATTAGCGTTGTCCTGCCGAGCGCCCGTGCATGCATGTGAGCTGATGCGCCTGGCCACAGTCCTGATCGACCCGGTTACGCGACCCACCGGTTCCGGTCAGCGCGTATGGTCTCTAGCATTGGCGTACAGGTGCACCCATGGAAACCCAGCACTGCTGACCTACAGAACCATCGAGCAGACAGCCCAGGTTCCTCCTGGCCCTACAACCCTTTTCCAAGCGTCCCGTAAACCCAACCTTACGTTCCCAACACAACAGCACATGCCAGGCTCACCGAAGTGATATGCACACGGGGCGTAGGTCCAACCCCAAAGCACAATCTATCCAAAGCAGGCAAAGCTGGAACTCACTGGTACATGGCCTTGTTGTGCATGATGAGGTTGTTGTCAACGAAGTAGAAGCTGTCGGACTTGTGCTCAAACGGGCTGTTCACCTGTGGGGAAGAAATTCCACCGACCAGTAGGCACTCGCCCAGCAGCTTTTTCGACAGCCGTCCTTCCCTACAGCATGTGCCCCAGGACCCTGCGCTATGGTAGGGTTCCCCTGGTGCAGCGCTGCACCCCAACACCCCGCGTGCTGAAGGGCGAGAGCAGGGTTCCGTTCCCGCGCTCACGTGAGGTCATCCCCTCCCAGACCAGCCCACTTACGTAGTCGTTGAGGACCGCCTCCGAGTACGGGGGCACGTCGTAGATGGCCTCCCACGAGTTGGTGGAGTTGGGGATGCAGAACCCAAACTCGAAGTCGTAGGTGCGCACGAGCTTGTTCTTAAAGAAGTGCCGCTCAATCATGCGGAGGTTTGGTGCAGGCTGCGGCCCTACCGAAAACTCCAGCCTGCAACAAAGAGCGCGAAGTTAGCCTCGTCCTTTTGCGTCCGAGGATGATGGCGCACAGGGAAAAGGCCGCTCCCACAACTTACAGGGTTCGCACAGTCTTGAACCGCAGGAAGCTCGCGGGAAATGTGTACTTGACGCTGCGGATCATATCCTCCACCTCTGCGAGACACGCATGCAGGACCCCTTTAGAGGTAGCTCACGGCAGGCCGGATGACCTGCTCCAAACGCGACTGACAAACCTGGGTCGAGGACCTCCGGGAGCGGCTCTGGGTCGGGCTCGCGAGCAACCTGCGTACCACAACACCGCAAAATGTTGGCATGTCCTCGGGGATCTTGAGCAGGTCGCCGCGTTGGACGCTCGCTCACCTGGTAAACTGCCACTCCAGTGTCATAGTCCTTAATCTCGAATTTGAGGAACTCTATCCCATAGCTGTTGGCGTTCAGGGGGCACAGGTACCCTGCCAAGCGGACAGACGCGGTTGACAAAGGCTCACACGGAGTTCCGGAAGACTCCTAGGACCATATTGAAGATGCCCCTCACCAGTAGTGGGCTTGTCAAGTGACAAGACAGTCTCTGGCGTCACCACGGCGGGCGACATTTCTGGTTATTCGAGGTGGCACGGAACAAAAGGGAAGGGCAACAACTATACAAAGTAGTAAACGGTTCCCCTATAAGTATGACCGGTTCTGCGAGGACGTGTGCGCGCAGAGATTTATGCAGAGGGAAAAGCGAGAATGCGGCACGGCACCACACGCACGCCCAGGTACGTACCCACCGGTAAACAATAGAGATGATTGCCATCTATTGTTGCATCATCACCTGAAGGTACATGCTGCTACATGTCGTCCTTGCCCACACCACGTGTGCTGTCCTCGATGTCCTCAGTCGAGTCGGCCTAAGAGCTGCTTGTCTGGCTGCGCCACAACGTGGCAATGAGAGACAGATATCATCCGGGGGAGCTGACAACTTGGTTGGGGCATTGCTTCCAGTAGGTGTGAACACCTGGCCTCCATCTGTAGGCAACCCTCCTTGCACTCGTGCATGCCTGTGTCTACACCCCTGTGGGCGGGAATACAGAATACGTGCCACCGCCCTACATTGGCGCACCAAGGCGGGCAGGGCCAGGGGGTAGCTGATCACAGCGCAGAATCAGAGCAATTCATGGCTGCACTTCGCAGGCGTTTAGTCAGGGGGATTCTCCCTGACTTGGGTGCACAGCGTGGTCCGCCCTGCCTTGTCGGACCCTGTTACCGAAGCGGTGCACTCCACCGCAGAACCGCACGCATCCTGCGTCCACGCCCCCGTCCTGCGTCCACGCTGAAGACTGGTCACGTGCCGGATGCCGCAACCCAGCCTTCAGCTCGCTCCAGGCAGCGGTGCTGCGCATGATGCCGTGTAGTCTCGTAGACTCAAGCCTAGCCCACGCTTGTAGAGCACGAGTCTAGCGGCATGGTTGCGCGAACTCGGCGGTGGCCCAAGGTATTTCGCAGCTGCCGTACGGGCACTTCGTCTCGCGGATATGCCCCATCAGCCTTTGACCACCCTCCTTGACTGCTGGTTCCGGCGTTGCCACTCAGCCAGCAGCTGCTGCGATGCTGCTCCCTAGTGCGTACTGGCTGCTGCACTACTGGGACGAATGCACTAACGGTGTACGACAGCCTACCACCACCGCAGCCAGGGGAGCACCCTGGGACACAGCGGTGGTGGTAAAGAAGCATTAAGCGCGTCACCCGGTAAACTCCCACTGAAGCATACGTCCCCCGGACTACCCCGGCCTCAGGGCAAAGACCCTTGCACACAACCGGCGCCTACCGACCAGCGTCCGTTCTTAACCTGGCCTTGCTTGTCCCAAGGGCGGGGCGTACGTACGAAAGAACTTGTTCTGGTTTACTTGAAGAAGACAAATGTACATCAGCGTGTTGCAACGGCACACTTTGACTGAGGCCGCAAGCCAGCAATCGGGGCGCGAAAGTTGGTTCTTAGACCGACTTTCCCGGGGGTTTCCAACCCGGGTTCGAATCCTACCTCAGGCGAGATTCCAGTCCTCGTCTGCCTGTGTGGTCTGCCCGGACCCATGGGAAGGCGTGTCGGTGGTAGGTGCCTGCCAGTGGATGATGAACCGTCGGGCATCAGCTGGTGGATGACTCCCA
>VFQN01004869.1_pt1 | contig 17137 bp, 17 predicted proteins | sample 3512371 | NCBI WGS metagenome assembly VFQN01 (sample SAMN10412370, study PRJNA504923) | tailings metagenome | isolation source: Replicate 2 from Balatoc abandoned mine | place: Philippines: Itogon, Benguet | collected 2017-08-28 | reverse complement strand
GGCAGCACGTCGAGCACCGCGAACACCACCACCGAGGCCACGGCCAGCGTGAGCAGGAAGGTCGCGAAGCGGCGAAGCAGGAAGAGGGCGATGGCCAGGTCCCCAGGGGAAAGTCGTCTGCCTATGATGGCCGAAAACACGACGGAGACCGACCATGGCCGAGCCCCTGCCGCAGACGCTGCCCTTCGCCACGCACGAGGTGTTCGTCGGCGGCCGCTGGCGCGACGGAGCCACGGGGCAGCGGCTGCCGCTGCTCAACCCGTCGGACGGCAGCGTGCTCGCCGAGATCGCCCGCGGCAACGCGGTCGACATCGACGCGGCAGTGGCTTCCGCGCAGGCCGCGCTCGACGGCGAGTGGGGCCGGATCACCGCCGCCGAGCGCGGCCGGCTGCTGATGGCGATGGGCCGCGCCGTGCTGGCGCAGGTGGACGAACTGGCGCGCCTGGAGGCGCTGGACGTCGGCAAGCCGCTGAAGCAGGGCCGCGCCGACGCGGTGGCGTTGGCGCGCTACCTGGAGTTCTACGGCGGCGCGGCCGACAAGGTGATGGGCGAGACGATTCCCTACCTCAACGGCTACACCGCGCTGACCTGGCGCGAGCCGCACGGCGTGACCGGCCACGTGGTGCCCTGGAACTACCCGATGCAGATCATCGGCCGCAGCGTCGGTGCGGCGCTGGCGATGGGCAACGCCTGCGTACTCAAGCCGGCCGAGGAAGCCTGTCTGACCGCGCTGGCCATCGGCCGCATCGCCGACCGCTGCGGCCTGCCGGCCGGCGCCTTGAACATCGTGCCGGGGCTGGGCGAGGAGGCCGGCGCGGCGCTGACCGCGCACCCCGGGGTGAAGCACCTGTCCTTCACCGGCTCGGTGGCCACCGGGCGGCTGGTGCAGGCCGCGGCGGCGCGCCACACCGTGCCGGTGACGCTGGAGCTCGGTGGCAAGAGCCCGCAGCTCGTCTTCGCCGATGCCGACCTCGACGCCGCGCTGCCCTTCCTCGTCAACGCCGGCGTCCAGAACGCCGGGCAGACCTGCTCGGCCGGCTCGCGCATCCTGGTGGAGCGCAGCATCTTCGACGAGGTGGTGGAGCGCCTCGCGCAGCGCTACCGCACGCTGCGCGTCGGACCGGCGCTGGCCGACCTCGAACTCGGCCCGTTGATCTCGAAGCGCCAGCACCAGATCGTCTCGCGCTACCTCGGCCTGGCGCGCGAGAGTGGCCTGCCCATCGCCGCGCAAGGCGAGATCGTGGCCGACGCGCCGGCCGGCGGCTTCTACGCGCGCCCGACGCTGGTGGCGTCGGTGCCCGGCGACCATGCGCTCGCGCAGGAGGAGATCTTCGGCCCGATGCAGGTGGTGATCGCCTTCCAGGGCGAGGCCGAGGCGGTGCGCATTGCCAACGGCACGCCCTACGGCCTGGTGGCGGGCGTGTGGACGCGCGACGGTTCGCGCGCGCTGCGCATGGCCCGCGCGCTGAAGTGCGGCCAGGTGTTCGTCAACAACTACGGCGCCGGCGGCGGCGTGGAGCTGCCCTTCGGCGGCGTGGGCGCCTCCGGCCACGGCCGCGAGAAGGGCTTCGAGGCGCTGTATGGTTTCTCGGCGCTGAAGACGGTGGCGATCCTGCACGGCTGAGCGACGGCGCGTGTCCTCCCTAGCGTGAAGGGGGCGATGCCATTGCGGTGCCGGCGCGCCGGATCAATGATCGGCGCGCTACCGGAAGGAGGCTGGCCATGAAGACGAAGGCTTCGCTGCGCAAGGGACTGCTGGCCACCGGCGCCGCGGCGGCGATGGCCGCCTGCGGCGGCGGCGCGGAACTGCTGCTGGTCACCGTGGTCACGCCGCTGAACGGCCAGTGGCTCGACCAGACCGCGGGCAGCAGCGTGGCGGTCACGTTCGTGAACCTGAATCCCGCCGACTACCTCTACAAGCCGACGCTCGTGTCCGATGCGCTGCTGCTCAATCCGAGCGGGGTGTGTGCCGGCACCGCCGACGGCGACGGCAACCTGCCGCTGTCGGGCACGCTCGACAACGGCAAGCTGCGCCTGGCCGTCACCGAGACCGGCCAGACCTGCGTGGACGGCCGCTTCACCGACCTGCGCCGCCTCGAGGCCGTGGTCGGCAGTGGAACCACGACGCGCGTGTTCATCAACAGCCGCATCGACGTGCGCCTGACCGAGGGCCTGTGGGTCAGCGAGGGCAGCGGTGCGCTGCGCATCAAGTTCGACAACGCCGTGGGCGTCGGCAGCTTCGCCGATTCGGTCGACAACGGCAGCACGACCGAGGTGGGCGCCTGCGACGTGTCGCCCGGCGTTGCCTCGGCGCGGCTGATCGGCACGCTGGCGGGCTTTGGCGTCGGCGGCATCACGAATCCGACGATCGCGGCGCTGACGGAAGAGAACGGCGGCGCACAGCGATTCAGCCAGGTGGTGTTCGTCGACGGCGCCACCTTGACGCTGCGCACGTCCGCCGGCCAGGCGGTGACGCTCAAGCGTCAGAAGGAAGCCGTGCCCAGCACCTGCCCGTGAGCTGCGCTCACGGTGCCGCCGGCGCGAAGATCGCGCGTCTCAAGCTCAGCTCGCGCACCGGCTCGCCGACGCTGAGCGTGAGTTCGTCGCGGCCCTGCAGCGCCTGCCACAACTCGGCCAGCGGGCGCGAGGCCGGCAGGCCGGCCCACTGCGCGATCGCTTCGCCGGGGCGGATGCCGGCCCGCGCCGCCGGGCTGCCGGGCAGCACATGCTGCACGCGCAGCAGCGCGCCCGCGCGTTCGGGCACCAGCCCGAAGCCACCCGGCGTCGCGAAGCGGCCGCCTTCCACGCACAGGCGGTCGTGCGCCAGGTCGAGCGCCCAGCGCGCCCCGTCGAGCAGGGCGGTGCCGGCCAGGCCCCGTGCGGCGTCGCCGAGGGCGCGGCGCAGGGTCGACTGGGTCAGCCGCAGCACGGGCACGTCGCTGCGCCGCTGCGGGCCGAGCGCGGCTTCGGGCATCACCGTCAGGCGCATCTCGCCCGCCAGAGCCAGGCCCGCCGTCGCGGGTTCGGGCGGCTCGGCCTCGATGCGGATGAGGCCGGCAGGGTTGCCGCTGTCCAGCACGTAGCGTTCGCCTGAAGCCAGGGTGACCACCGGCAGCGTGCGGTGGCGCGCCAGCGGCACCGGTGCCAGGGCCTCGGGGCAGGCGGCGGCATCGTCGTCGCCGAAGCGGCCGGTCCAGCTACGCAGGTCGAGCTCAGCGCGCTGGCCGTCGAGCCAGGGCACGCCCAGCACGCCGTCGATGCCTTCGCCCGCAGGGCCAAGCAGGCGCGCCGGCTCGATCACCAGGGCGCGCTGGTCGCGGCGCTCGTAGCGGCCGACCGCCAGCGGCGGCAGCGTGACCTCGCCGCCCTGCACCGCGCCGAGCGGCGTCTCGGCGCGGACCGTGCCGGCCGGTTCCAGGCCAAGCTGCCGGGCCAGCGCCGGCGAGACGAGGTTGCGGCTCGCGCCGGTGTCGAGCAGCCAGCGGCCGCTGCGGCCGCCGAGCGTTGCCGTGAGTTCGATCCAGCCGCCGAGTTCGCCCAGCGCAACGCGCCGCAGCGGCACCGGCCCGGAATCCGCGCGTGCCGCGCCGACGCCGGCCAGCGCGGCGGCCAGCGCCAGCGCGGCCAGGCGAGCGCTGGGCCTCATGGCTTGAGCGTCTGCACGAAGTCGGTGCTGCGCTCGACCAGTTCGTCGAGCACCGGCTCGAGCGCCTCGATGCGCGCGACGCGCCGCGCGTCGGCCGCCGCCAGCGCGGTGGCATCACGGCTGAGCACCGCATCCCAGTGGTTGATCGACTCGAGCACGTCGTTCAGCGCGAACGCCGTGCCCTGGTAGACCTCGTCGACGACGAAGTCGCGCAGACGCTTGAAGCCGCGCTGCGCGGCGGCGCCGAAGCGCCAGCGCACCTCGGCATCCATGGCCAGCAGGCGCGCTGCGAAGCCGTCGGTGAACTCGTTGTAGCGCTTCAGCGCCAGGTTCAGGTGCGCCATCACGGCGTCCTCGACCAGCTTGGCCAGCGGCCACTCCAGCACCGCCTTCACCGCGAGCAGGCGTTCGCGGTAGTCCAGCAGTTCGGACTCCAGCCGCTCGACGAAGAGCCGGTCGTGGTCGCCGCGCGGCTCGAAGCGGTCGAGCCAGTCGCTGGCCCAGTGGAACAGCGTCTGGGCGATGTCGGCGCGCGCCGCGGCGTACTCGGCGTCGCTGCGCCCGGTGGCGCCGACGAACAGCCGCGTGCCGAGCCTTCGGAAGGTGTCGCTGGGCGACTCGGCCAGGATGATGCCGGGCTCGAGCATCACCGGCAGGATGAACACCCGGTCCTTCTTCGCCTCGCGCTCCAGCGCCCAGGCGAGCTCCTTGTTCACGTAGGGCTTGGTCATGGCGACGCGGCTGACCAGCGTGAGGAACACGTGGCTGTCCTCGATGGCCTCGATGATGGTCGGGTCGAGGTCCTGGCCGCCGAGCAGCTCGCGCACGTCGATCCAGGCCTGCACGAACGGCGGCAGCCGCGACAGTTCCAGCGCGACCGGCTTGTCTTCCCAGGCGTGGCTGATGAACACCCGCATGGCAGCCACTCTAGGGGCCGCGCAGAATTCCCGCAACGCCAACGGAGGACCCCGGATGAGACTGCAAGGCAAGGCCGCGATCGTCACCGGCGGCGGCTCCGGTTTCGGTGAAGGCATCGTGCGCAAGTTCGTCGCCGAGGGCGCTCGCGTCATCGTCGCCGACCGCGACGCCGCAGCCGCCCGGCGCGTGGCCGATGCCACCGGCGCGGTGGCGCTGACGGTCGACGTCGCGCGCGCCGACGATGCGAAGCGAATGGTCGACGCCGCATTCGAGCATTTCGGCGCGCTCGACATCCTCGTCAACAACGCCGGCGTGGGCCACCTGCCGCAGCCGCTGGAGGGCCTGGCGGAAGACGAGTTCGACCGCATCGTCGCGGTCAACATGAAGGCGATCTACCTGGCCGCGCGCGAGGCCGTGCCGCGCATGAAGGCCGCCGGCCGCGGCGTGATCCTCAACATGGCCAGCACCGCCGGCGTGAGCCCGCGGCCGCGGCTGACCTGGTACAACGCCAGCAAGGGATGGGTGATCACTGCCACGCGCTCGATGGCGGTGGAGCTGGCGCCCTTCGGCATCCGCGTGGTGGCGCTGAATCCGGTGGCCGGCGAGACGCCGCTGCTGGCCACCTTCATGGGCGGCGACACCCCCGAGACGCGCGCGAAGTTCCTCGCCACCATCCCGCTCGGCCGCTTCTCGACGCCGGAAGACCTCGGCAACGCCGCCTGCTTCCTGTGCAGCGACGAGGCCTCGATGATCACCGGCGTGGCGATGGAGGTCGACGGCGGGCGCTGCGTGTAGCGGGCTTTCGGTGCCCGATAGACTGGCGGTATGAACGCCCCCTCCCCCAAGACCCTGAAGATCGACTTCGTCTCCGACATCGTCTGCCCCTGGTGCGCGATCGGCCTGTCGTCGCTGGAGATCGCGCTGGAGAGGCTCGAGGGCGAAGTCGCGGCCGAGATCCACTTCCAGCCCTTCGAGCTGCACCCCGACATGGGCCCGGAAGGCGCCGAGGTCGTGCCCTACCTGTCGAAGAAATACGGCATGACGGCCGAGCAGGTCGAGCGCAACCAGCAGGCCATCGCCGAGCGCGGGGCGGCGGTGGGCTTCGAGTTCCGCATGGACCGGCGCAGCCGCACGTACAACACCTTCGATGCCCACCGCCTGCTGCACTGGGCCGGCGAGGCGGGCGCGGCGCAGCAGCGCGCGCTCAAGCACGCGTTGCTGTCCGCGCATTTCACCGAGGGCGAGAACCCGGGCTCGCGCGAGGTGCTGCTGCGCTGCGCGCAGCGCGCCGGGCTCGACGCGCAGCGCGCCGCTGCGGTGATCGACGGCGATGAGTTCTCCGAAGCCGTGCGCGAGCAGGAGCGTCTGTACGCGCAGGCCGGCATCACCTCGGTGCCGTCGGTGATCGTGAACGAGCGCTACCTGATCCAGGGCGGCCAGCCGCCCGAGATCTTCGAGCAGTCGCTGCGCGAGATCGCCGCGGAGGCCGGATGAAGGTGCTGGTCGTCGAGGACGACCCGCAGCTCGGCGACGCCCTGGCCACCGGGCTGCGCCAGCTGCGCCACGTGGTCGACTGGTTCCGCGACGGCGCGCAGGCGCATGCCGCGCTCGAGGGCGTGCCCTACGACGCGGTGGTGCTCGACCTCGGCCTGCCCGGCGGCGACGGCATGCGCTGGCTGCGCCGCTGGCGCGCCGAGGGGCGCGAGCTGCCGGTGCTCATCCTCACCGCGCGCGACGGCGTGAGCGACCGCGTCGCGGGCCTCGATGCCGGTGCCGACGACTACCTCGTCAAGCCGATCACGATCGACGAACTGGCGGCGCGGCTGCGCGCGATGAGCCGGCGCAGCACCGGCCGCGCGCAGAGCGTCTGGACCCACGGCCTGCTCAGCTACGACCCGGCCGGCCGCACGGTGCGCTGGAACGGCGCGCCGGTCGAGCTGACCGCGCGCGAGCTGATGCTGCTGGAGGCGCTGATGGCGCACCCGGGGCGCATCCTGTCGAAGACGCAGTTGCAGGAGAAGCTCTACGACTGGGGCGAATCGCTGGAGAGCAACACGCTCGAGGTCCACGTGCATCACCTGCGCCGCAAGCTCGGCCGCGACGTCATCCGCACGGTGCGCGGCGTGGGCTATGCGCTGGGCGCGGCCGAGGGGCCGGCGTGAGCCTGCAAAGGCGTCTGCTCGTCTACCTGCTGATCAGTGCACCGCTGGTCTGGCTGGCCGCCGGGTTCACCTCCATGCGCTTCGCCCGGGACGAGGTCGACGAACTGTTCGACACCGAGCTGATCCGCCTGGCCAGACAGGTGCAGGTGACGCTGGCGATTCCCGCGGACGGCCGCGAGGCGCTGCTGCCGGGGGCGGGCGCCAGCGCCACCAGCGGCGAGGCCGACCTCGGCGACCTGGCCATCGCCGTCTGGGCGCGCGACGGCCGTCTGCTGCTGGCCGACCGCGAGGGCGTGCACCTGCCTTACCGGCCCGAGGCCGCCGGCTTTGTCGACCTGCCGATTGCCGGGGAGACCTGGCGCGTGTACTACCTGCAGTCCTTCGACGGCGCCTGGCTGGTGGCCGCCGGGCAGAAGGCCTACGAGCGCGAGGAGCTGGCCTTCGACATCACCCTCGGCCAGGTGCTGCCCTGGCTGGCCATGCTGCCGCTGCTGGTGGTCGCCATGGCGTGGGGCGTGCGCCGCGCCCTCGCGCCGGTGCGCCAGCTCAGCGAGGAGATCGCCTCGCGCGGCGCGGACGAGCTGCGGCCGGTGGCGGCCGCGCAGACGCCCGCCGAACTGCAGCCCCTGGTGGCCGCGATGAACGGCCTGTTCTCGCGCATCGAGGCCACGCTGGCGCGCGAGCGCCGCTTCACCGCCGATGCGGCGCACGAACTGCGCACCCCGCTGGCCGTGCTGCGTGCGCAGTGGGACGTGGTGCGCCGCGCCGAGCCCGGCGCCGCGCGCGACGAGGCCGAGACCCGGCTCGGTCAGGGCATGGAGCGGCTGGACCGGCTGGTCACGCAGATGCTCGCACTGTCCCGGCTGGAAGCGGGCAGCGCCGCGCCGGCGATGCAGGAGGTGACCTGGCCGGCGGTGGTCGAGCAGGCGATGAGCGATTGCCTGCCGCTGGCGGAGCGGCGCCGCGTCGAGCTCGCCTGCGAGGGTCTCGAAGGCGGCCCCCGCCCGCCGCTGCCGCTGCGCGGCGACATGGCGCTGCTGACCGTGCTGCTGCGCAATCTCGTCGACAACGCGGTGCGCTATGCGCCGGCCGGCAGCACGGTGCTGCTGCGCTTCAGTGAACAGGCGCTGGAGGTCGAGAACGACGCCGAGCCGCTGTCCGACGCCCAGCTTGCCCGCCTCGGCGAACGCTTCTACCGGCCCGACGGCCAGGAAGAGATCGGCAGCGGCCTGGGCCTGTCGATCGTGCAGCGCATCGCCGCGCTGCACGGCATGTCGGTGCGCTTCGCGCGCCGCGCCGACGGCCGCGGCCTGCGCGTCACGGTCGGCTTCTGAAGCGCGCTCAGCGCGCGGCCCTGGCCTTCTCGAGCAGCGCTCGCACTTCCTCGCGGCGGCCGGTGTCGGCCACCTGGCGGCCCGGGCGGGGCGGCGCCTGCAGGGCACGCTCGAGGTAGGTCACGGCCTCGGCGGGCTGGCCGGTCTCCAGCAGGTACTCGCCGTAGAAGAAGTTCGGGTCGATGCCCTTGGGGTTGAGCGCCAGCGCCTGCTCGAGCAGCTCCTTGGCGCGCTTCTTGTCGCCGAAGCCGATCGGCCAGCCGGGAACCTTGTAGTACAGCACGCCCAGGCTGTTGTAGGCCGAGCCGTCGAGCGCCTTGCCGTCGAGCTGGATGGCCGACTCGTACATTGCCTTGGCGCGCTTGACCAGGCCGAGTGCGCCCAGGCCACCCTTCTCGCCGGCCCAGGAGCTGACGATGATGCCTTCCCACACCAGCGGCTCGGCCCGCTGGGGCTGGGACTCGACGATCTGGTGCGCGCGCGCGGCCAGCGCCTCGAAGCGCTTCTCGCGTTCGCTGGCCGGCGTCTGGTAGCGGATCACCTCCCAGTCGTGCTGCAGCTGCACGACCTCTTCCTCCACCGTGCCGGCGTGGGCCAGGGAGCTCAGGGCGAGGGCGGCCAGGAGGGCCAGGGGCATCTTCTTCATGTCGGGGTCTCCGCAGGGGTCGGGTTCAGGCTGGCGCGGTGCTTGTCGAAGGCGCCGTCCAGCCACTGCGGCACGGCGCCGTTCAGGCGCACGGCCAGTTTTTCGGGCAGGCCGACGAAGCGCTCGGCGGCCTCGCTCTCGAGCAGCGCCACCAGCGCCTGCGCCACCGTCTCGGGCGCGTCGACGGCGGTGCCGGTGGCGCGGTTGTAGGCCTCGACGCGCGCGTCGTTGAAGCCGGTGCGCGTGCTGCGCGGGCCGAGGTACTGCACGCGCACCGGGCTGCCGTGCAGCTCGCGGCGCAGCGCCTCGCAGAAGCCGCGCAGGCCGAACTTGCTCGCGCTGTAGACCGCATAGCCTGGCAGGCCGAGCCGGCCGAGTGCCGAGCCGACGTGGATGACCTGCGCCTTCGGCTGGCGGCGCAGCGCCGGCAGCAGCGCCTGCGTCAGCCGCATCGGCGCGATGAGGTTGGTGTGCAGCACCTGCTCGAAGTGCTCGGCGCCGAACGACTCGAAGCGGCCGAAGCTCGGTGCGCCCGCGGCGTTGACCAGCACGTTGACGCGCCACTGCGCCGCGGCCTCGCGCAGCGCCGGCAGGCTGGCCGGCTCGTCGAGGTCGGCGGCATGCCACTGCAGGCGCGCGGTGGTGTTGCCGTGGCCGCCGAGCTGGCGGGCCAGCGCGGCCAGCTTGCCCGGCGAGCGGCCGGACAGCATCACGGAGGCGCCACGGGCCAGCAGCTCCTTCGCGATGGCCTGGCCGATGCCGCCGCTGGCGCCGGTCAGCAGCACGCGGGCGTCGGCGGCCTTCATGCCAGGGCCTCCTCGGCGTCGGGTGTGAACTCAGGCAGCGGCAGGCCTCGGAACACGTCGCCGTACAGCCGGTAGAAGGCGCGGGCGGCGTGCACGATGTCGGCGCGGTCGGCCGGCGCCTCGATGCGGTCCATCAGCTGCGCGAAGTGCGCGGTGTGCTGCTGGTCCAGCGTGCCGTGCGAGCGCAGGTAGCTGAACGCGCGGTCGGGCAGGCGCAGGTGGGCCTGGATCTGGTCGGCGGCCTGCAGCGCCAGGGCGACGCTGGTGCCTTCCAGCACGTGCACCATGCCGAAGAAGCCCAGCGGGTTGCGCCGCGCGATCTGGTCGTAGGCATAGGACACCATCACCTCGGTGGCATGGGCCGGACGGCCGTGGCGCACGGCTTGCGAATCGGCGCCGCAGGCGGCGATGTCGTCGAGGATCCACTCGTCGTGGCCGGCCTCCTCCTCGATGTACTCGTCCATCGCCTCGTCCAGCCAGGCGGCGTGGTGCGGCGGCAGCGCGGCCTTGCAGGCGCGCAGCAGCGGCACGGTGTGGCGCACGTGGTGGTAGGCCTCGGTGAGGAAGGCCACGTAGCTCGGCAGCGAGACGCGGCCGGCCAGGCAGCCCTGGATGATGGGCGCGCTGACCAGGCCGGCGCGGGCCGGCGCGGTCTCGCGCACCAGCTGGGCAAAGAACGATTCTTGGGTCATGGGTTCTCCAGTGCCGGCTCGGCCAGGCCCAGGGCCCGGGCGTGCCGTTGTTCGATGGCGGCGCGCTGCGGCCGGCCATTGGCGGTGGCCATTCCGGTCTCGGCGTTGAACGCTGCGGTGGCGCGGCACCAGCGGCCGATGCGCGCGTAGTCGGGCAGCGTCGCGTTGGCGCGCTGCACGGCGGCTTCCAGTGCGGCGTCGTCGAGCTCGGCGCGCATCGGCCACAGCACCGCCGACAGCGCCGGCTGCGCCTCGCCGAACACCACCGCCTGTGCGATGGCCGGCTCGCCGCGCAGCGCGGTCTCCACCCACTCGGGGCTGACGTTGCGGCCGAAGGCGGTGATCAGCACCTGCCTGCGACGGCCGCGCACGTGCACGAAGCCGTCGGCGTCGATCTCGCCGAGGTCGCCGCTGCGCCACCACTCCGGTGGCGCCGTTGCGTCGCCGAGGTAGCCGAGGAACAGGCTGCCGGCCACCTCGATCTCGCCGTCGTCGGTGATGCGCAGCCGCGCGTGCGGCAGTGCGCGGCCGGCCGAGCCGGGGCGCTGCGCGCCGGGCAGGTTGAGCGTCTGCACCGAGCCGCCTTCGGACAGGCCGTAGCCCTCGCAGGCCGGAATGCCGACGGATTGCGCCGCGGCGATCAGCGGGGCGCCGACCGCGGCGCCGCCGACGGCGACGATCTTCAGCGAGGCCGGCGCACGCTGGCCGGTGGCCTGCAGCCAGCCCGTCCAGGCACGCAGCATCTGCGGCAGCAGGATCAGGCTGTGCGCCTGGGTGCCGAGCACCGCGGCGTCGAGCGCGGCCGGATCGAAGCTCGACGAGCCTTGCAGCCCGACCTGGCGCAGCGGCGGCACGATGCAGGTGGCACCTTGCGACAGCGCGGCCAGCGTGCCGGCGACGTTCTCCAGCAGCACCGCCAGCGGCAGCGCGCTCAGGTGCCGGCCGATGGCCAGCGGGCCGAGCGCCTCGGCCACGCCGTCAGCCACCGCCGACAAGCCGGCGCAGCCCAGACACACGCCCTTGGGCGTGCCGGTGGTGCCGGACGTGAAGGTGATCTTGACCGTGCCCGAGGGCATTGCCACGGGCTGGGCCGGCAGGCGCAGCCAGGCCAGCGGCTGGCCCATCAGCTCGACGGCCGTGCTCGGCAGTGGCGCGAAGCCGACCGCGGCCTGCGGCGCCGCCAGCAGCGCATCCGCACCCGCCGCGCGCATCGCATGGGCGATCTGCGCCGGCGTGAAGAAGCCGGGCAGCGGCAGGTGCACGATGCCGGCTTGCAGCGCGGCGAGGTCGGCGGCGATCCAGGCGGCGCCGTTGTCCTTCAGCGTGGCCAGCACGCGCACGCCCTGCGCCTGCCACGACGCGGCCAGCGCATCGACCGCGGCGCGCAGTGCGTCGTAGCGCCAGGCGCGCGATCCGTCCTCGATGGCCACGCCCGCGTGGGCGCGCCAGGCGTCGAGCAGGTTCGTGCTCATGCGGCGGCTCCGCGCAGCTGCCGCGCCAGCGTGCGCAGCGCCAGCGGCAGGTGGCCGGCGAGCACCACCGGCTGGTGGGCGTAGTAGTCGCCCCAGTCGGCGGCTTCGTCGCCGAGCCGCGCCGGATCGGCGGCACCGAGCGCCAGCGGCGTCACGCCGATGCGCACGAACAGGTGGCGCAGTTCCTCGGTCAGCGTGCTGACCACCCACTGCGCGCCGCGCGCAGCCAGGTGCGGCCCGAGCAGCAGGATCAGGCGGCGCCCCTCGCCGGCACGCGCGGCGGCCAGGTGGCCGACCTCGACGATGCCTTCGCGCGCCGGCTGTGTGTCGGTGCGGCGGTGCAGCGCTGCATCGACCGGCTCGTCGAGATAGCGTTCGAGAAAGAGCGCTTGCGTGCCGGCGAAGCGGTAGCCCGCTGCGGCGACGATGCGGCCGTCGCCGTCATGCAGGCTGACGAGGCAGGGCGCGAAGCGGCGCACCGTCGCGCCGAAGCGCTCGGCGTACACGGCGCGGATGAAGCGCTCGACCTCGGCGCGGCCGGGGTCGTCCAGGCCGTGCAGGCGCAGCAGCGTGCGACTCTCTTGCGTGCGCGCGGCGGCGCACGACAGGGCAGATGGCATTCGGGCTCCAGGCGGCGCCCGTGAAGGCGCCTTCAGCGATGGAGCGGATGCTCGGTAACCCTGATTAGTCTCCCCTTAAGCAGCCTGCGCGAAGCGTGACGGAATGCGTCAGGCCAGCGCTTCGTCGAGCACCTCGATCCAGTGCTTCACCGGCGTGGCGGTGCCGGTGCCCAGGTGCTGGATGCAGCCGATGTTGGCCGAGACGATCACCTCCGGCTGCAGCGGCGCGAGGTTGGCGAGCTTGCGGTCGCGCAGCTGGTACGACAGCTCCGGCTGCAGCACCGAGTAGGTGCCGGCCGAGCCGCAGCACAGGTGTGATTCGCTGCCCGCGAGCTTCACGTCGAAGCCGAGCGCGGCCAGGTGCGTCTCGACGCCGCCGCGCAGCTGCTGGCCGTGCTGCAGCGTGCACGGCGGGTGGTAGGCGAGCTTGCGCGCGCCGCGGGAACGCATCTTCGGCTTCAGGCGCGGCACCAGGTCGGGCAGCAGCTCGCTGATGTCGCGGGTCAGCGAAACGATGCGCCGCGCCCGCTCGGCATAGGCCGGGTCGTGCGCCAGCGCATGGGCGTAGTCCTTCACCTGCGCGCCGCAGGCCGAGGCGTTCATCACGATCGCCTCGACTTTGCCCGACGATACCAGCGGCCACCAGGCGTCGACGTTGCGGCGCATGTCGGCCAGGCCGCCGCCGACGTCGCCGAGGTGCGTGCGCAGCGCGCCGCAGCAGCCGGCCTCGTCGGCCACCAGGGTCTGGATGCCGGCGGCGTCGAGCACGCGCGCGGTGGCGCTGTTGACGTTGGGCATCATCGCCGGCTGCACGCAGCCCATCAGCATCAGCACCTTGCGCTCGTGCTCGCGGTTCGGCCAACGGTGCGCCTGCGCCGGCATCTTGCCCGGCACCTTGTTCTTCAGCGCCTCGGGCAGCAGCGGGCGGGCCAGCTGGCCGAGCTTCATCGCCGGGGCGAAGAGGGGCGAGGTCAGGCCCTCCTTGAGCAGCCAGCGCACCGCCTTCTCGGCGGCCGGGCGCTCGACGCGCTCCTCGACCACCTTGCGGCCGATCTCGACCAGGTGCCCGTACTGCACGCCCGAGGGGCAGGTGCTCTCGCAGTTGCGGCAGGTCAGGCAGCGGTCGAGGTGCTGCTGCGTGGCGCGCGTGACCGGCTTGCCCTCCATCACCTGCTTGATCAGGTAGATGCGGCCGCGCGGCCCGTCGAGCTCGTCGCCGAGCAGTTGGTAGGTCGGGCAGGTGGCGGTGCAGAAGCCGCAGTGCACGCACTTGCGCAGGATGGCCTCGGCCTCGGCTCCTTCGCGGGTGCCCTGGAATTCGGGAGCGAGTGTGGTCTGCATGGAGCGTCTCGGGAGATCGTCGGATTCGGTCGTGTTCAGAACAGCCGCGCCAGCAGCGGCATCAGCAAGGCGGCCAGCACCACCTGCACGCCCAGCGCCAGGCCGGCGTAGGCGCCGGCGTCGGGGTGCACCTGCAGCGCGCGGGCGGCGCCGATGCCGTGCGCCGCGGTGCCCAGCGCGAAACCGCGCACGGCGGGATCGCCGATGCGCAGCGCGTCGAACAGGTACTTGGCGCTGAGCGCGCCGGCCAGCCCGGTGAGCACGGCGAAGGCGGCGGCCAGCGCGGGGATGCCGCCGAGCTGCTCGGCGATGCCCATGGCCACCGGGGCGGTCACCGACTTCGGCGCCAGCGAGCGCAGCACGGCCTCGGGCAGCCCGAGCAGCCAGCCCAGGCCCACCGCCGTGGCCGCGGCCGCGAACCCGCCGGCCAGCGCCGCGACCAGCACCGCGCGGGCGCGCGACCGCAGCTCGGCGCGGCGCTGCCACAGCGGCCAGGCCAGCGCCACCACCGCCGGGCCGAGCAGGAAGTGGATGAACTGCGCGCCGGAGAAGTAGGTCGGGTAGGGCGTGCCGCTGGCGGCCAGCAGCGCGGCGAGCGTCACCACCGTCCACAGCACCGGGTTGGCCCAGGGCGCGTAGCCGGCGCGCTCGTAGAGCATCTGCGCGACCACGTAGGTGACCAGCGTGGCGGTCAGGCCGAACAGCGGCGTGGCCGAGAGGTAGACCCAGAGTTCGACGAAGCTCTGCATGGCCTCAGGCCGCCCTGGGCAGCAGCGCGCGCAGCACCAGCGCGGTAACGGCCATGCCGGCCCAGGTGGCCACCACGATCACCAGCAGCATGCGCGCGCCGTACTGCGAGATCAGCGCGAAATGCGTCATCACACCCACGCCCACCGGCACGAACAGCAGCGACAGGTGGGCCAGCAGCGCGTCGGCCGCGGCGCCGACGTGGCGCTGCACCGGCGCCCAGCGCAGCGCCAGGAGCATCAGCAGCAGGCCCAGCACCGGGCCGGGCAGCGGCGCGCCGGCCAGCCGCACCAGCGCCTCGCCGGCGGATTGCGCCAGCAGCAGCCACGCGAGGCCCTTGAGTGCGTCCATGGCGCCGGGCTGCGGACTCAGAGCCCGGGGTACATGCGGCCGGGGTTGAACACGCCGCTCGGGTCGAAGGACTTCTTCAGCTCGCGGTGGATGCGGTCCAGCGGCGCCTTCAGCGGCGCGAAGGCGCCGGCGCCCTTGTCGCCGCGAAACAGCGTGGCGTGGCCGCCGGCCTTGGCGGCCGTGTCGCGCACCAGTGAAGCGGGCGCAGCGCTGCAGATCCAGCGCTGCGCACCGCCCCATTCGATCAGCTGCTCGCCGGGCAGGCCCAGCGGCGGGGTGATCGGCGGCACCGAGACGCGCCACAGCCGCGCGCCGCCCTCCACCGCGGCGGCGGCCTTGGTGAAGAACTCGTCGTGCTGGTGGCGCAGGCCGTTCCAGAACGGGGTGGCGTGGGCCGGCTCGATCAGCTCGCCGCCGAGCTTCGTGATGGCCGAGTTCACCGCCGCCAGCGCGCCGCGCAGGCGCAGCACCAGGGTGCCGTCCCACCAGGCGCTGGCGTTGACCGGCAGGGGCTGGCCGCCCCATTCGTTGAGGCGGCGGATCGCCTCGGCCTCGTCCATCGAGAAGCGCAGCGTGGCGGTCGCCGGCGCCACCGGCAGCACCTTCAGCGACACCTCGAGGATCACGCCCAGCGTGCCCATCGATCCGGCCAGCAGGCGCGAGACGTCGTAGCCGGCGACGTTCTTCATCACCTGGCCGCCGAAGCTGAGCACCTCGCCGCGGCCGTTGAGCAGCGTGGCGCCGAGCACGTAGTCCCGCACCGCGCCCACGGCCGCACGCGAGGGGCCGGACAGCCCGGCCGCGACCATGCCGCCCACCGTGGCCCCGGCGCCGAAGTGCGGCGGCTCGAAGGGCAGGCACTGGCCCTGTTCGGCCAGCGTGGCTTCGAGTTCGGCCAGGCCGGTGCCGCAGCGCGCGGTGACCACCAGCTCGGTGGGCTCGTAGCTGGAGATGCCCTCGAGCACGCGGGTGTCGAGCAGCTCGCCCGCGGGCGCCTCGCCGTAGAAGGCCTTGGTGCCGCCGCCCTGGATGCACAGCTGCGCGCCGGCCGACTGCGCGCTCTTCACGCGGTCGACCAGCATCTGCAACGCGGGATCGTTGATCGACATGGGTTCAGAAGCGGGGAATGTCGGCGAAGGGCAGCAGGCCGCGCGAGACGTGCATCTTTCCGTACTCGGCGCAGCGGTGCAGGGTGGGGATCACCTTGCCGGGGTTGAGCAGTTCCTTCGGGTCGAAGGCGCGCTTGAGGGCGAACATCTGCTCGCGCTCGGCCGGCGCGAACTGCACGCACATCGAGCTGAGCTTCTCCACGCCCACGCCGTGCTCGCCGGTCACCGTGCCGCCCATGCGCACGCTGGTCTCGAGGATGTCCGCGCCGAACAGCTCGCAGCGGTGCATCTGGTCGGGGTCGTTGGCGTCGAACAGGATCAGCGGGTGCAGGTTGCCGTCGCCGGCGTGGAACACGTTGGCGCAGCGCAGCTGGTACTTCTTCTCCATCTCCTGGATGGCCAGCAGGATGTCGGCCAGGCGCTTGCGCGGGATGGTCGAGTCCATGCACATGTAGTCGGGGCTGATGCGGCCCGAGGCGGGGAAGGCGTTCTTGCGGCCGCTCCAGAACTTCAGCCGCTGTGCCTCGTTCTCGCTGACGGAGATGGCGGTGGCACCGCAGCGCTGCAGCACCTCGACCATGCGGCCGATCTCTTCCTCCACCTCTTCGGGCGTGCCGTCGCTCTCGCACAGCAGGATCGCCTCGGCATTCAGGTCGTAGCCGGCGTGCACGAAGTCCTCGACGGCCGCCGTCATCGGCTTGTCCATCATCTCCAGACCGGCCGGGATGATGCCGGCGGCGATCACGCTGGCCACCGCGTCGCCGGCCTTCTTCATGTCGTCGAAGCTGGCCATGATGCAGCGCGCCAGCTGCGGCTTGGGCACCAGCTTCACGGTCACCTCGGTGGTGACGGCGAGCATGCCCTCGCTGCCGACCAGCACGCCCATCAGGTCCAGGCCTGCCGCATCGAGCGCCTCGGAGCCGAACTCCACCGCCGCGCCTTCCACCGTGAAGCCGCGCACACGCAGCACGTTGTGCACCGTCAGGCCGTACTTGAGGCAGTGCACGCCGCCGGAGTTCTCGGCCACGTTGCCGCCGATCGTGCAGGCGATCTGGCTCGACGGATCGGGCGCGTAGTACAGGCCATAGGGCGCGGCCGCCTCGCTGATCGCCAGGTTGCGCACGCCGCACTGCACGCGCGCCGTGCGCGACAGCGGGTCGACGGCCAGGATCTTGTTGAACTTGGCCAGGCTCATCGTCACGCCGAGCTTGTGCGGCAGCGCGCCGCCCGACAGGCCGGTGCCCGCGCCGCGCGCCACCACCGGCACGTTCAGGCGGTGGCAGGTGCGCAGCA
>VFQN01004868.1_pt1 | contig 17139 bp, 11 predicted proteins | sample 3512371 | NCBI WGS metagenome assembly VFQN01 (sample SAMN10412370, study PRJNA504923) | tailings metagenome | isolation source: Replicate 2 from Balatoc abandoned mine | place: Philippines: Itogon, Benguet | collected 2017-08-28 | reverse complement strand
ACCTGCCAGCGGAGGCAGTTGAACCCCCACTGCGGCCACACCTCGGCCCGGACGGTGCCGTCCGTGAGTTCGTACACGGTGCCGGCGCGGTCGCCGGCGCGGCCCTCGAACGTCTTCACCTCGAAGCCCATGGGCGTCTCCCGGTTGGTCGCGCTGCCGAACGGCGGGGGTGATTGTAGCCTGCCCCCACCCCCGGAGCCGCACGAATGCCGACCCTCTCCGCCGCCGCCCTCACGCCGATCGCGCAGTCGCTGTTCGAGGCCGCCGGCGTCCCCGCCGCCGACGCCGCGGTCGTCGCCCACAGCCTCGTGGACGCGAACCTGTGCGGGCACGACTCGCACGGCGTCATGCGCGTGCCGCAGTATGTCGAGTTCCTGAAGAAGGGCACCTACAAGGCCAGCGTGCCGCTGACGGTGCTCAGCGAAACGCCGGCGGTCGTCGCGGCCGACGGCAACTGGGGGCTCGGGCAGGTGCAGGCGCACCGGCTGCTCGGGAAACTCATCCCGAAGGCGCAGGCGCTCGGTGTCGCGGCCGGCACACTGCGGAACTGCGGGCACACCGGCCGGCTCGGCGAGTATGCGGAGGCGGCGGCGAGGGAGAAGCTGGCGTTCTTCGGTACGGTGAACTCGCACGGCGCCGGCCGCCGCGTCGCCCCGCCTGGTGGCAAGGAGGGGCGCATCAGCACGAACCCGATCTGCCTCGGCGCACCGACCTCGGCCGATCCCGTGGTGCTCGACTTCGGCACGAGCGCGGTCGCCGAGGGGAAGGTGCGCGGGCAGTTCCAGAAGAAGGAGCCGGCGCCCGCGGGGTGGCTCGTGGACCATACCGGCGCGCCGACGACCGACCCCGGCGTGCTGTACGCCGAGCCGCGCGGCAGCATCCTGCCGTTCGGCGGCGCCCAGATGTACAAGGGTTTCGGCCTCGGCCTGTTGCTCGACCTGCTGTGCGGCGGGCTGTCGGGTGGGCCGTGCAGTAACCCGACCTTCCCCATCGCGGGCCAGGGGAACACGGCGGTGTTCGTCGTCTTCGACCCGAAGCACTTCGGAGGCACGGAGCACTTCATCTGCCAGACCGACGGCCTGACCGAGTACGTCCGCAACTGCCCGCGGACCGACGAGGCGTGCCCGATCACCCTGCCGGGCGATCCGGAGCGCACCGCGAAGGCTGCGCGCGAGCGCGCCGGCATTTCCATTCCCGACGGGACGTGGGAACTCATCGTGAAGACGGCGACCGAACTCGGCGTGGCACTGACGGCGTAATACCGACAGCTTGTCTTCCCAGTGCGAGCCAGATAGGATGAGCGAGTCGGTTTTACAAAGTTATTCCCAAACCCGAGGCCGGTCATGGCCGCGATTCGTTTCCCCCGGGCACTGGCGGTCGCGGTCGTCGCCATGGGCCTCGGCGTGCTGCTCCCCTTTGGGTGCGGGGGTAGCGGTGACGCGGTGTGGCCGGACCGGCCGGGACCGAAGGTGGTGGTGTCGTTCGCGCCGGTCTACTGCTGGGCGGCGAACGTGGCCGGCGACGACGCGGTGGTCAAGAACATGATGACCACCACCGGCCCGCACGACTTCAACCCGACCGACACCGACGCGCGACTCGTCCGCCGGGCCGACCTGTTCTTCATCAACGGCCTCGGCCTCGACAACGACCTCGCCAACGCGGTGAAGCGCGGTAGCGGCAACAGCAAGTTGAACGTCATCGACCTCGGCGCCAAACTCCCCGCCGACCAGCTTCTCGAAGGGCAGTGTAACCACCAGCACCACGGGCACGACCACCCGCACGACCACGGCACCGACCCACACGTGTGGCTCAGCCCGGATTTCGCGGTCACGATGACCGAGAAGATCCGCGACGAGCTGAAGGCGGCCGACCCGGCGAACGCCGCGAACTACGACCGCCGCGCGGCCGAGTACATCGGCAAGCTGCGGGCGCTGAAGGCCGAGGGCGTTGAGAAGCTGAAGGGGAAGGCCGACCGCAAGCTCGTCACGTTCCACGAGTCGCTGTCGTACTTCGCTAAGTCGTTCGACCTGAAGGTGGCCGGCGTGGTGCAGACCAAGCCGGGCCAGGAGCCGAACACCGACGAGCTGGCGAAGCTGATCGACCTGTGCAAGCGGGAGAAGGTGCGGCTCATCGCCGTCGAGCCGCAGTACACGGCGAACACGTCGGCGAAGTCGGTCCTCGACGAGCTCCGCCGCAACAACGCGGTGCCCGACGCGGCCCTGGTCGAGATCGACCCGATGGAGACGGTGACGCCGGCGGCGCTGACGCCGGCGTGGTACGAGGAGCGGATGCGGGCGAACCTCGACGCGCTGGCGAGGGCGATGAAGTGACCGCGCCGCGCCCGCTCGTCAGCGTCCGCAACCTCCGGGTGTCCCTCGGCGGGCGGCCGGTGCTGGTCGGCGTCGACGCCGACCTCGCCCGCGGCAAGGTGACCGCGCTCATCGGCCTGAACGGGTCCGGGAAGACGACGTTCCTCCGGGCGCTGGTGCGCGAGTACCCGAGCCGCGGCGACATCCGCTTCCACTGCGGCCACGACCACTCGCTCCCGACCCCGCAGCACATCGGCTACGTCCCACAGAAGCTCGCCCTCGACGCCCGCCTGCCGCTGACGGTGAAGGACTTTCTCGCACTCGCTTTGAGCCCTCGCCCGCTGTTCCTGGGCATCCCGCGCGCCGTGCTTGAGCGCATCGGCACGATGCTCAAACGTGTCGGTATGTCCGACCACGTCGACACGCCGGTCGAGGGGCTGTCCGGCGGGCAGTTGCAGCGCGTGCTACTCGCGCTGGCGCTGGAGCCGCAGCCGGAGTTGTTGCTACTTGACGAGCCGGCGGCCGGCATCGACTTCCGCGACCAGCAAAAGTTCTACGACCTGATCGGCGAACTCAACCGCACGACCGGCGTGACGGTGCTGCTCGTGTCGCACGAGCTGAGCATGGTCAGCCGGTACGCCCACCACGTCCTTTGCCTCCGCGACGGCGCGATCCAGTGCCAGGGGACGCCGACCGAAGTGCTGACGCCCGGGGTGCTGGCCCAGACGTTTGGCACCGACATGCAACAGTTCCTTCACCACCACGCGCACTGACCCGCGCCCCGACCGAGCGCGTATAACCAACGAGCAGCCGGCCCACGCCGGCGCCGGGAGAGCATTTCTCTACCACTCTGAGACCCGCCATGCGCCGGCCCGCGCTCCTCGCTCTCGTTGCCGCCGCGCTCACCGCCGCCGGGGCCTCGGCCGACCCGCCGTCGCCGTACAAGGTCGGTGTGGCGAAGGCGGACATCACGCCGGCGCACCCGATCCGCCTCAACGGCTTCGGCGGCCGGCGTGCCGAGTCGGAGGGCTTGTACCAGAAGGTGTGGGCGCGGGCGCTCGCGCTCCACGACGGCGCGGACCCGCTCGTCCTCCTCACGGTCGACGTCCTCGGCATCCCCGCCGACATCCACGACGAGCTCGCCCGCCGGCTGGAGAAGAAGGCCGGGTTGAAGCGCGAACGCCTCGCCGTCACCGCCACCCACACGCACACCGGGCCGATGCTCAAGGGCGCGAACCCCACGCTGTTCGGCGTGCCGATCCCGCCCGAGCATCAAGCGAACATCGCCCGCTACACACCCGTCTTCATCGACCGGCTCGAAGAGGCGGCACTGGCCGCGCTCAAAGACCTGCGGCCGGCGCGAGTGGAGTGGGGCGTCGGTTCTGCGACGTTCGCCAAAAACCGCCGTGCCGCGGGCGGGCCGACCGACCACGACCTGCCGGTGCTGGTGGTGCGCGACCCGGGCGGGGCGCTGCGGGCGGTGTACCTAGGCTACGCCTGCCACGCCGTCACGCTGTCGCACAACCGCGTCGGCGGCGACTGGCCCGGGTACGCCGCGGCGGCGGTCGAGGACGACCACCCCGGCACCGTCGCGCTCGTCGCCATCGGCTGCGGCGCGGACCAGAACCCGACCTCCGGCGTGACCGGCGAGAACCTCGAAGCGGCGCGCGTGCAGGGCCGCGAGATCGCCGCCGAGGTGCGCCGACTACTCGCCAGCCCGCTCACCCGTATCGGCGGTCCCGTGACCGCCCGTGTCGCCACGCTCGACCTGCCGCTCGCCGACCTGCCGACGCGGCAGCAGTGGGAAGAGAAGGCGAAGCGCGCCGACGCCATCGGCCACCACGCCCGCGTGAACCTCGCCCGCCTCGACCGCGGCGAGAAGCTCCCCACGTCGGTGCCGTACCCCGTGCAGACGTGGGCGTTTGGCGACGCGCTGGCGATGGTCCACCTGCCGGGCGAGGTGGTGGTCGATTACGCGAAGCGCCTCAAGGGCGAGCTCGACGGCCGACGGCTGTGGGTGACGGCCTACGCGAACCACGCCCCGTGCTACATCCCGAGCGAACGCGTGCTGAAGGAAGGCGGCTACGAGGGCGGCGGTGCGATGATCTACTACGACCAGCCCGTCGCGTTCCGTCCTGGTCTCGAAGCTCGCATCGTCGGCGCCGTCAAGGAACAACTGAAGGCATTCGCGGCGAAGGTCGACCCGGCGAAGAACGGCGGCTCACGCCCACTGTCGCCACATCAGTCGCTCGCGCGCGTCAGCGTCAGCGTCGGCGCCGGCCTCAAGGCCGAGCTCGTCGCCGCCGAGCCACTCGTCGCCGACCCGGTGGCGGTCGCGTTCGGGCCGGACGGGAAGGTGTGGGTCGCCGAGATGGCCGATTACCCGACCGGCCGCACCGACGGCCAGTTCGACCCCGGTGGCCGCGTCGTGGTGCTCGAGGACCGCGACCGCGACGGCGTCCTCGACACGTCCACCGTGTTCCTCGACAACCTCCCCTTCCCGACCGGCCTGCTCCCGTGGCGGAACGGCGTGCTGGTGTGCGCGGCGCCGGACATCCTCTACGCCGAGGACACGACCGGCGACGGCAAGGCGGACGTGGTGACGAAGCTGTTCAGCGGGTTCGGCACGCAGAACTACCAGGCGCGGGTGAACAGCCTGCAATACGGCCTCGACGGCTGGGTGTACGGCTCGTGCGGCCTGTTCGGCGGCAACATCGTGAGCAGTAAGACGGGCCGGACATACGCACTCGGCGACCGCGACTTCCGCATCAAGCCGGACACCGGCGAGCTCGAACCGGCGACCGGCCGCACGCAGCAGGGCCGCGTCCGCGACGACGCCGGCAACTGGTTCGGCTGCGACAACAGCACGCTCGTCCGCCACTACCCCCTCGCCGACCACTACCACGCGCGGAACCCCGCGGTCGCGGTCACGGGCGGCACGAACGTGCTGGTCGGCGGCACGCGGCTGTTCCCGCTCGCCGCCGACGCGCAGCGGTTCGCGCTATCCGGCCCGCCGAACACCGTCACCGCGGCGTGCGGCATCGGCGTGTACCGCGACGACCTGCTCGGGGCGAAGTTCACCGGGAACGTGTTCACGTGCGAGCCGGTAAACCTGCTCGTCCACCGCCGCGTGCTGACGCCGGCCGGCGCGACGTTCACCGCGACCCGTGCCCCGGAGGAGGCGGCCGGCGAGTTCCTGGCGTCCGCCGACCCGTGGTTCCGCCCGGTCCACGCCACGACCGGCCCGGACGGCGCGCTGTGGGTCGCCGACATGTACCGCTTCCTCATCGAGCACCCGAAGTTCCTGCCGGACGCGGAGCGCGCGAAGATCGACCCGCGCGCCGGCGCCGGCCTCGGCCGCCTGTACCGCGTGCGCCCCGAAGCCGGCGCGCTGCGGCCGTGGGTCCGCGTCCGCGAACTCGACGCGCCGGCGCTCGTCGCCGCGCTCGACAGCCCGAACGGCGTCCAGCGCGACGCGGCCATGATGGAGCTGATCTGGAAGGGCGACGCGGCGGCGGTCGTTCCGCTCGAAGCGCTGCTGGCGAAGTCGCCGCGCCCGCTCGCCCGGCTGCACGCACTTTGCACGCTCGACGCGCTCGGCAAGCTGTCGCCGGCCGCGCTCGCGGGCGCACTCGGCGACGCCGACGCGACCGTGCGCCGACACGCGGCCCGCGCCGCGGAGTCGCGGCTGAGTGATCCCGCGACCGCGGCGGCCGTGACGAAGCTCGCCACCGACCCGGACGTGCCCGTGCGGCTTCAGACGGCGTACTCGCTCGGGGCGTGGCGCGACGCGAAGGCCGGCGACGCGCTGGCGGCGCTCGCGCTCGGGGCGAAGGGCGACCCGCACCTCACCGCGGCGTCGGTCAGCAGCCTGACGCCCGAGAATCTGCCGTCGTTCGTCAACGGGGTGTTCGCGGCCGCCGGCCCGGACGGCCCGCCGCCGGCGCTCGTCCGCGACCTGTTCGCCACCGCCGCCGGCACGGGCAACGGCGCCGCGCTGCCGGCACTGCTCGACGGCGTGACGAAGGCCGCGAACGGCGCCTACCGCCCGTGGCAGTTCACCGCCGCCGCGGCCACGCTCGACGCGCTGGAGCGCCGCGGCCAGCCGTGGGCGAAACTCCCGGAGCCGACGCGCGCGGCAATCGCCCCGCTCGCCACCGCGGCGCGCCGGACGATCGACGCGCCGACTTCGACCGAAGCCGACCTGCTCGCCTCCACGCCGCTGCTCGGCCGCGACCCGGCCGCACGGCGCGACGACCTGACACGCCTCGCCGCGCAGCTCGCCGCCACCCGACCCGCCGTCGTGCAATCGGCCGCGCTGGCGGCGCTCGCGCGCGTGCCCGACGACGCCGTTCCCGCCGCGCTCGTCGCCGCGTGGCCGGGGGCGTCGCCGGCGCTACGCGGCCGCGTGCTCGACACGCTCCTGGGCCGCCCGGCGTGGGCGCCGGCGCTCCTCGACGCGGTCGAAAAGGGGACCATCCCGCCCGGCCAGATCGACGCCGGCCGCCGCCAGCGCCTCGCCGAGCACCCCGACGCGGCGGTGCGCGAGCGGGCCGCGAAGCGGTTCGCCGGCGCGTCCGACCCGGACCGGGCGAAGGTGGTCGAGGCGGCACGTCCGGCGCTCGCGCTGCCCGGCGACCGCGACCGCGGCCGGGCCGTGTTCGCTCGCGCCTGCGCCGCCTGCCACGCGCTCGACGGCATCGGCAGCGCCGTCGGCCCGGACCTCGGCACGCTGGCGAACAAGACGCCGCTCTACCTCCTGACCGAAATCCTCGACCCGAACCGGAACGTCGACTCGCGCTACGTCGAGTACCGCGCCGAGACCGCCGACGGGCGCACCGTCGCCGGGCTGCTCGCGTCCGAGACGGCGGCGGCGGTCACGCTCCGCGGCCAGCAGGCGAAGGACGAGACGGTCCTGCGCGCCGACCTCGTCGCCCTCCGCGGCACGGCCAAGTCACTGATGCCCGAGGGGCTCGAAAAGGATCTGCCGCACCGCGACCTCGCCGACCTGCTCGCCTACCTCGCGGCGAGCGACCCGCCGCACAAGAAGCTGGCCGGCAACGCCCCGGCCGAGGTCACGGTGGCGAACGGCGCCGCGGCGCTGACCGCGAGCAAGGCGTTCGTGTACGGCGGTCAAATCACGTTCGAGACCGAGTTCGGCAACCTCGGTTACTGGCACGGCGAGGCGGACCGCGCCGTGTGGCACGTCCGCGTGCCCGCCGCGGCCGTGTTCGACGTGTACCTCGACTACGCCTGCGCCAACGAATCCGCCGGCAACACCTTCGCCCTCGACGGCGGCGAGCCGGCGCTCCGCGGCAAGGTCGCGGGCACCGGCGGGTGGGAGCGCTACCGCACGGTGAAGGTCGGTACGCTGAAGCTCCCCACCGGTGTGTCGCGCATCGCACTGCGCCCCGATGATCCCGTCCGCGGCGCCCTCCTCGACCTGCGCACCGTCCTCCTTGTCCCGCCCGGCCAGATCCCAACGGGCGCGCGGCCGCCGACCGCGGCGGACGAGTTACGGGGGCTCGTCGCCGACCTCAAGGCCAGCGACACCGCCGAGGAGTACCGCCTCATCCCGCGCGTGTTCACGGTCACGCTCGCCGCCGGCAAGTCGAACGACGCTCTCGCGGTGCGACCGGTCCTCGACGCGGCGCTGCCAAAGGTCGGCGACCCGCTCCGCGACTGGCAGGCGGTGGCGCTCGGCGGCGGGGTGGTGAACGGGCTCAGCCAGGCCGGCGCATGGCCGGCCGTGCGCGTCGCGGAGCTGGTGAAGGACGACCCGGCACTCGCCGCACGCTGGAAGGCGGTCCTCGCGCCGGCACACGCGATGGCCGACGACGAAAAGGTGCGGCCGGGCACGCGCTACGATGCGCTGCGGCTCGTCGCGCTCGACGACTGGGACGCCGCCCGCCCCCGGCTGACGAAGTACCTGGCGAAGTCCGCGCACCCCGAGTTGCAAATGGGTGCGGTGAGCGGACTCGCCGACGTGGACCGCCCCGAAGCCGCCGTGTTGCTGCTGAAGGCGCTGCCGGACCTGACGGCAGAGAACCGCGCGATCGCCGTCGCCGGGCTGCTGCGCACGCCCGATCGCGTGACCGCGCTCCTCACAGCGATCGAGTCCGGTGCGGTGCGTGCGGAGTGGATCAGTGTAGCTCATAGGGCGGCCCTGCGCTCACACCCCGACGAGGCGGTCCGCGCGCGGGCGGCACGGGTATTCGCCCCCTGAATTCCGCGCCAGCCGGAATCGGCTTGTGCCCGGGGTGCAATTCGCTCCCCGGGCGTCCGGTTCTCCGACACCGAGAATCGCAATTCGAGCGAAATCCGCGGGTGATCACGATTCGTCGTAGGCGCCCGCCGCGCGAGCGCGTACCGTCGGAATTGTCGGGCTGATCGTCCCGCCCCGGCCGCCCACCCCCTCCGGCCGACCCACGGACGCGCCCATCCGTCGGCCCGGCACTACACCCCGACTACCGCGCCCGCGGCCGGTCGGCGTCAACTCGTCCCAGGGGGTAACCAATGACCGTGGCGACAGACCTCCGCGCGACCGAGCGGTTCCCGGTGAACGGCGGCACGGCGTGCGCGTTCGCGCACCCGGTGGTGGAGGTGACCGGGCCGGTGAAGGTCCGGGACGTGTCGATGCACGGGGTCGGGCTGATCGTCCAGCGGCGCGTCGAGGTCGGGGCGCTGCTGGCGGTCGGGCTGTCGAACCCCGAGAAGGGGTTCGCGCGGACGGTGCTGGTCCGGGTCGCGCACGTCACGCCGGCCAGCGGCGGGTTCCTCATCGGCGGGTCGTTCCTTACGCCGCTGTCGTACCAGGAGATGACGACGCTGGTGCTGTGAGCGGCCGTTTCCCGCCGCCCCCGGCAGTCGTACACTCTGCGGGAAGCCTTCCCGGAGGTGTCCGTGCGCTGCCGCGGGTTACTCGCCGTCGTCGCCTGCGCCGCCGTCGCCGCTCCGGCGGCCGCACAGGCGCCGCCGCTCCGCTGGGGCGGCGACAAGAACGGCGGCGCCCCGTACATCTTCGAGGACGACGCCGGCAAGCTCGTCGGGTTCGAGGTCGAGTTCGCCGCGTACCTCGGCAAAGAGCTCGGCCGCGAGCCGGTGTTCGTCCAGAACCAGTGGGACAACCTCCCCGACCTCCTCAAGCGCGGCACCGACCTCGACATCGTCCTCAACGGCTACGAATTCAGCAAGGACCGGCACGACGACACGCCCACCACCGTCCCCTACTACGTCTACTCACTCCGGCTGATCGCCCGCGCCGACAACGCCGAGCTGGCGGCGTGGGCCGACCTCGGCCGGGTGAAGAAGCGGGCGACCGTCGGCGTGCTGCGCGGGTCGGCGTCAGAACGGTTCGTCCAGACGCGGTACGGCGACAAGATCGACGTGGCCGCCTCCGAGACGGTCACCGAGATGCTCGACCTCGTCCGCGACGGGCGTGTGGACGCGACCGTGCAGGACACGCCGGCGGCGACGTACTACGTCCTCGAAGGGCGCTACCCACAGCTGAAGGTGGTGGACGAACCGGCCGGGTCCGGGTTCTACGTCATCCTCACGAAACCCGGCGACGACGCGCTCCGCGAGCAACTGAATGAGGCGATCCGCAAGGGGATCCGCAGTGGGAAGCTGCGCGATCTCTACCAGAAGTACCGCCTGTGGAACGCCGCCCAGCAGCGCCTCAGCTACCTCGCCGAGCAGCCGTGGCCGGCAGTAGCGGAGGAGCTCGACTCGACCGTTGAAGGCGGCGAGCCGCCGGTCGCGCCGACGTTTCGCGGCATCCTCGACAAGCTGGTGCTCGCGGCCGGGAAGACACTCCTGCTGGCGTTCGCGTCATTCCCGCTGGCGATGCTGCTCGGCCTGCTCGTCGCCCTCGGCCGCGTCTACGGACCGGCGCTGGTGCGGGTGCCGCTCACTGTCTACGTCGAAGTGCTGCGCGGCACCCCGCTGCTGTTGCAGCTCTTCGTCGTCTTCTACCTGCTGCCGCAACTCGGCGTGCTGGTCGGGTCGGACTGGTTGAAGAACTTCCTGTCGCTCAACAACTACGCCGCCGCGATCCTGACACTGGCGGTGAACTACTCGGCGGCGGAGGCGGAGAACTACCGCGCCGGGTTGCTCGCTGTGCCGCGCGGGCAGCTCGAAGCCGCGCTCGCGCTCGGCATGACGCCGGGCGTGGCCGTCCGCCGCGTCGTGCTGCCGCAGGCGTTCCGCGTCGTCATCCCGCCGGTGACGAACGACTTCATCGCACTGTTCAAGGACACCGCCGTGTGTTCGACGATCATGATCGTCGAGCTCACCGGGCTGTACTACTCGTACAAGATCTACCCGAGCCTCGTGCTCGAACTGGCGATCGCGGTCGGGCTGCTGTACCTGCTCACGAGCTACCCGATGGCGGTGCTGGCACGCTGGCTGGAACACAAGACCGGCGGGCAGGGGGGTGGGCGATGATCCGCGTCACCGACCTCGTCAAATCCCACGGCGACCACCGCATCCTGAACGGGCTGTCGGTCGAATTCGCGCGCGGGAAGGTGACCGGCGTCGTCGGCCCGTCCGGCAGCGGCAAGAGCACGCTGCTCCGCTGCATCAACGGGCTCGAACCGTTCCAGGCCGGTGAGATCGCGGTCGGCGGGCACAAGCTCGTCGGCGGCATCACACCCGCGAAAGACGCGCTGGTGAGGCTGCGACGGCAGGTCGGGATGGTGTTCCAGCAGTTCAACCTGTTCCCGCACATGACGGTACTCGGGAACGTAATGAGCGGCCCGGCCGACTCGCTCGGCAAGTCGGCCGCGGAGGCGGAGACGACGGCGAAGCGGCTGCTCGAGCGCGTCGGCCTCGCCGACAAGGCGGCGCAGCGGCCGGCGCAGCTGTCCGGCGGGCAGCAACAGCGTGTTGCGATCGCGCGGGCGCTCGCGGTTAACCCGGCGGCGATCCTGTTCGACGAGCCGACCAGCGCCCTCGACCCGCGGATGGCGGCCGAGGTGATGACGGTCATCGACGACCTGGCGGACGACGAGCAGCTGCAAACCACGATGGTGATCGTCACCCACGACATCCCGGCGCTGAAGCGCGTGGCCGACACGCTGGTCGTCCTCGACCGCGGCACGGTCGCCTACGCCGGCCCGCTGGACGCGGCCCCGCCGGGCTACCTGGAATAACCCATGACCACCCAGCTCATTCGCGTCGGCCACAGCCCGGACCCCGACGACGCATTCATGTTCCACGCCCTGGCGAACGACAAGATTCCTACCGGGAACTTGCGCTTCGAGCACCAACTCCAGGACATTGAGACGCTGAACCGCCGCGCCCTCAAGGGCGAACTCGAAGTCACGGCGGTGAGCATCCATGCCTACTCGTTCCTGCTCGACAAGTACGCACTGCTGCCGAGCGGGTGCAGCATGGGCGACAAGTACGGCCCGATGGTCGTGACGCGGAAGCCGATGCGGGTCGAAGACCTGCCGGCCGTCACGATCGCCGTGCCCGGTACGCTGACGACTGCGTTCCTGACGCTGAAACTGCTGTTCGAGTCGATCGGGGCCGCCGACAAGCTGAAGTTCGAGGTAATCCCATTCGACGAGATCATCCCGGCGCTCGCGGCCGGGAAGTACGAGGCGGGGCTCATCATCCACGAGGGTCAGCTGACGTTCCAGAATCAGGGCTTGCACCTCGCGGTCGATCTCGGCGTGTGGTGGCAGGAGCGGACCGGCCTGCCGCTCCCACTCGGCGGGAATGTGATCCGCAAGGACCTCGGCGCGCCGCTGATGAGCGAGATCAGCCGGCTGCTGAAGGAGAGCATCCGCTACGGCCTCGAGCACCGCAAGGAGGCGCTGGCACACGCCCTCCAGTACGCCCGTGACATGGACGTGGAGCTCGCGGACAAGTTCGTCGGCATGTACGTGAACGACTGGACCCTCGACTACGGCGACCGCGGCCGTGCCGCCATTCGCAAGTTGCTCGACGAGGGGCACCGCGCCGGCATCATCCCGCAGCCGGTCGATATCGAATTCGTGCAGTAGCCGTTGAGAACGGCCGAGTGACACCGCGTGCGGGGCTCCCCGGGGCGTTGCCCCGGGCTATGGAATCTCACCCCAACGGGGTGAAGAGGGGTGACCGGTTTTCAGGCCAACGGCCTGGGATACGATAGCCTGGGGCAACGCCCCGGGGAGCCCCGCACGCGGTGTCACGGAACCCCGTTCCACGCCCGGCGTGCTCGCAATGGTTTCGCTCCTCACCTTCACCTCGCCACCGCACGAGTGCGGCTACCTACCGGACCGGCGGGCGTCGCTGGAGTACGAGGTCGTCGCCGAGGCGAGCGCCGCCGAATATCTCGCGCGGATGCGGCGCGGGTGGCGGCGGTTCGGGCACCAGCTCTTCAAGCCGGCGTGCCCGCACTGCACCGCCTGCCGGTCGCTGCGGGTGCCGGTCGCAACCTTCCGCCCCGACCGCAGCCAGCGCCGCGCGGCGGCGGCGAACGCCGACACGCGCCTGGAGATCGGGTCGCCGGCGGTGACCGACGAGAAGCTCGACCTGTACGACCGCTTCCACGCCTTCCAGGCGGACCACAAAGGCTGGCCGGACCACGGCCCGAAGGACGCGGTCGAGTACGCCGAGTCGTTCGTCGCCAACCCGTTCCCGACCGAGGAGTGGTGCTACTACCGGGGCGACCGGCTCGTCGGCGTCGGCTACGTGGACCACCTGCCGGGGGCGTTCTCGGCGATCTACTTCTACTACGAGCCGGCCGAGCGCGACCGCTCACCGGGAACGTTCAACGTACTGTCGATCCTCCGCCGGGCGGCCGAGCTCGGCTACCCGCACGTCTACCTCGGCTTCTACGTCGAGGGCTGTCGGTCGCTGGAGTACAAGGCCCGGTTCCGCCCGAACGAGGTGCTGGCCGGCAACGGTGCGTGGACGCCGTTTCTGAGCTGACCCGTGATCAATCCCCATCCTCGTCCGGCCCGACAACCAGCCCGGCCGCGATCCGGTCGGCCAGTCGGGCCTGCTGGTGTTCGGTCAATTCGTCGGTGACGAGGCGGTCGAGGTTCGGCAGCGTGGACGGTGACGCGAGCAGGTCGAGCAGGGCGTCGTCGAACGGCGCGTACCGGGCGTCCAGCATCTTCAAGTTCTCGAGCCGCGGGGAACGGACCACCTGCCGCAGTCCGTCCCCGAACCAGTTGCCCCAGAGGCGCAACAGTTCAAGTTTTGGGGCCAGTCCCGACTCGAGAATGGTGTCGAGCGCCGCCGCGGACAGGAGGGGTTCGTCCCGCATTGGCGAAATCTCGACGAGCGCCAGGTGCGTCAACTGAGGCAGGTCGGCGTCGACGAACACGCGGACCGCCTCGTCGTCGGCCCCGCCGTCGATCGCCAGGGACACCAGACCCGTCAGGTTCCCCGGCCGGGTCATCGCCACGGCCCGGTCGGCGGTCAGTCGAAGCGAGTAGGTCTGTAACGTCACCCACTCCCGCACCCACGGCGAGGCGAAGGTGCGGCGTAGGGCGTCGCCCACCCGGTCCGGACCGCCGGCTGCGGCCTCCCGCTCGGCGTCCTGGTCCTGCTGCGTGGCGGCGCCGAGCTGGACGACGAGCCGCGGGGCGTACGGCCCGAGCCGGTCGATCCCGTCACCCAGGGCCAGAACGCCGGCCTGGATGTGCGTGTGGAACCCGCGGCGGGTCGGCGACAGGACGCCCTCGACGGAGCCCGGGAACGCCCCGCGCCCGAGCGCCCGGACGCGCTGGTCCAGTACCTGCCAGTCCGGCGACATGAACTCGTGCCGGTCGCGCTCGATCTCCAGCCGGATGAACGCGGCGAAGGCCGGCTCGCCGTGTTCGTCGAGCCAGTCGGCGAGCACCAGCCGGGGGGTGTCGTCGTCCGGGTTGGCGCGGACGGCGGCGAGCAGCGCGTCGCGGTCGGCGGACACGGGCAGTTCTCCGGGATCGCGGGAGTTTCTACCATACCCGGCAGCCGGCGCGAACTCCCGTTCCCCGCCGGGCGTATGGGGTAGTGTCATCGCTCGCTCGGCCCGGAGACCGCCATGGCCCAGGATCTCGTCGTCGAAACCCGGAGCCTGACGAAGGTTTACCGCGACTTCTGGGGCCGGAAGAAAAAGACCGCCCTCAACGCCCTCGACCTCACCATCCACAAGGGCGAAATCTTCGGCCTCCTCGGCCCGAACGGGTCCGGGAAAACCACCACCATCAAGCTCCTCCTCGGGCTGCTGTTCCCGACCGCCGGCGACGCCTTCGTGTTCGGCGAGCCGGCCGCCAAGGTCGAGAAGAACGAGCGCATCGGCTACCTGCCGGAAGAGTCGTACCTGTACCGCTTCCTCAACGCGGAAGAGACCCTCGACTTCTACGGCCGTCTGTTCGACATCCCCGGCGAGGTCCGCCGCGAGCGCGCCGCCAAGCTCATCGACATGGTCGGCCTGTCCGCCGACAAGAAGCGCATTCTCAAGGAGTACTCGAAGGGGATGCGGCAGCGCATCGGGCTGGCGCAGGCGCTCATCAACGACCCGGAACTGGTCATCCTCGACGAGCCGACCAGCGGCCTCGACCCGCTCGGCACGCGCTGGATGAAGGACCTGATCCTTGAGCTGCGGAAGCAGGGGAAGACGGTCCTGATGTGCAGCCACCGGCTCGACGACGTGCAGGACGTGTGTGACCGCATCGCCATCCTGTACAACGGCGACCTCCAGGAGCTCGGGGCCGTCACGAAGCTCGTCGAAGACCAGAACCGCATCCAGGTGCGGGCCACGTCCGTCCGCGAGACGCCGGAGCTCAAGGCCGACCTGGAGGCCGTGTTCCGCAAGCACGGCGGCACGCTGGAGCACGTCGGCCACCCGACGACGACGCTCGAGGAATTGTTCCTGAAGATCGTCGAGGAGTCGAAGGCCCGCCCGGGCCGCCGCTACCTGCCGCCGACGACCGAGGCCGTGAAGTAGTTCTGACGTCCTGTCCCCGCATTCGCGTGCCCCGAGGTTGATCCCGTGACGTTGACGCCCCTCTTCGGCATCCTCCAGCTCGACCGGGGCGAGCCGCTCGGGTACGCCCACGTGCTCGGCCTCGTCCAGGCGTGGCTCCAGGACGCCGGCGGGTTCGCCGCGGTCGGCCTGGTCGCGTACCTCCTCTACGCCCGCTCGGTGCCGACGGACAAGTCGCAGTCCGAGCGGATGCGGGTGCCGGTCTCGTCGTTCATGCTCCTCGCCGGGCTGCTGGCAGCGATCTTGTATGCCGCGGTGTTCGTCCTGCTGTGGATCGGCCGCGGGGGCACGCCGGAGCCGCCGCCGCCGCCGCCGGGGTCGCCCGTGATCGCACCGCCGCCAGCGTTGCACTGGGAGCTGCGGCCGGTGCTCCTGACGATCGCCGGATTATTCGCGTTACTCGCCATCGGCGAGCCGTTCGTCCGCGACCTCCTCAAGCTCCGCTTCCGCCGCATCTGGGCGCTGTCCAAGCTCGGGTTCAAGGAGGCGGTCCGGTCGAAGCTGCTGTGGCTCGGGCTCGCCGTCCTCCCGGTGTTCCTCCTGCGCAACGTGTGGATGGCGACCGTCCGCCCGTCGGACGAGTTCCGCATCCTGGTGACCGTGTCGAGCGTGTTCATCATGCTCCTGGTCCTGGTCACGGCGGCGCTCCTGACCGCGTTCAGCATCCCGAACGACATCAAGAACCAGACAATCCACACGGTCGTGACCAAGCCGGTCGAGCGGTTCGAGATCGTGGCCGGGCGGTTCTTCGGGTACACCGCGCTGATGACCATTGCCCTCGCGGCGCTGACGGCGTTCACGCTCCTCATCCTGAACACGGCGACGATCGACGCGAAGGCACAGGAGGAGGCGGCGACGGCGCGCGTGCCGGTCCGCGGGAAGCTCGAGTTCAAGAGCCGGAAGGCGGACTTCGAGGGCACGAACGTCGGCCGCGAGTTCGACTACCGCAAGTACATCGCCGGCGACCCGCAGTCGCCGCAGCGGGCGGTGTGGCAGTTCGCCGCGTTCCCGGCGGCGCTGGCGAAGGCCGACAACGACGCCGTGCCGGTCGAGTTCACGTTCGATGTGTTCAAGCTCACCAAGGGCGAGGAGAACAAGGGCGTCGTCACCAACTTCCGGGTCGTCACCCACGCCTGCCCGCAGGTGCCGCCGAAGGACACCAGTGGCGAGTGGGAGTGGGTCGACAAGGACAACAAGGACGGCCCCTACGCCCGGTACAAGGCCGAGGTCGAGGAGCTGCGCAAGGCGGGCCGCAGCCCCGAAGGCGCCCGCCCCGGGAGCGAGGGGTGGAAGGCGGCGAACGAGCTAGCGGAGAAGTACGGGTTCTACGAGCTCCGCGGCCAGGAGGTCTACGACTACGCCGTCGCCGGCATCCCGATCCCGGCCGGGCTGTTCCGCAACGCCCAGCAGGGCACGCCGCCGCCGGTCACCAACGCCGAGGGACAGAGCGTCCCCGGCCCGCGCGTCTCGGTGTACGTCAAGTGCGAGAGCCGCGGCCAGCTCCTCGGCATGGCCGAGCCCGACCTGTACCTGCTCGAGGCGAACCAGCCGTTCTCGGTCAACTTCGTCAAGGGGATGGTCGGGCTGTGGTGCCGGCTGTGCATCGTGGTCGGCCTGTCGGTGGTGTGCAGCACCTACCTGAGCGGCGTGCTCAGCCTGCTCGTGACCGGGCTGATCTTCCTGACCGGGTACGCGACCGAGCACCTGTCCGACCTGGCGCTGAACCGCAACATCGGCGGCGGGCCGTTCGAGTCGATCTCGCGCCTCGTCCGCGCCGAGACGCCGACCGCCCCGTCGGCCGAGACGGCCGGCGCGCGGGCGCTGCAGGTGCTCGACCGCGGGTGGGCGTGGGTCGTCCGCCGC
>VFQN01004867.1_pt1 | contig 17141 bp, 12 predicted proteins | sample 3512371 | NCBI WGS metagenome assembly VFQN01 (sample SAMN10412370, study PRJNA504923) | tailings metagenome | isolation source: Replicate 2 from Balatoc abandoned mine | place: Philippines: Itogon, Benguet | collected 2017-08-28 | reverse complement strand
TTGGAAAGAAGGATAAACGGAATCAAAAAGGTTTATAAGCATACACTATTTCATAGGGTTGCTTTTTCAAGGAAGGAAGGATTTCTCCGATTTTGAGGTTCTTTTTTTGAGGAGTAGGTTCACATACCCAGTATTGTTCTCCATTATACACAATAGGAGTACCGCTGGCATGATCAAATTGAATGGCAACAGTAATATGTGTTGGGTACGATAAAACAATCATGGGAAGATTGTAAATCTCTTTAATGATATTAAAGAAGAATGCAGAGCGATCTTCACAATCGCTGTAATCGTAAAACAGTGTTTGCTCTGCAGACAATCTCTTTTCTTTACCATACGCTTTTGTATCTGTTTGGAATAAAAAAGCAGAACGGGTGAATTGCATTAAATAGTCTACTCCTTGTTGTTGAGTCATTCCTTTTACAGCATCACGCAAAACGGGAATTAAAGAATTGTAGGTGGTTTGACTCAACGGAATGCTGAACTGTGAAGCATATTCTACTACCGGATAATTGGTAAATATTTTTTGCATTTGTTGATCAAGTACCACATTAAACCGATAGTCTTTGTTTTTATAGTCGAACTGTATCTGTTTAACAGTATAGTTGTTCTTTTTAATTGTAGGTAAGCTTGTTACCTTATACGAGAAACGATTATTACCACCCACTGGTAGAGAAAGCGTGGAAAAACTAATGGCGTCAAAATTTACATTGCTATTGTAGTCATGATAGTTCAAACAAACATATTGCTGATCACCTTTCATGTAATAAGGCACATCATAAATTACTTCTTCGCTTCTTACATACAATAACAAAGTATCGTTTCTGAAACGAGTAGTAGAAGAATAGCCCGACTCATTCAATAGAAACCATTTGTATAAAGTATAGCGGTGGTAATTATCTGCTTTCGGACTAAGTTTTTCTGCAGTGGTTCTAATGAGTTGATAGTAGAACCAATCATCGAGTTTTTTTTGATCACGATACTGAACCAGGGTTTGTATCATGGGCTGATATAAGCCCTTGCGCATGTTCTCATAAAATCCGGTGATATTTTTTTTGGAGAGCTGCTCTTCAAAAGGAACATTGAGGGATGCATCAATGGGAAATGATAAACTATCGCCATAAAAATCAACCACAACATAGGAACGGTCTTCGCGGATCTGTGAAAAGCCCGTGGATATGTATAAAACTGTGATTATGAATAATATGTACCCTCTTTTCGTCAAGTTCATTGCATTAGAGCTTAATGAATTTACGAAATGGTAACAATTATTTAATATTAAATCTGTCTAAAACCACCTAATCAATTGATTTACAGCGAATAACAGATATTGGTGATAGACTTATAAACCCTAAATCGGGATATTAGAGCTTGATAAATTGAATGTAGACTAGGCAAAACAAATCACAAAACTCGTACCCTTACCAACCTCACTATTTACTTGAATGCTTCCACCCATACTGGTGACATGATTATTGACCAAGTAGAGACCAATACCCTTACTATCTGCATGGTCATGGAAGCGTTGATGTTTTCCAAAGATTTTATCCTTTACTAGTTCCATATCAAAGCCACTTCCATTATCGGTAATACTTAAGTACTGCTTTTCATCTTCTACCCAGCTATGTATATCAATTAAAGGATTTCTGCCGGGCATTGCATATTTAATGGAATTGGTAATTAGGTTTAAGAAAATACTTTCCAAATAACTTTTTTTGAAAAGCACAGAAGGGAGTTCGGCAAAATCGGTTTGAATGATGGTGCGTGAATCGATGATCAGACTACTAATAGACTGTGTTACTTTTTTCAATACCTCTTCAAAAAGAACAGATTCTTTTTCGGCGGTTAACCGGTCATTTTCGGCAAGCACATCTACATAATCATTCAAGGTTGTTTTCAATTGCTCAGTACCCGATTTAAGAATCCATAAAAATTGGTGTACCTGTTCATCTTCCATTTTTCTTTTATTGAGCAGATTAAAAACATTCAATAAATTATTTACTGGTGATCGAAGATCGTGTGATGTGGTATAAGACAATCGCTTCAGATCTGCATTCAATGCAGACAATTCCGCAATCAGCTTATTTCTATCTTCTTCTTCTTTCTTTTTATGGGTAATATTTTTTGCAATTGCATAAACCAGTTCTTCTTCTGCCACGGGCATAGAGGTCCAGTACAGCCAAACAATATCACCTGTTTTTGTGATGTAGCGGTTTTCAAAATGATAAAGAGGCGAACCGTTTAATAATTCTTTTCGATGTTGTGCTGTCTTATCCTGATCATCGGGGTGAATAAAACTGGATATCTTTCGCGACATTAGTTCTTCTTCTGAATAACCTAATATTTTACTTACAGAACTGTTTATTTTTTTGAAATAGCCATCGTAACCAGCAATGCAAAACAAATCTGCAGAAAGCTCGAAAAAGTTTTCAAGATGGTATGCTGAAATATCGATGTCAGATCTTGAACTCAGTTTCATGAAATAGTTAATTAATGCAACACTCGTCTTGTAAATATAATGCATCAAATAATTATTACAGAGGTATATAACCCAATAAAATTCTCTGTTGTTTAAATATTATCTCGTGTAACTTTAACCACTTTTCTTAAGCGTCAACAAATGCCATTCAAACTCCAGTCACCTTATTCACCAGCAGGCGATCAACCCTCTGCTATTTCACAGTTAACAGAGGGTATTCTGAATGGCGAACAATACCAAACCTTATTGGGGGTTACTGGCAGTGGTAAAACCTTTACCATGGCCAACGTAATTCAAAATGTGCAAAGACCTACATTGGTATTAACCCATAATAAAACACTGGTAGCGCAATTGTATGGCGAGTTCAAGCAATTCTTCCCGGACAATGCGGTTGGTTATTTTGTTAGCTATTATGACTATTACCAACCGGAAGCCTATATGCCGGTAAGTGATACCTATATTGAAAAAGACCTAAGTATCAATGAAGAGCTGGATAAATTACGCCTACAAGCCACTTCACAATTGCTAAGTGGCAGACGTGATATCATTGTTGTGGCCAGCGTGAGTTGTATTTATGGTATGGGTAATCCGACGGAATATGAAAATGGCATTATCCGCATTCATAAAGGCCAGGTTATATCACGTCAAGGTTTTTTACATCAACTGGTGAATGCCTTGTACAATAGAAGTCAGGAAGAATTCAAAAGAGGAACTTTTCGTGTGAAGGGAGATACGGTAGATATCAATTTACCTTATGTAGATTTTGGATATCGCATTACATTTTTTGGCGATGAGATTGAAGAAATTGAAAGCATTGAAACCGCTACCAGCAAAAGAATTGGTTTGATGGAAAATGCTGCCATCTTTCCCGCCAACCTCTATCTCGCACCCAAAGACATGATACAACAAGTCATGAATGAGATACAAGACGAAATGATGGCGCAGGTTGAATATTTTAAGAATACTGGAAAATTTATTGAAGCACAACGTATCAAAGAAAGGGTGGAATATGATCTGGAAATGATTCGCGAACTGGGTTATTGTAATGGTATTGAAAACTATTCCCGCTTTTTTGATCGAAGAAAACCGGGTACCCGTCCGTTCTGCTTGCTGGATTATTTTCCCAAAGACTTTTTATGCGTGATAGACGAAAGCCATCAAACTGTTCCTCAGGTAGCTGGTATGTATGGTGGTGATAGGAGCAGAAAATTGGTGTTGGTAGATTATGGATTCCGCTTACCCAGCGCTATGGATAACCGTCCGCTGAATTTCCATGAATTTGAATCATTGATCGGACAGACGGTTTTTGTGAGTGCAACGCCTGGTGATTATGAACTGGAAAAAACAGGAGGAGTTGTGGTAGAGCAAGTAGTACGACCCACTGGCTTATTAGATCCGCCGATTGAAATCAGACCAAGTGTGAATCAGATCGATGATCTCTTGGATGAAATTGATAAAAGAGTGAAAAAAGGTGACAGGGTTTTGGTAACCACACTTACCAAACGAATGGCAGAGGAGATGGATAAATATCTGGGACGCATTAATATCAAGTCGAAATACATACATAGTGATGTAGACACATTAGAGCGTGTTGAAATTTTGCGTGATCTGCGATTGGGTGTGATTGATGTATTGGTAGGTGTAAATCTTTTAAGAGAAGGATTGGATCTTCCTGAAGTTTCTCTTGTTGCGATTTTAGATGCCGATAAAGAAGGCTTCTTACGTAATGAAAGATCATTGACACAGACAGCAGGACGTGCTGCTAGAAACGTGGATGGATTGGTGATTTTTTATGCGGATACCATCACAGAAAGCATGCAAAGAACGATTGATGAAACCAGTAGGCGAAGAGAAAAGCAGATTGCCTATAATATTGAACATGGTATTACACCAAAAACGGTTTCAAAAAGTAAAGAACAGGTTTTTGCACAAACTTCAGTATTGGATATTAAAGGATATGACCCATCCAATCCATATGCACTACAAAAAGATGAACCACTCATACAAACAGCAGCAGAAGAACAAGTAGAATATAAAACCATTCCACAACTAGAGAAAGCCATCAATGCCACCAAAAAGCAAATGGAAAAAGCTGCTCGCGATCTTGACTTTATTGAAGCAGCGAGATTGAGAGATGAAATGTTTGCGTTGAAGAAAAAACTAGACAATTTGAAAATTTGAAAATGAGATCATTTGAAAATGGGGGTATGTGCTAGTTAGTGCATTAGCGATTAATCAAAACGATTACTCATTTCAAATTTTCAAATTGCCACATTTTCAAATTATCTCTTATCTTGTATCAATTGCTTGCCATGAGAATACTCTGGAAAATCTACCTGTGGATTACGGGATGGAAAGTCCGGGATAATTTCCCCTACCATCTGAAAAAATGCATCGTCATTGTTGCACCACATACCAGTGCATGGGATTTTGTAATGGGTCTTGCTATTCGAAGCGTACTCCGACTCACACATGTAAAATATTTAGGCAAGGCAGAACTGTTTCAAGGAAAATTTGGTTTTTTCTTTCGCAAAATGGGCGGCTATCCTGTTGATAGATTCAATAATAAAAACATGGTAGATCAGGTAGCAGAACTGTTTGAACAGCATGATGAATTTGTATTGGCGCTTTCACCGGAAGGAACCAGAAAAAGAGTAGATCGATTAAGAACTGGTTTTTATCATATCGCCAAAAAAGCAAACGTACCCATTGTGATGGCCGCAATGGATTTTTCAAAAAAAGAAGCTTGGTTTTCAGAACCTTTTTTCACCACCGATAATGAAGAGTCAGATTTTAAAAAAATAATCGACTTCTATGCATCTGTTCAAGGAAAAATTCCGGAACAAGGACTTGCACATTTGAAAGAATCATCATTTGCTTAATTCATGATAACCCCCCAAAACATGAACTACCCAAACATTGTTGAAAAATTTTGTGAGTATGAAAAAGCAACACCTTCAAGGTTGTTTTTAGCAGAACCAGTAAAAGGCGTATATCAGAATTTTACCTGGGCAGAGGCCGGCAGACAAATCAGAAGTATGGCAGCAGCTTTGCGTTCTTTTGGTTATGGGAAAGATGATAAGATTGCCATACTTAGTAAAAACTGTGCGCATTGGATCATGGCAGATCTCGCCATTGCCATGGCAGGATGTGTTTCTGTTCCATTATATCCTAATATTACCGCAGATACATTACGTGATATTATTCTTCATAGTGAGAGTAAGGCGATTTTCATTGGAAAGTTAGATCAGCCGGAAGCAATACGTCAGGGTGTACCTGATTCTTTATTACAAATTACTTTTCCATTTTATCCCAATACAGATTGCATCAATTGGAATGATTTGGTGATGAGTCATGAGCCATTACAAGGTGTTCCGGAAATAGATCCTTATTCCTTGGCTTGTATTGTATATACTTCAGGAACTACCGGACAATCAAAAGGAGTTATGCATACTTATTATGCGATGGCATTTGCGGTTCAGTCGTTCCTTGATAATTTTCCTGAGATCAAAAAAGAAATATTCTTTTCTTATCTACCCCTTTGTCATGTCGCAGAAAGAATGCTGGTAGAATGCGGAACAGTTTTCACGGGAAGTACGGTCTATTTTGTAGAGTCCCTAGATACTTTTGCTGCTAACCTTGCGCATACACAACCTACTGTTTTTTTGGCGGTACCTCGTATTTGGGAGAAAATGCAGGAAGGCGTTTTGAAAAAAATGCCACAAGCCAAACTCGATCGCTTATTAAAGATTCCTTTGATCAGCACATTGATTAAAAAAACAATCCGCAAAAAACTAGGACTTGCAAGGGCACAGCATATTTTCACCGGAGCATCCCCCATTAATCCTGCATTATTAGAATGGTATGCGAAACTGGGTATTATTATTCAAGAAGCATATGGTATGACAGAGAATGTAGCACTGTCTCACGTAAATAAAAAACATGCTGCGAAATTCGGAACCGTAGGTCAACCTTATGCATCTGTTGAAGTAAGATTGGGTAAAGACAATGAAGTACAGGTGAAAAGTCCGGCCTCCATGTTGGGTTATTATAAAGAGCCAGCATTGTCAGCGCAATGTTTTGAAGATGGTTTTCTAAAAACAGGAGATGAAGGATCAATAGATGAAGAAGGATACCTGACTATCACAGGAAGAATCAAAGACCAGTTTAAAACAGGAAAGGGCAAATACATTACCCCGGCTCCGATGGAAAATACATTAGGTGCGCATGCTTATGTTGGACAAGTTTGTGTGGTGGGTTCAGGAATGCCTTCGGCATTGGTATTGTGTACTTTGTCAGAACAGGCAAAAACAGTTCCGGTAAACGATGTACAGCAAGAGCTGGAAACTTTATTACGAAATCTGAATACTCAACTAGAACATCATGAGCAATTAGCAAGAATGGTAGTTTGCAAAGAAGAATGGAGTATTCAAAACGGCTTATTGACTCCCACGCTTAAGATCAAAAGAAAAAATATCGATCAACAATACGGTCATGCATATACGAACTGGCTGCGTTCAGAACAAGTGATTGTTTTCGAATAGGATCAGTTCAGGCGCATCTTTCATTTTTGGCACAATATTGTAATGGTTCTTTCGTTATAGTTATCGAATGATCACATTTCAAATCATAAATGCATGAGAACCAATCGTTTTCTAGTTGCAGTAGCATCTTCAGTACTGCTGTTTTCCTGTGTAAGTAGTAAAAAATTCAAAGAGTCGGAAGCTAAGTATGTACAATTGAGCGGAGCCTATCTTGAAATGCAGGGAAAATATCGTGAACTACAAGATCAGATTAAAGATCTTGAAAATCAACTGGCCAAATCAAAAGGTCAAAATAATGAACTGAATGCCCGTAAGCAGGCATTAGAAGAACAAGTTGCAGATCTAAATAAGCAGATTGAGTTTCTTAAACAGAACAATACAACGGTATTGAGTCAATTGAAAGATCTTTCTGTAGTGACAGGAGCACAGGCTGAAAGTATAAAGAAGTCGCTTGAAAATATTGGCGCGAAAGACCTCTATATCCGCGATTTGCAAGGATCCATTGCACGCAAAGATTCTTTGAACATGGCATTGGTGATGAACCTGAAAGGAGCCATCGGCAACCTGAATGACGAAGACATTAATATCAAAGTAGATAAGGGAGTAGTATATGTTGATATTTCTGATAAACTACTATTCAAAAGTGCCAGCTACGAAGTAACAGACAGAGCGAAAGAAGTATTGGGTAAGGTTGCTAAAGTACTAAATGCTCAACCCGAAATAGAGTTTATTGTAGAAGGACATACAGATTCTCTTCCTATTAAAACTGGAGTGATTCAGGACAACTGGGATCTAAGCGTAAGGAGAGCAACAACAGTAGTGCGCATTTTGCAAGAAACCTATGGAATTGACCCTAAGCGCATGACTGCAGCCGGAAGAAGCCAGTATATTCCTTTGAAAGATAACGCTACTGCTGAAGGACGTGCAGCTAATCGTAGAACTCGTATCGTTATTCAGCCAATGTTAGATCAGTTCTTCAAGTTATTGGAGACAAAGCCACAGCAATAAAGTTCATACTAACCCAACCATATACGCCTAAAGAAAAACCCCGCAATTGCGGGGTTTTCTATTTGAAAAGTAAAACAGTTAGGCCATTTCAAGTGCCAAAGATTTTTGTAATTCATTAAAGTCAGCAGAATCCAATGCAGCAGCAGCCAACTCCATCATTTGGTCCATTACAAAAGAGGGTGCTGTAGCCTGTATTGCACGGAACCATTCTGAAATTTCTTGGATGTGTAATCCTTTTAACATCCAGTAGCTGTATCGTGCATTTTTATCGGGTGGAAGTGAGCTTACAATTTCCATGGTTAATGCATGCAATTGCTCATCAGTATAATGTTGCCAGATCAACTCTTTAATAATCACTTCTTCCATATTCATGTGCGACAAATTGAATGCAGTAAACTCGGCAAGTGAGAACTGTATTTGTCTGCCTGCAAACACTTTATCAGAAGTTTTCACAGCTGCTTCGTACTGTTCAATGCAGCCTTGTAAATGAGCGGCCAGCATATGGTCTTTATCATGTTGCTGCTCAAAATCTGCGATCACCTCAGGTGCTTTATCTGCAAGCAATGAAAATACTTTGGTGTCTTCCGTGTGTGCATGTCCGTCGAAAAGCCAGATCAACTCTTTCAATTGTGTAATGGTAGCGCAAGCTTGCTCGTCGTCAGCAAAATTTGTATGTTGTACCTGTAAAGAGCAGTGATACAACATAGCTCTTAACCCCTGATGTATCTGATGAAAAGGGTTGTAACGTGTTAATTGATTCATGTGGTTGTTTTTAGTGTGTTTGCGCAAAAATCTAATAACACTGTATATACATAAATCACATAAAAGTGTGGTTGCGGATGAGCGGCTTAAAACCAATGATGACGGCATTATTTTTACAAGAAAGAAAGCATTGATTTTTTTGCTACTGAAACAGATTAAAATATAATTTTTAGCAGAAGAATTAATACATTTAAGAAACGGAAACGCTGATACCCCTGCAGCGCATTTTATCAAGCAAGCGGATTAATATGTATTCAATATTCAACAGAACAGGTAGGCTCGTTTCCGGAATCTTTATCTTTTGCTTTCTTTTTTCATTGTCTTCTTTCGCCCAATTACCGGTCGCCAAGCATGGTGTAATAGATTTGCGTAATATCGATTTGTCTAAACAATCTGTTCCACTCGATGGTGAATGGGGTCTTTGCTGGGAAAAATTATGTGAACCCGGTGAAACCTCCGAAAAGATGACAGGTATGATTGCCTTCCCTAAACGTTGGGATAATACGGTAATCGGCGGAAAAAAAATTACAGCAAAGGGGTATGCATCTTATATGCTTACCATTTTATTACCCAAGAACGCTACCAATTTAGCACTTGATATTCCTGATACTTACACCAGCTACAAATTGTTTGTAGATGATGCCGTTTTTGTGCAATCGGGTATACCTGGAGTTTCTGCTGCAACTACCAAACCTAAATGGCAGCAGTTCACACGAGAATTGTTTACGCAAAAAGATACTGTTCGACTGATTTTACAGGTAGCAAATTTCTTACACTCAAAAGGAGGTCCGTATAAATCTGTTACAATCGGTAATAAAGAAAAGTTATTTAGTAAAAGAAATAGAGATAACGCCTTCAACTATATTCTTACCGGAAGTATTATCATGTGTGGACTTTTCTTTTTTGGTTTATACTTCTTTGGGCGTTACGATAAAACCATTCTTTATTTTGCTTTTTTCTGTATCACCTATAGTTATCGAATCATTGGTACATCTCAGTACTCATTACATACTATTTTTCCCGATCTTCCATGGGCGCTAACCATTCACCTAGAATATCTCTCATTATTTGTTAGTGTTATCTTTTTTACACAATACACGCAGAATCTATATCCCGAGGATTCCAATAAAATTATTACCACGATAGAAATGTGGGCTTGTATTATTTTATCATTGATCACCCTCATTTTCCCCCCTGCAGTTTTTACACAATTGATCAATCCATTTTTAGTGGTGATGTTTTTTGTGATAGCGCATGCTTTCTATGTATATATCGTAGCATATAGAAGAAAAAGATTAGGCGCAGGATATGCACTATTGAGTACTGGCGTCGTGATGATTATTTTTTTGATTATCAACTTACAATATTTCGGTTTTGTAGCACCACAAAAAGAGCTTTTGTTTGTTGGATATTTATCATTCTTCTTTTTACAATCGCTGATTCTTTCTTACCGATATTCATACTTGCTCAATAAAGCCAGAAAAGAAGCAGAACAGGGTCTGGTTGCTAAAAGTGACTTCCTCTCTAATATGTCACACGAAATCAGAACTCCACTGAATTCTGTAATCGGACTTTCACATATACTCTTAGACAATCAACCAAGAGAAGATCAAAAAGAGCAATTAAACGTTTTATTGTTTTCTGCGAATAATCTCTTGAATATTGTCAATGATATCTTGGATTATAACAAGATTGAAGCGGGTAAGATCAATTTTGAATATATCGATATGGATCTGGTAAAAGTATCTCATGATCTTCTATCAGGATTGAAAACGCTTGCTGATGAAAAAGGAATTGCATTGATATTAGACAAAGACCCTGCATTTCATCACCGTATTATTGCGGATCCAACTCGCATCAGTCAAGTCATTGGTAATCTTTTACAAAATGCGATCAAGTTTACACGTTCAGGTCATGTGAAGCTGATTATTCAGCAAGAAAAAATTCAAAAACAACACATTACGCTAACTATCAAAGTAGAAGATACTGGTATTGGTATCGCGGCAGAAAAGCAGAAATTGATTTTTGATCGTTTTACACAAGCAGATACTTCTACTTCCAGAAGTTTCGGTGGTACAGGATTAGGACTTGCTATCTGTAAAAAAATACTGGAACTACAAGGATCTCAGCTGCAGTTAAAAAGTGAACCGGGTAAAGGATCTGTTTTCTTTTTTACGCAAACCTTCCCAATATCACAAGCTTTTAATTTCTCTCAAGGAGAACCTGTGCCAGATGAAATTCAAAAGGGACGTCCGCTTTCAGGCGTTTCTTTATTGATGGCGGAAGACAATGAATTGAATGTATTGGTAGCAAAAACATTTTTAGAAAAATGGGGAGCAACAATTGATGTAGCTGTAAATGGGGAAGAAGCAGTGCAAAAGCTGGATACTAACAAACATCAAATGATTTTAATGGATATGCACATGCCCGTGATGGATGGATATGAAGCAGTAAAAATCATTCGTAGTAAAGGTATTAACATCCCAATCATAGCGCTTACCGCGAGTTTACCTTCGGAGGTAGAAGATCGTGCGCGTGATCTATCTATTAATGCCGTTGTTACCAAGCCTTTTGAACCTGAGGAGTTTTTAAAGTTGTTAGTGAAAATACATCATCAATAATGTAAGAAAAACCATTTGATTTTTGCAGCTAATGTGGTTACTTCCACTTGTTCTATAGGGTGCGCGCTATTAGGTAAAATATCATAATGTCCATTGACTAAAGCTGCGGCTGCATTTTGCGTTTCTTCTTTAGATACCATATTGTCTTTTTCGCCTAATAAAACAAGTGTTGGACAAACAATCTTTTGAAACATAGCAGGAGAAAGCAGTGGATCTTTACCTAGCTCCAATAACATAGCAGCTGTTTTATTCAGCACATTTTTCCATTCCAGGCCACCATGTCTATTGGCTAATTGTTGTGCAAATGCAGGTATTTTTTGTTCTATAACATCTGGTCGCAACATCTTCGTTTCCTTCGTGGCAATCTCTTCACTCCATTCGTATTTGGTTCCTAATGTAACGATGCTTCGAAAAGTACCCGGATACATGGCTTCTAAATAAAGAGCCACATAACCTCCCATACTATAACCAAATACGAGCGGATTATTAAGTTGGTGGGTTTCCAAGAAATCGGCTGTTGCTTTTGCGAAAGCAGCTATTGAAAATAATTCAAGAGGAGCATTGTTACCGTGTCCGGGGAAGTTAAAACTATACACATCAAAGTCTATACCGAGTTCATTTTTGAGTGGCAGCAGTTGATCCATAGACCCAATGGCTCCGTGTAACAATAATAATGGTTGCATGTGACAAATATAAAAACTGATCTTGAGCAGCGAGTATATGGATTATAGCGAGTTAATGTAAAAATCAGACGACGCTTTTTTAGCAACCCTCCATTCATTGTTCTTCTTTGACTGTTCAAAGGAATACCGAAGGTGTTTTCTACGAACAATTTCATATTTGATGCCTAAAAGGAAAACGATGAGAAAATTATATCTGTTTGTAATGGGCTTGGTTTTCATGAGTAGCTCATCCATCGCTCAGTCATCCAAAAACGGAAAGATTAATATCACCATTCGCAATGAACAACAACAATTGTTGGAAAATGCAACAGCTGAATTATTACGTTTGAAAGATTCTTCACTGATAAAAGCAGCCATCAGTGATAAAACAGGAATCATCGTTTTCGAAAATTTGTCAACTGGCAATTATCGCATCCGTATTTCAATGGTGGGGTACAACACTTTGTATTCATCACCTATTACCCTGAATGAATCTGCCACTGAAGTAAATGCGGGAACCATCACTTTGCAAACAGCTGTTAATAGCATGAGTGAAGTAACTGTTACCAGTCGCAAACCCTTTATTCAGAAACTTACTGATCGTATTGTTGTAAATGTTGAGAGTAGTATTGTTAGTGCAGGAAGTTCTGCTTTAGAAGTATTAGAACGTTCGCCTGGTGTAAGTGTGGATCAAAATGATGTGATTGGATTAAGAGGTAGACAAGGTGTGATCATTATGATTGATGGAAAACCAACGCCAATGTCTGGTGCCGATTTAGCGAATTACCTCAGAGGTTTACCAGCGAATACCATTGAACGAATTGATATCATTACCAACCCTTCTGCAAAATATGATGCTGCCGGGAACTCTGGTATCATTGATATTCGAATGAAAAAAGACCAGCGTTTAGGAACCAATGGTACGATGACGCTTGGTTATGGACAAGGGATATATCCTAAATCAAATGCGGGACTCACTTTCAACCACCGTAATAAGAAAATAAATCTCTTTGGTAATTATACTTATGGATATCGAAAGAACCTGAATCACTTGATTTTGGATAGAAATTTCTTTGATGATAATAAAGTATACGGCGGCGGAGATCTAAAAGATAATTATACCACTTCACCATTTCATTTTCACAATACACGTTTGGGTATCGATTTATTTCCATCCAAGAAAACAATCATTGGTGCTGTAGTGAGTGCAAATTTTAATGATTTTTCTAGAAACACAGTCAATGCATCTGACGTGATTGATGCACAAAAACAAAAAGCATCCACTTTTGCCACACTAGCCAATAACAATGACGACGCTCAGAATATAGTTGCCAATATCAATTTCAAACATTCATTTAATACGAATGGTAAAGAATTAACGGCTGATATAGACTATGGCGAATACAATTCTGCATCACTTTCAAGAGTAGCTACTAAATATTATAATCTCAACGGAACGCCTTTGCAACCCGATTATATTTTAGATGGTGATCAAAATGGTAAACTGATTTTACGCACGGCTAAGATCGATTATGCCAATCCATTAAAAGATGGAGGCAGATTTGAAGTAGGTGGAAAAACGAGTTATGTATCAGCAGATAATGACGCGAAGTTCTTTGATATGAGTACGGGTATTCCACAAGATGATGTAAACAAAACCAATCGCTTTAAATACAACGAATACAATAACGCAGCCTATATCAATTTTAGTAAAGAGTTTAAGAAGTTTAATATTCAACTGGGCTTACGTGGTGAGCATACCAAAATCAATACACACCAGATCAAAGGCAATCAAAAATTTGATTCTTCATATTTTCAATTGTTCCCAAGTGCATTCTTTAATTATAAGTTGAAAGAAGATCAAACACTCGGCATATCGGTGAGCAGAAGAATTGATCGTCCGGGTTATGGACAATTGAATCCTTTCTTGTTTTTGATAGATGTAACGACATATTCTACCGGTAGACCCGGACTTCTTCCACAATTGACTTGGTCTTATGAGTTGAGTTATACGATGAAGAATATCAACTTCACATTTGGTTATAGTCATACCAAACAAAACCAAAATATCGCTATTGCGCGATTCAAAGATGTATTCCCGAATTTACCATCCAATGATAATGTTACCGTACAGATACCTATCAATCTAAGTTCACAAGATTATTATGGACTAACCATTTCTGCTCCTTTCCGTATCAACAGTTGGTGGAATATGGTGAATAATGGAAATGTATTTTATAACCACTTCAATGGAAAGTTGGGTAGTACCACTTTGAATAACGGTAAACCGGCATTTGATATCAGAACCAATAATAATTTCACAATGGGTAAAGGCTGGCTGGGTGAATTGAATGTGAATTATAATTCTGGTGGACAATACGGTTTCATGGTGGCACGTCCGCAGTGGGGTTTGGCGTTGGGTGTACAGAAATCTATCTTGAATAAAAAAGGAACCATCCGTTTCAATATGACAGATATTTTCTGGACCAATCTACCACGAGCAACAATTACTTATAATAACTATATCGAAATCTGGAGAGCTTATCGTGAAACAAGAGTAGCTAACCTCACTTTCACTTATCGTTTCGGTAAAAACACCGTACAAGCCGCACGCAGAAGAACAACAGCATCAGAGGAAGAGAGAAGCAGGGCGGGGAACTAGGAGTTGGTTTATAGTCGATGGTCCATAGTCAATAGCAGAAACCATATTTTTCTTGCTATTGACTATAGACCATTAGCCACCAACCATCACCTACCTCCCATGCAACTTCTCTAACAACTTCAAATGTGGTTGTAATTTTTTCAGCGTATTTTTTTGAAGGAAACTTTTGAGGTGTTTGTAAAAATGGCTGTGATCGTAGTAGCCATAGTCTGCACTTTTAAAAGTATCTGGATCAGTAGCCAGATGTTCGGTGGCTTTTCTGATGCGCATGATTTGAATGGCCGTTTTGGTACTGATACTGGTGGCTGTTTCAAAATAGCGCTGTAATGTTCGGGAAGAGATATTGTATTGTTTAGCAAAATCTTCAACCGGAGTTATAAAATCTCTTTTGCTTTCGCAGTGAGCCAATATTTGGGAAACAATTTCAATCGGCTTTAATGAGCCTGAATACTGATCAATGATCTTTTCAAAATAATTGGTGAGAATAGATACCCGCTCATCAAATGAAGTACAAGTTTTTATTTTAATCAGCATACCAGAATCCATCAAATAGCTCAATGGAAAAATGTATTCGCGGTATTCTGAGAAATTGATTTTCTTCTCAAAAATAACGGGTGATATTTTGAACTTGATACCAAAGAGCTTGTTGCCCTTTTGATGGAAACACTCAATGGCACGATGCCTGGGAAGAAAACCGTCGGTTTTCATATCAAACCTCTTTTCTCCAACCTGCATTACAAAAGGAGTACCCAGATTGATGAGATAGGTATACCCGGTATTCGGGAATAAAGCATCTGAAAAGCCTTTGGGATAAAGATCCCATAAATGATCAAAATCTGTTTCCCAGAAAAAGTCAATGAAATACGAAATAGATGAAGCCGCTTTTTGCCGCTTATAGTTCTTTTCGAAATGGTCGGTATGAAAAAATTCTACGTGTTGCACCTTGGAATAAAGATAGACAGCTCACAAGGGCAAAAACCTGTTAAAATAGGTTGTACGGTCGGAACAAATGATTAAATGAATTTTGACTGTTTGGAGTAGCCGGGTGTCGGTGCATAAATGAAAAAACAACTGCCCTTTTGAATAGTAGCAATCAGCTCACGATGAATAGACTGAGGCACGGCAGGACAACCCAAGCTTCTGCCCAGATAACCTTGCTTGGCGGCAATGCTTTCTTCGGCATAATCAGCACCATGAATTACAATACCTCGTTGCAAAGCTTTATCATTAATACCCTTTTCTTTCCCAATCAAGCGAAGTGATAAACCATGTTTTCCGTGATAAGTTTCCCCGGTAGTATAAAAACCAATACTGCTCTGAAAACTGCTGGCTTTATTCGAGAATTTTTTAGCCATTAACTTACCGGAATTTTTACCGTGTGATACATAAGTATGAAAGAGTAATTCTCCTTTCAATACATCAATGACAAATAATCTTTTTTCATTGGACGGCAGACTAAAATCAACAACTGATAAGATATGGTCTTGCATAATTTGTCCGCTAGACTTTAATCGTTCATAACCCGACAATGCCCATTCATAGGCTTTTTTAGAAAGTCCGAGTGATGCCAGATCCAGATTTTCATAAATGGCGGTAAATGCATTAGCATGCAAAGCCGAAACAGACTTCGTTGTAATCGCAATTGATTTCTCTTTGAAAGAAAAACCGGTAGCCATTACCATACAGAATAGAACAAGTTGAATTTTTTTGCTGATCATACACATTACTACCGCACCAATTCAGAACGGGGGGACGGCAAAACTAAGGCTGTAATATGAAAGGACTTGTAGTAATGGTTCAGCTTTAACAGCTTATTGACAGCCTATTGAGCATAAAAAACCCGCTCAAAAAACAGAGCGGGCGCAGTTGGTTATTGGTTGTTAAACTCTTATGTATGGTAAGATTAAGACATTCTTTTATCAATCTCGCTGCGTAGCGACTCAAAAATTTCGTCTACTGAACCCTCACCTTTGATATGTACTACCTTATCGAAAGTGGCGTAATAATTAGCTACTACGGTAGTTTTGGCTTTGTATTCTGCAATACGAGCACGGATTACTGATTCATTGGTGTCATCACTTCTACCACTGGTTTTGCCGCGATTTAGTAAACGACTAACCAGTTCTTCTTCACTCACATCCAATGCCAGTACCACTCCTATCTCCGTATTCTTCAACTTCAATAACTTGTCGAGCGCAATGCTTTGGGCTTCCGTTCTAGGGAAACCATCAAACAGAAATCCTTTGGCTTGAGGGTTTTGGTCCAATGCAGAACTGATCATACCTACCACCACTTCATCAGGCACTAGCTGACCTTTGTCCATGATAGACTTAGCTTCCAGTCCCAAAGGTGTTTGGGCTGCAATTTCACTTCTTAATAAATCACCGGTAGATAAATGCTTCA
>VFQN01004866.1_pt1 | contig 17143 bp, 12 predicted proteins | sample 3512371 | NCBI WGS metagenome assembly VFQN01 (sample SAMN10412370, study PRJNA504923) | tailings metagenome | isolation source: Replicate 2 from Balatoc abandoned mine | place: Philippines: Itogon, Benguet | collected 2017-08-28 | reverse complement strand
CCGTCTTTTGATCTATCCATTGACATTTTGAGCTTTCTGCACAAGGGAAACTAAATAAACTCCCACACACTAAACTTTGACTCGTCCCCCCGTAGTTTGTACTACTATCAAAGCTAATAACAAGGTAAGAACCGTCGTCTGCGAAAAGGGATGAAACAAGGAGGGGAGCAGGTAATGCAGCCGAGGAGATATCAAGCACTTCCAATGTAGCGAGAGAGTTGTTGGTATTCCCTTCAATTTGCATCATATACTTTACAGCATCAGCTCCTTGGAAAATCAGGCCAATCGCATAATTTGCAGCAGTCAAAGACACTAATGAAAACGAAGTACTCGGGACGAGTGGCCTCAAGGTTGAAAAAGAAGGAGTTACCCAACCAGAAGATTGAACCAACTTCATGTTTCCGTTTTGTTGCTTTTGATAAAGAACCGGGCTAACGGTCAAGGACGATTGGCTTGTGGCACTGGTACTAACTATGAGAAAGTTTTTGAAACTTTGACCTTGAGCAATTTTCGAAGATTGAAGGGCCATTACAATTGCTCGACAACACAAAGTGCGAACGGGAAGTTTCGTCAAGAGCATATCGCTGTAGGTCATGGGCACCCCCTGTAATGACGATGTCAAGAAATATATAACATAATCTGTAGCTGGTTGCAATCCAGTTAAGGTAAATGTAGTTTTGTTTTTCGACGTGGTCGCTGAAAGACCTTGCATAAGCAGTAAACTGGTAGAAGTAGGGACTGTGGTGTTGCCTGTAAAAGCTCCCATCCAAACGATACCTTCTTTAGAAAGCATGACTGAAGCTGTTATTGAAGTCTTGTTCGCCGAAAGAGAACTAGAAACGACCTTTGGGGCAGCAGGAGGTAGAGTCCAAGCCACAGAAAACAACTGAAAAGACGTTTTCAAGGTTTTGGGAGTACCACAAGGATCAAACAGTTCCGAAGCAGGGGAACACAGATTATTGCAGTTTACACACAACAAAATGCTCGTTCTACCACAGGTGCCAATTTTCCAACTGTTGCCATTACAATTGACCTTCTTACTTGAACCATCAGATGCACTGTCGATCAAAGCGTTAACAATTTTTGTCGCATTATCGGAGTTCAAACAGGAAAATGTGCGATTAACTAGACCTTCTACAGGAGAGTCAATGTAAGACCAAGTGATGGTGGAGGGAAGGTAGTCAGCTTTAAGGATTGAAAGTTGAGATTTAGCATAGGAATTCCAGGATGTGCATTCTCCAGATGTAGACTCGAACCAATTCTCCCTTTTTGTCGCCGTAGATCGAGCAACAACCGAATTACCATCTTTTATTGCAAGCAAGTTAGAGCTCGATTGTAATTTCTGGTTCCAAAGAGTTGCCAGACTGAGGGTAGGACTGAAGGTCGAAGGTTTGCGAGTTGGTCCAGATGGGTCCTTGCTTGGTACGGCAGATGGAGCATTGGATGGAGATACTGTCGGTGACAATGAGGGACTGGAAAATGGCTGCGAGGAAGGTTGTCCGCTTGGTTGACTTGAGGGTCTAGAGGTAGGATGATGAGTCGGGTGCGAAGAAGGTTGAGATGTTGGATTTGAGATAGGTTGACTCGAGGGAGTGGTGGACGGTTGAGTTGAAGGATTGGCCGTTGGCTGGGCTGTAGGTTGCCCAGTAGGCAACGCAGAGGGTTGCGAAGATGGCATTTCTGAAGGTTGGTTTGTTGGTCTACTCGATGGAGATGTAGTCGGTTGCGTAGATGGGACAGAGGAGGGTATTGTTGTCGGGAAATCAGAGGGTTGTGCTGAAGGTGTCGAGGAGGGGAAGCCCGTCGGATGAGAGCTGGGCTGGGAAGTAGGTACAGAACTTGGAGTCAAAGATGGTGTAACAGTGGGCGAACTAGTCGGCTGGGAGGATGGAATGATGGAGGGTTGTGAACTCGGCTGAGAACTCGGCAAGGCGGACGGAAACGAAGAAGGCTGTCTTGAAGGAAAAGAAGAGGGTTGGGAAGATGGTCGGCTTGTTGGAAGTCCACTAGGCTGGGCAGACGGTTGTTCAGATGGCACAATGGATGGTTGACCACTTGGAAATCCTGTGGGCTGAGAACTCGGATTTCCGGTGGGTTGACAACTTGGCAGACTAGTGGGTAAACTTGAGGGAGATGACGAAGGTCGCAGAGTGGGTTGAGCTGTTGGTAGCACAGATGGTTGTACGGAAGGTTGTGAAGTCGGATCTGCTGATGGTTGCTTTGTAGGTTGCGTCGAGGGTTGCATCGATGGTTGAGATGAGGGGATTACACTGGGCTGAGCAGTCGGTTGGATGGAAGGTTGTCCACTTGGTTCAGAGGAAGGATGCAAAGATGGCTGGCTTGACGGGTGAGAGGAAGGTTGGGAAGAAGGGTTAACTGTTGGTTGATTTGAGGGCTGAGTAGACGGTACCGAAGATGGTTGATCAGACGGTTGTGCACTTGGCTGCATCGATGGATTTGAACTAGGCTGAAAAGACGGTTCAGAGGATGGTTGTGAAGTGGGATCCGTTGTTGGTTGTGAAGTTGGTTGCGAAGTTGGGTGCGAAGTTGGTTGATTGCTTGGTTGCGAAGATGGCCAAGAACTTGGTTCAGAAGAAGGTTGGGATGAAGGTTGCACGGACGGGCAGCTTGATGGTTGAGAGCTGGGCTGGCATGTGGGTTGTAAGGTGGGTTGAGAACTCGGTTGAGTAGTCGGTTTGGTGCTTGGTCGGTTAGAGGGTTGGGTGGAAGGCTGAGTTGAAGGCTGTCCAGTCGGCCGAATCGAAGGCTTCGAAGTTGGTTGACAGGAAGGCTGTGAACTCGGTTGGGTAGACGGCTGTGAAGTTGGTTGAGAGGTAGGTTGTGAACTCGGTTGGGTAGACGGCTGTGAAGTTGGTTGAGAGGTCGGTTGTGTACTCGGTTGGGTAGACGGCTGTGACGTTGGTTGAGAGGTCGGTTGTGTACTCGGTTGGGTAGACGGCTGTGAAGTTGGTTGAGAGGTAGGTTGTGTACTCGGTTGGGTAGACGGCTGTGACGTTGGTTGAGAGGTAGGTTGTGTACTCGGTTGAGTAGACGGCTGTGACGTTGGTTGAGAGGTCGGTTGACTCGTTGGAAAATAAGTGGGTAGGTACGAGGGTACAGCAGTCGGCACGAAAGTGGGGATAGCTGTGGGGATGAAAGTGGGGTTAGTTGTCGGAGCAAAAGTGGGTACGAAAGTGGGCTTCGTCGTTGGTACGAAAGTTGGCGATACGGAGGGATTGGTGGTTGGAGTAAACGTTGGAGTGACAGAAGTACAGAAGGTCGGAGCAGTGGAAGGAACGCAAGTTGGGGTTGCAGATGGAATAAATGAAGGTGTGTATGTTGGTAGGTTCGAAGGAACAAAAGTTGGGGGAACTGATGGTTGAAAACTCGGAAGGAAAGTTGGGGAATTCGTGGGCGCCCAGGTAGGAGGACGAGAAGGGGAATTCGTGGGGCTTGGGGTAGGCTTAGGTGTCGGAAAGTTTGAAGTAACGTAACGAACAATGCAGTTTGTATCTTCAACCACGTAAAGAGTGCCCATAGTATTCACCCATAATTGCCAAATTGAAGAAATGGATGCACTGCTCGCAATTTGATACGCTGAGCCAGCATTTCCACAAGTTCCAGTACCAAGAACTGTAGTAATAATACCAGATTGAACGATACGGACACGGCAACCACTGCGCTCTGCTATATAAATATTGCCGAGGGAATCACCCGCGACTCCGGCTGGAAAGTACAAAGCAGAACTGGTAGCAACAACACCGTCTTGACCAAGACTATTAGAACCAGTGCCTGCAATGGTAGTAATAATATTATTTGTAACCCGGCGAATGCGATAATTAAAAGTATCAGCAATGTAAAGATCATTATTGGAACTCAACCAAATTCCGTAGGGATTGTACAGCAATGCAGAGGTGGCAACTCCACCATCACCACCAAAGCCACACGAAGTTGCAGTTCCAACGAATGTAGTAATAATATTCGTTGCAATGTTAACTGCTCTGATGATACAGTTACCGTAATCGGCAGCGTAGAGAGTTCCCGAAGTCGAAATAGCGAGACCAAGAACTTCATGCATATAAGCAGAAGTAGCAGGTCCACCATCCCCACTGTAAGAATAGCTCGCCGAATAGCCAATAACTCTCGTAACTTGTAAAGTTGAAAAAGAATATTGCCAAGTGTAATAATTCCCGCCAATGTAAAGGTTAGAACCAGTGTCTCCGGCAAGGTACCATGCATAATCCAATGAGGTGGACAAAGCAGGTCCACCTGAACCTGAGCTACTACTACTTCCAGTCCCAACAATTGTATTAATTATCCCAGCACCATTAACAACTCTGACTCGATTTCCTGAGTTCTCCGAAAAGTAAACATTTCCAACAGTATCGCTCCAAACACCATAGGGACTGTACACCATTGCAGAGGTAGCAGGTCCTGCGTCACCACTCCATCCGCAACCATTTCCTCCAGCTAAAATACCAGTGTAAGCTTGAGACTGGACTTCACGAAATCGAATAATACTGGCAATGGTGACAAGAAAGCAACTGAAAAAATGGTGAAAGATAATTCTTCCCATCTTGGAAAAAGAAAAATGTTCACTGAAGAGTTTCGAAAGAATCTTTGCTCTTTTAAATTCGTGTTGGTTTATTAAAGATTCACCAACAATCTAATAAAAATTTGATTGCAGAATTGGTCTGTGTCTTTCTCAATTATTGAATTTTGAAGAAATTGAGTTTTTACAAGTTTTAGGGATTTTAGTACAAAGTATGAAAACCTTGACAACAACCTAACTCATTAATATTCTCACTACCACAACAATCCCAGAACTTCGCTTCCCAATTTTCCCTACCATTACCATAATACCCGAGGGAATCTCCTTGACCGTCGATAGATAATTTCGTTTCTCCAGGATGCTTGCGGCAAACATAGTAACCTGAATGATAGCAACATATATTATTGGCATGTAGGAAAGGTGTATGAAAGAACTGCTTCTGACATCTTGAGCATGTATTAATTGCAGTAGAACGAAAGAACGCGATGACATGATGATAGTTACTTTCTATCACATCACTCTCAGTGTCTTCTTTAGAATCCTTGGTATCAATATCATGTGAACTCTTCCTGCGTTTTATTGATCCAGAGAAAGAACGATGTGTTGATAAATAAAGATTATTTGGAATTGATAACCAATCTAAATCATGATCATAATCTAACGTAAGATCAGTTAAATAAGCTTGTTTCGAATGATTTGTTCGATCTTTCTTCCACTCTATTTTACCAGTAAAAACAATTGCAGAATAAAAGAAGAGCCTTTTCATTGATTGAATAAATTCATTTTCATAAGTTGATTTTGGTAATAATTTACATGGAATATCATCAAATGTTAATAAAATGATTAAATTAGGATTTAATAAACTAAACTTCTGTAATGTTGGTAATAGATGAGGATGCTGTTTCTTTAAACAAGTTATTTCAGCACCAAGAAGAATATCAGGGATTAAATTATCCGAAAAGAGTAAATTAATCTTATTTTGATCTTTTTCCCAATCTAATGGAAGAATATTCAGTCTTTTATTGATTCCTCTATCGGGGGATTTTCCAGTGAGGGACATGGATTGTAGTGATTGTTGCAGTTGTAACTCAGTCAAATTTCGTAAGTAAACATTCTCATGGGCCTTAGCATTATTTTGAATTAAATCAATAAACCGATCCGTGATGGTCACAGAGAAGCCTAAATTGTAAAGTAATAAGCCGAGCAATCCATTCCCTGCTCCGAGTTCTAAATAATGAAGACGGGAATTATCGGAAGATGGTAAAGTTGAATAATGCTCCAAAACTTCGAGAAAATGACTTAAAACTAATGATCCTTCCCACACAATGCCTCCGATACCATCAACTTGTTCTGTATCTTCAATAAAATGATAACAGTGAGTTTGATAAAACTGTTGCTTTCCTTCCTCTTGTTTCAACTTTTTCCAACTTTCTTCATAACAATAACTTTTATATAAAGTAACTAAATGTTGGTGTTGCTTAATCTTTCCATTTTCTTCAATGATGTCTCTTTTTGCCTTCAACATTTTCTTGTTCATAAAATTGTGATAATTGGGTATTTGGGGAAAGTGTGGTGCACTCTTTATCATTCACTTGGCAAATGGAGCGAACACTGAAACTTACTGTTCTCGCAGGGTTAATGGTGGTCTTGTTTCTTCAAGAGACAGGAAAATTCTCCTATGATGCGTTTGTACCCTTTAGTGTCCGTGAATCTCACTTGGTCAATCAAAATACAACTGATCGAAGACGATTAATAACATTTAATCCTGTAGTCGATCTAGGAAACAGCTCCTGGATTGAAAATCGTACAGTTCATGGCGCAATTTTACAAACTTGCCACTTTTTAAAGACGCATTCCCATTTACGACACTCTGGCCCTTTATCACACTTCCATAATTGTGGTAAGTCAAAAGCAGAATCAATTGAAATAGGGCAATTTCCGATCCCATTTGTATCGTGGCCAATTGTTAATGGTCGGTCTTGTCCAATCCCCTTAATGCAACATCATAATTCAAAATCTTCTGGGATGATCTCACAGGTTGAAAAAGGATATGGATTGTCTCACCTACAGATCTGGTTAGAGTTTGTCTTCTTTGACCACGACCTTCTCCTCGCACGGCTTCGGACGCCACCAGAATATCTAGGAAGTACAACATGGAGTTCAGTGAGTGGTACATTTCATTCCTATTCAAATGGCACTCTCACGAAAAATGGTGTCCCATTCCAAGAGGATGATTTCCTTGTCGTGATCGAGGAAGATTCTTTAACTCGATTAAATATCTCCACGGTCAATCTTAACACCTTAGAAAAAGAGCTGAGCGAATTAAATTTGAACGAGATTCTCCTTCTTCGATCATGTGGTCATCCGATGAGAAACAGCAAACATGATAACACTATCACTAGTTCATACTCAGAAAGTAATGAAACTTTATCAGATAGTACGATGCATCATCGTCTTCTCTCTAGTTCAGCTCTTTCTTCACAATCTATTCATGGGAATAATCATATATGCTTCAGTTCATATGCAACAACCAGACACGTTATTCGGAAATTATCGGATATGTATGACGTGTGTGGTCGAGGTTTTGATCAACAAATGAATCATATTCTTTCCTCCTTAAACTTCTCAATCGTTTTGTCAAATAGTAATCTCTTTAATAGCTAAGAGCTTGCTATAACAACTGCTTTCTTCAACGTTGAAGTGGATATATAGATCCAGCCTTAACAGATTCAACAGTAGCCGTAAGACTGTTGGAGAATACCTCATGGCTATGCATGAAGGTACGTGGCAGCTCCCTCTGAACTAATCCTTTGACAATCATTCTTGTGAAAATAGAGCTGAAAGATAAATGTAACAATCAAGTTAAGATTAATTAACGACAAAGGAAAACACATTCATAAATACGATGTTCACTTAAGAATAATCATGCGACTAACAATAGGAAGGAATTTGAATAAATGATCGCACACTTTTTACCAAACTCGGTTACACATAAACTAGACACAATCAGCAGAGTAGCTTTTGTTTTTTACTCTTTTTAAGGTTTTCCTCTAAACCAACAACGCTCTCAATGGTCGTATCAGTATTTGTTTCCTCCGTGTCCTCATGTGAGCGTTTTCTCTTCTTATTGCTTTTCTCATTCAAATCGATTAGGATTTGATCAGCACTTGGTTTATCTATTTCATCCTTTTTCGATTTTTTCTCCTTCTTCTTTTTCTTATCTTTGTCTTGGATTAAATGAGGATGTTCTTTCTCACACTTTGGAAAAGTTGGAATTGGCCCTTTCCACTTCACCATCTCAAATTCATCAAGCTTATTCAATTCCCAAGCACGTTGATATAACGTTGGATGTGCTTCTTGAAGCTTCTTCAGCCATTTGACAGCCATTTTCTTTCGACCTGTTCTTGTTTTTCTCCACACAATATCAAAGTTATTATAAGAGCAATAGTTCTAACCAAATAACATTAACATGTAACCACAAAGAAAAGCTCGAGAAAGAAAAGATTTACCTGTGTTATTGCAACAGTATCATCTAAGTTTATCACAGTATGCCACCATCCCGAAGGAACAAATACTGTTTCTCCAGGTTCTTGTATGAACTCATAAGCCCACAGATTCGAATACTCTGATGAGGAGGATCGAACAGAAAGATACTTTTCTTTCATACGTGGGTAAATATCAACAAAATAATTAATTGCTTCATCATCTTCACCTTTTAACATCTCATTTTTACCTTTTACAAAATCTTTCTTTAATTCTGGTGGGAAGAGAATCCATCGTTTTCTTCCTGAAATCAACGTATTCCATGCTGAAGTTCCTAATGGATCAATATGAATCGTTGTACCTGATCGTTCAGGTCCAATAAGAAACCAACGATAAGGTGGTCGTCGTTTCTCACCAACTAATTCAAATAAATCATAAGGGAAATAAGATGGTATTTGATAATCGTATAAGATAGCATTCGTCTTTCTCGGAACACGTCCATTTTTAGGAATATCACCATATGCAGAATCAAATATATATAATGGTGAATCATCATAATTATTTTTCATATATTTATGAAAATATTTTAATCTTATATTAATTTTATAACCATCATCATCTTCACCACATTTCAAATATTCATTTGAATAATTTTGTAATAAATTTTTCATATTCCAATTACTTTCTGTTACTGATTTCCAACCTTCCTTTTGTGGAATATTTTGAATGATAATTGGAATTGAATTTTTCTCATAATAATTTAAAAATTCTTCAACCGTTAAATCATAAGCATTCAGCTTTGGTATAGCCTTAACACGATACCTTTCTCCATTGTATTCAATAGGATTTCGTAAAGCATGGAAGGCTGGTTCTCTTTCATATGCATAACGATCCTTCGCCCAGTTTTTCAATGATGATCGATGCTTCTTTTTAGCATCCAAAATCCTTCTTTCCCAGGTCTTTCTCTCGCTATCAGAAGTACCTATCTGTTTTCTCTCCGAGCTCATTGTGACAAGTTAGAAGACGGCCTCCTCAACAAACTTGAAAGGTATTTGAGAATAATGGTGGCGAACAATTCAAAGAATGACGGTGTCTTATAAAAAGCTAGGAGGCGGAAAAAGCGCTTTTGTAACAATCTCTAATATTGAAAGTTAACTCTTATATCGAGATCCATTATCATCGAGAAAGTATTGGAGAATGGAGAAAGTAAGCAAGAAGAAGATGAAGAAAGAGAAAAAGAGTGAAAAGGTCAAGGAAGACTTGCAAGAAGAAAGTGAGATTCTCATAGAGGATGCAGATTTTCCAAAGAATGATGACCAAAGTGAGAATGCGGAAGAGGATGACGCTGACCAATTCGAGGATGAGGGAAACTATTTAGATGGAAACGAGGAAGAAATTGACGAGGAAGATGAAGATGAAGAAGAGGAAAAGAAAAGATTGTACGAGGAAGCATTAGCTTATCGTGAGGCTAAGGAAAGGCGTGGTGTAGTTTACATGAGCAGAGTACCCCCTTTCATGAAACCCAATAAGGCAAGAAGTATTCTTGAAGAGTATGGCGAAGTTACACGACTATATTTGGCAGAAGAAAATCCAGAGCATCGCAGAAAGAGAAAGGAACATGGTGGAAATGCTTCAAAGCAATTCAGAGAAGGTTGGATTGAGTTTGCTGATAAGAAGATTGCTAAAAGAGTTGCTGAATCACTGAATAACACACCAATGGGCGGAAAGAAAGGAGATTACTATCATGATGATTTATGGAATTTAAAATATTTGAAGAATTTCAAGTAAGAAAGAACTTTCGACTGTGCCCTGATTAGTTTCTAATTCCTTTGTTGTTGTAGATGGGAGTATCTGACAGAAAAGTTTGCTTATGAAAAGAGAATAAGAGAAAGCAAATTAAGAGCTGCCTTGAAGCAGGTAAATAATGAAACTTCTTTTAACTTTTCAATCTCTGAATTTTTTCCATTCTTGTTTAGTCGAAAAAAGAAGTCGAAGAAATGAGAGATTTGATTGAAAAGTCAGAAATTGAAGAACAAATTCAAAATAGAAAGAGAAATCGTTCTCAAACTAGTAAAGAAACTCAAAATGATAAATTTGAGAATAATGAAGATGATCGACTGAAGAAAACGAGAAAGTTTCGACAAGAGCAACCTATTGCAATGGAATATGATGATTCAGAGAAGAAGATTAAGAGTAACGTACTTAAGAAAATCTTTCAAAAGTAGTAATATAATAAGTATCTTACATATAACAAAACCTCTCTTACCATTTCTATCTATCTTTAAACCTTGAAGAGATAATTCCAGCTGAGTGAGTACATCAATAAATTTGAAAGTTATTACCAACATAAAATCACACAAAATTAACAAAACGAAAAAAAGTTAATACCATCAACAATAACTTGGCTTATAAAGCCCATTTCCTGTAGTTCGCTTGGTGAGTTTCTCTTCGTCAATCAGAGATATCACAGAATTCTTGGTTCTTTTCTTGGATTCTTGAATTGTTTCGGTAAGAAAGGGAATTTTTCTTTTGCCTTTTGTAGTTTCTCCTTCAGGTGGAGTAAAATCTTCTATGTCATCATCAATTTCAATAACATTGGATTTGGTGGGTTTAGATGGTTTTGGGGGCTTCACAAAAACCAAAGATTGTTTACTAACATCGCTTTTAGTGGATGTCGTCGTCCTGATTCTTGATATGACTGGATTCTTGATCGTGGTGTCATTCCTCTTCAAAGTCGTAGATTTTGAAAGAGTCGGAGGATTTGAAGGTTTTGAATCTGCCTTCATCTCAAAGAAATCGTCAATTTCCATATCGCCACTAGTTGCTTTCGTCAAGGATAAGGAAGGACTTATCAAGGTCTGGCTATTTTGTGGCGTTTCATCAGCATCATTTAGAATCTCATCGATGCGATGGGCATTCTAAAGAAGCGTTAGTTATCATTGCAATAAAATAGCGATTCTTCCTCACCTCCAGGTTCACACCAATATTTTTCAATATCGACATAGCGATTGTCTCAGAATGTACCAGTTCATTGGATTCAAGATTTTCTTCTTTTTCTTCAGATTCATCCTTTTCTTTTTGCAAGTTTAAGTTTGTTGTGTTTATTAATTCTTCAAGACTTCCACTCTCTTCATCTTCTTTGAGCAGTTGGTCGAGAAGAGAGTTCATATCCTTTTTTCTCAAGAAATTGTTTGATTGCAGAGTCGCCGATCTAGGGAATGTAATCTCTTTCTCTGGTTTATCTACTTGCTTTTTCTCATGGTCATTGAGAGAATCTTCTAACTGCCTTATCTCTTCGTTCTCATTCATAGCAATTTCATCCCTTAACAGCTCCTGCAATGCAGAATTATTTCTTCCCTTTCTCTTTCCAGCAGCTTTGACATTCTTATTCGAAGCTGTTTGAGTTGCATACTTTGTACGCAAATCCAATAAAATACTGTTTTCACTAAACTGGAATAAATTCTCGATACCGAATAATTCACCTCTCATTGTACTTTCTCCTTCAACACCTTCAAACTTCCCTCTTCGAAAGTTGTTGTTACTTTTCGAAGGCGTTCCAGGATTGGTTTTACTTTTTTTGATATTGGTATCGGCTCCATGCGACGGAGAGACATGAGTATCTTCCATCAACACCGATTTCTGAAGTTGCTGCTTATAGAGCTGTCTCATGTAGGCCAGCTAAAATAACACATTAAAATATATCATTAGCAAATTCGACAAAATGCTTACCTCCTCAACAGTCCCTTTTGATACCAAGCGATAAACTGTGACGTGTTCTTTCTGTCCGATGCGATAAGCGCGATCTTGCGATTGCATATCAACCACAGGATTCCAATCTACATCAAATATTATCACTTTGCTGGCGGTGCTTAAATTCAAACCCAAACCTCCGGCTCTTGATGAAATTAAAAAGATATATAAACTATCGCTATTCCCACTACTCATACCACCGACGGACTTTGATGGAGAGGCAGAAGCAATACTTTTCGTGCTAATTAGGCTATTATTCCCTTGTTGATTAAATTGGTCAACCAATTGCTGTCTTTTCTTTACAGGTGTTTGACCATCTAAGCGAAGGCATTTCCATCCTTGTGCAAGGACTAAAATCTCAATCAAATCTAATACTTGAGTTGACAGCGAGAAGACTAAAGTCTTCTCTTGATGTTGAATAAAATATGAAAGCATTTCTCGAAGTGTTTTCATCTTCCCCGATAACTCCGTAGATTGCCTCATCTCTAACAACCGATAGGATCTTTGACTCCCTCCTAATTGTTGAATAACCTCATCCGGGAAAACCTTGGTTAAAAACTCTTCCGCTTGACTTGCTTTATCTTTATCCATGGTTTTGGGATCTGCTTGTAGAAGCATTGGATGACAGGATATTTTATTTAATTTGTTCAGACTGGGTAATAAGACACATAACGGACAGCCGGTTCTTCCACGACCTCCAGTTGAGCAGGGCTGACAATTTTCATGAAATTGCTTCCATAACACAGCACGTTCATCTATCTCAAAAGCCTGGTGCTGAGTGACGTACTTAATTTTTTCTTCGAATTGGTCACGCCGATACGGAATTTGATATTGCACACAACATTGACTTCGTTGAGCTTTCGATCCGCAAGGACAACGCTTCGCATGGTACCTCACATTATCAAAATCAGGCGAGGCGAGACAAGATTTATACATTAGCTGCTGCAAAGGAGACAGATCACAGAGGACAATAACTTCATCTTTGCCTTTCAAGAGAGCTTCATCTTCATCTTCATTCTCAGATTTTTCCTGGGCTACTTGATTATTTTCAGTTTTCTTTCTTGTTAATTGGGTTGATGGTTGAAGAGATTTCTTTTTTCCAAGATCCCTTTCGCTCTCATCATCAACCTTTTTCTTTCTCTCCTTCTTTTGTTGTAAGAGTGTTTTCTTTCTCGTTAATAAACAGCGATCTAATATTTTCAGCAACTCTTCTCTCGCTTTTGTAGCTCGTTTTAACGTCGCGTCTGTTGCAGTTGCTGACATCCCTAACTTTATTGGTTTTTCAATCTCTTTGGTAAATACAGATTTCTCGAGTGATCGGCCAGCAGAGATCATATTTAATAGACACCACAGCTCTTTTAAATCATTTTGAATTGGTGTTCCAGTTAATAAAATTCTGCATTGACATGATTTAATCTTCATAATCTGTTGATAAAGTTTTGTTTTTTCGTTTTTCAGAATATGTCCTTCATCTAATATCATCATTGAATAAGATATTGTGCTAATATGATGAACGAGTTTATCAATTTGTGAATATGAAATTAATAAGATTTCAATCTTTTTGGCCTGGGCATGCTCGGAAATAAGAATCATATCATCTTCCCTAAGATTAGACGTCAAGACTGTTAAAGAAAAATATCCCCATCGATGAATTTCATTTTTCCAGTTATCCACAAGGGACTTTGGACAAACAATTAAAACAGGAGGAGTATTTAGGTACTCTTTCTCTTTAAGAGTGAAAGAAATAGCTTGCTCTGGAGTTGGGGCAGCTTCTTGATTTGAGACAGGAATTTGCTGGTTAGTGCCACTTTGATATCGAAAAGAATGAAACGTTTCTGATACAGTTAAAGGAGAATCCATTCTAAAGTACTTTAATTTATCTTCAGTGTTACTTTGTTCCCCTTGCTGATTTCTGCTTGGATTTTCTTGAATCTGTTTCATTCTAATCCATTTCTTATCTTCCTTTGTACCAGTCTTCTGGAAAAGAACAGAAAGTAATCCAACAATTTGAACGCTCTTCCCCATTCCCATATCTAACAAAGTCAACACAAAAAATAATATTTGGAAAGAACTTAAGGCAAACTCAAGAATTCTTACCATCGCCGAGAATAACTCCATTCTTTTTCAGAAAATTCTTCCACATCCATTGAATGCCTTCAATTTGATGATCAAGTAGGTATCGACTGATAAATTTGTTTATTTCTCTCTCACTGTAAACTGCTGATGGGTGAGAAGAGACGTTTGGAAGAGCAATAGGCTTATCGGCCTGCCGATAAGTGGCGTTACCAAATGCAGGTTTAGAGCTGTACTCATCTTCGTTTTCAGAATCGATGTGAACTGGTAGAATCAGGTTAACTTCGTCATTGCTATCATTGTCATCTTCCTCTGATAGAGATGCTTTGTACTCGGTTCGCCCTTTCAAATCAATAGCCTTTTCAGCTGAATTCGCCTTGTGAGGTGGAACAAAAGAATAATCATCATCGCTTTCAACATCAAATTCATCAATCAATTTCCTTCTCGATTGAAACTTCCCAAATATTTGACTATTAGCTGCGGCTTTTGTTGGTGTCGCCTCTTTCGAAGAGGGTTCGAAAGCTTTTCGTTTTATTTTCTTACTGAATTCGTCGTCATCTTCATCCGAAAGATCCTCAAATCGTGATTTATACGAACGATTCTTGAGTTCTTTGCTGGAATGAGAGTTCAAAGAGATAGGATCAGCCTTTACTTGATTCAGAAGGGACGAATAGCTTGAGCTTTCAACAACTACTCGCCCTGGATTATACCTCCCAGCGACCGTTGAAGAAACGCTCACGATTGAACTATGACAGCAATTCTTTGATTTGTTAGAATCCCTCTCTTCATCTTCATCTGCTTCTAATAGTAATTTCTTCCACATTCCATTGATTTAATCTTTCTCATAGTTTTCCAAAAAAACAAAATGACAGCAGCGTAAAGTTTTGGCATTGATTGAGAGGGAGTAAAATAAAGAAAAATACGATCGTTCAATCTCAATATCTAGTATAAGTAGTTCGCGACTAAGACCTTTATGCCTTATCATTGATTTGAAATTAAAGATCATTCAAAAAGATTTCTCAATTTTAAAAAAGTTAAAGGCAAATAGCGTAAGAGAAATTGAATATAATAATGATAAAATAAGATTTGAATAAAAGATACTGTAACAATGGTTTCTGCGCTTTTAGCGCTTCGTCTTTCTGGGTGGAGCAAGAGTACTATTAGACTTAGTAGGATTTACTTGTGTTAAATCTTTAAGTGCTTTTGAGTTCGTGAGTAGGAGTGTATTTCCCACTTCATTAAATCGATTCAACCATTCATCTAAATCTTTCTTCATTGATTCTAGTTTAGAGGTAATTCCATTTAATGACATTGGCGAGGAGCTTCGACTGGTATGTTCTATCACCGTTTCATAGTTCTCGAGAGGCGATTGCGGATAGAAACTATCGTCAATACCTCTGTCACCATCAAAGCTTTCATCCTCTTCACTTAAATCAAGATTTCCGAATTTAGCTTGAAAGTATTTCTCCTCTTCTTCTAAAGTATTCTTTAAACTATTGGACTCGATTTGATTCGGTTTAGGCTTGAAGTTCTTTGTTTTTGAGCCTTGCTTGGGTTTCGATGGGTGCTGGTCATTCAAGTTATAATTGTTTTTCAAATCATGAAAGAATTCATCAAACGATTCATCCATTGAGACTGTCGTCATTGTTATCATTTCATCTTCGTCAGGTTTCAATGGTGAGGTATTGATTGAGAGTTGTTTCTTTAACTTTGGCCTTGATTCTTTCTCGGTGAGTGAAAATGAGCTTTTCTTCTCTTCCTGCGGTGAAAAGGTAACATGAGATCTGATTTGTGGACTGTCTTGAGAACTTGGGAAAGAAGAATATCTTGACTGATTACTCATCGGTTTCCCTTGAAGAGAAGTTGTTGGTTTGGTCAATCGTTGTGGGCTCATTAAAAGTTTAGTTGGAGGTGATCGTTTGACAGCTTTCTTATTCTTAATGTGTTGATCATTGAGGTCGTAATTGTTACTTTCATCAGAAAAGAAGCCCTCAAAGGGTTTATCTTCAATATCAGGTTTTGATGGCGAAGTTGAGATTTGAAGTGGTGGAGAGGCAGAACGTACAGGAGGGGAAATGTAAGGTGAAAGCAGTTCGGATTCAATTTTATGGCTCTCTGACTTAGTTCGTACAGGTGACATAAAATTTGTCAGATCAGCATCCTCTGGCAAATTGTTCACTAAGCAAGGATGAAATAAATGCGGATCGTGCAATGGAAAGAATACTTACGTAATTGAGTGATTTTGTCAATGTTATAATCCGATAGATGGATATCACTTAACTGGGAGGTAATAGTGTTGCCAAGAACATTTTCTTTAAGTATTTTAGCTTTTTCTTGGTTTGATCCGACGTCAGGTTCCAAGATAACGTTAGGTTTCTCAGTTTCAGAATTCGGTTTTGGTGGCGAAGGTTGAGAAGTTGGGATTTCGTTTGCGCGAATTTCTTCTTTCTCCGTTTCTTGGTGAAGACGTAACTGATTCAATAGATCATCATAGTCAGTCTTCGTTGTTTGTTTCTTGTTTGGTATTGTGAATTTGCGACTCTTTTCATGCGTGGGAAGATCACCCAGGCTAAAGAAGGATTCAACACTTTCTGAGGTGTGATGTCTTTGAGAAGAATGGAAAAAGCAATTTTTTAGTTGGAGGTTGACAGAAAATTAGCAGAAACCTTACCTATTTCCTGTTACAGGGAGCGTGTTTGAAGCAAATTCCATAGAGGACGAAGAGAGTTTTGATTTAGGACTATTGATTCGATAAATTTTCTTTTTGCCACCTATGAAGGCTTCAACTATCATATCGCCCTCTGTCATCTCTCGAGATTGAGCGTGTAGTTTCGGCTTTCGAGGGATACTAGAAGTTGAATCTCTGACTTTCAATACCGGAGAAGGCGATCTTGCAACAACTTTCATACGTTCTTTCAAATATTTTCTCATGACAGCATTATGACAACTTTCATACGTTCTTTCAAATGTTTTCTCATGACAGCATTATGGCATCGATTTGAGCTTTGCGAATTTGGAATCCACGGGACTTGAGATCTTCTTGTTTGATTAGTTTGGAACTGCGCCTGGGTTCGTGCAGATGGAGGGGCTGATCTTGGTCGTTCGATTTTTTTCTCAGCATCTTTATTAGAAAAGCTTCTTGAATGATAATTTCCAATTACAGAAGGATTCATTTTCTCTTCTCCCCAACAAGAGCAGACAAAAGTGGACAAAAAAGAACTTAACTGTCATTTTAAGGAATTTCTTAATGATTCTCAAAGGGAATTGCTTAACTTTACGTTGATA
>VFQN01004865.1_pt1 | contig 17143 bp, 7 predicted proteins | sample 3512371 | NCBI WGS metagenome assembly VFQN01 (sample SAMN10412370, study PRJNA504923) | tailings metagenome | isolation source: Replicate 2 from Balatoc abandoned mine | place: Philippines: Itogon, Benguet | collected 2017-08-28 | reverse complement strand
TGACTTCGCGAATAATCGCAGCAAGAAAGATGTTGCGGACTAAATTCTGTCTCTTACAATCTTCACGCCCAGTTTTATTAAAACAACTTTTCCATACACGATGGAAAAATTTCTTATTGAAACTACTGTGATCCATTCCATGTAACAAGAGAATTAATTCTGATAAGTACTGCTTCTCATGAGTTTCCAATCTAGGCGCACGGCTCTCAATCCAAGTAATATCGTCCGTTAAATACGTGAGGTCATCTTTCTCCGTGAAGCGACACTTGGAAAGTAGAAACTTTGGGCGGCGGTTCATTTTTTTTTCTTAATTGATTGAATTATTAGACGAGGAGTTTTGATTTTGTTTGTTTGGTGAAGTTTCAACGAACACATGTCCTCATTGAGAAAACCTCCCTAATTCGAAGATCATGGGAATTCATGTTAAAAATGCAGAAAATAGTCCTAATCTTTGTCATAATAATTTCATAAAGCATGCGGCGATCTCTGGCTGGGAATAAAACAATTTTTAAAAACAAAAACAAAAAAAAAAAAAAAAAACCTCATTCTATTTGTTATGATAAAATTACAAACTTTTAGAATTTTTGTAGAGATCATAACACCCATTATTTCTTGCCAAGAAAAAAGTAAAACAAAGAAGAGAAAGAGAAATAATCAATCTCTTCCTGAAGCACTCTCCCAACTGTGTGATTCTGCACAGAGTTCAACTCTACAGCATGGATTTGTTCGAAATTCGAGGAGTCCGAAAGAGAAGATGCTTCAATTTCATAAAGCCATGTCATTTGATTCCATAATAAACTTCCAACGCCCCAAACAAACGCAAGCAGATAAAGAGAGTAGATTAAGCATATAATCGATAAAACCTTTTTTCGATAGTAACCGTCAAAGGGAAGGCTTCGTTCATCCGATTCGGATAATAAGGAACGCAAATAACTGATGGCTTCCTTTCTTACGATAATCGAGTCTCCATCGGTTGATGTGCTCAAAGAATTGCTCGTTTGAATTGAATTCCATTCTTTTGGATTAAAGATGGTAAACCGCAACGCATTCTTCTCAAAGATCAAATACAAAGGTTTGCTGAAGGAAATAGTTTGAGCAAACCGAAAGATTCTTTGGCGTGTCGTAAAGCTTTTGTAGCAATCAAAATTAGTTGCATGATTGGAAAAATTGTAAGGTGAGGTAAAAAACAGCTCAAATGTTGCGATAACTAAATCAATTATGTCATAGTTCACTGGAAGAAATCTCATACTAATACTTTGAACGGCTGAGGGTGGAATTGCTGACTGAGGAACCGGTGAACCGTTTTTAAAAGATTTCCCGCTTGTTTCATCCCCTGCAGGAGAGTCTTCCCACTGATCAGAAAACGCATGTTCGCGAGGTGTATTCTCATCTGAGAGTTCTGAGAAAGAAAGTTGCAAATCATTGTAAATGCTCGAGTTTAAAGCGAAAGGATCATCTAGGTACGGATGCGTTAGCGCATCCGAAGTATCTGATAAAAATAATAATTACTTACCATCATTTGAATGTAGCTCCTTAACGGGTTGCAAAGATAGTGGAAAGGATCCAACAACTTCACTATCCTTTGGTCTTGCCTCGATCTCACCGAGATCTTCTGACGGACTTTCCTCCCCCATCGAAGAGACTGGTGCCGAAATTATCGCAGGAATGTTGCTGTCCTGTGTCAAAGATACTCGTTGCTCCTCTTCTTCTTCTTTGCGATATTTCTCTGTCAATGACATCATCAAACTCTTTCTGTTTCTGGCTCGATGATTACCGTGAATGTGCGAGTGTGAAGGACTGGGGTAGTCTGGGAGATAACTTGCTGGATCTGAGGTGAAATTTTCATCGATCTTTAGTGGTGTTAAAGATTTTGAAGCGAGCATGGTTTGACTTCCTCTCTTTTCATTAACTTCACTGTCAGTTGATACTTCTGAGGGTTGCGAATATTCAGAGTGCTGTTCCATCATATCTTTTCTTGTCGGTTGCTTTGATAAAGGGACATTTGCGGCAGTTGTAATTCTCGATTTCTTTCTTCGATGGGCTTCAACTGTCTTCTCATCAGTTGGATAAACAGTTCTTTGAGGAGAAGATGAAAATGATGATGCTGAAAAAGATGAAGAAGGAATATCAACCTCTAAATGCCAACGATTTGTAAAGAAGAAATAATCAAAGAAGTAAAAACAATAATAAATGCAGGGGAACTTCTTCAAAATCATGATACTATTCCAGCCCGCAATATAAAAGGAAGTGACTAAAATCCGAAGGAGAACAAAAAACCAATAATAGATCATGACAGTAGGAATTAAGAAGAACATAATAGAGAACAATAATACACCGAATAACAATTGATTTGAGTAATAATATGAATGATACATCTCATTGGAAGAAAAAGGGGCGGATGAAGAGGGAAGTGATCTTTGTGATGTTCCAGAGTTCGATGACGTGGCGGATGAAGATGGGACAGAGGTGGATGACTGTGGTGCAGAATAAGACGATGGAAGTGGAGTATAAGCATAGGTGTCAATACGTTGACGTAAGATATTCCATTTCTGACCATTAAAGAATAGCCATAGAGATGACAGTAGATGATAATGCAATTGAGCCAAGTGTGTTATCAAGAAATAAAGCACATTAATAGGAAAGGTGACCATCATAACCATATCTAGTAATAGACTTAATTGATACGTAATACCAGAAAATGGAAAATAAAGAAAGAAAAACTGTAAAAATAATTTACAATAAGGATAATAATAGATAGATAGGAAAAATTGAATGTAATTTTCGATTAAAACTGTAATAACTTGATTGGTTTTATCAACGATATAAGAGTTTAATTTAATTCCAATTGGAGAAGATTGTATCCATAGAAGATTTTCATTAATAAGAAAATTGTGCCAATAATGTAATGTACTCACAATGGAAGTTGTTAAAAAGGCTTGATCGACTTGAGAGAGAAGAAAAGAAACTATATATCCTAATAGTGCATTCAGACATAGAAAAAGGAGATGATGTAATATCTGCAAATAATAATATTTTCTTTGAAATAAGGATTTTCGTGAATCTAAATCAATCGGCTCTTTGGGAAGGGAATGGCCTTGCCTGGAAATGACGGTGGGGAACAATTGACTAAATAGATCTAATAGAGAATAATATTGCTCAATAGTTTGAATAATCTCATGAAAGAAAAAAGAAAATCTATATAATGAATAAGCTGAATCAACAATTTCAATATTTTTCCGCTCTACCAGCAGAAAGGAGAAACAATTTCTAATTGATAAAATAAAAGTTGTGAAATTGCTTCTACCTTTCTTATCATGCACTTCATCTTCCTCTTTCTTCCTTATTGAAGTTTCTTGCTTTTCCTTAGATTTCCTCCTTGTTCGTCTTCTTTCCCTAAGTTCGCTTCTCGCAGTCCCTTTGGTAATATTTTCTTCTCTTTGTGTATGTTGCAGCATCGTGACTTGTGCTGGTGCAATTTCTTTCCAATTACAGAAATAGATAATACTTCTTAAAAAAGGAATTTCAAATCTTAAGAATATTTCTAATATTAATAGAAATTTAAACCATATTAAAACAAAATAAGAAAAGAAAGAAATAACTTTATTATAAAAAGTTAAAAAATATTGATTTTCTTCAACAAACATTAAACGATTTTGATAATTGTTAAAAATGGTTCGACTCCTCCGACGGACCATCTTAGATTTTAATGATGAATTATGAATTGATAAGAAAGGCTTTCCTGCTACCTCCTGCAAATGAAAACATATCCAATACATTAAATCCTCCGATGCATTAATTTGGGAAAGAATAATTCGAATATTCTCTGGTTGATTCGCGGGAGCCCCTGTTGATCTTGCTTGCTGTTGGTGATTTGTTAAGGTTTTCTTTGGAGTATTGCTACTATGATCTGATCGCTTTTTCTCAGAACTCGTAACCACTGGTAAAGGATCGTCCTCCCCCACCTTGCACTCAATATTAATTGATTGTAAAATATCTGAATTGCTAGTAGTTACGAAATATGTTGGAAATAAAAGATGTTCTCTGCAATACGATGAGGTAATTACATGATAGAAGTGTTGGCACGGCAATGGCGTATATTCAATTAGGTAGCACGATGTGTCATACCGGTAGCCTAACGAGTAAATACTCTGGAGCTTAACCTTATGCTTAGAAGAGGTTCGGGCCGAAGATAATATAGGCGATGAGATGAGGCTGAGATTAGTATGAGGTGCATTGTCGTGAAGTTCTTTGCTTAAAGTGATCCAGATTCCATTGTTCTGCAAGTCTTGTATTGGGAAGGAGATACCACCAACTTCATCATTGACAGAATATTCTTGATTTATTGATGATGGTGATGATGGGTATTGAAATAATCCTAAAATAATGGGAGATTTTCTGGCGCTATTAGATGAAGAAGGAGGATAATTGAAAGTTGAGTGGCGGGACAAACTAAAACGAGGATTTTCAAATGCTAAACGAACCGCCTCTGTAAGCGTGGAGTAGCTGTTGTATAAATCTACATCAATAGACGAGATCGGAATCAATCCTGCGATCGTACATTCGAATTGTTCGGTGTTCCAGCCAACAAGGAAACAACTTTCTTCGCAATCTAACAATGGTTTGGGGTAAACAATTTGAGAAATGAAGGATTTTGACTTTGACGTTGATGTATATTGATTCGTTGAGTGGTGTCCGCTCGTCGACGCCTGCATAGCTTGCCTATAAATCGATTTCTTCCTCATCTTTCGAAGTCAACGACTTTTTATTAATAGATCAAAACTCGGTATTATCGGTATTATCGGTATTATTTCGGCATAAGACATAATTAAGAAGAGCAAAAGGAAAAGAGAACGTTTTCAAAATAGATATACATCTAAGCATCCTTGGTTATCTCATCATCAACTTTTGTTTCTTCTACTGTTTCTATTTCACCCTTTTTGCTCTGATTTTTTTGCTTTCGCAATGGAACAATTGCCTTCAAAACCTCCTCCCAGCTCTAAAATAAGAAAAAATAACGCTAAAGAATAATAAAAAGATAAAGAATAATTTTGCTATATAAATTACCTGATTCTCTTGAATTCTATTTAGTATCTCTATCATATGATCAACATTCAGCACGTGCGACTGACGATTTGGAATAAATTCTTGAATTGGCAACCTTCGAGTAATTATCCCTAATTCTGTTGCCTTTAATAGAGTTTGAGACTTTTTAATCGATCTATCTACTATTCCACCGATGACATAAACCTAGATTTCGAAGTCAGCAAAAACCCTCCGCAGCAAAGGCTGACGAGTTACCTTATCCGATTCAACTGTCTCTAAGGGTTCAGAAGCATCCGGTGACATAATTACAATTTTGGACTTTGGATATATATCCCACGGTAGTTCTGAGTGTCTTGAAATGATCCAAGACTCGAATCCTTGTTGCTGAAGCTTAGAATAAATCGAAGAACTTGGAACCAGACCACAGACATGTAAATGCACTGGTTTTTGTTGCTTCTTGAGGAACCCATACGCGACGGCAAGCTGCTTAGCCAATGATGATAATTCCCGATCATCTTGAATTTCTTCAAACGACAGATCAACACAAACCTTTAGACCATTTGTGAGAGCATTCGAGAGCCTTTCAAAAGAGCCTTCAATCAGTGCCTTTGTTGCTTTCACTTGATTATTTAGCTCCGGATTTGCTGCAAGAGCTTCAAGGCGCCTTTCTTTCCTCCTTTTCAGATACTCCTTCGATTGAAACTTCATACGAGCCTTCAATTTTTCAGCCTTTAACAACTTCTTCTGAGCTTTCGGCAATCTAACGAAAGGTTTCTCTAATTCTGTTTGAGAAATGGATGTGAGAGCTTCAGTCTTCAATTCTTCATCTATTAAGGATGGAGGAATAACTGGTACGGATAACGAAACTGTAGGTTCCTCCATTCCGATACCTTTTGATCGCCAATTCCCCTGATCTAGATTATAGTTGTTGTAAATAGAAAAATAAAAGTGAGAGTCAACTTGTGATATTCGATGTCGTGCTAAATTGATTGAGGTGACAAAAAGTTTATGAAGAATGCTCATAAATCTGCCTCTAAGGTAAATTAAAGAAATGTATCTTCTTTTAGAAAAGGAAAATCAAAAATGCCACCGACTAGAAAGAGGAAGTCCATTACTCCAAATGAAGGAGAGGATGAAGCTGTCCCTTCATTGGTTCAAGATAACCCTTCGAAGCGTCGAAGCAAAGTAGAATCCACTTCAATCGTTGAATCATCCGCTCTAAACTATTTTAAGCATCAACAATATGGATCGAAAGGAATTAGAAAGCAGTTAAAGCAGCATGTGAATCTCGATGCTCGTCTTGACACAGATGAATATGAGAAGTTTTATAGTAGTTATCTAAAATCGTTGAAAATGAAAAACTCTTTGATTGCAACTTCTACCATCACTATCTTACCTGAGGAACTTTCCAATCATTTACTTTGGCTTGGACTTTCCAATCACAACATACTCATTTATGGATTTGGAAGTTTGGCTAAAGTTTTAAGAGATTATGCAGAGGAGTACTTAGAAGGGGAAGATGTTTTAGAAATTCTGGGAAATCCTTTTTCCTCTAGTAATCTTTTAGAGGTTTCAACGAGCACCTGGACTAAGAATGTGAGAAGTTTATTAGATAGCATTGTCATAAATGTTTTAAAAGATAGCAAGTTTAACGCTACCATTTCCGATCTTCCCATAGCAAGTGCATGCAGAATGTTATGTGGTAATGTTATTCTTCTCTATCTACTTCGTTGTTTGACTTTTGCGTCGGCAGATCGATTAAACGCTCACTATGGCAGAACTGGGGAAAAGCTTGTTGTTGGTGATGGAACGGTGCTTAGTAGTTCGGCGAATACTGCGCTTGGTCCAGCAAAACCACCAACTCGACGAAGTTTAGCGAGGCAACCGTCAGCCAATTCTGAAGGAAAAGGGAAATGGGCCTACAACCAATCCAAATTGTACTTAATTGTTCAAGATATTTGCGGTCATTCTTTTCATTCTTCGGAGGCTCAAGAGTGTCTTTCCATCCTTGCTGCTTGTGAATCCACCACAATGATAGCAACCACATCGTCTATGAATTCTCATCTTCTCTGGAGTTCCCTCACCGCCTTTCGCTATGCTTGGAGATATATTCGAGTCAATACATTCTTGCATCATTCAATTCCGACTGATCATATCCTATTCCTTACAACAACGACAGCGTCAGGTGTTGTGGTAAAAGAGACAACTGGCGAGGCACTCATACCTGTACTACGAAGTTTAGCAAAGCGACACATCGAGTTTCTTATTGCAATTGCAAATACGTATATTCGTGCGAAGAGTCAAAATGCACATGAGAAGTACCATTTAGGGGTTATTGGTTCTTATATCATCTTCCCTTTCACTGAGGCAGCTGACATCGCTCTCGCTGGCTTGATTGTGAAATCAAAAGGAGAATTATTAACATTGATTAAGGAGTTTATTGATCACAACATACTTACACATGAAATTATGGAAAAGAAAGGAGAGTTCTTAAAGTTTTTAATATCTGAACAAGATCTCCGGATGATCATTTTACGATTTTCCAATTCATCTTAATTCTTTGTTCATATTATCAGTGAGTGTATGTCAATGTTTATATTTTAACTCGCTCTAATAACTAGCTTCGCTATCACTATCATTGAAAAATTGGAATGCTTTAACCTCTTCTTGCTGCTTTTGATTGGCAAGTAAAAATTCACTTTCCACAGTCTCTCTTTCTTCTGCATCATCAACTCGTTTCGGCGTTCTTGTTGAAACTGGAGTTTTGGGTGCTTTCCTTTCAACTACTTCAGTGTTGATATCAGCAAAGAGCTGATATCTTCTTAGCCATATTATTGCCACTGGAATATCAGGATAATCAATTTCAATCTGACTAAAATCAGGATTAGGAATACTCAGAAATTCCTCAATCTTTGGCCACGTTTTATCGAAATAATATGGGTCATAAGCGGTCGATGGTCCAGGCTGAAAAGGAATATCATTTAACTGTGTATACTCTTTCGTCAATTTTGATATTAACTCGATGAAATAACTTCTTAAAGCATCCAAGGTTTGAGATGAAAACCATCCTGTTTGATGATGGAATGTATTCATAACAGATACTTTTTTCATAAACTCAAAGGTTTCCTCTAATGTACATCGACATAGTTCAATCGTCATTTGACGCTTTAATACATTTCCAAAGAGTAAGACCGGCATTCTTGCATCTGCACCTTTATCAATAAACGAATGACTAAACTCTGATGGAAGATCAGTTAAAGCTTTTTTATCCAAATCAACTGATTTACGAAACGAACGATCTTTACCCAAAAAACCAGATAAACTAAAGAATTTGAACAAGCTTTAACCACAAGAAGAAAGAAGCGACATCTCCTTACCTATTGCTAATCTCAGTTAGAAACTTTGGGTGTAATTTACAAACCAATTGTTGATAAATTCGCGATGTTGGATCAGCAGCAGGATCGTAGCCGTAACGAACCCAGAGATGCTGAAATGGCCCATTGCTATAGCTGTATGCGGCGAATAAAAGAGTTTCTCTGAATTGATGAAGTTTTGTTCCTAATCCAAGCAACTCGATGAGCAATTTCTTCGATAAAACTACACAAAAAAAATAATAAAGATAAGGAATTTCACGGAAAGTTATTACTTACTTGGGAGGATCTTGAATATTTTACGCAACTTCTCCAAGAGTTGAAACCCAGAGAAAGACTTGGCCCAGCGAGGTGGATGATCCCCAAGTGGATGAATTGATGGGATCGGATCTCCAAGTTTTATTATGACAGCAGATGCTTCGCCTTCAACTGTTGAAAATTCATCTTTCTTCCTTTTAATACTACTGTTCGTGGGATTTTGTGGGGTAGATTCTCTTCCGTCTTCCGCATTCTCCGCTTCAATCTCGTCTTTAGACGTTTTCATATCCTTCTCCCCTTCCTCATCCACCTTTTCATCTTGACTTTCATCTTCGCCCTCATTTGTCGGCGCTAATGAGCCTTTCTGTACCAACTTATGTTTGTTCAGGAAATGCAGGACTTGGGGTGGTCTCTTGTTGTGCTCGACTCTACAGATGCTCTCTGGCACGATTTCAAACGGAATTGTAGAAGAGGGATTATTGATTTGAGCGACATAATCATCTAATCTTGTTGAAGCTGGTAAAAATTGATAATCTGCCGGATTGTTGAAAACTACAGTTTTTCGAATAACTCCCAACACTTCCGTCGATTGAGAAATTATCTGCCCTGTTTTCTTATTCTTTCTTCTTTTCAAACGAAATAAAACCTTTGCATTCGTCAGTACGCTTCCCTCTAGTGTTGATCGCAGAGGGTTATCTCCTGGAAAACGAAATAGCATTGAAGTGTCATGATTGAGGAATTCATTGGCAGAAGAAACTCCTCCAATACAATCAAGAGCAGTTTCTTCGTTCCGAATCAAGCATGGAAGCTCAACAATATGGAAATTAGGCAAATTTTGGAAGCTTGTTTCAATTGTTCGACTCATAACTAAATAAATTTCTTTCAACTTTGCGCTGCTCAGGTAGCCATTATATTCTGGAGATCAAAACTGGAGACCAAATTTTGAGATTTGAAAGATGATAGCGAACTCTTCGATGAAACTGTTAGAAGCCTTGCAGCAACATGTAAAGGAAATAAAATCTATTCTTTGGCTGTTAGTTTTGCTCCATGACAACGACGACAAGCGGCTCTACAACCAAGGACAATTTCTTGCGAATAGGTGACTATGTTTCCTTCAAGTTTCCAAAGCACCAGGCTTACTTAAGCGCTGAAGGGATTTTGGATGAAGACGTTTATGTTTCACCTTTAGTATCTTTCTTTGAGGAACATGTATTCCAAATTTATGTTCAACGGCAATATTCCGCAACAAACGAACTAGAGGAATTTTTAGAGGCGAATGGCGCAGATGTCAATCTATCAGATCCGGCCTCTTCTTCTTACATGGAAGCACTCACCAAAGGAAAAGAGAATGAAAGCATCTTAAATCGCAGCGTTATGAAAAGCAAATTGCGAAACATCGTTTGCTTCGGAGATACTATCCAATTGTTGCATGTCAAGTCGAATAAATTCCTCACTGTCCGTCCCTCTGACCTGGCACGCGATGAAAGAGAGAATATGAAAGTTTCTCTCTCCTATGATGGGAGTATTTTGTCATGGATCAAAATTATGCCTAGATTCAAGATTAACCGAGAAGGCGAGCATGTTAGTAACTTGACAGAAGTTTTGTTGAAAGTGAGCGAAAGATCCAACGAATATTTGCATTGTGCTGATCGTCCCCCTCCTCGAGGAAAATTTCGAGAAGTTAATTCCTCGTTAGAACTTCCAACTGGTTGGAGGGTTAGTGTATTTCAGAAAGTTGACGAATTGAGTGATACAAGTTTATTGTTAACTGGTCAATTAATCACCATCAAAGATCCTGAATCCCATTGTATGTTAGCTCCCCTTTATAACTCACTAAATCTTGATCGCCCGAGAAGTTCTGATATGCCCTTAAATAATACGCATTCAATCGATGAGTTCGTCCCCGATTCTTCCCCTACAATCGGCTCGTTCAAAGAATTAGTGCAGAAGAATCTTGATGGTGAAATGGAAATCATGCCAGATACTTTCCGTAGTGAAGATCTCGATGCCATAAGTTTGTCCTCGACTGATGAATTTATTCGCGATTTTGGCACCGTTATTATGAAGCCTATAACTGAGGAGTCGATTGATTCTAACTGCTTATGGATGATGGAAAGTAAATCTATTGTGAAAGGAGGTGCAGTTGATTGTAAGAATGACCGAGTTTATTTCCGTCACTTAAATACAGGAAAGTATTTATCTCTCCGATTAAAAGAAGATAGTAACAATGAGTTCGTTCTTGTCCTTGAAACGGAAGCAAATGAAAACCATTCTCTTTGGTTTATCCAAGAGTTACACAGTATGGAAGAAAGATTATATAACACGCGTGCAGTTCAGATAAAACATGCATTATTTTCATGCTATTTGCAACGAGGCACCTTTCATGATTCTTCAAAGATTTATTCGTGCTTAAATACGCGGTCGAAAAGCAAAGCATTGAGTGTGATTGCTACCAGATATCATCAACCGAAGACTATTTTCAATGGGATAACTACTCTCACCGAAGAGACGATGGACTGTTATTTTGTGAAAGCGGTGATGTTTCATTTTAATAAATTTGTGAAGGCAACAGAAGTTCCGACGTCATATTCTCAAGATTTAGTAAATGCTACATTTTGGGGAAGGCTGGATATTTCCGACCGAACCTTTTTTCCCACTCTTACACTTCGTACAACATTGTTTATCCGTGGTTATCCAATCACACTTAAAGTTGGTACCAATGAAATGTCTAATCCTCTTGGTTCAAGAAGTGTAATTGTGCGCAGACAAAATATGTTACGCGAAGTTGGGCTTTTAGAATCAATTATGGTAATGATCCATTCTTTAGAGCCTTTATCGCAGTTAATAAATGCTGAGCTATCAACGGCCAAATTAGTAAAAAGCTCTTACGTTGAAATGGCTAAAATGGTTTTATCGGAGTGTCTAGGGTTAGTTCATATTCTAATTAAAGAGAATACCTCGAATCAGTTGTATATTTCAGATCACTTGTTAATTATCTTATCTCACATTAGCACAGATAAGAAGGCTGCTTTGATTGCCCAAGAGCTCCTCTCGTCCAATCGCGAATTACAAGAAACGAAAATAGGAACTCGAGAAATTACGATTTTTAGTGAAAGAATGCGCGTTGTCCATATGAACTCCATGTATTTAAATTTATTGCGAACTTGCTGCTCCTGTTTGGTAAGATTTAAACACTCCTTTACCCACTGTAAGGCTCACGTCATGTTTGTATAGGGACAAGGTCTACCGCGAAATCAAGAAATCGTGCACAGCGTTCTATTTCATAAATGCAAAGATGTTTTAATTGAACTCCTTGCTGATTCAACAAGAAAGATTCCTGTGATTTGGAATCAAGAGTCAGAGTCATTTCAAATCTTTTATGGAAGTAAAGATTATAATAGCTTTATTCGAGGCAATGAGCTTTATTCTGTGGGAGCTACGACTGTCAAATTAACTTGGAAAACGAAATCTCATAGATTTTCCGTTTCAACTCTTTACAATCGGGATGAGGTTTTATTATCAGATGTTGTCGAGCGAGATCGTGGTTTTCTTGGCAGCTCATCTCGATCTGGATTCTTTTCATCGAAGGATGGTCAACAGGAGGATTTAAAGCGTCAAGTTGCTGACTTTTTCATATCTCAATTATGTTTGGTTGGAGAGATGTGCCTCGATCGAAACTACACTGTGCTTCTGGATATAGAGAAAAAATATCCTTTTGAGGTTCTCCTCTCTATCCTTAAAACCTCCAATAATGAGTCTCTCAAAGCAGCTGTTGCATATGTTATCCATCATGTTTATATCAATCGCGAGCCACAATCGGAAACTCCACTGCCTCGATTTACCAGGACTCTGACAGAAATTAGTGGTGCTTGCAGCAATGTCAAAACTACTGTGGACTTTGTTAGTGTTCCAAGTGAGTCTTTACATCAATTTAGTCTGTTGCAAATCTTAATCTCTGAACACTTGAACGAAAATCGTAATCGACCGTTTGCGTGTGATTCGTTACAAATGCTTCAAGTACTTCATAGCTTGGTGAAATTTCATTATTATGGATGCTCTGTGAAACTTTCTCATACCGTGAAACAACTTACTGATTGCCTTTGCAGAGGGAATTATGACTGCCAACAAGATGTAGATAGTGATATAGGGCTAAAGAAGCTAGGCCAACTACAGCGAGGAATGTCTCGAAGGTCTCTTTCAGTAAAAAAGTCTGCAAAGAGTGCTCAAACTATTATGACTGGTAATGCCTTAACAAAGTCGACCTTTGACGGAAGTAAGGATGATTCTACCCAGAACCCTCACGATGAGAGTCTGTCTGGTGAGAAGTTTCCACTTGGTCCCAACTTCTCCGAGTTCTATCTTTCTGTGGCCAAAACACTTTTAGATGGTATGGAATCGCCAATTGCCCATCTTGTCATGGTAGTTATATCCATCTGTGCTTGTGCTGTTACCATCTATGAGGTTGTTTCGGCTGATGACTCAATCGGTATGAGAACGTTTGAAGCAGGTATATTGGCGCTTTTTATTTGGGAATTAGTATTTCATATGATATTTTATCTTCTTGTCAACAAGAATCTTTTTAGTTTCTTTCGTAATGTGCACAATTGTCTTGATTGTCTTACAGTGGCCTTGTATTCAATCTCCTTTCTCCATTCAAATGCATCACTATTTGTGAAATTTTTACGGCTTTCCAGATTATTAGTGCTTTACAAAATCTATTATTCTGTTCAAGATACTGGTACCCTCGAAAATGAATCAATCCAAACATACATTGCTCCTGCTCGATACAGTCAAACGACTGAATATACGATTAAATGCTTGGTTGAAAGTGTTTCAATATTAATTAAGATCCAGAAGAATTTGGAAGACCGTGCTTTAAGCATCTGTTTGAACCAGTTTTTCCGATGGCAGAGCGACCCTAAGCAAACCGTAGAATCAGTAACCAATCTATTTTCAGAAAATATTTTGAAGCAATGCGATGATTTAAAAATCACTGATGATGCAAAGGATAATATTTTCCTAGATTTGTTGATGTATTCTGATCATTCTTTAGTTCAAGCTACGCTTGACCTTCTTATGATGCATCACTCTTCTCAAAATATCCTTCTAGAGAATATGAAGAAATTGCAATTTATCACATCCACCGAAGATGAGCAACAATTCTTCGAATTGGAGAAAATGGTACACGCATTGAAGCATCATAGTGAAACTCATGATATTTGGGGCAAGTTAGAAACCCTTGAACATCGTCAGGTTAACAGACTCATGCATGAATATTTAGTGGCGCTGGTAAATGTTTGTCGCAAGCGTCGTGAAGTTCTGAAATTCAACGAAACTTACGAGCCTATAACATTCATTCAAAACATTCTTCGAAATGTAGGGTGCTTCGAAGTCTGTCTGAAGATATCTCAATTTATTCTTTCTCTAGATGAGAATGAAGATCCTAATTCGGAAATCCATAAAAATACTCGACTTCTTTCATTTGAATCAAACAATTTACTCTACTGGTTTACTATTGATAATTCTGTAAATCAAGTGCTCGTTTACTCGGAATTAAAATTTTTTATGAAGACGGTTGATGCCAAAATAGCATCTCATCGCGTCATTTCTGCCATTTTCGCTGGTAATATAGATTTAATGGAGTTGGTACCGAAAAAGTATATAGGTGAATTTGTGGATATGATTTGCACTGTTGGGAAAAGACCACAATATCTTGCTCTAATGGCTTCAATTATTAGTGTGGGAGAGAAAAACATGATTCGAAACCAGTATGAAGTTATCAAACTCATGTCTTCTCCAGAGAATATTAAAAAGGTTGTCATCTATTTCGTCAATACTAATCATCCAGAGTATGCCAAGAAGATTCGTCTGATGAGTCAATATTTAAGTGTGAAAGATGTTTCTGTTGAGGATTTGCCACCTGATCTCGCTTATCATTTAGAGCTCATGCAGTTGCTTTCGAGCTGTACCATAGGAACATCAGGTATGACATCGATTGAGGCAAAGGTTCAGTCTATGTATCATTTCGTTGATATAGTTGAAGCCATGTTAGATCCAAATTGTTTACTTTTAGCGAAGGTGCGACTGGGATTATTCTTATATAATGCGGCTTTAGATGTTGAGACCCCTATTCCAGCAATCAAGGATGCTGCTTGTATCTGGAAGCTTTTGATAACTGCTCAAGATTTTATTGCTTTTGCGAGGGATGAATTGAGGCAAATTGAGAAAAATGGATGGGATTTCCCAACCAGTAATCGCCAAAGAATAGAATATATGTTAGTTTGTGTGATGATTGTGTTAGGGTACTTTCGAGATTATTATGATGTTAGTATTTACAAACCTGATTTTGGCCAGATAGCTGTGGGTGTTGAAAGAATTCAGATGAAAGAAATGCAAGGAAATGAAATAATTGTCTCCTTGTTCCAGAAAATTTTTTCTATATATGAAATGACTTCACCTTTGCTTGCTTATGAGCATCACCAACTATTATACGACACCTTAGTAACTTTGAATACCAAAGCGAAAGACAAGATAGTTGCCCACGTCGAGAACATTCATGAAAACTTTTTTAAGACTGCCGAAGAGTATCAAGTTGCCTCTCCCGATTCAAAGCAGAACCCATCGTTGAAAAAGGCTTCTAGCAGCAAAAGTCTGAAAGAAACAAACAAAACTTTCGAGAATTTTATTCAAGCCATCCACTCTTCCTCCGCGGTTCAAAAGTCTGTAAATAGTCAAATTCAAAGTTTATTAGACAAAATTACGAATCTACCGAGAAAAAACTCGATTGAAAAAAATGCTGATGTCAGATTTGAGCCATTCATCCAAAAATTAGTTGCACATATTCGCAGTTCAGTGAATGTTGTAATTTTTGGCGACGATAATATCAAATTCATGAATCCCAACGCTACAAAATCTTCCATCTGGTTGTTGAAAATGTTTCGAACTATGATTGAGAATCTTTGGGGTATGAGTATCTATGAACGTGATGATGATGGTGGTGAAGAGCAAGATAATGCTGTTATTAATTTAATGAAAGTATTTAATTCTTCGGGAATGACCGAAATGTGTTTAGATCTCATTGCAAAGGGTATCGATGTCAATTTGCAGGCGGAAGCGTTGAAGTTGTTAGTCGGGATGTTGTTTAAAGAAGGGGGTGCTATTGAAATCCAGCAACGCGTTCATCATCATTTATCACAGACGGGTTCTGATTTGTTTTTCAAGACGGTGCGTCAGATTTTACACAATTTGATTTCATGGCACAAGTGGAATGGCGTACTTTCCTTAGACGATGGAGAAGATCCACAATTACCAGACGAAATAATAATTGTTCGCTGCCTGCAATTAATGTGCGAGGGTCATTATCTTCCTAATCAGGATCTTCTTCGAGAACAACCAAACAACTACGCGACAGTTAATCTGTTAGATGATTTTGTTTTATATCTTCAGTGCTTAGACCCCATCAAATGCCGTACCTCTACAGCAGCAGAGATGGCAGTAAGTGCGGTAGTGTTGGAAGTTATTCAAGGACCATGCGAAGGAAATCAGAACTACTTCGCCTTCAATACAGAGTTAATTGAGACTCTGAACCGCAAACTTCGACAACAGCCGCTGAACGATTGTGATTTGGATGAAGAATTAGAGTTGAAAAAGGGATGTATAGATATTTTACAGGCCCTCTTGGAAGGTCAGGGCCGGAAAACTGCAATTTATGAACGCATGCTCAGTGTAATTCATATTGATGTTATTCTTGTGCTTTGTCAAGGAGGTAGTACAGTTGCTTTTAAAGATCCAAATGAAGAGGAAAGCGAGGAAGTTATTGAGCTTAAAACCGAATCTCTTGTCCTTCTTCAAATGCTTACCGACTTTCGGCCATCGTTAAAGGTTGAGTATGGGCTCGATGATGACTTCATGAAGACCGTAGCCGATACTGTTGCTTGCATAGAAGTTGTTTGGCATAATGAATTACAAAGAAGGTTCTTTCATATTCCCGATATTTGTCACGCTTTGGCCAAATCTTCCAAAGACCAATTTGTTCTTTATGTTAACCGCGATTCCCCTGAGGATAAACTCTTTGGTCTATTAGAAGCTGCCAAAGAAATGTATCGCGAAGTTAAGCACCAAGAGTTTTTGGAGGAAATACATTTAGATGGCCTATTTTCCCGGACAAACCAAGATCGTATTACATGGCTAAATTTTTACATAACTTGCACAATAAATCTATTATTTATTCTTTACTATACTACCGAAACTATAACTTGTGGTCAGCGAGGTCTTTATCGGTCTGAAGAAGCCTATTATGCGTCTAGCGAGGAAGAAGATGGAGGCGACGAGGGTGTTTCTGCGAATCTCGCACTTTATGCTTCTAAAGTTATGTACGCAATCACTAAAATCGGGTTGCAAAAGATTGGGGATAACGATGGATTATATGAAGTCACATCAATTCTACCCTTAAATTCCGACAACAGCACCGT
>VFQN01004864.1_pt1 | contig 17149 bp, 24 predicted proteins | sample 3512371 | NCBI WGS metagenome assembly VFQN01 (sample SAMN10412370, study PRJNA504923) | tailings metagenome | isolation source: Replicate 2 from Balatoc abandoned mine | place: Philippines: Itogon, Benguet | collected 2017-08-28 | reverse complement strand
TGCGGTTGAGGTGGGAGCCGGGGGACAGGGAGCTGGGCACCCAGGTGCCTGCACGGTGGATTGGTGTGTGTTAGCAGGAACGGGGTGTGGGTTAGCAGGAGTGACCGGTGTATGGAGGTGCGGCTGCCAGCGTGCGGTTGAGGTGGGAGCCGGGGGACAGGGAGCTGGGCACCCAGGTGCCTGCACGCGGGGTGTGGGTTAGCAGGGACGGGGTGTGCGGGTTAGCATCCGTCACAGGTGTATGGAGGTGCTGCTGCCAGCATGCGGTTGAGATGGGGGTTCTAAGCAACGCAGAGGCCCCAGCAGGGGACCAGCCCGGGTCCAAGCGCAGCAGGCCGCAGCTAACTTCCCAAATTTCCCACCCCAACCGTGAGGCCTTGGAATGCTTCGACAGCCTCAACCCGTAACATAGAAGGTGTGCGAGTGTCAGGCGGTGGTCTGGACGTGACTTAACCCACCCACCTCTGCTCCCCACGCATACCATCGAGGTCGCTGTCGCCGCTGAGGTCAACACCGCGCGTATTCCAAGCGTTGCTGATCAGGAGGGTAGCTGATGAGAATGGGTGCGACCCTTCTCAACACGTCCCCTTCTCATCGGGGACGCTTGGGGTACGCTCGGCGCTAACCTCAGCGGCAGGCTGCGCCATGGTGCAAGCAGGTGTGTGGGCGGCAGGCGCCTGGCGCTGCATGCCGTGGCATTGGCGGTGCCTGCTTTCCTTAGGTGTCTTAGGTGTCATGGCGGTGGTGGCCTAAGTCGCCAATCCCTTGTCCATCATACAGCAGAAGGCCCTGGAGCTTGCCGCGTGTTGTTTGTTACATGGCGCTGCCTGACGAGCTGCTCGTGCACGTCTCTGCTTTCTGCTGCTGGCTGACGCTTGCTGCTGCTCCATGTCCCACGCGCCGAACATCGCGCTAGATCATGCACGTATGGCGTGGGCCTGCTGCGGCAAAATGCAACAGCTGGCTGACGTTTGCTGCTGCACCATGCACCACGTGGCGCGTGATGCCGGCGGCCAACGCCAGTAGCTGCCTCCATGTTGCCTGCACCATGCCGCATCACAACCCTGGCCACAACCCTGGGCAGCAGCCTACAGCACGAGAGGCACGTGGGGGTGCGAAAAGTGTGGCATGCGGGGGTGCGGAGGGCCTGGGGCGACACCATCAGCATGAGTTGCCATGCATGCGGGGAAGCAACAGCGGTGCCGTCTTGTCGTCGGTGCATGCATGGAGATTAGCGGGCGGGTGCCGGAAGGCGGGGGAAGTTTTGGGTGTTGCATGGGGCCTGCACAGAAGTGTAAGTGCAAGGGTATGTGTCCGAGGGTGGCGGTCTGGACGTGATTTGTGGAGGGTTGGGGCGATGCGATGCGATGCGGTGTCGCACTCGGCCAAGTTCCAGGGGACCCGGCAGACGACCAGTCTGGGGCCAAGCGCAGCAGGCCGCAGCTACCCCGCCTTCCCGCCCCAACCGTGGAGCGTCGAATGCTTCAGCAGCAGCACCCCCTCACATGTAAGGTGTGGGAGTGTCAGGGTGGTGAGATTCTCCTCTTTTCCCTCTCCCACCCACACGCCGCAATGAGGCTCTTGCCCTGCCTTGCCCTTCAACCCCTCCTCGTCACCTCCCCTTGCGAATTTGCTGCTACTGATACTGCTGCATCTCACCAGTTCCATCTGGTGGCGGATGCGAAGGCCCACAGGTTCTGCCACGCCTGGCTGTAGTCCAGGACCACGCTCACGAGGCTCGATGCCGGCCGAGGTCCATGCACAGAAGGCGTAACGCGCCGCAGCTATCTGACATCCTCATCGGTAACATATCACAATACGGATTCCAGTGCCTCCGAAGGGTTCCTCGCCAGTTGTGTGCGGGCTCTGAGCTATGCGTAGTCAGCCCGTCGCTGCCAACCTAGCCACCAGCGGCGTATGCAGTGATTTACCAACTTTTATGAAGTTTCAAAGTCGTATAGCGCATGCTTCACGACCTTCAAGGCCTCTACGTCCATGGTACCGGATCAAGGTATCGTGCGACCTCCCTTTTTTGAACGTTCTCGTGCATAGCACCTATTGGAGCTACTGCACACAGAAATACTTCATGGCTCATTGCCATTCTTTACCGGCAGGTGGTCCCGGCGGTGAGCCGGGCATTTTAATTGGCACCAGGGGAGTCTCCGATGCTCCGACTCACCGCTCATCACTCCTGGTACTCACTGGGCGCTGAGTGGTACGGCTCAGGAAAGCACCCAGCTATAGCCTGTTGCACCCTGACCCTGAACCATACTGTGCGAAGAAAAGAATTCTCCTGGGACCTGCCCCCCAACTGTCCGCTCGCCGAGGGTAACCTTGCCCCAATTCGGAAGAAGCGGCCGAACATAAGAGCGCAGCAGGAGCCGCAGACACGTTGCGCAGCTTCGCGTCACTACTGTCTGTTTTTGGTCGTTGCAACAACCGCGTTCTCAAGCACCAGACGTCGTCAGTCCCACAGCGGAGACGCTGGCACGCTCTCGAGCCCCGCCCAAACAAGGTAAGAACGGAAGCAGTGCTCGCTCTTAGCTAGCGCAGTGTGCCGCGAGAGCTTGCTGTGCTTGTTAGCGGGCTTCCTATGTGTGTCGCAGAGCCCTGGCTGTGCCTTGACGGGCATGTCGGAGACAGCGCACAGCCGCACACTGCCTTGCGTACCGGCATACAAATCGCCGACACGCTCCTGCTCCCCACAGCCAACGCACGGTCCCTTATTATCCCCTTTCTCGTTGCCCTATCATTCACACTCTCCTCCCCAGAAGGCTACGTCCAAGCTCCTGTCCAAGCTCCTGTCCAAGCCCCAATGGCGTCCGTGTCCGCTTCCGCCTCCGCCCGCAAGGGCCCCCGCACCCCACTGCTGCGCCTCCTGCTGCTGCTGCTGGGCTGCCTGCTGGGCGCCATGGCGGTGACGGCGCACGTGGCTGCTGCTGCCAACGCCTACTCCAGCGCCAACAGGAAGCTACTGCAGTGTGAGTATGGCTTATGCCAACGTTGTGGCTACTTTCATGCCCCGTACCATTTCTTTGTGCTGTTTTGTGTGCTGTCAGCTGTCTGCTATGTGCTCAACGGACAAAGGTGCCGCTACAATGTGTGGTCTTACGTAGGTTGATGCGTGCTGCTGTTGCTTGGGAAGGCGGTTGAACGTTAACGCTGGTTACCCCACTCAGCCGCGCCAACGCAACCTACCCCCAGCAGTGACATCCAGTACAGTGATGCCCGTCACATCCCTCAAACCCACATGCCGAGTGGCTGGCCCCTTTCCTTCGCCTCGTGCCGTGCGCCCAGTCCAACCCACCAACGACCAAACGCCCACCCCCGCCCCCGCCTCCAACCCATCAGCCAGCCTGCTGCGTGCTCCTTGCCCCATCGCGGAAGGAAGGACGGTGTGATAGATGGCATGTGCTACCGTACCAGTGCAGTGAGAGCAACTTTGCCCCCCAGCTGACCGACGTACGCATTCCACGGCAACCCATGTTGCCGCCCGACACAAGCAAGTACCCGCTCTGCTACCAACCCATCACCACCTAAGCTGCGTAGTGTATGCTGCTGCGCTGGTAACCGAGCTTGCTTGCCGAACCACTTCCCCACCCCCACCCACCAGCTCAATGCTACCCCAACGACGGCTACACCGCCACCCTCGACGGGACGCCCTACACCTCCAACACGTACGACTGCCTCGCCGGTTACGATATGAGCAGCGGGCCCGCCCGCTGCAACACCAGCAGCCGGTGTGCGGGCTTCTACGTGCAGTTCTTTCCCAGTGCTGGCGGCTTGGTAGAAACCTGCCTGCTGAGTAACGCCTCGCTGTCATCAGACAACACGTTTGACCCAACTTGCGTGTACGCAAAGGTGTAATAAGGGCCTGCTGCTGCGTGCACGTACAAAGACAGCGGCCGGCATGCAGGCGCAGGTGGTCGGACGTACGTGTTCCTGGTGCTGCTGTGCAGACAGTTGGCCCTGCACGGTAGGATGCGCATCATGTAGCGGGTACCGTACCGCAGTGTATGCATGTCGTTGGGTCGTTTGGTCATGGGAGATGTAGGCAGCAGCGGCTTGCAACAATGTGCGAATGCGTGTAGAGCCCTCCGCTGACGCGAACTAGGATGCGCGTTAGGTAGCAGGCAGCGTGTGTGGTGTCCACGCACGTAGGCCATGGCTGGGAGGTGTAGGCAGCATACGCAGCGCCTTGCACCAACGTGCGTGGGCACCAGCCTCTCGGGGCCCACGTAGGCGTGTGCGTGCATGTAGCGCACGCAGTCGTGCTCACTCTTACCGTCCCTTCGCGTGCAGCAGCAATAATACTCCAAATGATGGAGCCTGCAAGGGTTTCTTGTTTGGCGGCTGCAGGGGCTTTGCAGAACATGGGCGGCAGATAGCCAACCTTGCACAGTTCCCTCGTGCCCTGGCCATCCACGCTCGGTGGTGTGTAGTGCTAGCATGTTGCACGGCTCGCACGGTGCACGTTGTGCATGAAGGTTGGCAATGATGCACCTGTTAGCCGGAGGGGTAGCCATGTACCCTTTCGTTCCTGTAACGATTGGTTCGACATGCGGCACACCGGTACGGTACGGCATGCTGTCCTTCGACGGCCCAGACTGACACGCCGTGCTTTGTGTTGCCGCATGGATATATATGTCTCCTGCCCCCCCCGGTCCAGAATGGCAAGGGTTGTTGCCCTGGCAGCCATCAGCCCGGCATATTGGGCTAGCTGGTACGTACACGGTGCTAGCTGTGTGCGCTGTCCGCTGCTGTCCGCCCGCCCCATCGATAACCGTGCGTGTATGTGGCCACTGGCCAGCTCACATGTCATGCCAGTCCATAGCAGCACGCAACTTGCGAGCGCTACGGCCAGCACACGCCCTGCCAGTACCGCGCGGTGTGTATTAAAAGCTCATGCCGGTGCCCCCGCAGCAAGTCCCTGCAAGGCGTTCGTGCGTGCAGCGCCTGGAATCTAACCATGTCTGCTGCATGACGATCAGGCCATATGGACATGGACATGGACACAACATAAACAGCATGCACAGAACCGCGGTGCGGAATAGCACGCAAACTACGTACTGCTTCTGAACTCGCCTTTTCCCTTTCGCCAACTGGAAGAGAATGCGGGGGGTGCGGCACCTACTCGCCCGCCCTGACAGACACGACCGATTGCCCCGGCTGACATGTGCATTGGGGTGCCGGCAACACGACACGTGCCATCCAGCTCAGCACGTCCGGGGCCACCTCCCTGCTGTCCCCCGCATCGGGGCGCACGGCCGTGCTGTACGTAGCGCATGCTCCCAATAGCCTGGCCTAGCTCCTACCTCCCGCCTTGCGCCCCCGTGCTAACTCACCCTGGCTGCCCACGCGGAAGCAGGCCACTGCGCTGGTTCAGGCCACGGGTCAGACCCGCCAAGGGAACTCCCCTGCACTCGCAGCGTCGCGCACCAAGGTCCAGGCATCCGCTCATGCACATCCGCACACGTGTCAGTGCACACACCCCCCCATGCACTTAGGCAAGCAGGGCGACACCCACTCGTGTTAATACACACGAGGTTCGTGCAACAGGCCAGCAAAACATATATACAGGTGAAGCGCTGGTCCTGACACCCCTGTGCTACCCCTGGCCGCCCACGCCGAAGCAGGAGGCGGGCGGAAGCCCTCCTGCATCGCCCCTTGGGTGCGGTGGCAGCCGCCAAGAGATAAGGCCACCAGCCACACACGCACGTGCACGGCACGTGCACAAACGGCACGGTACACGTGCACACACCGATGCAGCCCGCCGCCTTGAGTACCGCTGCCGGTAACTGCCCCATGCCACTTGCTTCGCCCGCCTCTCTCCTAGAACCTGTTTATTAGCTGCTTGCATTTGTTATCACGCAACTGCATCTATCGCTACACACCGATGCAGGTATGCGCCTTGCCACTTGCAATTGCTACCACGCAAACGCATCACTACCAGCGATGCAACCCACCCGTTGCCGAGACACAAACCACCAGGACAACGACCAGCAGTGCATCACCGTGTGACCCACAACGGCGCCCGCGCGTATGGGGAATAGTGTCTCCAGGATCCGTGGGACCACCGCAGCTGCCGTCAACCGTGACGCTTGCTGCCACGGCCTCAGCGGCCGCTGCATCACCGCAACCAGCAACTCCCTGCTGCCGGGCAGGGGAGACGGAGAGCCGCGCACGCCCGCTTCCCCTATCCCCACCCCTCCTCCCGCCGCCGCCCCGCTGCCCCTGAACACCCATGACCGTGACGCGCCAAGGCCCCCCCACCCTCCACCACCACCTCCCAATGCTCCTCCCCCAACCGCCCCCGCTGGTACTGCTGCTGGTGTATGTGGTAGGGCAAGTGGAGGCGGCCATGCCTGGGGCCACGGCCGCATGAGCCGGAACCGCCACACCAGCAGCAGCCAGGCAGCCTCCCCCACTGTACCCCAACCCGGAGCCGGGAGCAGGAGCAGCAGGGCCAGGCCCCGGGTAGCCCCCGCCGGTCCTCCCGAGTACCCGGCTGCTGTGTAGCCCCCGGAGTAACCCACCAGGCTGGGCACCGATTGGACGCTATGCAAGGGGTGCCCGGGGGAGGCAGCCCTCTGCGGGAGGTTGTACGAGGGCTGGAGACGCAGGGCGCCTGCCCCAGCCCCAGACTGAGGCCCAGGTCCCCTCTCAGGGCGTGCGAGGAGGGGGCGGGCGAGATGCACCCATAGCAGCCGCCACCGCCGCCGCAACCGTAGGCGCCGCCAGACGCAACGCTGCCGCCGCCGCCGCCGCTGAACTGCTGCGAGTGCGACACACCGCCGCTGCCACCATTGTCGCCGCAAGGTGCCTCAGGCTGACGGCGGCGGCGTAGGAGGCGCTGAGGGTGCTGGGGCCAGCCAGTCAGTGCCACCGCTGGCGGCGGCAGCGCTAGGGACGTGGCGTAGCCACCGCCCCGCCCCCGCTCCCGACCTGCATGCAGGTTGCTGCGTCCTTCTGCCGCATCGTCAGCTGCTGCTGGACGCCCGATGCCCCATCATAACCCCCGGCCCTGCTGGAAGCGGCCAGGCGCTAAATGCCCTGGCCCAATTGAGGGAAGGCAGGGCCTACCGCATGACTGCCACATAACGCCGCCTGCACTGCTGCCGTGCCTGCTGCTGTTGATGCTGCCTGCTGACTCATGCTGCAACACGCCCCTACACTGCTTTATACCGTGGCCAGGCCATGCACCCAGGTCTATGTGTGGCCCCTTCCGCCGCGGCCGCCGTCCACAGCACCACCACGCGGCCGCCCTCGTTAGTTCTTTCTGATGCCCCACACGACCTCTTGCGGTTCCAATTCGGCTCACCACGTCAGCCCGTGCGGCAGAGGTGTGGGCATGGGTCCGGGTGGCTGCTGTATGGCTGATGGACGGGTGACGGTGGCGCCATGGACAAGCGCCATGTACTGCGCCACATGCCGTGGCCTCATGCACCCAAAGGCGGCCTGCCGCTGCTGGTGGCTGCATGTCGCTGCGACCGACAGCCTGCTGAGCACCCAACGCTGCATGCCCCGTGTCGTGCAGTCACATGCCGTGTGGCCGTGCACCCAAAAGGCCTGTTGGAGGCTGCCTGTCGCCGCTGCTAGCTGAACGTCACTGCGACTGTGATGGAACTCTACGCTGCATGCCCATGCGCTGCATCATGCCGTGTGTCCGTGCACCCAGGCGGCCTGCGGCGGGTGGGGGAGGGTACGGGAGGCCGCCAACAGTCAGCGCCAGCCAGTCGTCAACACGCCTCATGCCTCATGCCTCATGCGTCAGGGAGAGTGCTCCCTAGTCCCTACCGTACCAGGGACTGCAGCAGTGCAGCTGCCCCAATTCCCTGCTCCCCAACACATAACTCCAAACCCCTACGCAAGGCTTCGGGCTGCTTCTCGGGCCACGTGCCGCGTGCCACGTGTCACGTGCTAAGAGATGTGCGGGCCCCTGCACCACCTCTCTGCCCAAGTGACCCGCTGGGGGCTGCTGGCTACCAAAGTGGACAAGCGCAGCAGACCACAGCTGCCCCAAGCCCCCAACCCCAACAGTGACGCGTTGGGTTGCTTCTGCAGTAAGCCGCGCTTACAAGCAAGTGACACTGAGGCCGCATTACCCCAGACCCCGTGCGCTCCCTGCCCCGCTGACCTGCACCACAGACCCCTGGACACACAGGCCGTCCCTGTCCTCACTCACTACCGCGTCGCCTCACTACCGTAATTTGCGTAGTTGCTGCTGCTGCTGTAGGTGCTGCTGCGGCTCACCGTTTTCAAGTTGTCGAGGATGCTAAGGCCCACAGTTGCGCCACGCCTAGCTGTGGTCCTGGACCACCTCGCTGACAACGCTCAATGCCGGCCGAGGTGCATGTGCAGGAGCGCCGACGAGGTCGTTCAGGCTGGCCGCCGATTTCTCAGAGAGCAACGCTAGCTCCTGGAGCCCCAGGCCGTGATCCTCAAGCCAGCGCAAATCGTCCTCTGTCGCGGCTTGCCGGAGGTAATCGTTCCAAGTCTGGCTGTCCGGCTTGTCCCCAAAGCGCGCCTGCAGCTTTCTAAGAGCCTCCTCGGCAACAATGTTGCGGCACATCGCCCGTATTATCGGAGAAGTCTTCTGGAGGCGGGCGTCGAGCGCTGCAAGGTCAGCTTCTAGCGCTGCCAACCTGGCCATGTCTGCACTCAACTGCGCAAGTGGTACTGGTACATGGACTGTTGTGGTAACGGGTGGTTACTGCGCCCTCGCCTGTCGTAGGATGAACGGTGGAGCATGCCCCCGAAGTGGTACGGCCTCATCGGGTCGGCTTGGGCACGGCTTGCTTGAGCTGACCCCACAGGTCCCAAAAGAGCACGGCCGCGAGGCCCGCCGGTGACTGAAGGACAGTGCGGAACGGACACGCGTCCCGGACGTTGGTGCCCCGCACCCTGGGTGGCGCAGCAGCCTGCAACGTGACGGGGCAAAAAGGGAGTCCTGCGCGAAAACCCAAGCCTTAAGGCGCTCGCCCCCCTGCCACCGGCCCGTACACTTGCCCGTACATGGCAGGGGATGTCCTGGTACATGAATATATGGTTGTGATCACGGGTGTTTAGTAACCACTGTTCACTCGCCTGTTGTAGGATGCACAGAGGAGCTTCAAAGGACCTTCGTTGATCCCCATCGTCCACCAGCAGGAATGTGGCAGTCCGCAGCCTTTTTCCACAGCATCAGGACCAGGGGAGCTCCCCTGGTCACAACAAGCAGCGACCGCCCGCTCCCACTTTGTCCTTCAGCGGATCGCCGTCATTCCAACACTCATCCCCTGCCCACTACACCACCACCACCATGCCTTGCCTTAGCACGTCTACAGAGGGGCCCAGGGCGCAAGAGGGCCCTCCTGGGGAATCCGAGAGCACCTCCGTCACCCCCGCCACACCCGTTGCTACCCGTTGCTACCCGTTGCCATCGTCATTAAGCACCACAACACGCCTGCAGCCGCGCTCGCACGGCGCATGGGCCAGCGCGCCAGCCCCATGCACCTTGCTTTTACTGTGGGCAGTGCAGTATCAGGCTGCCAGCATTCTGTTTTACCCAGCCGACGTATGGAGTCATCGGTGGATTCATCGGTGGCTGTGCCCTATCTACTACCCAGTCTAAAAGGAACCAGCAGTCAACATGTGGGCAGTCGGTGGCTGTGCCCTCCCACGCACCCACCCACCCACGGCCAGCCAGCCAGCCGACCGGAGGCACGGTACAGCACGGTACCAGCGGGAGGACGTACCAGTGAAGGCAGGGGTGGACAGATTAATTGGCTGTCAGTCAGCCCGTGCCATGCGTGCTGAGGGAAGTGGCGGTGGCATCCCGCAGTGCCGGTATTAACAGTACGGCGGCAGCCACGCACCTTCCACTCCATGTGCGTGTATGGCGTTCACACACCCTGCAGCATACCGGCCTACGTTTATTACCAGGTAACCAGTCCACTATCTTGTGCAAGTGTAGCGCCTGACTATCGTGATGTACTGACTTCGTGGCGTGCTGCAGAGAGGGTTGTTACGGTGTGACTGCATGTGCGAGGGTGCGAGGGTTGCGGGGTTAGTTCCCCCCTGGTTCTGGGCCTGCATGTGAGCGCCCCCGCCTGTACAGCGGCAGGGAGGCACTGATAAGTTGTAGTGTTCTGTTCACCTGCTAGCGCGGCAGAGGAGGCAGGGAGGCGCCAGGCCAGGTTACCTGCGTTGCGCCCATCCCCCCAGCTGCTTACCAACGCGCACCGGCAGCATCAGAAGGGGGACACCTGTGGCCGCTAAGAGTTCAGCACCCGGACAGGCTAGCAGTGTACACGTTGGTCATATATGTTGTTGGGCACACGCGTGCGCTTCCCTGACCCCGTCCGTGCATTTTAGCGTGAGTGGAAGTCAACGTACGGCTTTGACTCCAGTCTGGACGCTCCATGCGGCCTCCCCTGCATAGACAGAGCTACATACATGTTATACTGAAGACCTTATCAGATGCGCGTACCAGAGCAACACAATGCGGCCGAACGCCGCTTCGTCTTTGTTTTGTTTACTGGCTATTTGGGCCGTATTAACCGGGGACCTATCATACTGGGAGAACGTATAAGCTCATGATTCTTCGATCATTAGAGTGCTCTGTGATACTCGCAACAAACTTGTTAACGTGGGGAGCATGCGGGCGTCCTTGTCAGTCCTTGCGAAATGGAGGCAACATGCCAACAATAGCCATGAACATATGATACGTTTTAGGTAGCTCTTTCTGCACAAGGGATGGAATCGCCACTCCCGCCCGCTCTCGCGCCATGGCCACCCCCCTCTACGCCTCCCCCGTTGGCTCCCGAGGAGCCAGCAGTGGAGGAGAAGAAAATGGGGTTGTGGTATGTGGGCGCCATCATCAACGTGGTGAGTCGGGCAGGGGCACTGGGGCAGTTACCTGAAATGGCCCACCCGCATACGCGCTAGCCCAACTCAACCTGCGTTCGGCACATGCTCGCAGATTGGAAGTGTATCGATCAACCTGGGAATGGTGAGTGGGTTCCGGATGCGCATTTGGATCCAGGAAAGAAACCGACCCGACCTGCTGCGCATGTTGTCCGTATACGCCGACGCCACGTTCAAACGCTGTGCACGCAGAATCTTATGAAACTTGGACATACCAGGAGAGCCCAGATCGACCTGCCTGAAGCGGAAAAGCCGCCCATCAGGAAGTTTAAAGTCTGGGTGGTGGGCATGGTCATTTTCATCATTGGCAACGTCCTCAACTTCGTCTCTTTCGGTAAGCCAAGCTTGTTTTACGTTGGCCATGGGCCGCTTCAAGGGGAGGGGACTTTGGGGGCCGCAACACAGCGTCAAGCAGGCGGTGTGGCTTGTGGGGGCAACCCACTACGCCCCATGCCCCATGTCACGTGCCTGCACCCCACGTCCCGCCAGCGCTAACCCGCCCCTCCCCCTTCCCCGGCAGCCTTCGCCGCCCAATCGCTGCTGGCCGCGCTGGGCAGTCTGCAGCTGGTGTGCAACGTGTTCTTTGCCTACATGGTGAACAAGGAGCCGGTGAGCAGGGGCGGTAAAGGGTGGGGGGTGGGGGATGAGAGGCCGGGGGCGGGACGGCGCGCGGCAGAAGGGGGCGCAGCGGCGGGGGCCCCAGGGAAGGCAGTAGCAGCGCAAGGAGCGGAAGCACCATCACCGGCAGCGTATCCTTTGCGAACATGGTTGACAAGGAGCCGGTGAGTGACCCCCTGGGAAAGGGGTGGGCACTGGACTGCAGTCGGGGGGCGGGGGCAGTCCCTGGCAATCGGCGCGTGCCGTACGCCTGACAGCAGGGAGGGGTTCGGGAATACGCTGTAAATGGGAGGGGTGCAGTGGGGGGCCGCATAGGGGAGCCGTCGGGGTTGGGGGTGGAGGGCCGGTGGGAGGCGCGCGGCAGTGGAAGCAGTAGCAGCGGCGGGGGCACCAAGGGTGGCAGCAACAGCTGTGGCAACAGCAGCACGAGTGCCAGCTGAAGCAGCAGCCGCTGTGGCAACGACGGGGACGAGCAGGAGGCGTGGGGCGGCCTAGCGGCCGCGCTGCTGCCGCAGCCAACAGGCTTGCCCTCGAGGCGCGGGGAAAGAGGGCGGATGGAGAGCGGTGCTAAAAGGTGGTGCTGTCAGCGGTGTGTGGTGCTCGCTGCGCCCCTGCGGCGGCAGGTTCCCACGGGAGCACCAGCAGAGCTCCAGCAGCAGGGCAGGGGCATTGGCAGCGGGGGTGGCAGGTGCAGCACGGCGGGGGGCATGCACGGCCGTGTGGCAGCTCTTGCGCCTTCACTGTTGCCCCTGAGGCGTAGACAGGGAGGGGGCTGCCAGCAGCACAAGGCGCCCGGGGCTCCTCTGCACCCGACCATGCCTCAGGGGCAGCTGCAGTGTTGGGGCTGTGTGACGGGAGTCAGGGGGGCTCTCCTAAGCGAGCCCGCCTCACGACCTTTGCGTACCCTACTGGCGGCGGCAGTGCTAGCGCTGTGCGCGGGGGTGCCAACACGGCGGCAGAGGCGGCAGGAAGGGGAGCGTGGGGGGCGGTGGGAGGTTGGGCGCTGGGCCGGAGGGCGGGTGGGCAAGGCCTGGAGGGCGGGGCCGGTGGGCGGGCGGGGGCCGGCGGGATCCCTTCAGTGGTGGCGCGGCAGGGGTGGGGGCGCCAGCGTCGCCGCAGCCGCGGAGGCACGAAGGCGAGCATGGGGGCCGGTGGGCAGGTGGTGCGCTGGGCCGGAGGGCGGTTGGGCGCTGTTGGAGGGGGGTGGGGGCGGGGGGCTCGGCAGGCACCCTTGTGCGTGGGTGCAGCGGGGTGCCCGGTGCAGCGGGCGGGATGGGTGTTGGGGGCGGCCCGAGTGCCGGTCTAGTGTGGGCAGCGGGGCTGCGTGCGCGTTCCGGACCGCAGGAGCAGGAGCGGGAGCGGGAGCGGGCTGAGGCCGCCGCGATGCACACAGCCGGGGGCAACAGTCCGTGGGGACGGTAGGGGGGGTAACCGCAGAGCGGCAAAGGGACGGGAGGGGGGAGGGGGAGGGGGCAAGCCTCAGGAGCCTGGCCCTTACCCCATTGCGACGACGCAATGAAGGCTTGCAGCGTCAGAGCGGGAGCGAATGTGGGGCCCTGCGGGGCTGCGGACAGCAGCACGGGGTGCATCTCGTCCTTACTGCAGTAGAGGCCAGATCACACTGCTGATGATCCTGTCCACGCTGTGCATCATCGGCGGCTGCACGTGCACGCCGTCTTTCTCCTGCAGTACTTGTCATTTGGCACATTGCTTCCCCTCCCCACACGCCCCTTCCCCCCAGATCACGATGCTGATCATCCTGTCCACGCTGTGCATCATCGGCGGCTGCACGCTGCTCGTGGTGTTCGGCAACCAGAGCTCTGAGACGTACACCGTGAAGCAGCTCATCAACTTCTACACAAAGTGGGTGCGGGGAGGGGAACACAGCTGTGAACATGTATCAACATGAGCATAGGATGTTGTGGCTGCCTTGAGAACCTGAGCTCATCAACTTATACACCAAGTGGGTGCGGGGTGGGTCAGGGTACCCATCGCAGTCGCAAAGCAGGATGGAGGTTTCGGGTGCCAGTGTACGACATGGGACCCGGGAGCAGTGCCTCGCGAGACGTGCAGCGTGCAGCAGCTCGCCAATTCCTACACCAAATGGATAACGTGCGGCAGGGCAGGGGGTGCCAGCCTCAAGCACGGCATTCGGGTACCGTGCGTGTTCAAGCCTACGTCGTACAGCATTCCGTCAACGTGAGCATGTGGCCAGGGAGTTGTATTCACGTCCTCCACTGAGTGCCTCCCGCTGTTCTCGAACCCACGCCAAGTGCTTCGGTACTGATTTATCAACCTGTATCCCCCTTTCTCCCCAACTCCTTTCCCCTCTCCCCCCAGGCCCCCCTACATCGTGTACCTGACCATGATGGGCATCTTCGTGTTTGGCGCCTACATCCTGTACCTACACGGCAAGAAGGTCTGCAGGTGGGTAGGGGTGTAATTGCATGGGGCCGGGGCGTAATGGCCGGGTATGCGGCGCCGGGGTCGGTTAACTGCACGTCAAGTAGGTCTGCAGGTGGGAGGGGGTATAGGGTGTGGGGCTGGGGGTTCGGGGCAGGGGTGTGGAGCCGGAATGAGGGGCCAGGTGTGGGGCCGGGGGCCTGACGCCGGATGTGCGGCGGTGGGATAGGCCAGAAATGGCGAGCCTTATTATAGCCCCATTCATACTGTGCCACCGCAGGAAGCGCGGCCCCGGCGGCGCGTGGTACTTCGTCATGCTGGTGTCGTACTCGATCTTCTCCGCGCTGCTGGGCAGCCAGTCGGTGCTGTTCGGCAAGTCCATGTCCGTCATCCTGCGAAGCACCATACAGGGCGACGCCAAGCAGGTGGGCAAAACGTGTGCGTGTGCGGTGGGATTGAGGTGGATAAACGGGCACGCGAGGGGTGCGGCATGTGATGTGGGGTTGGCGGCTCAGCACCATACAGGGCGACGTCAAGCAGGTGGGGGTTGGGGTGGGTGCGGGGTGGGGGAAAACAACACTAAACATGCATTTAGGGTGCGAGGGGTGCGGGGTACGCCATCTGCACAGCACCATCCCAGGGGACGTCAAACAGGTGGGGTGGAGAGGACTTGCTTGGAGGAGGGGGCGGTGGAAAGACGAAGCAGCTGCGGGGGCGGCGGAGGGGCTGCAGGGGGTACCGGTATGCTTCTAGGACGCGCGGGGTGCAGGGCTGGAGGACTGTGGTGTGCACTGCCGCTGACACTGCAGCACACGTGGGTGGTGCTGCCGCCGCTGTAGCACATGACAGCAGTTCGCGCACACCTTGACCTTCCCTTCACCATTTCCGCTCTCCCCCCACCCTTAATACACGCAGCTGGGCAACTGGTACACGTGGGTGGTGCTGCCGCTCTTCGCCTTCACCGCGCTGTTCTGGATCACACGCCTCAACAAGGTGGGTCAGCGCAGGCGGCCGCTGTGCATTGGCTGCCACCGGGTTGACGACGGCCGGATGATACTATTAGGCTTGACGCAACAAGGAGTCTGGCAGGCGTACGGTACGGTTTGGCATGTTGGCGTGCGGGGGAGAGGCGCGCAGAGGTGCGCAGCTGGCCAAGTCAAAGCACCGCTGTTGCACGGGAAAGCGACATGCAGTTGTCCTCCATGCAGCGTAACATGACTGTGTACAAGCACCTTCCTCTCATTTCCTACCCTCCCAATGCCATCGCAACTGCTTCCTTTTGCCTCTGTGCTTTGCGATCCGCCTTTTCTCTTCCCTCCCGCAGGGCCTGTCCATGTTCCCGGCCATGCCCATCGTGCCATTTCGAGCATGTGCTTGTAAACATTGCCGCCAAAACGTGCTCCCTTTGTGTGGTTCTCCTCCCCTCCCTCAGGGCCTGTCCATGTTCCCGGCCATGCTCATCGTGCCGCTGATGCAGATCGCGTGGACGCTCTTCTCCATCGTGTCGGGCATGATCTACTTCCAGGAGTACCGCGGATTCAACACGCTCAAAGCCATCATGTTCCCCGTGGGCGTGCTGGTGGGTGGGGGGCGGGCTTAGGTTCACGGGTTTAGTTCAGTGGTGGGTGCATAGCGCTCTCCAGAGTACCGCGGCTTCAACACGCTCAAAGCCGCGCCATGTTCCCCGTGGGCGTGCTGGTGGGTGAACGGGTTTGATTCGGTCGCATGTCGTTTGTTTTATTGGCAACCTACAGTCATGGGCATCCTGAAAGCCGCCATGTTCCCCTTGGGCGTGATGGTGGGTACAAGCCCTCAGCGTGCTGTCGCGTACCGTGTGTTAGGGCGTCTAGGGCAGGGCTGTTCCCCGTGGGTGTGCTGCTGGGTGCAGTAATAATACTAATGATGTTGTGCGGGCGGGGCCCTGCGTGGGATTACGGAGTTAGGGTGTTGTGTTGCCACTTTGCGCCTTGGTGGGTGCAGTAGGACGGTGGGTGCAGTAGGACGGTGGGTGCAGTAGGACGGTGGGTGCAGTAGGGCGGTGGGTGCAGTAGGGCGGTGGGTGCAGTAGGGCGGTGGGTGCAGTAGGACGGTGGGTGCGGGGGCTCAGGGTCAAGGGTTGGGGTGCCTGGGTGTGCGGTATACTCCGAGTACAGGAAGTCCAACACCCTGCATGCAGCCATGCTCCCCGTTTGCATTTTGGCGGGTGCGATGGGTGGAGGGCGGAGGGCTTGCTTTCACCCTTCGTGTTATTGTGTTTCCCCCACCCCACAGATTGTGTTCTTTGGCGTGTTCCTGCTCACCATTGGCGGCTCCCGCTCGGCGGAGCCCGACGAGGCCGAAGAAGACGCCGACTGCCTGGCCGCCAAGTCCCTGCCCACGCCCGGCTCCGGCGGACCCATGGGCCACCTCGGCGGGCCCCTGGGCCGCACCAGCCCCGGGGGGGCCAGCCCCGGCGCCATGAGCGTGTACGACAACGCCGTGTACTCGGCACGTGGCGGCGGCGGGGACGACACCAGTACGGCGGACCAGTACGGCGGGGGGCACGGGCAGCCGCACCCGGGGCTGATGGGCATGGGGCAGCCGAGCAAGCTGTCGCTGGGTCAGACGCTGCGGTTCACAAGTAAGCGGGGATAGCAAAGGGGTGTAGGGGTTGGCGCTGGGGGCTGAGTGGTGGCTCGGGGGAAGGGTGAGGGTGGCGCGCCGGGCCAGGCTGTCGCTGGGGCAGACGCTGCGGTTCACTAGTGAGCGTGGTGTCGGGGAGGGGCGGCAAAGTGCAAGGAGGAAGTGCTAGAGGACACAGCTCTCTGTCGCCCCGCTCCAACCTCAATCGCACAGCATCTCTGCACCCACACCCACACCGCGTCGCTCCTGCTAACCCACACACCCGTACTCATGCACCTGGGCGCCCAGCTCCCTATCTCTTGGGTCCCACCTTGGCCGCACGCGTGCAGCCGCACCGCCGCACCCACACGCCGGTCTCTACTCCTAACCCACACCCCGTCCCTGCTAACCCACGAATTGCTGTGCAGGCACCTGGTTGCCCAGCTCCCTGTCCCCCGGCTCCCACCTCAACCGCACGCTGGCGGGCCCCGGGGGCGACACCATGCGTCACTCATGCTAACCCACACCCCGTTCCTGCTAACACACATCCTTACACCCGTGCAGGCACCTGGGTGCCCAGCTCGCTGTCCCCCGGCTCCCACCTCAACCGCACGCTGGC
>VFQN01004863.1_pt1 | contig 17159 bp, 28 predicted proteins | sample 3512371 | NCBI WGS metagenome assembly VFQN01 (sample SAMN10412370, study PRJNA504923) | tailings metagenome | isolation source: Replicate 2 from Balatoc abandoned mine | place: Philippines: Itogon, Benguet | collected 2017-08-28 | reverse complement strand
GGGTCGTTGCACTTGCGGAGGGGAGAACCCTCGCCGTGTAACACTGACTGACTGATTGATGTCGTTCCTTGATCATTGTGATTTGCCAGCTGTAACGTGCTGACAGCCCTACGTCGTGGCTGGATTTTACGGAGTAGGAGAGACAATGCACCGGCGCCCTCAGCAAATCTTGTTACACTTCGCCATAGCCACATTCTGCATTTATCAACAGCTCCTCCATCCGCGCCTCCCGACCGGCGCAATGTCACCGTGTGTTCCGTCAACCTCCCTTCTCCAAAAAGAATCAATACGATATGTGTAGACCACAGCATCGCCAACAATTGTACGGCGATCGCTCAAACGTCAACAGCTTTCAACCACCACCACCACCTTCTGACCACCACTACCACGAGCTTGGCCCCTTCACAATAATAGCGAATGCCTCGTTACTCCGTTGCCAGCCAAATACAGTAAATAAGTTCCGATATACTGCAAGGGGGCGCGCTCTTTATTGCTTCGTGTACGGCACAGACATGCCGTACACTGAGCGCAGCCGGCCTCACGCCACGTGCTCCCAGCTCTGCACAACCCTGCCAGGACGCCCAGTAAGTTGCTGCGACCTCGCGTCACGAAAACGGTGCGGTTGAAATATATGGTCGGCTTTCTTCGTCAACACACGCCACGCTGCTGCACCTCTCAAGCGCGCACGGAAAAAGCCACCAGATCTCGGCCCCACGACATGAAACCTCCCCCAGCCGGCACATCCAGCCCACACACCCACGCAGGACCGACGCACACCCGCACCACAGCACAGGCTATCCACCATGCCGGGATGCACTTGCGGAGCGACCCAGCCTCGCACAAGGCCCCTATGTCAGCACCCCAGGTCAACAGCTCCTGGCTGCACGCCGCCGCAACCCACGGAGCACCACAAATCCCCACACAATACCCCCTACCAAGCATCCCACAAGCACCCACATGTTCAGTCAAACACCCAACCAGGACGCACCAAACAGGCAGCTGCTTATGTACATGTTCCGACGCCCGCTCGCCGCACTCGGCAGCCTCTAGCCGCATTCGCAGCTCCCAACGACCGTCCAGCGAGCGTCCTAACCAGCGCCACCACCCATCAGTCCCGCCACGCCAACCCACAGTGAAGCTCCAGACGCCCTGCCCTGCCCCCAGAGCGATATCATTTCCCACAAGCAACCCGCTGACGCCATTGCAGAGGTGCTTTGATTGGCCATGTTGCAAATGCCCAACCCCACCTTAAGCCTTCCGAACACAAGGCGAAAGAATAATCCATGGCCCCGACAGGCGCCCATTCCCACATCCACAAAGGCGCCTCAACAATAGCGCCCCAGGCGTACACGCTGCCTGCTCGTCCAACCATACCACGGCCGACCATCACCCGTGAGAAACGCCAAATTGTAGCCAATCTCACCGATTCACCTCACCGGCATATGGTACCTTGCTTCAAGGGGGGCCAGAGATGTTGGACCCCCCGCACGCCCACACAAACTGCGGAGGAATGGTGATATTGGCTCTTCTTCGAAACAAACAAGGCACGTGTGCACATCGACCGCATAAGGACTGGTAAGAAGCGTATCGCCCGCTGCTGCAGGGCAGCAGGCAACGGGGCGACGCGGGAGGGGCGTAGCCAGACAAGGGCCGCTGCCATCCCACCGCCACAATACCTCATACCAGGTCAGGACGCACGACACATGCCACGACCAGCACACTACCCCGTCATCACTGCCTTACACCCGTGCCCGCCCCCACCCGACTGCACCAGGTTCTGAGTCTGCACGCGTTGACGTCACTTGTGTACTGGCAAGCCGCACTACCACGCCCTGCGCATGGGAACGACGGGCCCACCACTACAACTCTCCCACCAATGCTCAGGTCCACAGGCCCGCAACCTACAGTTCCACACCTCACAGGGCACCGACGAGTGGCCCGCGGATAGCATTTTGCCATGGATGGTACTCCGTTTAGACCGCCCACCACAGCATCTACAACAAATACCGTGCGGCGCTCCCTCATCCAGGCCGTTGCAGCACAGGGCGACAGCGGCCAAGCGTGCAGCCCGCACTCCACACTTCCACGCCCTAGAGTGCTGCTGTGCCGCATCACTTGCGCCGTACACCTGGTACTGCATGCAGCGCAAACCCAAGCCTTAAGCCACACCTCATCCGCCTCGCAATTCGACCAGGGAAGAATGTGCTCACAGCCCACCGAGAAACTTAAGACAGGCAGTAACACATGCTGCCGCACACGCCGCCCCGACACGGACGATAATACACGCGGGCGCCGTCAGAAAACTGCGCCGCAGTCCAAGCCGTTGCTACCCATAATCGCACGGCGAATGGGCACCTCGCCCCGTACAAACAGGGGCGGACAACCAGATTTGGTACAGGGCCTCAACCCAAGGCCAACCACGAAACCCCAGCACACGATGCAGTAAACGCGCGGTCAAGCAGTCGTCAAGGCACCACATTGCGTAGCACGCGTGTAGGCTGCTACGCAAGGGCCGGGGGGAAGGTCCAGACAACAGAGCGCCAACCCCCGCTAGCCCACGACCCGCCAGGCACTGCCCCTACCGGGCAGCAGCTGGGATGAGCCATGCCGCAGACCAACAGCAAGTACGATACTGGAAGGTCAAGCAGGTCGCGACGGGGTGAGCCGAACCTAGTCCTGCTACCGGTACTGTCTCTCTCCCTCACCCATGCGCCACGCCTGGCCTACCAGATGCATAGCAGGGCATCCAGTCTTGTTGTTGCTAACAAACGTGCGGTGTTGTGCGCAGAACCAAACGTAATAAGTCATGTGATGCTCGCCAAACGGCGCCGCAGGTGTTGCTTGCGGAGCATCCGTCGGATGGTAAATCAATTGTTGCCCGCGCTGCTGTTGTATCGCAGTCTTCTCCAACTTCAACGCAAAACCAATATGTTATACGTTCAAATTGTACAGGTTGTTGTTGCTGTACATCACCAAATATCGCTCAAACTTTTCTTGCTGCACAGCACTGGTGTTGTGCCACACTTACTGCACCTACCCCAAAAGCCGGTGTTATACATAGGGCTGTTTCTTCATGCGTCATCAATTACCACCATCGCCCCAAACTATGCCGGGCAATGATCTTCCTGAGTCAAGTGTTGTATCCGTATCCGTCAGTAAAGTGCTGCGCCCCCGCGGCTCCTGCTATGCACCGGAAACCACGCTGACCGCCGCCCAAGCGCCGCCGCCACAGCCGCTACCGCCGCTGCCGCCGCCCGCCGCCGCCACAGCTGCCCCGCTGCTCACTTCCATTTGACTCTCGGAGGGCGGACTGTCGAGGTACGAGCCGCCGGGCGTCTTGCCTCCTGGGGTGTCCCCCAGAGTTCTTGACGCTAGCCACAGATGACGGACCATGAGGTTTAAGGCTGCGGAGCTGTAGCGACAGCAGGCTGGAGCTCCAGCGGGCGCGGGGCATCGGACGCTCGACCCATTGCGTAATGAAGCCCCCAGGTGACGACGGGCTGCAGTTTCGACGCCGAATTGCTAGGCGGTCGACATAGGTAAAAAGGCCGACCGCTGCTAAGGTACACGCGGGGTACGCCGAAAAGCTTGGCGCCCAACCGCAGATCCTCCACACGTTGATGCTGCATGATGTTCTTGTTGTTGCTCCGCGGATCCGCCCATGCCACCGCGGGTTCGCTGCCTCCGGCCTGCGAGGTACGGCCTCGTGTGTTGCGGGCAGCCAGACTAGACGCGGGCCCCGCTCCCTCCTGGGGCACCGCCGTGCGCGCGCGTGCAACGCAAATTATACCCGCTGCTGCTGGTGCTGCTGCTGCTCCGCCTGCTGCTGCACCTCCAACCGTCACGCCTCCCGCCCAATATGAGCGGGAGCGCGCCAGCAGCCAAGCGAAGAGCAGCGTCCGGGCACTCCGTCCCCGCCGGATTGCTTGCACGCGGCGCCTTGATGTACAAATTATGCAAACGCCTGCCGAAAGCGCCTGCGATCTTCGGGGCCTCGCACATCGCCGCTGAACGCGACGGACTCGGACGACGATGTGAGCCCCGAAAGGACAGCAAACGCCAGCCAATGCGGCCAGGAAGCCATAGGATCGCCGCCACAGGATCGCCGCCAAAGAGGCTAGAGGGCGCGCGGCCCAGCCCGTTACCGGACGGCCGCGCATCTGCCCGCCACAGCTGCTGCCGCAGCTGCGTTAGCTCTCGGCCTTAATCTCCTGTGCATGGGAATGGCATGGGTGAGAAGAACCGGTCAGGGGCTCGAACGCAGCAATGGCTTGTGCAACCCCACCAATAACCCTTGTACCGACCACAAGCAGCCTTTAAACCAGCACCCAGTTTTCTGCAGCGTTAACACATAAGCACCAACCAAGCCACCGCGGAACGCGTGCTCCGGGCCCCACCTGCGGCGGGCGGAAGGCCGAGTGCGGCGACGCCTGGAACATCGCCCCTGGGCTGCCGCCTGCGCCCTCCTCGCCCCCAGAGCACGTCCGCGTCACGACCAGGCTCTGCCGCAGGCAGCCCCCGGTAGGGGACGCGCTCGCGGGGGCCGCGCCAGTCGGCGCGGCTGCTGCTGCTGCTGCCGGTGCCGCCGCCGCTGGCGCCACTGCCGCCCGCTTCTGCTTCTGCTGCTCGTTCACCTCTGCCGGAGCGTCCGCGACGCGCTTCCGCGAAGGCTTTGCCGGCTCAGCAGCTCCGCCGCACACCTGAGTGGCCGCCGCTGCCGCCGCCGCCGCCGGCTGCGCGACGGAGGGCGCGGGAGCAGCTGAGGCCTCCACGGCCTTGGCGGCCCGGCGGGCGGCGATGTCGCCAGAGTTGGCCGTGTCGTCTGTGGCGTCGTCGGACTGGGCCGGTGCGGCGCCGCTGGCGGCGGCCTGGGCGTGGTGGTGCGCTGCGGCGGCAGCGGCGACGGCTGCTGCCTGCGCCGCGCAGGCCATCTGCTGCATCATCATGAACGGGTGCATCGCCATCATGCCCGGGGGCAACATGCCCATGGGGCTCATGGGGCCCATCATGGGCGGCAGGCAGGCACCTGGGAAGGGGCAGGAGAGTGGGTATGAAGTTCGGGGTTGGTGTTGGCAAGGAGCCGGCTTGGGCCGGGTACGACTAGGCTTCCCGCAAGCCCCCTTGCAACAGCCTCGCGGGACGGCAAATGCCCTGTCAGGACAGCATTATGTTGACGAACTGCTGGTGACAGCCCACCGGTAGCATGGAGTGCTACCGGAGAGCTGAACACCAACTAGGGTTTCGGCAAAAACCCACCTTGCTTCTGCATGGCGCTCATCGCCGCGGCCGCGAACGCGGGCGGGGGGCACATGAAGGGCGGGAAGAACGGTGGAGGGAAGCCGAACATCATCGGGTGCATGAATGGCATCGGGAACATCATCTGCTGGGGCGGCACGGCTGACCCCGAAGCTGGCGGCTGGAAGCTAGCATGCGGGTGTTGCTGGTGAAGTGGCTGCGCGTGAACGACCTGCTCCGACATGGAAGATTGGCATTTCTTTCCACCGTCTAGAACCTGCAGAGGACCGAAAGGGACGGAAAGCGCGAGTGGTCAATAGTCAGCGCTGCAGACGTGGCGCGCAGGCCGATTATCTCGGCGCCCTGTCGACACCGTACGCATTGCATCCAACGGAAGCGACAATATTTCATAGGTTGCTGTTGTCGAGTCCCTCAGCAAAACTTGCCTCGACCACAAAACGTCTGTGACCTCTGACTGGCGGGAGCCCAAAGGTACACACGCCTCTCGCAGCTAACGCTCCGGAGAATAGAATGGCAATGTCTGCTTGCAGCCTTGCAAGCTGGGCGACAAGGCCACCTTACCACGACCTAGTTGTTGCGCCGCTGCGGTGGCACATACCCACCTCGTTTTCCAGAGCCGTAAAGCGGGACTTCCGCTTTGTAGCTCCTGCTAACCTCATGAAGTATTTCTGCGCGTGACTTGCCACCTGGAAGCACAGGAGTTTGCGCGCGGAGCTGAGACTCGCTGGGCGTCCTGCGTGCGCCAGCTTGCGTAATGGACAACACAGCACTCCCATACCTGAGTTGGTGTTCGTGTTGGCACAAACTGCTTTGAAATGCCGCGCCACTGACCCTTCCCCAACTTTGCTACTCCCGCGACGAACGCGCGGTGCTCCGACTCCGTCCAAGGCTGGCCTGTTCATGTAGAAAAATAGAAGGATGTGAATGTCGTTGCTGATGAATAGGTGCTGTAGCGGAGGCACACGTTAGAACCCCAGCCCATGAAGCCGAGAAGCCCTTCGTTACCTTTCGAGTGGACGCCATTGCAGGCGTTGGCCCCATCACTGTTGTATTGCTGCTCGTCACTTGTCTCTCCGTCAACCTCTCGCCCGCTGTCGCTCTGCTGCATAAAGCAAAGGAGACTCGCCGCTGCGACCGCTGCACTGTCTATCTGCAGTCGGTGCTGTGAGGCTTGTGAAGATGCAGGTGGTGACATGGAGTGACTAGTCCGCTCGAAGCGGTTTGGGGGAACAGGCCTCCAACGTTTTCCTGGCGCGCCACTAATTGCCCTGCGGCCGTACACTTCCAAGAAAAAGTGTTGTAGACGCCCTAGCACTTTACCGATTTGACAGAACTCACGCGCCAAGGACTTGATTTTGTCCTTGGCGTTTGCAAGGGCTTTGGAACGTGGTGAACCTGTAGCTATGCCGCCGCTGCGACCCTCAGCATGTTTGCCTCGGGGTAACAAAGGAGTGACGATGCCGCCCGGCGCATGTGTGTGCTTTGGGATTAATCGCGTCTTTGAAGTTCACAACAAGCTGTTTGCGGGCGTTACCCCGTCCCGCGGCATGGGAAAGGTGCCGACGCGCGGGTAAAGCTTCCCAGCTGCTGTTAATACATTGTTTGTTCATGTACACTCGTCGAGTGAACGTGGATTTGTGGCCCAGATCCTGATTGCGTGTGACATGTGGGCTGACGTGTGCAGCCGCAACTTGTAGCACACGTGGGGCGCGGGCGGATGTGTCAGGCCGGCGATCTAAAAGCCTCCCCCGATTGCGCAGAACACAAGCCACTACTTCAGTTCTCATGCCTCTCCATGGCAGCGTCTGGCTTAAGGTGTCAATGCGCCTGCACTTGCTGTGTTTGCCCTTGGAATGGCGACATCTCGCTGCGTGTCCCTGCCCAACGGAGAACATGATGACAGCAGGGGCGTCCCACGCAGGGGCAATCCGGATACGGAACAGTCCGAGACCACGATCAGTCACATCAGGAACCTACATTGAGAGTTCCCTTAGCCACGGGCGGGGCCGTGAACGTGTTAGTGGTGCCTCAAGCCACTGCACGCAATGAACACGAGCAGACGCATCATGGCAGCGGCACTGGTGGTGGCCCACAAGACGAGAAAATCGTGCTGTGGTGCGCTTTGGGCCAAAGGGAGCCGGAACATGCCCATGAGGCGGTCCATAGTTCGTGGTAGATGTGAAAGGGACTGAAACGCCCAAAGGCTGTCTGTCAGGGGGGTCTTCGCATCTTCCTGGCTGACCGGTTCAGGACTGCGGCTGTGAGGACAGCCTAGGTGGTCGGGGGACCAGCATGGCAGCGAGGCAGCTGGCAGACGTACCAAGCTAAGTGTCGACTGTGCACCCCGCATAACCAAAGCAAACACAACGGCGGCTGCCGCAGGATACATGTGCCCATTCCATGTCCGTCAAACACTGTCCAGCATTAGTCCCTTGGCAGCCGAGGTAAGGGCTCGGGCCCGCCTTTCACCTTGGAGCCTGTTATGTCCGATTGAAACGCTTGCGCATTTTCAAACAAGATCTAGGCACAAAAGGCAAGTAAGCCAACCTTGCATAATAACGAATCGAACCAACACACACAACCAACACCAGGAACACGACCGTGCATCACAATTGCCCTGGTGCATGAGGCCGAGCATGCATCCAGGTATCCGTGGGTGGAGAGACCACAAGGTACAGATCACATACGACACGGCGTTGAGGTGTCCGATCCATACAGCAGCGAGTGCACTACAAGCATCCAGCATCGCCTGGGCAACTGGCCGTTACCCGAGGTTTGAGGTGCAGCATTCCGCATGCCACAGGCGGGTTTCCGCTGCCATAGCAACCTGCCTCATCCTGCTGCTACCGACTCTACTGGTGCTGCTCCTGCCTGTTTCACCAACTTGTTGAGCGCGCTCACAGCAGCTTGAAGGTGTCGACGACGTGGCGCAGCTTGGCCTCGTTGGCGGCGAAGCTCTGTACGGCGTGGGTTAACACACAGGAGCAACACATGTACAATTTGCGGAGTTGATAGCACAGCAGGAGCATGCGAGAGACTGAGCAAACCGAGGGCTGATTGCCCTTAGACATACCCCACCCTATGCACGCTTTTTCCGGACGGCCAGCGGCCCACGTGCATGCTGATGCAACCAACACGTGTGTGCGCATGACACATGCGTGCGATCGGCGTGGCTGCTCAGCATGCCAGCATGGCAGCTGCGCACCTTGGTGGGCGAGCGCACGAAGAGCGCAAACACCTTGCCCTGCGACACCGTGATGGTGACCAGGTAGCGGAACTCCTGCGGGGGAGGGGAGAGTAGAGGGGGTTGCCGTACAGGATAACAACTGCATGGCCAGGAGTAGGCGCAGGAGTGGAAGGAGCCGATCGCGGTGCGGCGAAACGCGGATCAGAGCGTCAGGCTGGCCGGGGCACGATACTGTAGGTGTGCTGAACGGGGACTCATAACGGCTAGTTGGCGGTTTATGTGCACGAGCACAGCTACGTCTTAGCAGAAGCGTGAAAAAATCTTACAAAGAGAACTCAACGCCGTGGTCGTGCTCCACGGGAGCTCAACGGCAAGCTACTGATGTGCACGAGCAATAAAAAAACACTGCAGAATAAAGATTGCTCACCGGGGACTCGATGTCGTAGTCGTAGAAGGTGTTGCCGTCCACGTCGCGGCTGCCGCTGGTCCTGTTGGTGGAGGCGGACAGCGCGTCCTGCGGACACGCGGCACGTGGCATGCGGCTTCAGTAAACCAGGGGCGTGGCTGCCATGCCAACCAGCAAACCGGCGAAGCACGTGGCACGTGGCTTCAATGAACCAGGAGGTGGGCAATGGGAAAACGCTGGTGGGTGCGTCGTGGAGACGAGTCTGCTACCTATCCATGAACTATGATCTGCCCAAGGATCTGCAACGGATGGAACATAACGGTATGAATCCTTATCGTACACTGTCCCTGCCGCAGGCGCCACCCTTGATTGTCCTACCCCCGTTGCCTTTGCCCCTTTGCGTTGCCCCATTCACCACGCGCTACCGTGCTCGTTCGTTATGCCAGCCACAACACATCCCAGGGCGTAGTAACTGTTATGTCCCATGAAGCCTACAACCACCAACCAACGAGCTGCCGGTACAAGGCCCATCTGCAAGTCGTAGTCCGCGGAGGCGAAACAGACAGACTGCCAACATGGTGGCTCCCGCCCACGCACCCCTGACTAGGTTGACCCACGCCCGCACTCACACCCATACCCGCCAACACCACACACACCGCCGTCCCACCTGCTGGTCGTAGCAACTGTATTTGTGACGCAGACAACTGTGTTTGTTGCATGAAGCCTACACCCGCCAACCACCAACCAACAGGCATACAGGAACACTCCCACCTGCAGGTCCGCGACGCTGACGCAGACAGACCGCCAACACAGTGGCTCCCACTTCAGCAACGTTGATTAGGTTAACCCACGCCCACACCCACAGCCGCCCACACCGCACATCCCGCCACCCCACCTGCAGGTCGTAGGTCGTAACTTTATGCAGCACCCCACCCACCACCATCCCCCCCACCACACCCACGAGCACGTGCGCACCACAATTATGTGCGTATGCACCCCACCACCCCAACTGCATGTCGTAGTCCGCGACGCTGCAGCAGGCAGACTGCCAACATGGTGGCTCCCGCCTCAGCATCCTTGACTGGGTTAACCCACATTCCGCACCCACACCCGTCAACACCGCGCCCCGCACACCCCACCACCCCACCTGCAGGTCGTAGTCCGCGGAGGCGAAGCTGTTGAGGGTGCTCTCCAGGTCCGTCAGGCGGAAGCGCGCGTTGTCCTCGCCGGCACGTGTCAGCGTAATAAGGAAGGCGCGCTGGTCTGCGGAGCAGGGCAGGCAGGCGGGGGGGCAGGGAGGGGCTACTGTAAGGGCCTTGTCAAACGGTATGGCCAGGGCAACGTCACAATGCGTGATCAAGAAGGCGCGCTGGTCTGCGGGCCGGACCAGGCAGGCGGGGCGGAGCAGGGCGGGGTTGTTACAAGGGCGTGGTCAAGGGGAATGGCCAGCACGACAGTGGGAAAAAGGGTTGGACGTGGCACGGGACAGGGCGGTGGCGTGTCTGCCTGGGGGCGATCACAAAGTGCATGCAAGGGCTTGTGCCTGGCGCAGTGAAGGCGGCAGGTTGGGGCCCGTTCCGTATGCCCATGCCCATGTCTTTGAACCGCACGTGCCCTCAGACCCAGCTGCTTGCCCATCCCCATTATCGCCCCGCGGGGATGCGAGCCGTGGATGCAAGGCCTGGTGCGCCTTTGCCGGGCTGGCGCTGCATCGCGGCCCCACACGCCGTGCATCACCATACGGTATGCGGTGACATCTCCTCCACCCACCGTAACCTCCTCGTACTCAGCCAGTCCCTTCCACCCTGCCAAGCCCCTGCGGCGAGGTTAGCACCACGTGCCCTTGCACCCCGCCCCAACCCCATCCCGTGCCCCTGGCACCCGTGTGCCGCTCACTCACGACCCTTCCCTGCCCTCCCCTTCCCCTCTCTCCCCCCCCCCGTGCCCACCCTTGCTGCGGGGGTTGGTGACGCGCCCGTCGATGCCCTGGGTGCCCTTCTCGACCTGCAAACGGGCAGGGGAGGCAGCGGCACCAGTCGGTCCAACCGTCACTCCTTGCGGCGGGTACCGTGACCAGGCGGCACTCCCCCACTGGGGCGACTGACGCAGCGCCTCTGCAACACGGACCGCCCGAAGTACGATACTGCGGCGCTTTACTTGTATTTTTGTGTTGTATTACAGTATTTGCACTATTATATTGCTGCATGCCACTGCCTTCACCTTGTTGGGCTGGTCCGGCTTCCAGCTGGCGGGGTACTCGAACGAGTACTTTGGCGCCTCCTTGGCGTTGCCGCCGTACCCGCCGTACGACGTGGGAGGCGTGGCGTAGCCCAGGAACAGGGAGTACTCTGTGTGAGGGAGGGAGGGAGTGGCAAACCGGTGGGTGTTGAAAGCAGGAATGCTGAAGAAACAGCGGTATTACCTAAAACGAGCAGGTGCTGATCGGAAAACAGCGGTTTCAACATCCGTGTGTGTGTTGAGGAACGAATGAACGAGCAGGTACTGAACCCAAGTGGCGGGTGATGCAGCGACATTGGGCACAGCGTGTTGGGCATGTTTGCACGTGGAGAGATGGGCGGCGTGGTGCAGTTCAGGACCATACTACTACGACGGGATGTGGATGGATAGGGTGAACAAACAGGCGGTGTGTGACGGGTGGCTGGGCGGGGACAGGGAGGGAGCGGCAAATCGGTGCAGTACGCCGGTGCCGTACACATGACAGGTGACGTAGTGGTATCGAGCTGCGCGAATCGGGACCCATCTTCACATGTGGAGCTGGGCGGCATCCGTATCCCAAGAGCATATGGTATAATTTCAGCGCAAGCAGCTTAGGACTGATGGGCGTGCTGTATCGACAGAAGTACGGGGACCAAGACCGCTGGGCGGCTTGGCGTCAAGGGCAGGAGTACAGCCGAGGCATGGGTGTGATGGCGTGGACCGACCCGTACCGCGTACCGCTATTAGTGACACACTGCTTGCCGGAGTAGCTCGATCCCATAAGCTAGTGCGAGGCGGGATAACTGGGCTGCGGTGCTGGAGGTTTGTATGCTGCCCTGCCTTACTGCCCCCCGCCCCCTTGCGTGTGACCAGCCGTGCGCCAGCCTGCCGGTGTGGACACCGTTAACATCCCGACGCAGCGGGCCAGTTTCCTCCGCAAGCCTCTTGTTATTGTTCTATACGTTGTGTAAACATTATTCGTGCAACCACTCACCGTCATCAGCGTGAGCAGGCAGGGCGCTGGCCAGGGCCACGGATGCCATGGAGCCCGCGACGGACAGGAAGACCTCACGACGGCTCAGCTGAGCTGCCGGGGCCTCGGAGGACTGCTGCTGCTGAGCAGAGGCGCGCACGACCGTCGCCATGCGCGAGCTGCGCACCACTGGCGCGGCAGCATTGCCGCGAGCAGCTGCCTGGGAGGAACGGAGCTTCTGGGCGATGGCCATTGTTATCTGTTTCTCTTGGTTACGGTACTAGACCAGTCTGGCACAGTCGCTGGGTATGTACCTTTCGGCATTTGGGGTGCTTGCTGTCGGTACTTGCATGAGGGCGATCTGGCAAGCCTTCCCCCGGTTGAACCAAACGGGTATATGCAACTTGAACTGTATGACCAACATATGTTATGTTGTGCGTAAAGCTCAAGCCTGGCACCCCGGAACCCGGCGTGCCCGTCGGTGGGCCAACGACGATAAGCGTGCAGCAACGCGTCAAAGGCACTGCAGAACAACTATAGTAGTTGTCATAATAACTTGTTCGCGTGCATCCAGCCGAAACACGCATCCGCACGTGAGCCCCTCTGCTATAAAACGCCTTTGCCTCTCTGACGTCACCCACACGTGTCACCAGGGCACGCAGCCAGATATAACAAGGTCCTCATGTGCTCATGGAGACAAAAATCTTAGGCTAATGAATGCCATCCGCAGCGATCCCTTGAACGCAAACAAAAGCACGGCTACAAACCGCTGCACTGCAGCTGCATCACCCAAAGCTGTGGTGCACGCCCGTAGCGCTGCTACTCAATTGACGCTCGATGCCCTGCCCCTAAACTGTCCCTATCCACAGCCTATGCAGCGCCATATCCCTCATCCACTTCACGCTCCATGTATGGGTTTACAGTTTTTGGTCCCCTTCGAGAGCCCAGCCCATGCTCCGCTTCCGCCGGCTCCACTCCCCCCTTACACAACCAGCCCTCCCCCAACAGTACCGCAAGTCTACCACTACTAGTCTACATCTACCACCACCTCGCGTTTTGCTTCCTTCTTCCCCCAACACTCCAGCCCACTACCCCGCAACCGCCTGCGCCACCCCCGCGCTCCCCGTCCCAGCCCCCACCACCTCCTGCCCCTCCCCCGCCCCCGCATCCCCGTTCCCGGCCCCACTCAAGCTGCCTCCCCTCCTGCCCGTCAGCCGCTCCACCAGCACGGCCATCTCCTGCTGCGCCTCCTCCAGGGCCCTCGCCACGCCCAGCCCTCCCCACTGCGCAATGTCCGCATCCCGGTAGTCCTCCGGCCGCGCCCGCTTCATGGCCCCGGTGGCCCGGTACAGCTCCTCCCGCCAGGGGGCAGCTATGGCAGGGGAGCCATCCCCTGACAACAGCGCCGTCGTGTCGCACGTGGCACCGGAAGTGCCTTCCGCCATGATGGCGGTGGTTGTGGTGGTTGGAGCGGTTGTGGGTGTGGTAGTGTGGGCCGCGTCGTGGATGGTGGCAGGGGAGTGGCTGGGGCTGGGGTGTTCGGCTGCCGGCCCTGGACGGTCCGCGAGTCGGAGCAGCTCCCGGTTGTAGGCGAACTGCTCCAGGTTCTGCATGTGGGCGTACCTGGCGGGGCAGGGAGGAGGGAACGCGTGGTGCGGGTCGTTAGCAAGTGTTTAGAGCAGTGGGTCAGGGCAATGGCACGGGCCATGCAGCACTCGTCGCTTTGGCGCCTTTGCGCGCAGCTACTATCCGTACGCAGATTGAGTAGTACGGGGTGTTGACTTCTTGTAATAGGGATGCACCGCAAGATGGACGTGTTCCAACCGCAGGGCGTACCGGTACGGTGTAGCAACTGGCAGGCTGAGGGCGCATTCTCCAGCTGCCTTGTCCGCCCCAGCTGCTGTCGGACTCCTAGGCATGCACACCCAAAACCAGGCCCGCCGCTTACGTACCGTATGGCGACTGCCCCCGCCTCATCTGTTGCTCAGGCCCTGGCCCCGCATTGCCCACTTTGCTTTACCACCAAGCTAAACCCCGTCGACTTGTCAGTCATGGTTTTCACGCGACCCATGCCCCACGGCACATCCCACCTATGGGACAGGGCCACGCCCTCCCGACTTCCCCTTGCATACAAACACCTGGCACGTTTGGCTCAACCCGTTGCAAGGTCTAACCCTGTAGTGCACGCACGTTCACGCCCCTACGCTGCACCCCAAGCGCACCTGGTGCGCGCGTCCTGCTCCCGAACGACATGCAGGTGACGCCTGGTTCGCTTGGCCTACAAACCTTCACACTCACTCCCAAGCCCCGACACTGCACACCAGCCGCACCTGGTGGGCAGCCCCTGCTCCCACATGGCAGGCTTGCAATATCTACCGTAGCTCGCTTGGCCCACAAAGCTTTGCACTCGCTCCCCTGCCCCTACACTGTGACGCAATCGCACCTGGCGGGCAGCCCCTGCTCCCGCATGGCCTGCTGGTGCCGCTGGATGTCCGCCGCCATCTCCTCCCGGGACGGCAGAGCGGCGCGCCCTGATAGCAGCCTGCGGATCGAAATGAAAATAAGAAACGTCTCGCGATGGACGTTTGCGATGAAAGTACGGCGAAGCTTGCGTTGGTTGTTGTACGGCGGGGGCCCGCCGGGTGAGGATACGGTACCTTAGCTGAGCAGCGGCCAGCGTGGGGGACGCGGTTAGCGGTCCTTGAATGCGTGGCGGCGTGGGCATGGCCCCATCGAGCGTAACGCGGACATGCCACTGCAAGGGCGACAGCTGGTGTGGAAGCAATAACCCTCCGTGACATCGCATGTACTTGTATTGTGGTAGCGGGGCGACCCAGGGGCCCCGGCCGGGGTAGAGTCACGGAGAGTCAGGGCTACATTGGTGTCCCGCCCTGCTCCTTTGCCTGCCGCGGTGTCACACCCCGCCTGGCCGGCCGCCCATGTCGGTATCTACACGTGTGCGCGTGAACCTACAGCGCTCTATTAACCCAGCGAGTACCAGCCCACATGGCCACCAACGGAAACAGCAACCAAAATGCCACAGCACACAGCGATTAGGGGCGACCCAGGGGCCCCGGCCGGGGTAGATCCACGGAGACCCGTGCGGCAAGGCACCCACCTGGCCACCAGGCGCGCCTGCAGCTCGAATTGCGGGAAGGGCACCACCTTCCACGGCAGCCCGATGAAGGACAGCCCGGGGGCCAGCGCGGGGGGCATCAGGTGCTGCGGTGGCACAGCGCGGGGGGCCACGAGATAGTTATCTACTTTTATATTGTGGTATATTTTTATATTGTGTATCTATTACAGTCTTCGGATGACATAAGGGGGTCAGTACGGTGGGGGCATCAGGTGCTGCGGCGGCACAGGGGGAGCGGGGGCAGCAGTAGCGGGGTGTCGGCGTGGGAAATGTGTGGTAGTGGGCGTGAGGTGCTGCAGCACGGGCAAGGCCGCCGGGGAGCGCGGCCGCGGGACGCGCGCGTTAGAAATTTGGTGGGCGTTGCCTTTCGCAGGGCTCCCCTCTGCTGCAGGGGCTGCGCACGGTTGTCCGCATCACCCCTGTGCCTTCCTGTTGTTTCAACTATTCAAATATAACTAGCGGTGTACCAGCCCCTAGCTGGACGCCGCCCACCTGCCACAGCGGCTGCACGTGGTTGTCCTCGTTGCGCACCAGCTCACGTGCGGCGCCGCGGAGGAAGGGGAACGCGTAGCTGCGGAATGCGGGACGAAGGCGGGAGTGAGGCGGTGTGGGGCAGGGGTGAACGAGGGTACCATGCTGCAGGCTTGTGCTTGCCTCGTGGCCGGGCGCAGCGCGCTGTGCCGTTGGCCTGCGAGGGGCGTGCCACACTCGTTGCGTTCAGCATGTGTTGCAGGGATGTACGACGTGCATGCGCTGCCAGCTCGCACCTGTACCCGGTGCAGTAGACAATAACATCGACGGGTCCCTCGCGGCGCCCATCGGCGAAGGTGGCGCAGCCGTCGGCGTGCAGCTGGGTCACCATGGGGAACCTGCAAGAGAGGGCGAACATACCGGTACTTGAGCAGGTTGTTTTTCCTAAGTCACATTCCCAAGTGTAGTGCCATACAACTGCAAAGGTTGTACAAGCGTCGACCTGCAGCTTCGACGCCACAATGTAAACCCGCCGGGAGCGTAACGCTATACGGCGCTTGGGGGCGGGTAGCGCTACACCACACGACCTGCCTGTGGATAACGCACACCTGCGGACCTCTCAGCGTGCATTCCGTAATCGGATGCACCTCTCGCACCCAGGCCGACTGCTTCCGTTTGCCACTTTGCCGCTCCGCCGCTACCCCTCACACCCAGGCCGACTGTTTCCGAACGCCACTTTGCAGTTCCGCCGCTACGCATCACACCCAGGCCGACTGCTTCCGAATGCCACTTTTTCCCTCCGCCACTACCCCTTATACCTACGCTTGTTAACGCTGCTCCAGTACCAACGTCACGCACATCTGCCGAGCAGCCCTTCCGCCCCCGTCGCCCAGCCCCTATAGCAATACATGTACCGGCACATGTTCTGGTGGAAGCCATGGCACGTGGCACGTGGCACGCGCACGCGCCCACCTGTAGATGTTGCCCCCCGGGCCGTACGGCGCTGCGTCCGCCCCCCACGCCTCGTTCTTCCACGAGCGAGCGCTCAGCAGCACGCGGGCGGCGCCCCCCGCCGAGGCCTCCCGGCTGATGTCCTCACCGCTGTTGGACGCGCCAACCACCAGAACCACCTGCCAGAGAATTGTGTCATCAACCATAGAAGGACAGCGTGTCAACACTTTATTGTAAAGGCACCTTCCAATGGATGGTGTCCTCACCGATGTTGGGCGCGCCCACCACCAGGACCACCTGTGTGGATTGCGTCGAGCTGAGGAGAGCACATGCAGTTGTGAGCCGTATGGTGCAGGCACTCTTGGACACTGGTAGTGTGCTCCCCGTTGCCGATGGGCGCAGTACTCACTCCAGCACATCCTCCAATCTCGTGCACTCCAGGGCCGTTCAACCTCGTAGAACACAGCTACTGCAACTGCATCCTGCACGCCTGGTCGCTTGCACGCGTGGTCGCTTGCACGCGTGGTCGCTTGCACGCGTGGTCGCTTGCACGCGTGGTCGC
>VFQN01004862.1_pt1 | contig 17161 bp, 18 predicted proteins | sample 3512371 | NCBI WGS metagenome assembly VFQN01 (sample SAMN10412370, study PRJNA504923) | tailings metagenome | isolation source: Replicate 2 from Balatoc abandoned mine | place: Philippines: Itogon, Benguet | collected 2017-08-28 | reverse complement strand
CTACCACAGCCTGGTCCCACCCCTACATAGCTTCTCGCCAAGACGCATCCACAGAGCACAAGCAGCCCCCCTTTCGTGGTTCCCCACCACCCTCCTGCCCAGGAGGAACCGGATACGAGGCAGCTGTACGGGGGAGTTAGCCAGTAGCGGCCCCCCGGATGCTGCTTTCGCACCTCCTCCATCGAAAACCCAGGGGCCTCCCACGAACACAGGCCCCACTTGTCCCGTAGCCGCCCCCCAACACAAAAGCACCCCACCATACCAGGCAGCTATCAGCAGTAGCAGCAGCAGTAGCAGCAGCAGTAATGTGGTACATGCGCCCTTGGTGGATCAGCGACGCTTATGGTGGTGGAAAATGGAGGAGTCTTGCCCACCTTGACCAGCTGGTCGTACACGCTGAGTGCCAGTGCGTTGACCAGGGGGCTGGTGCTGGCGCTGGTGACGTACCCCGCCCACGTGTGTGTGGGCCAGGCTCGAGGCGGCAGCAGCAGGAAGGTGGACAGGTAGAGGACGCAGCGGGCCAGGAGGGTGGTGGCCAGCGCCACGTGGAAGCGGTGCCTGGAGCGAGGCAACAGGTACAAGGCGTTGTTTATTGTGATAGGGGCTGCTACTTGCTGGGGCCGGATACAAAGCAAGCTCCTACAGCACAACTGCGGATCCCGAGAGCTGCATCGTTGAGAGAATGGGCAAGGAGGCGCCCTGAATGCTCAAGAACACCCCAGTTCTTGTCGTGTATGGTGCCACAGGCTATGTAAGCGCCAACGATGCCAGTGGGATCCAGTACATTGCATGGCTGTCATGAGGGCCCACGTACCTTCGCCACCAGGCCCACACAGGGCCCTGCCGTGAGCACACGGCGATCACCAGCACGGTTCCGGTGAAAGCGAAATTGAGGCCGTTGAGCAGCAGCCCCGCCCAGTCGCCGCGCCGCGCGGGGCGGACCAAGGCGTACCACTGCAGGTGCCGCACCACATGCAGCACCTGGTGGGGGGTCGGCGAGAATGTGGCAATAGGTTGCAAAGCGCATCAAGTACGGCACAGTGCAAGTCGTGAGGGTAGGTGAAAAAGCACTACTTCAGCCGTTAGGAGAGCGCCCCAGCACGCAACTCTTAGCAGTGGTTGCTAGGAGGCGGTTTCACCGGCAAGCGGATTATTGGCGCCATGGCCTCAGTAAGCGGCCTGCGCTCGCACCCGCGCACACATGTCCGAAGCTAGCACTGCTACATACTGGAATGAGCAACTACGGACCTGTATGGGCGCGCTTGCTCCATAGGGGAAGCTGTCCAGCGCTTCCGACGACCCATGCGCCTGGCACAGGCGCGGCGTGTCTGTCGCGGCCTCCGCCCCCAGCCGCGGGCCGACCCGCGGGTCCACCGACCGCGCGATGGAGCCCAGCATCACCAGCGGAACAGCAAGAGCGATGCAGAAAACGCAGGAGAAACGCGCATCTGCGACCACACAATAGGTGGTCGGAAGCGCCTCGACAGGTCATGAGCTGGCAGTCCTTGGGCAGGGGTGTATCGGCGCAGCGCGCCGGTATGCAACTATTGCAATGGAGCATATGCATGTCCCACCTGCTACGAAGGCCGCGTATGAGGGTAGGCGGAAAGCCCGGGGCGGCGGCGCAACAGCGTCCTTACTGCTCTCCTCCGTGCAGTCGTTGGAAGCCGAAATCATGTCTGTGAAACCAACCGCCATACTTACTCGTGTATAGGCTTGGCAGGACGTTTGGCAACGAACATATGTTGCAAGGCACTTTGCATCGCGTTGCATCTCACAAAAGGATTCGCCCCTTCACAACATGGCTGCGCCGTTATTGACATGTTCGGAAGGGTATGGGCTCGCTGCATATACACGTACGCGAAGGCTTTTGCGTTCGCAGGTGTACCTTTTGCTCACCCTTGCCAGTTGCCACGGCCTTGCCCGCCCGTATGCTGTGGAGCGTGCAGGTTGTCAGGTGACTGGGCCACAAGCCACGTGCCTGACCATGCAAACCGTTTTACGGCCACGATGCCCCTTCTCCGCCTCCGCACCTAAGGCCCGAGCTGCGCAGCCAGGGCCGCAGTGTCAGTGAGACTTAGCAGTGACAGACAGAGCAAGCGGTCCTGCGGCTGTGGCGAGCCAGGGCGGTCCTTGGCGTCGGCCAAGCAACGTCAGAGCAAGCGTCGAGGGCCTCTGCGCTTGCCTTACTGCGAATAGCACAGCGGACCTGTATAGATCCTGCTTTCTTAAACGTCTTGTGCCTTGCATCTACCCAAACGTCGTACCGTGGCAGCCGTGCAGCCCGTTGGTTCAAACTTTAGACACACCTGAGGTGACAGCAGGCGATGACAGTATAGATGTAGCCAACGAGTAACAATAGCTGTCATCCCAATGTACTTGCCGCAAGTCGAAGGTGCCAACGTCGAGGAACGCAACCAAGCTCAGAGTCCACAACCTTGCGGAAGCTGTCTTCCCTGCCAGACAGCACTGCATATTGCCGTGCTACCTTCCAGCTTGCAACGTCAACATAAAGTTGCAAGAACACTCACAAACCGTTCAGTTAAGGAGTGGCAAGGCTACAATTGCTCTGAACACAAAGGTCGGTGGTGCAGGTAGAGAGGGGAAGCGGGTACAGGCAGTGCCACCGCCAGTCTAGTGATGCAGACCCTACGAGACAAGCAATTGATGCGTCCATGCGCCCCAGTGCAAGCCATGTCACCAGATCGAGCCTACCAGCCCAATCGATAATTCAAACCCACCACTAACCTGCATGCACCCCCATGTTTTGACCGTCCCCTGCCACTGCCCCTTCCTGCTCCTCCATACTGCTATGGCTGTTACCGCTGCTGCTCCAAAAACCTCTGCCTCGTGCGCCGCTCCCAAACCACTGACACAGCGACTGCACCCAGCCGCCACGCCACTGCAGTTGCCACCGCATGCAACGGGCCCGACCCCCGCTGCATTGCAATCACCAACAGCGCTTCAGCTGGCCCCAGCAGGGGCGCTGCCGCCACCGCCTCCCACGCGCTCATCTGCTGCAGCCCAGGTAGGACGAGGGCTCTGATCAGGCTGCACGAGTAGAACACCGTTGGGCTGTTGTACATACGAGGGTCCAGCGGCGTGACTCCTTTCACTGCAAGGACCGCGCAGAGGAGGAGCATGGCTGGCCCGGCAAAACACGCCGCAAATCGGTACGCCCGAATGTCACTGGGGCGCAGCAGCCCGCTGCGTTCGGTTGCGCCACCGCCTTTCCGACGCCGCTGCCGTTGCTGCTGGTCCCGTCGCAGCTGCTGGGAAGCCTGCCGTGACCGCACGCGGACCAGCACGTGCAGAAGCGCCTGCCCCACCACGTTCGCAACGGTCGTGAGCACTGACGTGAAGACCATGTCCCAAACACGCGCGAGCGGCATCGCCTTGTCCCCGGCACCGCCAGAGGCCCATGCGATCCGTACCATGCGTACGACCATGGTGAGGTACACGCACACGCAGAAGCCCAGCAAGTACGGCAGGAAGGTCGCTAGGCCCGTCAGCCGCCACGACTGGTACGACAGCTCCAACGAGGGCGGGGAGAAGGGCCGGGGGAGCAGCAGGAGGCCGTAGGCCGTGGCAGCAGGGGTGGCGCCACTCGCGGCTGTGCGGGTTGCTGCAGCTGCAGGTGCGACCGAAGCGACTGTCGACTGGCAGATGTCGCTGATGGCGCTAGTGCTGGCGTGCGCGTGGCTTGAACCAGCCAGCTCTGGAGTCGCAGCGGGTGGCGGGACAGCGCCGGCAGCAGGGCTGCCGCCGGTGTGCCCCTGACGTGTGCGCTCTACAGAGCGCTCCTCCACCATGGCGGCCGTAGCGCTCATACCGTTCTGCAGTAGAAATGGAACCAAGCCCCGCAGGATTCCGTCTACGCTGCCCTTGACTTCCCGTACACCCCCAGGCTGTCCCCCCGCCCCCAGCACGTACGCCAGATCCCCCAGCAGCGGGCCCAGGTGGGACCGCCAAAGGCATGATTGCTGCTCAGCACCCGCCAGTGCCTCCAAGGCGCCAGCGGGGTGGCCTGCGGGAGGCGCAGAGCCTCCTGCTCCAGCCTGCCCCTGCTCCTCCTCCCTCTTCATCCGCTCCCACAGGTCGCACAGCTCCTGAGCAGCGGCGTCAGGGAGCAGTAGCAGCGGCGGCGCCACCCAGTGCACCAGGGGCTGGAGGGCTTCTCCTCTAGTGTCAGCCTCGCCCAGCTCCCCTGTGCCGTGCTCCGGCCCCACCAGCACCAGCTGCAGCACCCCCACCTCGTCCGCCCCCACCGCCCCCATCAGCTCCCCCGCCCCCAGCGCCAGCTCCACCTCCTGCAGACCGCCCACCAGCTCCACCGCCAGCTCACGCAGCAGCCGGGCAGGGTTCGGTTCGCCCTCGCCCTGGCCACCCCCCTCCGCCAGCACCAGCACCCGGACCGGCTGTGGGCGGGGGCTGTGCAGCAGCAGCCGCACGGTCAGGGAGCCGGACGCCACCAGGGCGCCAACGGAGGCTGCAGGGGGGTCAACCTGCAGCAGCCGAGCCGTGCCACTACCGGCGCCGCTCTGCAGGCCGTGGAAGGGTAGAACGTTCCGCAAATCCATCTGCTGCTGCTGCTGCTGCTGCTGCCGCCCGCTCAGCTCCTGCCCCTCGGCCCTTGCATGCTGCGCGGTGCCGCTTCCGCGGTCGTCCAGCTGTGCCACCGCCTGCCCCACCTGCAGCGACACGCCCCGCACGCCGCCGCCGCCGCCAGCAGTCCCCGCCTGAGGCAGAGACCGCGCCAGCCGCCGCAGCAGGCTCTCCGCCACCGCCGCCTCATCCATGCCGCCAAGCCCCTCCGGCACCCAGCCCCACAGCACCACCTGCACGCAGCCCCGGATGATAGAGGTCCACAGGACGGGCTGAGCGACTACCGCCCCCCGCTGGACACGCTGAACCCCTCCCTGGGCTGCATGGCTCTCCTGTCCTCCCCGTCGTCCTCCTGCTGCAGCCTCAGCCGCCACCTGGAACTCCTGCCGTACGGCGTCGTGCAGTGCAGACGCTAAGCGGCTGCCGAACTCCTCGTGGCTGCCAGGGTGCTCCTGGACCTGTGGGCAACGCAGGCATGCCAACTTTCTGAGGCCATGTCACTTGTTCAGGGGTAAACGGCATCGGGTGTCATTTCTCCAAATCATTGGGTAGATGCCATGCAGCATGCATCGTTACATGACAGTCCATTAGAGACCCACCAACTCAGCGAAGGCCAGCGAAGGCCAGCACGGCACCCAATTCTGCTACGGCAACCTGTGCAACCCAAACACCGTTCCCAGGACCCGAAGTCCTTGCGTCAACCTCCCTTAGCCTACAAACCTTGAGTGACACCACAGCGGCCGTCATGGAGCTGCGGTACCGGGTGCTGCCGCCGGTCCACGAGCTCGTGCCGCTGCTGGGCCGCACCGCAGCAGGTGCGGGGCGTGCGGGAGGCGCAGCGAAAGTGGCTGAGGCAGGAGGGTCAGCAGGCGCTGTGGAAGCAGATCCTCCACCCGCAATGCGGTGGGCAACAGGCAGTTCCCCCCGGCAGGAGTGAGGGCCCTGCTCCGGATCGGGTTCATGCTGTCGCTGCTGTGGCTTTTTGGCATCTGTGGATGACTCCAGTTGCAGCTGCTCCCGTTGCCGCCTCCTCTCCCATTCCCCGCACATTGCCGCGTGCTGCCTCCTCAGCCTCCTCTCCACTGCCCACGACAGCCCCACCGGCCACGCCACCATGGCCAGGCCCAGCAGCACCTGCTGCGCCAGCGGCCGGCACGACAGCAGCGCTGCGTGCTCAGGACGCAGCCCGCACTGAAGCGGGACTGCTGCATCGTCGCCGCCGCCGCCAACGCTGTCTTCGCCAAGCGCAGCGTCGCACAGCTGCTGCTGCTCCAGCTGCAGCTGGCGCGTGATGACTGTGGGTGCCACCCGGTAGGCCAGCACAAAGACGGCCACCGTTTGCGCAATGGCTTGCACGACGGAGCCCCGCAGGGTCAGCTGGTGGATTGGGCAGCGTTCGGTTGCAATGTTAGAGAAAGGGGTTACCGTAGGTGAGGTGCAGCTTCAGGGCCTGACAAATGCTTCGGGAGTGCATGGGGCTAATAACTAGTAGCAGTAATGGTATGGTACATGCGCCCCCGGTGGATCAGCGACGCTTAAGTATGAAGTGGACGATGGAGGAGTCTTGCCCACCTTGACCAGCTGGTCGTACACGCTGAGTGCCAGTGCGTTGACCAGGGGGCTGGTGCTGGCGCTGATGACGTACCCCGCCCAGGCGTGTGTGGGCCAGGCGCTGGGCGGCAGCAGCAGGAAGGTGGACAGGATGAGCACGCAGCGGGCCAGCAGTACGGTCGCCAGCGCCACCTTGAAGCGGTGCCTACATGGGGGCAACAGGTATAAGGCGGTAGCATGTAAGTGGCGCGGTAAGTGGGGCCGGGGTCAGCTGCTATGGCTCTATGGGAGCTTTAGAGCTGCAGCGCTGACTTCTTAGCTTAGTAGTAGAGCGCAAGGGCGACTCAGTTTGGTGAAGCCTCCCACATCCTTCTCAATAGCACTGACACCAGGTGTACCTGACAACGTATCTATCTGCTTTGGCATGCAGGCTGCATGCGTAGGCAATGCCAGGGAAATCCCTTTCCATGTAGGCAGTTGTCAGGGTCCCTTACCGTCGCCACCAGGCCCACACAGGGCCCTGCCGTGGGCACACGGCTATCACCAGCAGGGTGGCGGTGAAGGCGAGGTTGAGGCCGTTGAGGAGCACACCCGCCCAGTCGCCGTGCCGCGCGGGCCGCACCAGGCAGTACCACACCAGGTGCTGTGTCACATGCAGCACCTGGTGCAGGTTCGGTGAGGAAGTGGATACCGGATTCACGATTGGACTTACATTGCGACTGCTACAGTGTACTGTTCTTTGCAAGCGCAAAAGTGTAGCGGGCCGGAAGGGGGCCGGGTGCGCTTGCGCCTACGCAGATCGGTCAGTCGGTCAACCAGCTGCGTGCTTACCACCAAAGACTAAATTTACGAATTACCGACCTGTACTGGTGCGCTTGCCCCATAGGGGAAGCTGTCCAGTGCTTCCGACGACCCATGCGCCTGGCACAATCGCGGCGTGTCGGCTGCTGCCTCCGCCCCCAGCCGCGGGCCGACCCGCGGGTCCACCGACCGCGCGATGGAGCCCAGCATCACCAGCGGAACAGCAACAGCGATGCAGAAATCGCAGGAGAAATGAGCATCTGCAATCCAGGTAAGTGCGGTCGTTATCGAAAGGGTATGACTTGGCAGTCCTTGGGCGGGGCTGTTCCGGCGAGCACACTCTACGACTCCAGCGCACCCGGCTATGCACCTTTCGCGCCAAACCAGTAGCGGCGCGTGTCTCACCTGCTACGAAGGCCGCGTATGAGGGCGGGCGGAAAGCCCTGGGCGACGGCGCTTCCTGCTGCCGCGCGCCAGCACTTTTGTCGCTTCCCTCTCCGCGTTTTTCTTCAGCCGAGGCCAGGTTCTTGGGATCAAGAGCCATTTTGTTAGCGTGACTTAACAAGACCACGTGGACTGGTGAACTGGTGTGCAAAGGCGTCAGTCACGTTGCTTCATGTGGACTGATGCTGACATGGGTGCACTGTACTTCACCCCATTGGATGGGCGTGCACAGGTACAGGCACAGGCACAGGCACAGGCACAGGCACAGGTATGAAGACCTTGGCATGGGCGGGATGGCTAACTGACTCAACCTGCCGCTTACTACTTGTAGCGTGCGGCGTGTGTGACGTGGGCCTGACACACCGCACGTGCTCACTGTGCCCGGCGACCGCCGTGGCGCCACTGTCATCTGCATGTGAGGCTCGAACTGCACGGCTAGCCGGCATTTCGCTGAGTCTTCAGCAGTGGGATCTGCAGCCTCGTCGCAGTGACAAGCAGCGGTCACGGCGTCCTTGGGGTCTCGGCCGCGCGAAAGCGAGGCGCACTGGCCAACGAGCCTGCCAAGCAGCTGTCAAACTCCCCTGTCCTGTACTCAGCATGTGATCTGTTCTGTGCATAACGCGGGCTTGAAGAGGCCGCGGGGACCGCGCTTGCCGCCCGTTTGGTTTGAAAAAGAAAGTGACGCAGGCAATAACAGGAGTACAAGCTGGTTTAGGTAGTTGACCTGTATTTCTTAAAAGATCGGGAGATGCAGCGGTGTACAAAGACCGAAATGGCCCGGTGGCCCCCAAGTGGTCTACAGTAACTGACAGTACAGAGACTTACCACGGGGACTTGCCTGTGGGACTTGCCCCTGCTTCGAGCTGTACGTTCCAGGGGGTCATTGAGGGCCATCAATCGGCAGATTCAGGCAACGGCGAAAGGTGTTTTCAATTGGACACCCATGCATGCACATATGCACAGGCTGCTCAGTCAGCACACTCACTCCGCACCCCAACATGGAGACGGGCACGACGGCAGATTGCACGTGGGACTGCCGCATGCCGGGTGCGCACTCGTTGCCATCAGGGCCTAAGGCCATTGTGTGTAGCAGTCTAGGTGTTGTCGCCTTAGTTCCTTACTGGTCCCGATCACACCTATGTGGGACACCGTACAGCACGGAGCACCAAGGTAGGGCCATATCAGGGAAGAGCAGTACACGGCAGTGCTGGCATGCAGGCCCTCGCGGTAACCACCATCATGCGCAGCACCACGGCAGCCGGCCCCCAAGCAAGCTGGTGTCATGTCTCAAAGCCTGGACGGCACGTACGTGCACACGGATCTGGGGCTCTAAGAGTGGGGAGTTGTCTGCAGAGGGCTGCTTGAAATAAACGTACATGCAGTAATGGACCTTCCCTGCTACATACAATACCAAACGCCAACAACCGCCAGGGGAGACAACAGCAGTGCTGCGTACGCCATGTACTGCACTGCGCGAGGCGGCGGGCTCCACCGGTGCGCTGACGGTTGCTCGTGTTCGGGTCGTGCAAGCAACCGCAGCAATGCAGCGCCAGCTAGATACGGCCCAGGCGCTCTTTGCGCATGCTCTGTTCATCTTACTGGTAGCATTGCCGTTCCTCGGACCATGAACTGCACAGTCATGCACGTGCTCATGCGTTCGTTGCGGTACGTGCTCCAGCCCTACATGACAAGCAATGGAACCAGAAGCCACAGTCCGCCGGCCGAACGAATATGCAAGCAGATTTACCAATTACCATGCATGCCACAGAAGATTTGGCACCGTGATACAGCTAGGCCACCCGCCAAAGGACAGACTTGAGGGCGATCGATGTATTCCAAGTTGTGCCTGCCCCTCACGCAGCCTTGAGCTTCCCGTCCACCTGCCCCTTTGCCCAGCCCCTGCCTCTCGCCGCCACCGAATCCCCTGTCCGCCGTCGCTGGCGCACCCTCCCCAGCCCCCTCCTCAGAGCCCCGCCGCGCCGCCGCCCCTGCCACGCGCTGCGGCCCCTGCACGAACCTCCCCCTGCTGCGCCGCTCCCACGCCGCCGACACGCCCACCGCACACAGCCGCCACACCACCATTATTGCTGCTGCCCTCCACAAGCCCCAGTCCGGCTGCATCAGCGGCAACAACAGCACTTCGGCCGCCGCCAACAACGGCGTCGCCATGACCGTCTCCCACGCGCTCATCTGCTGCATGCAGGGCACGACGGCACCCCGCATGAGGCTGCTGCCGTACACCACGCGCATGCTGCGCACGTGCCCGGGGTCCAGAGGCATGACCCCAAGGACCGTGAGTGTGGACGACAGGAGGAACAGGGTCGGCCCTACCACGCACGCCGCAACCCTGTACACCACGACTGCCGTGCTGCTGAGCACCAAGGTCCGGCCGTGGGCGCCTCCCGTTGTGGAGGTGTGCCGCCCGACGCTCGGTGACTGCTCGTGCTCTTGCGGCTGCTGTCCTTGTTGCTGCTGCTGCTGCTGCTGCTGAGCAGCATGACGCCCCTTCAACACCAGGAAGTAAAGGACGGCGAGGCCCAGGATGTCTGCAGCGCTGCTGAGCGCTGCGTAGGCGGTGGTGTGCGCCAGCCTTGCCCACGGGGCCTGCCCTCCCTGGCCGCCGCCGCTGCCACCGCGACCAGCCGTGGCCCAGGACAGCAGGATGCGCAGCGCCAGTATCAGGTAGACGTTGGTGCAGAAGCCCAGCACGTACCGAGCGTTTGTTGCCAGCCCTGCTAGACGCCACGACTGGTATGCCGCCTCCAAGGGGGGAGGGGAAAAGGGCTGGGGGAGGATGGGGAGGAGGATGCGAAGGCCAGCAAGCACCAACGCCCGCCCAGGTAGCTGCCCCAAGGATGCCGCGGATGTGGGCAGCTCTGGCGTGCAGGCAGCGCTGCGCACGTCGGCCTGGTCGCCGCTGCTGCTGGCATGGTCAGGTGCAGCGGCAGCGGCAGCAGGTGTTGGACAGTTGTTATGCGGACTGGGAGCTGTTCCCCTGCTGGGGCTGCTGCTTCCAGCCGCTGGTGTTGTAGCCATGTGCTGCTGCTGCTGCTGTACCCCGCAGCTGTCGCCCGCTGCTGCCCCTGTGCACCAGCCCCACCAACTCCCCGGCACAGTTGTCGTACAGGTACAGCAGCAGCTGGGAGGCCACGTGTTGCGCATCCGGGTCATCTGCCCCCGCCCCCAGCACGTACGCCAGGTCCCCCAGCAGCGGGGCCAGGTGGGACCACCACAGGGAGGACTGCCGCTCCGCACCCGCCAGTGCTTCCCGGGCGCCCGCGGGAGGCGCGGAGCCTCCTGCTCCAGCCTGTCCCTGCTCCGCTTCCTCCTCCTGCTTCATCTGCTCCCACAGGCCGCACACCTCGCGGGCAGCGGCGTCAGGGAGCAGCAGCAGCGGCGGCGCCACCCAGTGCACCAGGGGCTGGAGGGCCTCTCCTCCAGCGCCAACCTCGCCCAGCTCCCTTGTGCCGTGCTCCGGGCCCACCAGCGCCAGCTGCAGCACCCCCACCCCGTCCGCCCCCACCGCCGCCGCAAGCTTCCCCGCCCCCAGCGCCAGCTCCACCTCCTGCGGACCGCCCACCAGCTCCACCGCCACCTCACACAGCAGCCGGGCAGGGGGCTGGGGCTGCTCTCTAAGCCCCTGCTGCTGCTCTGGCGCCTGGGACTTGCCAGAGCTGCTGCTTGGAACCTCTGTCGCTGCAGACGTGCCCTCTGCCAATGCAAGGACCCTGCCGGTCTGCCTCACGGGGCTGTCCACGTGCAGCTTGACGACCGCCGCACCGCCACCAGCATCCGGACTGCTAGCCCGCGCGCCCCCGCCGCACTGTGCCTTGGGGTGCGGAACGCACAGCGCAGGCGGAGACAGTAGCAGCAGCCGTACGGGACAGCAGTCGCGCTGCTGACCGGCTGCCCCGCACTCGGCCGCGGCTGCCCCCAGATGGCCCACCTGCACGGACACGTGCCCCAGGCCCCCTGCCTCTGCGCCCGGCAGCAGCTGGCACAGTGCCGACGTCAGTGGTTCCTGGCTCCACCGCATATCCTGCTGCTTTCGGGTCTCAATGTTGCCCTCGGTCAGCCCGGTGCTGCCGCTGTCGGCCCTGCTGTCAGGCTCCGGACGCAGGCTCCGGACCCAGGCGATGAGCTGAACGCAGCCGCGGACGACCACTGAAGCCGCCGGGCCCAGCGCTCGAAGCAGTGTGCCGCCCGTGTCCGCCTCCTGCGCCGCCCTGCTGAGCAGCTGTGGGGCTGCCGCTGACAGGCGGGGGGCGTACTCATGGAAGGTGCCGGGGTGTTCGTGGACCTGGGAGGGGAGGCGGCAAACAGGACGGGGTGATTCATGGGCCAGGTTGAGCATTGCTCCGCCAGGACTGGTTGATGTGGGCCCGTTGCGTGAAGGTATCAGGTGCAAAGACCAGTACGCGCATGCCTCCTTGAATGCAAGCGCGAAACCATGCCAAGCAAACTACATAGACGGATCGCCGTAAAATCACTGAGGAGTTGCCCATGCTCATTGCTGCACCTATCAGTGCTGCCGGCCGCCAGTCGCTCTGACGCTCTGTAGACCTGCCGTACCTTGACTGAGAGGAAGCTGGTGGTGGTAAAGGCACGGTAGGCCATTAGCTGCGCTCGCGGTAGGCTGGAGCCGGGCAGCGCGGAGTCGGTGGCGCGGCCGCTCAGCGAAGTCCTCTTGTCTTGGTCATGCACGTCATCGCTTACTATGATGCTGGAAGCAATGCTGGGTGGATTGCTGGTGGGCGGCGTCAGCACGGCGGCTAGGTTGTCCGCAAGGGGCAAGGCCTGCTGCCGCCTCCGCTCCCAGTCCGCGCACATTGCCGCGTGCTGCCTGCGCAGCCTCCTCTCCACCGCCCACGACAGCCCCACCGGTCACGCCACCATGGCCAGGCCCAGCAGCACCTGCTGCGCCAGCGGCCGGCACGACAGCAGCGCAGAGTGCTCGGGACGCAGCTTGCCGCCGCACTGCAGCGGGACGGGGAACTGCCCGCTGCCGCCGTGTACCCGAAGCGTGCCGTACCAGCTCGGCTGATGTGCGGCGGAGAGGATGGTGGGCGCCACGGTGTACGACAGAATGAAGACAGAGGCCACGTCGATGGTGGCCAGGGCAACGGTAGCTGGTAGGGGCACCTGTGTAAGGGCATGTGTTGCAGTGCGGTGACGGCATGCCACTTGATCACCAACATGACCTTGCAGCAAGCTAAGCGAAATATGGGATGGAAGCGTGCAGCAACCACCCACTGCCGCAATATCGCATAGCGCAAATGCACCCTTACTGACATTTGGCAGCATGCATGCTGACCTGCCTGCTGCGCTTTCCACTCATATTGGATACAATTACCACTGCTGCAGCGGCCCTCATCAGCCCGGTGAGCAAGGACCCGCAACATTGTGCTGCCACACGCCTTCGTTGGCAGATGGCACAACACCCACCTTGAACATGACCTGGTCCCACAGGCTGAGCGCCAGGCCCATGGCCAGCGGCTGGGTGCAGCTGCTGACCACGAAGCGGCCCCAGGTGTGCAGGGGCCACGTGTGCGGCGGCATCAGCAGGAAGGAGGCCACCAGCATGAGGCTGCGGTTGGTCAGGTGCACCGCCACCCCCGTCGCCACCCGCCACCTGCAGGGGCACAGGAGCAACGCATGGTACAGAGGTGGTGACAGTGAACATTGACAGTGCCCTATATTTAGCTGCCGTATTCAACTCGCTGACTACCGTACGTGGACGACCAGCCTTGTCCGTCAATGGTGGGTACTCCGGGTACACGCGATGCGCTACAGCCCATGATACCGGTATGCATGACCGCATAACCCTTTCACCACCTGTACAGTACAATATACGGACGCATCCACCTGCGCATACGGTACCAGTTTGGCTGCGCAGGGCAGGCGTGGCGCAACGGGGCCTGGCTCATTCGGGTTGGCTCGCCCATGTTTGGAAAACATGGGCGAGAACATAAAGATGGGGTCTCTTCCGGTTGTTGCCTCGGGCCGAAATTAGAGGTGAAAGGGTGACGACAAAATTGCTGAATTTTGGTAAATGTGTTCTGCCACGTGCCGAAGCGCATGCCGTTGGTAAGCAAAAACACCCTGCATACGTGTATGATGCTTCGACACGTCCAGTGGCGACGCTGCAGGAGTCCTGGAAGCATGCACCTTCCTTCGAGTGATTTGTTGCCGCACAACCGCAACCGACGGGCCAGCTGAATTCCCCACCCGTCCTAGTATCCCAGCGCAGCGTCACATCTGCACAACCTGACCACATCGTTCTCAAAGTGGCATTTTTTTTTGGGCGAGCCCATAAACAGCGAAGCTGTTCCGTTTGCAAGTACGTTACAGTGTAATACAAACGTTACCACCTACCTTCGCCACGCCGCCCACAGCCGGCCGTCCCGCGGGCTGAACCCCAGCAGCAGCAGCAGGGCGATGGTCAGCACCATCACAGCTATAGCCGCGACGCTTGCCCAGTCGCCCAGGCGCGCGGGGCGCACCGCCGTGTACCACGTCACGTGGCGCACCACGTGCAGCAAGGGGCGCCAACACGCACACGGAGCTGTGAGCACCAGCTAGCATCACCAGCTGTGATATGCATTGATGTTGCACCCAGTGAGATACTGACGCATTTGCAAGCCGCAGACCAAGACCACTTTGAATGGTTGAAGGCCCACCCGCCGTCATGCATGTATGACACGTGGCATCTGTGAGTGCTGAACCCTGAAAACAGTACAGTACCGTTAACAAAAGTTGAGATGTAAGAGAGCCTACTTGCCTGTGCGGCTACGCTTGCCCGGCAGGGGAAACCTGGGCGCGCTGCCCAGGAGGGAAGGCTGCACGGCGGGGCGGCCTCGGTGCCAGACAGCCAGAGGCTTCGGCGCGGCTCGCGACGACCCATGGGGCGGTCAGTGCTTGCGCGATGGAGCGCAGCGTGAACATCAGCGTGAGAGCGACAGACAGATCTCCAAGGAACATCTCATCTGCATACATCACATATGAGGGCGTTGTCACTAGGCAGCGGCAAGCAAGTAAACAGCGTTGTTCACAGTGTGAGCATGAGCGTTGTTTCCCCATGCCTCGTCTTGGATGATGCAATCACGTGCGTTGGGCGGCAAGTCAGGGCCAAGCGGTGAATCAAGCGGTGGTAGCGCTTACCAGCTAAGAAGGCGGAAAAGGAAGGAGGGCTGGCAGCAGCAGCAACTGCGCTCGACGGCGAGGCAGCAGGACTGCGCTGGCCCTGGTTGTTCTCTACCTGCTCAGAGCCCTCGAACGACTTCTTGCTGGAGCCTTCTTCATCGCCTTGGATCGCATCTATCCTGCCATGTCGAGCGGCCATGCCGGGCGGCGCTGGGCGCGCTTCGCAGAGCTTATTGGGAAAGCAGGCCGACCACCTATTCAACGCGGGTCACGCTCTCTGCCCCTTTGTGGATGTCCGCGATGCATGCGATAAATAGCGAATGCAATGAATATGATGTTGAGTTTGCATTCGCTGCACGGGGCCACAAACAACAGTCCGCGAAGCATCGCTGACACAGCATGGCTCAATGCATCGTGGTGCAAAGGTGCGGGTGTGGGTGGATGGAGCGGTAGGGAGCAATTACGCACAGCACAGACACGCTCCCCTCCGCTTCCTGTGGATTAAACCATCACTTGAGGCAAAATCTAGCGCTGTGTGTTTGCCCGGCGCACACACATACATGCATGGACAGCGCAGCAAGACCCTGGCAAGATGTAGGGTCGTAGGCCCCACCTGCCCCCATCCGTCCTCCCTACTGTCAAGTGCTGCACTGTCTCTTCGCCCAACACGCATGCACTTTAAGAACAAGTGTGCCTCGTCTTCAGCAAAGTTCATAATCGTGGTCCGCACCAGCACAAGGCGGCGAGCACCCAGCCAGCATCTGGATTGCAGGCAGGCCCGACCTAAATGGGCACGTCACAGCTGGGTGGCGCCTGTCACGCCGCCCCTGTCGTCGTTCACCGACACCACAGGCTCCAGGGCGGCTTTGCTGTCTCCGCAACAATTCACTGCCTAAGTGTTACCCTGCTATCACTGCCACCACCCACGACGGCAAGGAACACGCTCAGTCGCTGATTCGGATTGGAAGCACACGGAGGGGCCCCTCTATACACTGCGCCAACAATGTTAACAAAATGAAATACACTCAATTTGGCGGGACGCACCGCTTGCAAGCTCAGCCCCTAGTCAGGCGAGGGAGAATTTAAGCTTGCACAACCTCAATCGGCCTTGCGCTTGCCGCCAAGGCCCCCATGAGCCGCCCACAAGCTCCCCCCTGCACCCGCCACCTGCGGCCGCTGCTGCTGCTGTTGCTCCTGCGCCTGCAGGAACCTGCTCCTGCTGCGCAGCTCCCACGCTGCCGACACGCCCACCGCGCACAGCCGCCACAGCAGTGCCACTACAGCCGCCCCCCACACCCCCCAGCCCGGCTGCAACGCCACGATGATCAGCGCCTCGGCCACGCACAGCAGCGGCGCCGCAGCCACCGCCTCCCACGCACTCATCTGCTGCAGGCACGGTATGATGAGTGCCCGTATCAAGCTGCCGGAGCAGGCTGTACGGATGCTGCCCACCACTTGCGCATCGAACGGAGTGACACCCGTTGCCGTAAGGGTACCGCACAGCAGCAACAGGAGCGGTCCGCCCAGGCATGCCGCAAGCCGGTATGCTAGGATGTCACTGGAAGTGAGAAGGCTACTGCCGTCATCCGTGCTGCCGCTGCGACGCCCCGCTTCCTGCTGCTGCCGCTGCCGCTGCCGCTGTCGTGACCTCCTCGCCATTGCCGTGAAGAGAATGTAGAGGCCTAGGATGTCTGCCGCGGTGTTGAGCAATGAAGTGACGGCAGTGTGGGCCACCTGCGCTGTGGGTAAGGCTCCGGTACCGCCGCCACCAGCGCCCGCTCCGACGGTAAGCCACGACAGCAGTGTGCGCATCAGCATGATCAGGGATACTATGGCGCAGAAGCCGAGGATACATGACGCGTTCCCCGCCAGCCCCGCCAGGCGCCACGCCTGGTAGGCCGCCTCCAGGGGTGGCGGGGAGAAGGGCTGGGGGAGCAGGGGAAGCAACGGGACGGCTGGACCAGGTGAGCGGCCCGCCAAGGCCGTGCCTGCCACAGCGCCTGGCGCTGCGGCGCTTGGGCTGGTACCGCTGCCACTGCTGCCGCCGCTGCCTCCCGTGTTGCCGCCAGCCGCGCCCGAGTCACCCGCCACCTGTCGGGGCTGTGCCGAGCAGCTGTCACCCGCTGCACCTGTGAGGCGCTGCACCAGCCCCACAAGCTCCCCCATGCAGTTGTCGTACAGGTACGGCAGCAGCTGGGAAGCAACGCGTTTGGCGTCTGAGTCTTCTGCCCCCGCCCCCAGCACGTACGCCAGGTCCCCCAGCAGCGGGGCCAGGTGGGACCACCACAGCGCGGACTGCACCCAGATGTCGGGCCCCGGGCCCGCCTCGCCATCACTGTCATCCGTCTTGAGCCCCACAGCCTTGCGCAGCGTACCGCCCCACAGCACGCACACCTCCGCAGCAGAAGCGGGCGGCAGGACCAGCAGCGGCGGGCCCACGAAGTGCACCAGCGGGTGCCCTGCGTCCCCTGCGCCGTGCTCCGGCCCCACCAGCACCAGCTGCAGCACCCCCACCCCGTCCGCCCCCCCCCCCCCCCCCCCCCCCCCCCGTCCCCCGCGCCAGGCCCCCTCCATTGGCGAGCCTCCGAGCGCCACCGCCTCCTCCCGCGCAGACGCG
>VFQN01004861.1_pt1 | contig 17168 bp, 32 predicted proteins | sample 3512371 | NCBI WGS metagenome assembly VFQN01 (sample SAMN10412370, study PRJNA504923) | tailings metagenome | isolation source: Replicate 2 from Balatoc abandoned mine | place: Philippines: Itogon, Benguet | collected 2017-08-28 | reverse complement strand
CGCCAACACCCACAACTGTCAGGGGCACGCCCTTGCGACGCAGTCGACTTGTGACCACACGGTCCTTACTGGTCCCGACCACACTTATCAGGAAAGGCGAAACAACGGAGTCGTATAATGTGAGAAGCAAATGCCGTGGTAACCATGTGAGCAAGCCAAGGGCAATCTGCGGACAATGACTACTCATGGGCTGCATGCTTCCAGAGCTCCAGGCTAACCCAGCTCCCCCGATCTCACAAGCGCTCGGGCCCCATTCCGCGTGGCCGCCGTCACGAGTTCCGCCCGCTAGTGTACCCTCGTCCCCTTCCCTTGCCTTGTAGTCAGCCAGCATGCGCTGCGCCATGTTGCGCTCGACGATGCCGCGCACCACAGCCCACGTGATGTCGAAGTAGCCTTTCCTGCAATTGCAGCGCCGGGCATTATTGCGCGCGCGGCGTGTGACAGCAGCGTGAGCGAGCGACATGTTGGGGCATCGCCGCATTCCACCCACTGAGACCCCAGGGTCTATACATCTGCCGCAATGGAATGGGAGCAGGGACCGCCGCTACTTACGGGTCAACTAGTGTTACGTCGGCGAAAGCGACCGCCTTTGAAGCGAGGGTCACGCCTGCAAATCCGCCTGCAGAAACACGAAGTTTGACGGAACAACCAGGTAGTCATACCGACCATTGTTACCGACAAATAGCTTACAGTGAGTAGATGCGTGAGTGGAGCATCTTACCTCCAATGACAAGGAGCTTTGGCTTGGTGGCCATGGTCGGGATAACTGCGTACGCGTTTCGCTTCGTCTTGTTTGTTGGTCAGCACAATACGCAAGAGCGCTCGAGTATATGCGGTGGCCATAGTGCACACGCACCAACTTAAGAGCTATCCTAGCTCGTCGCAACGTTGTGCGGTTTGGTTTACCCGCGTCCTCGCCGGTCCTTGGGGCGCTTACGCCGCGCTTACACGTACGGCACACTCGAGCGCGGACCAAGTACACGCACACCTCGTAATTTACATTGCAAACGCTCCAGAGGATATTTTATTTTGGAAAGCTGCTTGGCTTTTCCGACCCTGGACCCAGGAAAGTTCAACGGGAAGTTCACACCAGAAAGGTGCCAACCAACTTTTGTGTGTCCGCGCGGAGTATCTAGGACGTGTTCACTAGCCGCAGCGGTAGCTAACTATCTTGCCATAATAAAATTTAGTGACGTATGACAGCGGTTGCTTGTAGTGTGCTCGAAGCATGTCGGCCCCAGCACCAACGCCCCGTCTGACACCTTTTGCCCAAGCTGTCTGCAGACAGAATTTACTCAATTTTGTTACGGCCCGGGATAGACGCCAGCTCGACTTTCAGTTAACAAGCTCGACAAGTCCTTCTCTTATTGCAGTACTGCACTGGTGCCTGGGTTCCCCTCTCCCCCTCTGTCCAGCTGACCAACAGGGCCAACACCAGGGGAGCCCTCCCATGACTAGCCCCGCCACCAGGGGAGACCGCCACGTTGCCAACACCCAGCAAAACAGCGGGTAACATTGCCAAGCCAGTCTTCGCAACAGTCCATAGTCCTGGAACAACACGCCGCCAATAGCTCCATGTGCATATTGCACCCACGTTGCTGAGTGCCTCGCTCCTGCACCCTACCCGACGTGTGCTGCGTGTCCGCGCGCGGCGCACACTCATCAACTCGGACCTTCCCATTTGTCAGGTACCAGGATTGCTCGTCCTGCATGAAAAAGGGAGGTAAATGATGTCATCGTGGTCATGCATGTGCCATCGTGGTCAGCAGGTCAACTGACCCCTCACTTGCCATGAGACTGCGTGCCGGCGGGCCACAGGAACGCGCTAACACCAACAACCTTATTCCACGTAGGATCGAGGTCTGACAGGGGTCTCAGGGGCCAACCGGCAGCTGTGTTATTACAAATAAGGGTTTGCCGTCATGTGTCAGACCTTTCCTGTGTGGCCTTTCAGGCAACTGTTGGCAGAGCGGTATATTGCCTGGCAAAGGTCCCTACATGGGCACGCAACAGCAACGCGCAGGTGCATTGGAGAACGCAACACGCCATAAGCACGGCGCGCTGCACATTGACACGACGTTTGGCCCCAGCTAGCCATCAGCACCCAACGTGTATCCCAACTATACAGTACAACATGCAATACGAAGCAAAACACCAGCACGAGGGCCGTATGCTGCGAAATGCAACTGTAATCTGGCACGCATAAAAACGGCACTCGTTTGGGTTCCTCTGGCTACCTGCGCTCCTACGTGACTTCACCATACAGAGCACTGAACGGAAGTACGGATCTTCGAACATGAAAGAAACACAGTTATTACGCCCTACACCTAAAGCAGGGCCAATGCGTGCACTCGTATGCTCGGACGCCACACAACGTACTCCATGTGAGTTTGTGAATGTGGGGAGTGTCTTCTCGTCACAGCCAATGCGCGTGCGCCAAGTAAAACCGACGAGCAAGCTGCACACACGTTACTATCCCGCATTTGGGCCATGTGAGCCTGAGGGAAAGGAAGACCCGTTGGAAGGTACCACCCCATTCGGCCTCGCACCATCCATGCTCTCTCGCCGCCGTGTGCGCCTACCACAATGCAAGACACGTGTGCTTCACCCGTCGTAGCATGCGCCATCCGCCTTGACCTACACTACAGCAGGTACCCCTGCCGCACAGAGGCCGAATATGTACATACAACCGCATCCCGCTCTCTCCGAACCAACGAAGAAGCTGCGGAAAACACGGAAAAGAAGACCCGCCATTGACAATCGCGGCTCTCCCTGCAAAGGAGCTTGATGCATCACCAACCCCGCTCCCAAAGCGCGCTGAATCTTCCGGCGAACGGCAGCACCACCTATGACCCAGGGCATGCGACAGCCACTGGTACGCTGTCCGCCTCCCTCTTTGCTGCCGAATCGCACATTGTCTCCACACTCATACAAGAGCTGCAGACCACGTGCACTCTCCCGACAAGCAGCAGGGACAGGACCACAAGGAACTCTCCACGGTCGCGCTCAGAGGCCCTCTACCACTGGGCACGCTGCGCTAGGAGTACTTCCAGCAACGCATACAAACAACCGCTCCAACCTCCTCATCACAACGGAGTGCACGCCAATAGGCGGCACCACCCTCGCCAATCACACGCCGCTCTGCATATGACCTGTGATCACAGCAGCCCTCGACTCTGGACGCTCCTCCCCGCATCCCAACCAAGTATGCCCCTCGAATGAATGGAGCGATGAAATGGCGAGACCACAGAAGCACTCTTCTTCACGCCCAAGCCAAGCCATCACGCCCACACCAATCACAGCCCAACACAACCAGAGCTGATACCACCCCATGCCTCAACTCCCTGCAGCCAGGCGACAGCCCCCTCCCCGCACGCCAACGCCACGACGAGCCCCGCCATTGCCTTCCTCCAGAAGATGCAGCTGCTGCACCGCTCAGCGCACAGACGCTCCATGCCTTGCACCGCCAACGACAGCAAGCACCGCTCGGCGCTGCTGCTGCAGCTGTTGCGGCAGGCAGGGCACATGCGCGCCTCACGAGGTGTAGTTGGTGTTGAGGCTCTCGGCGTACAGGCTGATGGGCACCAGCGCGCGCTCCGGGGGCACCATCCAGCCGCCCGCCGCGCGCCGCTTCTCCAGCCAGTCCCAGCGCGAGCGGTCAGAGCGCTTGCGCCGCCCAACCTGCGGCATGAGAAGGCCTCGCATGTGTGAGGTCCGAACCGGAACAGTGCAGGGGACAGCTCGGGCAAAGCGCAGGAATGTTGCACAGGCCTTCCCACCGCCCGCACCCGGCCCCACTGTCCGCGTACGCCCCAGCGCACCGTCGCACCCCGCACCTGCTTGAGGTCCTCCATGTCGTTGCCGTCCACCGACACCACCCCCGCCATTCCCGCGAACGCCGTCTCCCACGCGCTCGCAAACTGCCCGAAGAAGCTGCCGTTCTGCTTCGCCAGCTCCTGCGCCGCGCGCCTGCAGGGAAACAATGACACACAGGGTGTTTGGGTCGCATGCTGCGGCCTCCTCCAAGGTAACACGTCCAGTAACCTCCTCTGTAACTAATGATCTCGTCTGTGTCCGGGTTACACATCCCGATTCCCGCAACCGCATCTCTATACACAGGGTGTTTCATGTACTGGGGGATGCGGCGCCAGACGTGTACCGGGGCACAGGTGCACAACACCACGCTACAACATCCACCAGCCCGTCCAACCCGGCGCCGACTGCACCACGCCCGCCCTCCGCTGCCCAGCGCACCCCCTTTCAACCCCTCCCCAGCCCCTGCCCCTATCCTGCACCCAGCCGCACACGCCCCGCTCCCTGCACCGCCTCCTACGTATTGCGCCGCGCGCGCCTCCCCAGACCCCATCCCTGTCCTGGCATCCCGCGCCACCTTCCGCCCGACTCCCTCACCTCCGCGCCGCCTCCTGCTGCGGGCTGTACTGCGCCGCATGTACTGCGGCCTACAGTCCCCCCTGTCCGCCCCGTCGTCCCGCCCCCACCATCCCCGCGACCCTCCCTCTCACCTCCGCGCCGCCTCCTGCTGAGGGCTGTACTGCGCGGCGCGCGCCCGCGCCTCCTCCTTGCGCTTGCGCTCCTTGAGGAACTGCACCGTGGACGCAAAGACGTCCCCGGTGGCGCCCTGGCCCGCCATCATCACGCCCACGTTGGTGCGCTGCGTCATGCGGACCTGGGGGGTTTGAGAGGGCGAAGGGCCCGCTTAATGACAACTTGTTATGCACCTTATCTCTTGTTCCTTGAACAGTACGAGTGCGCCGCCATGGCGCCCGCGTTGGTGCGCTGTGTAATGCGGACCAGGAAGTGCCAAGTGCGTTCACGGAGAGGAGAAGTCACCCTTTTCGCGCCCCTGCCTTCATGACCGCCAACACGTAGCGCTCTCGGAACCGTGTTTCGGGGCACTAGGGCAGCGCTGGTAGTGGTGTGCTCAGTGGCCCCAGCAGCAGCATCCCGTCCATCCCGTTGGCCCCACAACACGCCATGCTGCTTGCGCACGCGGCAGTCCCCACCTGCCCCGGTTGCACGCTTACAACCTCATGCATAACACTGGGTACCCAACCTGCATTACAATTTAACCCGTCTAAAACAACGCCCTACCTGCATCACGTACTCCAGCGCGGCCAGGTCCGCCTTCTCCACCCAGTGGATGCAGCTTACAGGGCACGACTCTGCAGAGCGGGACGGAGTGCGAAAGCGCGACGTTACGTAAGCAACTCTGACGCCAGTCTCGTCCTCACGACACCGCATCGCGCACAGTACACAGCTAAGCAGCTTGTCACGCTGAGTGCATGCAAGACTGTGTAACTGTATACTGTGTCTCACGCACCGATGGCGCTCTGTATCTGCTGTCATGCGTCACAAGGTCATGCGTGCTGTTTGACACGCGTGTTGATACGTCATTGCATTATGTCTCACGCACCGATTGCGCTCTGGATCTTGTCCTCGTCGTCAAGCCACTGGGCGTACACTCGGCTGCGGCCGTGCTCGGGCTCGATGCGGAAGGTGGCGGAAGCCGCCCACACGCACTGCTTGCAGCCAATGCACGTGAACTCGTCCTGGGGAGGGACAGAGGCACGGGTGTTAGGGGCTGGGCAACGGCGCAGCATGTGGTGATGACTGCGCTATAGATGACCATTGTACCCAATGTAGCACGTGGCACCCCTGCTCGCTTCATGCTATGCCCCAGAATGGACTAGACGTACCACGAAGACGGCGCGAGTCTCGTTGGGGTTGGTGTTCTTGGCCTGCATGGGAGCAAAAGAGATACAGAGGAATGCAGCAGTCAGTGGTACCACATCCGTGAATCAGCATGCATAGCGTGCAGCGCTGCTGCGCACTTGCTGCCAAGATGGGCAGGTCACACATGCACCCGAGCGCGCGACAAAGCTGCAACGCAGATTTGAGGGGCAGCTGCATGCGTGGCCTGCAGCAAGGTGCAGGCGGCCGCACTCCATGCGCCGACGTCAAAAACTTGACCACAACCTCCTCCCTCCTGCCCCCTCGGGCCGGCCGCATGCACGGGGGACAGGCGGGGTCTCTCGCCTCTTGCCTGTGTGAGCGCGCGCAGTTTTGCCCCTGCCCCCCTGCCTGAGCCCCACGCACCATCTTTGGCTTTACGGTGGGCATCCACTTGCTCAGCGGTTGGCCTGCACACGGAGCCAAATGGCATTGTTGGCAGTGGACAACCCCCAAGCCACGTGTTATGTGACAGCTGCACAGGAAAGCAGGTTTGCAGGTGGGACTGCGCGGTGCACTAGGTGTGTGTTTTGCTTCTGGAATCGGTAGGCGCGAGCCCCAGTAGCCAGGGTGGAACCGACCCCGCCCCGGGCTGCCCACCCTGCATGCCCGTACAGCGGCCTCCCCTGTCGGCCCCCCCTCCCCTCCCCTTGCCTGTGTGCTTGTCATCATCGTACAGCTGCGCCTGCTCCCCCCAAGGTGTGTACTAGCATGTGTCTTAGCACAGCATGCAACATCCCCTTCCCTCACCTGTGTAGTTGTCGTCATCGTCCAGCAGCGCCTGCTCCAACTTGGTGTTGTAGGCGCTGCGCTGCTCCGGGTCCGACAGCACCTGGTACGCCTGTGGGGGGCAGGTGGGGCAGGGGCGCGTCGTTGGATTAGACATGGCAGGGTGCAGGGCCGCCGGCAGACGTGTGCAGGGACCGAGCGCAGCACCTGGTACGCCTGTGGGGCAGTTGGGGCAGGGGAGCGTTGTTGCCTTGCCGTGGGAGAGGTACGACAGGGTGAAGGGCGATACGGCAGGGTGCAGGGCGGTACGGCAGGGTGCAGGGCGGTACGGCAGGGTGCAAGGCGGTACGGCAGGGTGCAGGGCGGTACGGCAGGGTGCAGGGCCGCCTGGCGCAGTTGGGGTGGGGGAGGAGTTGTTCGCTTGCCGTGAGGTAGGTATGGCAGGGGGCAGGGCCGCATGTGGCGTGTGCAGGGAATGAGTCAGTGAAACAAGGCTGTTCCTCCGGAAGTGCAGCACTGGATTGGTAGATGCTGGAAATGCGGACCATGGGGCCAAGGTGCAGAGCTGGGGTGTGCAGGCCAGGTGTGGCAAAGGCGTGCATAAGACGGGCTTCCGGAGTACGGGCGACCCACCTCGTTCAGCAAGATGCAAATGTCGTGCCCCCTGTCCCCGAGGTAGTCTGGGTGGCACTCCTTGGCCAGAGAGCGGTACGCCTTCTTGATCTCGTCTACCCGTGCATCGTCGTCCACCTGCACACAGATGGCATGTACAACTCCATGTTACGTCTGTGCGGCCCCCTTGGCTCTCCGGACGCGCCCTACTGGGCCTGTAGCTGTAACTGCGAATGTAAGGCGCAGGTGAGGAGGTTTCTGGACTCGGGAGCCTGCTGTGGACACCTGTGCTGACCAGCAGGGGTCGTGCGCGTTGCGCGCCCGCGCGCTCTCGGGACTTACCCCCAGGACTGTGAGTGTCGATGACGTAACGCCACACCGTAGCAGTTGCATATGCAGAATCACCGCATGAAGGAAAGGGCGTTGAAGAGTTGCGTCAGCTTTCGTCAGTCGAGCCCTAGAGACCGTTCGGCACCGACATGGCCCGGCAGCGGCGATCAGCGCTCACCTTCGTAGTAGTCCACTATCCCGTTAGCCAGCACATAGCGGCTAGATTGGTCCTCGGCAGCGACTTGGCAGGCAGCACGCGACCGCGATGGGCGCACGCCTACACGCGAACGGCGCGGGAACCGTTGCTGTGCCGTGTTGCACATCAGGATGTCATCACACTGGCCAAGCACCATTGGTAGATTGAGTACCTGCTGCAGCAGGCCCGAGCGAACGCGGAGCCGGAACAGCCCGGCCGGAGCAGGAAGCACCCGATAGCAAACGCGCCGATGCCAAGGCCATTATGCTTCTAGTCGTCCGTAAACGCTGTCAAGTTGCTTCACGCACCAACGAAGAGAGCGATTGCGCTGAGGCGACTTTGCAAGTTCCTCAAACCCGTACTTTTACCATGCAGAACAGCCGCGCGCGTCAAGTGACGTCATGCTGCCAAATGACACGGCATTCCACTGACCATTGCTGAGACTGTGTTGGCGCGTGGCATCGGCGTGGCCTGCGCAAGATACGCGCGCCCTCATATCTCCCCCCAAACTGACACGAACCCCCAACATAACCAGCAACCATGTCTATCAATAACAAAAAAGATGAGATCTTGGGCTTGATGGGTGTGCTCGATAGGTCGGTGGCGGAGATGATGCCGACGACTGCGTCGTCTGCACCTCCCGGCTCCGCAAGCGGTAGGTACCGCAGGCGTGAAGCGCGGCAAGAAGCATCATGTTCACAATGGCAGGCCTGCATGTGAGCATGTCGCTTGTGCATGCTGGGGTGCACGCAGAGGCGGTCAAGGCGTTTGCAAGTGCCGCCGGACAGCTGGAGGCCTTTCTCCAGCAGTTGCAGACCGTGCAAGCCCCGCAGCCCGAGCCGGTAAGACCTATTTGGCCGCCTGTCCTGTGCTCACCAGGCGCAAATCGAGTTCACTGTGTTGCTTTGGCCGCTGCGCACGACTATGTGCACCGTACGGCTGCATGTGCCACCCACCCACCTGTTATGTGCTTCCCTCTTGTCGTGCGTAACGCAACTGCAGCAAGCGTCTTTGAGCCATGCTTGCAAGCTGAGAGCAGCCCTACCCCTTTCCCCATACAATTCCTCCCAAAGGAGCTGGCTAGCATGGAGGCCGAACTGCAAGAAAAGGTAAGGCTTTACTAGGTGGACAGGGGCTTAGCACACCGCATAGCGTTGGCCTTGGCACCCCGCCCTCTACCCGCAGCCCTTCCGTCACGACAGCCTCAGCCACCCCGTGGTCCTGCTAGCTGGGCCGTAGCCGTTGACACCACGCCCCTGCTTACTGTACCACCTTCCACTTCTACTTTTTCGCGATTCTTTTTCGCGATTCAAGTACTTCGCCCCCCCTGTCCCCCCTTCAACAGGAGCGCCTGATTGCCCTCTCCCGCGCCAAGCTCCAGCACTGGCAGGCGCTGCTGTCCAAGGCGGAGGCGCTGCAGGAGAGCACGCTGTTCGCGGGCATTGGCGGCAGCTAGGCAGCCACCGCCGTGCCTTATTAGCGCCTAAGCGCGCAGTTGCCATGCTCTCGTTCATAGCCGGGGCGGCAACCGACTGCTGCAGTTGCGTTGGCGTTGCTCAGCCTTCACCGACGCTGTGCGCTACCCCGCGCAGCACCACGGGTGCAGCCTCCGCAGCCGGGTGGTAGCCCATGTCAGTTCCACTCCGTCGTCACAGAAGAGGCGGCCTTTCGACCACCCGTGCCGCCAAACCAGCGGCACCAGCCATTGCGGCCATGGCCTGTGCACCCAAGTGCCGCGCGGCCCGACCGTTCTGGCCCCGGCCTACCCAGACCCCATCCCACACCACCCGAGCGGCCACGGACCCCATCACGGCTCCCTCCCTTCACGACCCTTGCAACCCCTCCACAGCAAACTGCATCACCGCCTGCGCCAGCGCCCCCACCGGCAGGCTCATCCACATGAGCGACATCTGCAGCAGCGCCGCCTGCGCCACCGCCCGGCCGCCCACCGCGCCCACGCCGGCAGCTGCCGGCAGCTGCGCCACCGCCGCCTCCGCCCGGCCCACGCCCCCCGGGCCGCTCATGACCACGCGCTCTCGCCGGTCGGCCCCATGCCCCCCGGGCCCTCGCGGGCCGCCCATCAGGCGACCCAGGAGGCTAACCAGGGGCCCGAGCCCAGTACCAGTGCCATCCCTGGCCTTGGTGGTCAGGTAGGAGGCCACCTGCTCCCGGGTCACGTACGCGGAGAAGAGGGTTAGCTGCCGCTCCCGTTGCTGCGGCTGTGCGTTCTGTGGCTGGCCGTGTGTGCTGTGGTTGGGGGTTATGGCGTGCTGGTTGCCGGAGTCGTGGGAGGGCTGGGGTGCCGGTGGCGGGAGGGTTTGACCCTGGGATTGTGGTGGCTGTTGTGCGCTTGTTGGATTCGTGGCGGAGGAGGTGGTGGAAGGCGTCGCTGGGGTGGCTGCACTGGCCCCTGTTGCCGTTGCTGTTGCTGCTGGCGCTGGTGTTGTTGTAGACCCACCCGCCTGCACGTGCAGGACCACGCAGTAGCAGTCGCCCGGCTGGGACAGCACCTGCAGGGCGTGCAGGGCGGTATGCGGGAAGGGGGTGATGAGATTGGGTGTCAGTGTGGTGTGTACAGGTTACCGGAGGGTCGGGGTGTAAGCATGCGGATTCCGTGCACACCATGTGTGTTCAAGGATCGGTGGAACCCAAGCATTAAACAAGCCGCACGTAGTGTATTGGCATGAGCGTGCTGTTGAGTGGGGCGTTGGACCAATTAACCGCCGACTGCAGTGCAGCGTGAACTCTGACTCGTCCAGCTGATGCACTGGACGCATGTAACATGTCACAAATCCGTTATGTGGGCCAGTGCATTGCAGCCCTATGCACTATATGCCTCCTGCTGATGGCCTCTCTCACTTTGATCATCCAGCCAACCCATGACGATGCATACAGGCACGTAATCACAGGCCTCTGCTGAGCCGTCTCTGCCAACGTATGCTGACTGATCGTAGCAGCTGGCCAAACGGCTCCCCAGGGCCCTGGGTAGTGCCCTGCTCAGCACCCGGGTGCACAGCTTTCGACCCACTACCACGGCCTCGTCGGGACAAACCTGCCAGTTACCCCACCAGCGCCAGGGCCAGCTCTATCTCTATCCAGTACCCACGCACCACGCCCGGACGCCTCGTCGAAGTCGTCCATAGCCTAGAAGCTTACACCTAGCCTGGGCCCCCTACCCAGCTCACGACCAAAGCCGCCGCCGAACGCACGATCAGTACTGGTCCAGCCTATGCCGCACCCAACCCCCACCGAGCCCCACCCAGCCCCGCTTGATGCCTACCCGTACCCAGCTCCCCCACCTCAACCCAAATCCCAGACCCCTCACGTTCACAGCTCTCAACCCACCCACCATGTCGCCGAACGCCTCGTCAAAGTCGTCCACAGAGAAGTAAACCTCGGGGTAGCAGGGCACGCTGAGCACAAGATGCCGCCGTGACTTCTTTGTCGAAAGCCATAGGGCCCGGGTGCAAGCAACCCGCTTTCTCTCCGCGCGCAGGCACCAGCGTTTCCGTGCTCTCTGACGCACTACAATACACGGTGTCCTCGCGTTTCACGCGTACCCACCATGTCGCCGAACGCCTCGTCAAAGTCGTCCACGGAGAAGCACACCTCGGGGTAGCAGGGCGCGGGGGGACGCCCTGAGCCGCGCGCGGCGCCGGGATCGGAAGCTCCGCCGCTGGGCGGCAGATGCACCACCTCCTGCGGACGGGCAAGAGTATGTACGGTATTGGCGTGGGTAAAGCACAAGAGCACAAGGCGGAGACTCCGCAGGCATGCTCTGAGCGCTCGCAACGGTACAACCATGTTCAAAGACCATAGGCATGTGGGGTTGCTGGGGGTGGGAACAGCAGGCAACCACGCTCGTGGGCGCGGGAGGGCACCCATACCGAACGACGCCCTGGCTGACCCCGAAACCACCGGTGTTGCACAAGCACATTCCTCTACATGTCGCTCTGAACGCACCTGGCGCATGGGTGACGCGTACACGCGACGTGTGACGGCGTGTGCTCCAGGGCAGCGTGTCTGGCCCTGCGCCACCTGCGCCAGGGCATCCTGCCTGCAGCACAGGCCAGGAGAGGAAGGTGAGGAGTTGGGTGAGGACCGCATGATGTACCATGGCAACAGCGGGTAGGATGTGTAACAACTGGACCAGCGCGTCCTGCCTGCAGATACCAGGGATTCTTTGACCGAGTACGGCATGCGGCACCACTGGGTGAGCTGGTCGGGGCGTGACCTCCTGCTGGAGGCATGCGGGCCATGCGTACCCGCCCCTGGGAAGCGGTGCGGTGTATGGCGACGTTGAGATGACTGACGCTGAGCTATAGTACATTAGGCCACGTTCGCCTCCCATCCATCAACTTCACAGCTGTTCAATGGGAAAGCTCTTGGCAAGTTCCTGGAGTGGCATACGGGCACTAATGCCCGTGGTGTTGCTTCGAACGCAGGTGGAACATGCCATTCACAATGGCCCCATCTCCACGTACCTGCACTGTACGACCGTGATGCCGTACTTGCATTGCACCACCAGGTTGAGGCACAGGGACCAGAACCAGTCCACCTTGGCAAAGGTTGCCCCGCCGGGGTGCAGCTCGGGAGGCAGCTCGGCCGTGTTGCGCCGCAGCCACACCGGCGGCTGGCCGCCCGCCGCGGGTAGACCGCCCTCCCTGCCGTTGTTGCTGTTGTTGTTACTGCTGTTACTCGCTGACCCAGATCTCCCGGTGTTGCTATTGGCTCTGCTGTTGCTGCTGCTGCTGCCTTCCTCGCTGCGGCGGGCGTGACTTGGGGTGGTGGTGGCGGTGGTGTCGCTCCCGGGCGTGGCCCCAAGCGTGACGAACCACAGCAGGTCGTCGGAATGCTCTAGCAGGGAAGCGCGGGCTGGGCTGTTGGTGTGTTGGTTCAGGAACTGGGGGCGGGGCGGGGGACGGGGAGGGCGCAAAGCAGTGGGTCGGGGTCATAGGCGTGGGTGTATGGCAGGTGCGCTGTGCTTCTGTCGATCCGGCTGCCTTTTACAGCTGGAGCAGACCCTACGCCCCAGGCAAGTGGCCACGGCTGAGCCTGGGTATGAGTCTCACCAGGAAGCAGAAGGCCTGCCACCACTGCTCCTGCGTCCATGTAGGCTCAGGGCGCAGGGGCAGGGCAGCCCCTGGTCGGCACACACGGAGGGCCTGCCGCAGTACCTCCCGCAATACTGCATCGCCGTTATCGGCCATCGCAACTGCTTCACTACATAGCTACAGTATTGAGATGCAATCCGAATGCACTACAACTTGTTGTAACGTCCGAGGGCAAGTCCTTGGCGAAAACGGGTGCTTTACAACCTTGTCAGTCTCGACACATATATAAAATTCAACGCACACGTTCGGTGCTTTGTGTTTTTTAACCTGTTGTGAACCCTAGATGACAGGACGTCTTCAAGATTTGAACAGGCAGCCGAGGAAGTGCAGCTAGGGTAAAGGCACAGCAAGACATCATCAGACGAGAAACCTAGTACAGAATGTTAGCCCGAGCATAGAAGAGCGTATGGGAGGCTTGAGGCCGCTTCGGCCCGCGAGCCATGTCCGCAAAGGAGCCGCGAGAGAACGGTAGCGACCGAGCGTACGCATACTTATCTTGACGAATGGCGTCAGCAAGAGAGCGTGTCCAGGTAAGCCCTCTCGGCTGACGCAGGTCTGGCTAGCATGTTGCGTAGCCATGTCGACCCTCTCAGGGCCGTCCGGCGTCTACGTGTTCTTTGGTGCAGTCCCTGGACAGCCGCCTGCGGGAGCTCGAGGAGCGCTTCACAGGCTTCTCCCTACCCCAGCAACCGCCTGGGCTTGCGCCCCTGCCAGCCCTGCCGTCCGTTGCTGCCAGCGCTGGCACGGGGTCCATTGGTGCAGCAGCAGCGCAGCCTCATGCTCCCCAGTTCCCCGAACCCAGCAGTCGGCCAGGAGATGTGTCATCAGCCCTTACCGGGCCGTCCTTTCGATCATGGACCAACAATGACCCTCCACCTGCTGGGGCACCACCTCAGACCCATGCCCAGCAAGCACCTGCAACCGCACCAGCACCATTACGCGGGCCCCAACCCATAGGAACCAGCTCAGTCAACATTCAACAGCAGCCTACACCACAGCTACCGGAAGCTAACCCAGCTGGTGCACAGCTGCGCCCACTGCCCCAGCGGGCCCCAACACCATCGGAAGCGCCTCGCCCTAGCAAGGCCGCAGGTCAGTCCCTGCTTGCCTGGCTGACCCAGATTGCAGACTACCGTCTTTGGCGCAGGGTAGTCGCTGACAAGAGAACCGGGTCTTTCGCTAGCTACACGTCTACACCACAGTAACCATGCTAGCGGCGTTGCACCAGACCGTCATGCACCTATTGCTTTAACGATATAGGATAATCTCTCCCGCATGCAGAATCGCAGCTGCGGCTGTACAAGCACGCGCTGCCCCACCGGGCCATCGGGCCGCCGCAAAGCACATGGGAGGCGGACAGGAACGCAGCGGTGGTGGCGCTGTCCGATCGCGTCCAGGAGCTGGAGCAGCAGCTGCAACAGCAACAGCAATGGCAGCAGCACGCCGGCGAGGGGGAAACTGGCGGGCAGGGACACACAGGCCACGGCTTCACCATGCCCCCGCCGCCGGGCGAGTTATTGCCCGCACCTCGCACCGTCCTGGGCAGCATGGTAGGCTACGAAAACACCGTGTACGACGGCATCCACGGGTCCGTTGCGCCCGTGCCCGTAAAGTACTACCCTCCGGAGGAGCAGCAGAAGACCGCGGGGCCTGGGGGAAGCAGGGTCGTGGACGCGGGTGGGTTGCCGCCCCCCGGCACCGCGCAGCACAAGCGCGCGTTCGCGGCGTCTGTGGCGGCTGCCACGGTGCCATCCGTCATGGTGAAGCGGAAGGAGAACATGGATGCGGTTGCAGCGGCAGCAAAAGCTGCAGAGGAGCCGGAGGATGCGCATGTTGCTGCTGCGGCGCCTGGCGGCGCCGCCGGCGGCAGCGCGGTGGGCGTGAGCCGGCCGCTGGGGCGCGCCAGCGCCGCCGCCAGCGCCACGGCCTCCGTCGCGGCGGCGGTGCTGCGGGAGGGCGGGCCGCTGCAGGCGGCGGGGCCGTACCCCATGGTGTCCGCGGCCCTGGCGCAGGGCACCCCCGGTACCGGGTCCAGCACGTGGGAGCAGTCGCGCATGCGGGCGCTCATATCGCTGGAGCAGGAGCGGGACGCGCTCAAGGCGCAGGTGGGTTGATGCTAGTGCCATGCGGGGCGTGCCGGGTCAAGGCACAGCTTGTAATGTAGGGTCCCTTTGGCCGGCCATGCGACGGATGACAAGCCACTAGCCTCACGATTGGTGTGCCTCGGTCGCAATTTATCGCTCAGGGTGCCTGTGTCTTACAGTAGTTACCCTGGCGGCTGTTCATTCTTCCCACTCTTTTTCCCGTCCTGCACCCCCAGATCGAGGCGTTCCGCGACCTGGAGGACCGCCACCGGCGGCAGCTCATGGAGATGAACGAGCGGCACCGGGACGACCTGCGGGACGCGGCAGTAAGTGCGGTACCGCAGTACGGCAGACGGGACTGTAGGATTGGCTGAGCTGGAGATGCAGTCTCCTGCCCCGATCCTCACCTCCTCGCCGGTTGCCCGCTGCCTTGCCGCACATACGACAAGGGAGTGCCCTACAGCAAGGGAAGGCATCTGCAGACACCTACTGACCCGGCGTTTCCAGTCTGCATGCAAAGCTTGCCACACATCTCAACACAGCGTGACCAGTACATATGTCCCTGCATGTTCGCCAGGGCATCGCCGGGCGGCGGCTGGAGCACGTCATGCACACCGCCTGGCAGGTGTATGCGCACCGCCTGCGCGTGATGCGCGTGTGCAGGGCGCTGGCAGCGTGGCGCGCCATCGCGCGGCGCGGGCGGCGGCTGGCGTGGGCACAGCGCGTGTGGCGGCGGCGGGCGCTGGAGGCGGCGTTCGCGGAGTGGCACGTGGCGGTGGCGGCGGCCAGGTGGGGGCGGAGACCATGGGGAACGGTACGTATGTTACTCCTCCTGCATAATAATTGTAGGAGATTGGAATCGCCTGTCTGGTGTTGAGCGAGCATCGTCAGTGCGCCAGTATTGCTTAGTCTAGGTTTCCTGCACGTGCGCTTGTGCACCCCAGGCACGAAAGGCAGGTCCGCACCCGCGCGCTGCACCGCCGCCTGCGCACGCTGCTGCGCGCCTGGGCGAGCGCCGCGCGCGACTGCCGGCGGCTGGCGCGGCTGGGCGCCCGGGTGGCGCTGCTGCGCCTGCGGTGGCTGCTGGCGGCGTGGTCGCACGGCGTGGAGGAGATGCGGCGGAGGAGGCGGCGGGTGGCGGTGGCGGAGGCGCACCGGCGGCTGGTGCTGGTGCGGTGCGGCTGGCGGGGGCTTGCTGGGGAGGTGCAGGCGGCCAGGGAGGCGGCGGGGGTGCTGCGGCAGCGCCTGGAGCGGGCGGCGAAGCGGGATGCGTTCCGGGTGAGTGTGTACCTTTTGGCATAGCGCTATGTACGGCATGCTGGATCTTGCATAGCCCTAACACTGTGACCATGCCGCACGAAAAACATGCTTAATACAGTGCTTCAATGTGTACTCTGCAGACGTGGGTGCGCCAGGCGCGCCTGTGGCGACGCCTGTCCCGGCTGCACCGCCGCGGCGTGCTGCGCTGCGTGCTGCGCGCCTGGGCGGCCCACGCGGCACGCATTGGGGTCCTGGCGCGCAGGCTGGCGGCTCTGCGGTGGGAGTGGCGGCGGCGGCGGGCCAGGCAGCTACTACGGCACTGGGCCCTTACGGCGGCGCGGCTGGCGGCCCTACGGCGTGCTGGAACAGCTCTGCGGGAGGCCGACAGGTGGGAGGTAGCCTTGCAGCAGGCGTACGCTGATTATCCGCCCTGCTCCACAAACCGCATGTGGCTTATGAACCACCTGGTCTTGGTGTCGCAGGAGGGACCTGTTGGCCACCTCGCTCACCTGCCTGCGCCTCGCCCCCCGGGAGCGCGCCTGGCTGCGGTCCCGCGGCGTCGCCGCGCTGCGTGCGTGGCGGGCGCTGGCGGGCCGCGCGGCGCGCAACCGGCGGCTGGCGGTGCTGCGGGGGGTGGCACGGACCCGTGGGTCGCTGGCGGCGGTGTGGGACGCGTGGCGGCTGCTGGCGCGGTCCAGGACGGTGCAGCTGCACCTGCGGGAGATACACCGGCTGCAGGTGGGGGCTCCTTGCTGGTTAGACGGGCCTACGGGAGCTTTGTCAGTGGTTAAGGGTTGGCCACCTGGGTAAGGCGCTGGCCTTGTTGTTCCGGATTGAAGCTGGTAATCCGCTAGCACTTGGGCAGTCCAAGCTCCCTCCCCCGCGGCCAGGGCGGTCACTTGTTTTCAACTGCAGAATATGCAGCATCACATCAACATTTCTATCCTCCTCCTCCAGGAGCTGGAGCCGGTGTGCGAGCACCAGATGGAGCTGGTGCGTCAGGACCGCGCCGCCGTGCAGCGCCACGCACGCGCCCTGGCGGCGGAGGCCAACCTGCTGCGGGCGCAGCTGCTGAGGGGCTTCGTCACGGCG
>VFQN01004860.1_pt1 | contig 17169 bp, 27 predicted proteins | sample 3512371 | NCBI WGS metagenome assembly VFQN01 (sample SAMN10412370, study PRJNA504923) | tailings metagenome | isolation source: Replicate 2 from Balatoc abandoned mine | place: Philippines: Itogon, Benguet | collected 2017-08-28 | reverse complement strand
CCCTGTGGCCTGTTGACCTCGAGATCCCAGCACATCAACCGAAACCGCATGAGGGTTTGATGCAAGCCCCGCCGGTACCTTGGCCCCGCCGGTAGCTTGGCTGCACTAAGGAGCGCTGACGGTTAATGCGGCATCCTCAGCTGCGCCCTGTTTGCCGTACGCGTTCATGTGACAGGATCATGGCCACCACCAATGGGGTTTTGGAATGTGAACAATGATGGTAAACATTTGCACTGGGAGCCGCGCTTGGCGTTACAGCATTACGGTATGCGGAGTACGACACCGTTACCCTGTTGCACAGACCCGTCTGAGATTCATTAGTTGGCTTGGGCTCTGCCCTTCCGTGCAACTGGTGCACCCTTCCACCTGCCTCGGCTGCCTACGAGCCTTCACAACATTGACGAGTGCACCCAGCCGCGTCGTTCCCTGCCTCCTTGACTCATCTCATCAAAGGCACTCTGGCCTTCTCCAGGCCAGCATCCCTGCCTGTTGCGGCCCCCGCCAAGGCCCGCGCCGACTCGTTCCTCTGTGCGCGCGGAGTCAAAACTGCATTGCACGACCACCCTGCGTGCACTGCAACACCAGGAAGCCTGCCGAAGGCCGCGCAACCTCCATCCTGCGTGGCTCGCAGGTGCCAGGGGTACCGTATTATGCTGTCCGGTTCCTACACCGCCCTACCCATGCCCCCGATTTCAAGCCTTGACACCATCCTCAACATGCTTGGCGCACTGACCAGCCCTATCACGGCAGCCACGCGGTTGCAGTAACAGACACCCGCAGCAGCAGCCCATGCCGACGCGCAACGATCACTACATAGTGTAGCACGCAGCACCGATAAGCAAAAGGCCGCAAGGACTGCCCCTCTCTCTCCCTCTCGCTCTCCAGGTAGTCTTGGCGCACATGCGCCAAGTGTCCGGTTCACTAACCCACGCCTCGGCGTGGAAGCAACGTCGCCACTCACTCGCCTCCCAGACCCACCCCTGCCCCGTGCAATGCACCTCTCCTTCCTCCGTCCCGCCTTCCCTAGCAAGCAACCTCCCCTGCCTCTCATTGGTGGCCGTTCGTCCCATTCGCCACCGGCGCCGGTGCCACGTAACCGCCCTGCTGCCCCTGCCCTTGTTGCCCTTGCTGCGGCTGCCCTTGCCCTGCCCCTGGCAGGAAGGGTTGCCGCTCCTCTCCGCCCTCCTCCGTCGCCTCCAGCGGCAGCCGCAGCAGCCGCCCTCCCGCCGCCACCGCTGTGAGGATGGCGGGCAGGTGCAGCGCGTACAGCACCAGGCCCACCCAGGGCATGCCCATGTACCTGCAGGGGGTGTACGGTGTTAGGATCGCATGCATGGTTGTGCGCATGGCAGTTTGCCTCGTCCCATGCCACACATGTCCAGGGCACAGTCCAGGGTGGGCCCACGTACCTGCAGGGGGGCACACGTGCAACACACCACGTGCATACCCAGGAGTGGGCACCCCCAAGCAACACCCACCTGATCTTCACCCATTGTCCCCCGCCCGTCTTGAGCTAGTGTGCTGGCCGTCAACCCCACACCCCCAATCCATTCACGCATCCTCCCGAGGCACCGCTGTACCCCCCTCACCCGAGGCTAGTGAGCCTGGATATGGTGGCCGCCAGCACGGGCCCCACCATGCACGCCCTCACCCCACCCCCTTGTTTACACACCTGGCCACGCACAACACCTCTACCCGCCCCTCCCCAGTTGCTGGTCTTAGCCTCCCCCAGTCCCCACCTGAGGCTGGTGCGCTTGGCGATGGTGGCCACCAGCACGGGCCCCACCATGCATGCACCGCCCGCCACCGCCCCGAATACGCCGTTGATGAAGCCCGTCACGGGGACGTAGCGCTCCAGCAGCGCCACGGCGTTGGCGTAGCCGGTGGAGTTGCCCAGGCCTGAGGGGGTTATGCAACAACACGTGGCACGCGTCGGCTTTGTCGGTTCAGGTGCTGGTGTCACCGAGACAGCTACCGGTCTGACGAGGCGTGGGAGTTGCCCATGCCTGGGGGAAATGTGTAACAACACGTGGCACGTGTCGTTTTGTCGATTCAGGTGCTGGTGTCACCGAAAGAGCTACCGGTCTGACGAGGCCTGGGAATCGCCCAGGCCTCGGGGAAGTGAGCAACACGTGGCACGTGTCAGTGGCTGCTGCACTCGATACGCAGCTGAACACGACCCTTGGGCAGCAGTGCCTCCCTGCATCCCACCGCCAAGTTGCATCCGCCCGCACGGCCCCAGTCCCGACCTGCATCAGCTTGCCCCCGGCCCCCGACTTTGCCCCCCCGCCCCCCCCCCCCCGCCCCGCCCCACCTGCCAGTGCCGCCATGGCCATGACTAGGCTGTGTGTTAACCCGCCGCGGCCCACCACCAGCGGCAGCGCGCAGCCCACCATGGAGAACGGCAGCGAGCCAAGCAGCAGCACCAGCGGGGTGGTGGCGTGAGAGATGGCGGCCTGCGGGGGGGGGTATTAGCACATGCGGCGTGATGTATGCAGACCCAGGCAGGTGCGGCATTTGCGCGCGACCCCGTCTAGACCAAGCAGTCAGCCCGGCCAAAGTTCAATGCGCTGTCTTCGCGCGGCCCGCTTTTACACGACCCACATGCCCCCGACCGCCTCGCTGCTGTCCCTCACCCAGTGTCCCGCTCTCACCCCGATGGCGAGAAGCCCTGCAGCGTTCCCTACCCGCCTGCCCCCTTGTAGCCCCCGCTGCCCCAATGCCCAGTGGAACTCCAACCCCCGACCCGCGCTCCCCTGTCTCCACAACCATGCAGCAGACGATGTAGGGCCCCATCCCCGTCTGTCAGGCCACAATCCCCCAAATCACCAACCGGCCGGCCCCACAAGCCACAAGTGTGCTCCCCACACCCACCCCAACCAGCCCGGTGAAGGTCCCCAACAGGCTACTGTCTCCCACTAACCATAAGCCTTGGACACCCTCCTGCTCCCCGCACTCACCCCGATGACGCGGCCGACTGTGAAGGCCCGAATGTGGCTCCATACCACAAGCAAAGCACGACCTAGCCCCCCTTTTGCCGGCAAGCACCACTTCTCTTCCCCAATCACCCCCAATGACGCGGCCGACGGTAAAAGGGCCCCAAGAGGTTACTATCTCTCATTAACCAGTAGTCGGAATGACATGCTGCATCCGTACTCACCCCGATGACGCGGCCGACGGTGAAGGCCCCCCAGAAGGCGCTGTTGCTCAGCGCCGCCTGCACGTCCGACGACCCCAGCTCCCGCACCGAAAACGTGTACACCCAGTTCCCGATCGCTGTCTCGGCGGCCGTCGTGAAGAACACCAGTACGACAACGGCGGTTGTGACGGTTAGCTCGAGGGGGCGACTGGCGCGGTGGCGGGCGGAGCCGTGCGCGCCGTCGGCGGCGGCGGGGTCGAAGGGGCGGGCGGGGGAGGAGACGAAGAGGAAGGGCAGGGCGGAGGCTAGGGCCAGGCCGCCTACTAGGTAGAACACCGCCAGGGGAGACCCCGCGTACACCTTGCAGCCCTGGGGAACGGGCGAACACGGCAAGGGGAGAAAGGTGGAGGTGAGGGTTGTGCGGGACGGGGCTCGGGTTCAGGCCACCAACGTGGACACAACTTACTATTCTCAGGAAACCGTGGGCTCCGCCACAACAAGTGCATCCTACCAGGCCCCCCTCCCCTCCCCTCCCGCCCCGGCACTGAACCTGTCCCTTCCACCCTCTGCGGGGGCTTAGCTCGTCGCCCCACCACGCATCCCATGGGATGCAAGTAGCGAAGGTTGATCCCAGCTGGCCAGCACAAGGCTAGCCCCGCCCCCGCCTGCCCCTTGTTCCTGGCCATGCGCCAGCTACTCAAGCGCCTCCAGCAACCCGCGACCCCACCATGTTACTCCCAGACCGTCCACCACCCGCGCCACCACCGGGGCCCCTTCCCTCACAGCCTGCGCTGCCAGGGCGTGGTGCATGGAACAGCCGTGCTCTCCACCAGGCTGCCCAAACCCCATTCACTCCACCTGCTGTGCCGTGCCCCAGACCCCAAACCCTAGCAGCCTAATTCCGCGGCAACCCACCGACCCCTATCCGCGGGACACCCAACGCTGTCACACCTGCGCCGCCAGGGGTATGAAGAATGACCCCAGGCCAAACATGGCTAGCACCAGGTTGATGCCTGGGCCCGCCCGCTTGGGGAACATCCATGCCAGCGAGGTGAACACCGCGCTGTTTGTGAAGTTGTAGGAGAAGCAGACCACGAAGTACAGCGCCGTGAGGGACCACACGGAGGGCATGTGGGGTACCAGCGCGAAGCCGATGGCCTAAGGGGGGAGGGGGAGGGGACGAGGAGGGGGGCGTTGGGGTGGAGGAAGCAGTGGGGGGAGGAGTGGCGGGGGGAGTGATTTGGGTTGAGGCTGCACGGTGGGGGTGAGGTGGTGTAGGCGTGGGGGAAGGAGGGTTTGGGACGGACGAGGGTCTGGGGTTGGATCTGGGTTTGGTGTGATGCATGGTGCGCGGTCGGGTGGGCGTTACGAGGACGTGTGCGCCCGGGGTTGCACACAGCGCAGTACAGCGTGGCTGTCAAAACCCCAGTGACGCTATTCCTTAAACTGCACCTACCTCTACGAGTAGCGATCCCACTAGCACATGGTGCGTCGGCACTCGGTCAACGAGCCAGCCTGACGGGGTGCCGCTGATGATGCAGCTTACGCCGAGCGCCGTGAACAGCGGACTTAGGTCTGGGGCCTCCACGTTGAGCCTGTCTGCTAGCGCTTCGATAGTGGGCCCCAGGATGCTGACTTGCGAGCCAAATACGATAAAGCTCATAGAATAGCCGATCAGGCATGTCAGCAGGTAACGACCGCTGTAGGGCTTTTTTGGTTCCAACTCCAACTGGGGCTGCTCCTCATCTGCGATGGTTCCTGATTGCCTCGTGTGCTGTGTCCAAATGTCCTCGCCGCTAGTGCTGAAGCGCCCAGTGCCACCGACGGCCCGTGCAGCGACTGGCGACAACATCGCGCGCGAGCTACCCTAATACTAACACAAGTATGATCCTATAGTGTATATGTCCAAGGGTTTATCAATCCATCCACGCGCTCTCGTGCGGTGTTTGGCGTTCGCGCCTGAGTGACTGTGAAAGGATACACGCCAGCAAATGCACGCAGCGGTCCTAAATCTAACTAAGGAGCACTTATGAGAGCTGTGTGTTGGAGCACATAACAGAGCCTCAGGAGAGCGGCGCGACGAGAGAGTCCCGTACGGAAACGTGTTGTTCGGCCACTGGACCGGTGCTGGAAATGGTTAATGCAAGAAACTTGTGTCTATGCCATTTCAGTACCTCCACTACACTCATTGCATGACATCACCACGTGTTTGGTAGACGAAGGGGCATGGGACGCGCAGCCCCGAAACCGCCCGCGCTGCTGGCAGACCCTTCCTTGGCCTCCCTGCACTTGGACCTGACCAAATTATCCTGCAAAGATCTATCACAGGCAATGCATCAAAAAATCAGAGCAGCAAGCGGTGGCGCACAAAGCACGCTGATGCCTGTGGTCTGCACCTGCAGCCATTGCCTGGACCCTGCCTGGACCAGGGGCTTGCTGCAGCACGTTTGGTGACAAGCACACGTATCGTCCCTGCCGGGTCCGTGCCGGGTCCCTGCAGGGATTGCTGGCAAAGCTAATGAGATGGTTTAACATTGTGGTTGCTGGACTGCTGGACGGGATGCTGCGCGGCAGGGTGGGGCCCGCGCAGGCAGGCTGTCTACCAAGCTGCTGCCCGGCGTGGGGGCTCTCCCCTGCCGGGGCTGCTGCAATGCGCCCTCGAGCTTAAGTTGAAGACGAAAAGCAATCGACTCGACTATGGGTTCATTAGCTGGTTGCAGTTACCATCCACCGTGCGCAAGACGCTTTGGCATGCCCGTGCCTGGAACCACGCGCCACGCGCCACGCGCGAGGGCGCGGCATGAGCAAACTTCATGCCGCTAGAATACTGCTCGACCTACCATACATACCGTGTAAGCGGCATAACAGATTGTACAAGGAAGAGCTTGCCTCGTTTTTCGACCTGTCAGCTGCTGGTTTCGCAGAGCTTCCGTTTCCTACGATGTGTTCGTGGGCCCCGCTAAGGGGCATGCACACATACATCGTTAAACGTTCACATTAACACAATGAGAACTAGCAGGATTTCCCCCCACACCTAGAGTGAATTTGGTGACAGCTGAAGAAGCATGGTGGTGAAGGCTCAAATGGAGAAGCTCATGCCACCTCCCGTGCGAGACGGGAAGCCACTACAATTGATCAGCCACGACCCGAAGACGGGGCATTTTCAGTTAGGAGAGGAGGCCTTGGACGTTCTCAGGCGAATCAGGGCGCCCATCGCCGTGGTTGCGGTGTGCGGCCGAGCGCGGACGGGCAAGTCCTACATTTTAAACCAGCTCCTGGATGCAGCAGCAGGGTTTGAGGTGGCAAGCTCATACCGTCCCTGCACAAAGGGTGAGAACCAAGGGTGTTGCGGGTGGTTGCACCCAAGACCCAACGCACGCAGCAGCCTGGTTGGACACCTTGTTCATTGTGCCTAACGTGAGCTGCAGGCCTATGGATGTGGTCGCATCCCATTCCAAGGACAGCATTGGATGGGAGCAACTACTATCTGGTGAGTCCTGACGTTATCCCACACCGCTGGAGTCGCGGCTCTGGCTGGAGTACAAGGGCGCGCGCTGGGCCAGCTGCTTGCAGCTTCCGTGTTGGTCTGCCCGCGCAACCCTATGACCCATGCCTCGCCCTTCTTTCCTCTATTCTAGGTGCTGCTTGACACGGAGGGCATCGATGCCTACAACCAGGTGTGCGCTGCGGTTGGGCATGCTCCTACATTCCTACTGGTCAGGGCAGTGGTTATAGGGGCAGGGTTGCAGATGGCGGTGGCGGCATGCCGCAAGCTCGCTGCCTTGCTCCCTTGTTGCACCCAACAGCGACCCGATTCCTCATCCCGTTGGCCTGACTCTGTCCTGCTGCCCTATGCCATGCGTCGCATCCAGACCACGCAAGACGGCGTGGCCCTCTTCTCCCTGGCCGTCCTCCTGTCCAGCCTCTTTGTGTTCAACCAGGTGGGCCCCGGATACACCAGCACCGTGTCCGTGACACTGGGCACTGACGCGCCACAGCAAATTGGCCATGGCAGCATGCCACGCCGCCGACAGGTGTCTGCGTGTCCCGTTCGCTCGCGCCGCAAACTGCCTGTGCAGTGTACTATGGCCCTTAAAGCACAGCCTTTAGCGCCGTCACCAGGCTCACTACATACCTCCAAATCGTGGCATACCTGTCGCCAAAGCAACTGTGTTTGCGTGGTTGCATACCTGCAGATGGGGGGGATAGACGAGGCGGCCCTGGACCGGCTGGCCCTGGTCACGGAGCTCACCAAGCGCATCCGAGTCAGGAGCCGCCAGCAGCAGCAGCAGCCGCAGCAAGGAGGGCCGGGCGGCGTGCAGGGCAGCAACGACGTGGCTGCAGACCAAGCCAACGGCGGAGGGGGGAAAGCGGGCGCGGGCAAGGGCGGGGGGCAAGGGAAGGCGCCGAGCGGCGGGCAGGAAGGTACGCAGAGGCAGGGCGCATTGCTTGATACGGCACGGAAAGCATTACCGCGCACGTGCCACAGCTGGGGCAGTGCAGTTATTGGTTCAGGAAATACTCCTATCGGCAGGCCGTGTGCGTGAAGGACCAAGGGACCAGGAGAGCGCCCACAGCATAGGAAGCGCACGGCACTATGTACGCTGTTCACTGCCTTTGCTGGCCCATGGGAAAGCAACCAATGTGCTCCCTGCAACGCGCTGCTACACCGCGTCGATGGACCCACTCCGTCGCCCCTCACATCCATCTCAAATCCTGCCCCCTCTCACCCTCAGCCCCTGCCGAGGACCCCAGCTCGCTGGCGGAGTTCACCCCCTCCTTCATGTGGCTGCTGCGGGACTTCTACTACGACCTCACGGACGACAAGGGAGTCAAGGTGGGGCCAGGACGGGGAGGGTTGCTGTGGGCCAGGCGAGGCCGGTAGGGGAACCGGAATGCCTGCGCTCGGGTCCCGTTCCGTAATGGGGTGCCCCTGCTTGCACACAGCCGCAACTGCCCGTGTCCGACATACTCGCGCCGGTGCTGTACCCTCCCCGCAGCAATCCCCACGCGACTACCTGGAGACCGCGCTCATGCCTACAGCTGGCACGGGGCCGGCTATAGAGGAGAAAAACCGGGTGAGTCTGGGCTGTGGTCGGGCTAGACGGGCTGGCGGAGGGAGGGGGTGCGTGCGCTGTGGCTGAGTCCAGTAAACAAGGGCACCGTAGCAGGATGGCATTCTCCTGACGGCAGGCCCCCGGTGTGGCGCAATGCACGTGCCTCATGTCCATGCCATGCAAGTTCAAGACGTGACTGCACCACGTTAACTTGCACGTTACCTCAACCACCTCTTTTCCACACAGATCCGCGAGTCCATCAAGTCCCTGTTCCCCGACCGCGACTGCTTCACGCTGGTGCGCCCTGTGGCGGACGAGGCGGCGCTGAGGGGCCTGGGCGCCCTGCCGCGGGAGGAGCTGAGGCCGGAGTTCGTGCAGGTGGGCGGGGGAGAGAGAAGGTACTGGGGAAAGGAGAGGGGGGAACAGAGTACCAGCAATGCGAGGGTGAAGGCGCCTGCAATGAGGGGCCTGAGCGCCCTGCCGCGGGCGGAGCTGCGCCCGGCCTTCGTGCACATAAGGGTGGGAGTGCAAGGGGGTGGGGGCGGGGAGGGGTGCGCATGCGCCTCCGCGCATGCATTGGAGGGCCTGGGCGCCGTAGCCAGGAAGCAGCTGCGCCCCCCAGACTGGTACAAGTGATGAAACAAAGGGGCAGGACAGGACTGCACGCACCTCTGTTTGTGTCGTGTCGCGTCGCAGTTGGGGCGAAACCAACATGCGTAACTCTGCGCTCCCGCCTCCTTCCCTCCTTACGCTCCCCGCCCCGTCCCGTTTTCCACCCCGCAGGGCGTGTCCCGCCTGACACAGACCATCCACGCCCGCGCGCAGCCCAAGCGGCTGGGCGCCCAGATGCTGACGGGGCCGCTGCTGGCGGGGCTGGCGGCCGCATACGTGCGGGCCATCAACCACGGGGCGGTGCCCACCATCGCATCAGCATGGCACGTGAGTACCGAGGGCGGGGTTTTGTGGTGTGGTCTGCTTGGTGTGATGAGGAGGGAAGGAATGGGTGGGATGGGGTGCGGTGCGGTGCGACGTTGAGCCCACGTTGCAACAGCATGGCACTTGAGGACAAGAGGTGGGGTGATTGCAGGGTGGCCGCGCGGCCGCGTTGTGGCCGTATTGTGGCATGGCCTGGTCGTAACCAGGTGTGGGCGCCCGCCCACGTGCCGTGGGGCATCTTCCAGATCCTTGCAGTGCTTGTCCAGTCCCCGTCTCCTCGCTAGCATCGAACGCCCTGCGCAGCGCCTGTACCTGTAATCGCACAATCTGCGTACGCAAGGTGAAGACGCTTGCAGCCTCATGATTAGCCCGCCGTCCTCCCTGCACAAAGTGTGCTTGCTCCACCTGTGCTTCAGGCCGTTGCCGAGTCCGAGTGCCGCGCCGCCTGCCACGCGGCCGAGGACGCCTACCGGGCCGCCTTCAACCCCGACACCCCGCCCGATGAGACGGAGCTGGCCAAGGAGCACACGGTGGGTTGATAATGCAGAGGGGCAAGGGAGTGGGGGTAGCTGGCCAAGGATCACACGGAAGGTTGGCAAAGAAGGGTGGGAGGGGCGTGGGGGTATGCATTTTCCGTCTGCTTGGGCCTCAATGCCAGCACGTCGCACAACTTGCATGAGCTGACAAAGAAGCACATGGTACGTGCGGCCTGGGTAGCCGAGCTCGAGGTGGTCGATGTGCATGCGCGCGAGCGCTGATGCCCGTGTTCAGCAGCTATGCATCTGTCCCCCTCAGTGGTTTGTGGGTGGGGGAGAGGGCCGTAGTTGCCGCCTGGGACTCTCGGTATGAGCGCGGACCGCCCGTCTTGCCCCGACCCAACAGCGTGCGTTGTCCGCGGCCGCGGCCGCCTACAAGGACCGTGCTGTGGGCGACCCCGCGCTGCGCTCCCGCTACAAGCAGCGCTACGTGGCGGCCTGCTGCCTGGCGTTCGAGGCGGTGCGCGAGCGGAAGCTGGCGGCAGCTGCGGAGGAGCTGGAGGCGCGGCTGGCGGAGCTGGCGGGGAGGCTGCACGCGGTGAGAGCGTTGGCTCGCCGGCCGCAGCCTTTGAATTTTTTTCCTCCAACCCGCCGTCAGTGCCCGTGTCCATACGTGACAAGGTTGTTGGTATCAAACTAATCACTGTTCCGGTGGCGTTTTCCTGGGTTATGGGTGGTGCTTGCTGAGTGAGGAGGACTAGTTGCTTCAATTCTGGTAGCGTTAACTGTCTGCAGGAGGCCCGGCTGCGCGACGCCACGTTCGAGGGCGTGGCGGCGGCGGTGGCGGGCGGCGTGGCACGTGTCGTGGACGGCACGTGCGGCACGGCGCGGTGGCCCAAGCTGCTGGCCTTCTGCCACACGCAGTACATCGCGCTGGGAGGTGCGCTGGGGTGTGTGGAGCGGATGCGGTGCGGGGTGTAGGCAAATAAGCCTGATACGAGTAGAGGCAAACAGGAGTAGCAGGCTGATAGTCGCGAGGCAGGGCAAGGCCGGAGAGTGGCATGGCGGGGACAGTGGTCAATGCCGCTGATTCTGATCGCTGAGGTATTTAGCTGAAAGGAAAAAGCCGGCTGTGCCGGTTGCCCCCCGGCACGCGCAGGACCAGACCGTGCGCTGGGGGGTGTGGGCATTTGGGTACTGGGGCCGGGGAGTGCAGCCGGGGGCCGGGGGCGGGAGGGGGGTGGGCGAAGGGTTTTTGCGGTCATTCTCCTGTGCTGCATATCCGCGAAACAGCCGAGCTGCTTGAGCGGCAGCAGCACGCATCCAAGCGCCAGGGTAGCAGGGGCTGCTGGTCCTGAGATTTGAACACATCTTCCTACATGTTTTCCCCACATCCGCCAACTGCTCCGCCCTGAACAGCCGAGCTGCTTGAGCGGCAGCAGCACGCCGCCCAGCTGGAGGTGCAGCGGCTGACGCTGGAGGCGCAGACGGCGGCGGCGGAGGCGGACAGGCTGCGGGCCGCCAACAGCACGATGCAGGTGGGGTTGTGTTTGTATAGGCTGCTCCGCCTCTGGCGGGCGCGGTTAGGGCCGTCAGGAAGGGGCAGGGGACTATGGGGCCAACTACTATGATGAGCATCCGGGAAACAGGCCAACCGGATTCAGATGACAGGTGTTAGTGCCAGGGGTAACAACCAACAGGGTTGTTACTGTGTCTCCGTCCTGGTGGCGGGCACCTCGATACACTGTACCGCAACGACGTGTGTGTCGCCTGTGCTTGCAGGGCCAGCTGGAGGCTGCCCAGAAGCGCATCCATGACATGGCTTGGGACTCGGGGGCGCAGCGGCACGGCCGGGGGGACGACTACTCGCCGCGGAAGCGCAAGGGGTGGCTGGCCTGCTTCACGGCGTGAGCTGTGTGAGTAGTAGTGGTGGTGGGAGGAGCTGCAGGAGAAGGGAGGTGCAGGTGGGCGTCGAACACATGCTCGTCACGCGTGTGAGCGTGAGCTGTGGTGTCATGGGAACGGTGGGAGGAGCGGGACGGGGGAGGCAGGGGCAGGTGGGTGTTGTGTAGGCAAGGCTGGCGAGCAGTCGTGATGAAGGGGAAGTGTGCGCGCGTTGGCGCTTGGGTGCCGGGGGAGGCGGCTTTCAGGGAGGCGTAGGTTCGTGAGGTCAGGAGGAAGGGGCCACGTGCATGGCGGTGCGGTAATGCGAGTGCGCGATGGGGAGGTGCGGCCGTCCTAAGGTAGTGGAGCAGGGAAGGGCCATGGGGATAGCTGGTGGAGGCCGGGACTGGGGTCTGCTGGCGGGCGGGCGGGCGCGTGCATTAGTCAGCCCTCGAGTGTGCGGCCGTGGGTGTATCTAGGGAGTCGCCGGCTTGCTTTGTACACAGTTGTCAAGTCACGTGGTGCAGTATTCGTGTACGAGAGTCGTGCACTTTATGCGCAGCCGCTGCGTGTTGCTATTTCGCAACCCTTATCATGCCAGCCACCCGGTAGGTGTGCAGCGGTACTGCAGTACATGGCATCTTTCTAAAATACCGTAGCCACGCTGCTGGTGTCAGACGGCAAAAATCCCGTAAACAGGGCTCCAAGCGTCCAAGGGCCTTGTCCTGGATACTTGTACTGTAACATACTGGTCTCAGCTCTGAGGCCAGGAAGACCGGTGCTTGAGCCTTTGTGGTGTACTGCAAAGTCAGGAAGAGCGTGCTGACTGCAGGGGCCCCTGGCTGACTGCATGCGTGCAAGTGCCTCAAAACCCGTTTTGTACGCGTCTGTTGGCCGGAGGGTGCCGGAATCCAAAGCCCTTGCCGGCCTGGCTCCAGGCTGCGCCACCGCGTGCGTGCCAAGGAGCCGCTGACCCGCACGTCCAAGTCCTCAGCAATGTGACAGAGTCCCCACCCCAGCAGCAGCAGCAAGCGTTTCCAGCCTCCATGCATGCTGCCAGTGTGCCAAATGCTGCACTCCCAAACCACGGGCGCGTCCAGTCCAGCAACCTCGTACAAGCATGCCCTTGTCCAGATGCATCCGCAAGGTGCTACCCGCCGCGTTCTAGCTGCAGGGCGCTTGTGTACAAGGCTAGCTACGCGGAGAGCCATGCGGTTAAGAACGATAATGGATTACAGATCCCTTGGGTGCAGTGCCACACACATGAGATTCCACACACATGAGGGAGTGGAGTGCCCCATGCCAGGCCCAGGCTGCCAGGAGTAGCCCACGCCAGGCCCAGGCTGCAACACAACATTCCGCCCGGTCACATCGGGCATATGTACCAAATACCTGACCGTAAGGACCAAGGACACCAACGCGCCCCTTGAAGAGTCAAAGAAGGCGTTGGAAAAAGGCATACTTGCCAAACTTGTAAAGATCAACACGCGGTGTACGTTCCCTGCTGCGCGGTGTGCCGTGGGTACGGCGGGTGATGATGATCGCAAGCAAGGTCGCACACTACCACGCGCTTAGTACGTATGACGCATCGCACCGTGCGTGCACAACATGACCATTGCCCCCGGGTTAGCGCACAGACTCAGTCCCGTCGCAGGCCAGGCCTTACCATGCAGGTGTGCAACCAGGGGAGCTCCTTCGTGGACAACATGCTTCTGAGGCGCTCGGGTCGGCCCCGACCCTTCCCTGTTGCTTGTTAGCTAGACCCGTGCGGTGGGACCAGAAGACCCGGTGCAGCATGCAAGCGGCGGGGCCCCTTCCAAGAAACTCAAGACGACAAATGAAAGGACGAACTTCGTGATGCTACTAGTAAGTGTCAGAAGGCAACGGACATGATGAGTTGGTACCAAGTGTGGGCACAGCCTGGGGAAGCCGCCCGATTATCAGCCACGTGCGTGTATGGCTGCCCCGCGCCTTTTGGACAAAGCCGCCGAGACTACAAGTGTAGTCAGTTAGCGAAGGTGAACGCTACGAGCATAGCCGATCACAAATCCCGTGTATGACGCCATGATCTACTAGATGATGAACGCTGCTGATTACTTACGCCACCCTGCTCAAAGCAGCACTAGGGTGCTACGATGCATGCGCATCTCTCGCAACACCGATACTGCGCACGAAGGCATATGCGCCAACGGACAGCAGCTTCCACACTCCAGCCCCCAGTGTACGACCGAGCCCTACTGGCTGGGCCACTCCACGGGCACGTACGGGGTGTCCAGGGTCCCGGGCACATCGATCACGCCGTGCCCAAACCACGACCGCAGCTGGGCAGTCCCCACCCCTCCCGTCAGCTCCTTTGGCAGCCGGGCGCCCCTCGCGATGGCAGCCTTCATGGCACCGGCGTTGATCAGGCTGTTGCGCTTGAAGCCCGGCGCGCACATGTCGACCCCCTTCTTGATGGCGTCTTGGTGCAGCAGCAGCGCGGCCAGGCCGGACACGTGCGGGGCGGCACTGCCTGTGCCGCCGGCGTACCAGACCACGTCATTAGCAGGGCCAAAGGAGCTGGTGAGCAAGGAGTAGTACCAGCATGCGTCGGTGCCTTCATCAAGCCCGATGTAGTCGCCACCTGGTGCTGCTACCCAGATAGCTGATGACGCACGTGTCGGCGTAGGCGTCGGGGTGCGCACCGGTGGTAGGGCCGCCGGGGGTAAGGATGCAGGAGAGGGGTGGGGTGGGGTGGAGGTCAGCTCCCACAGCCAGGCTACGGTGGCGTACTTGGACTGCAAACCACGGCGCCGGCATGTAGCAGCAACACCTGCCAAACGGCTGTGTGTCCACGTCCTAATCCACACGCGCAGCTGCAGCATTCATATACACGCACTAGCACCTGGCCCCACTACGGTTGCATCGTAATGCCATGCCCTGGACAAGTAAGATGCACGTAGTTCGTGTGCCTCCGTGTGGCTGGCTCCGCGCACCCGCCCACTACGCACCTGAGGTGCCGTAGTTGCTGTCCGATGCCAGGCGGTAAAAGGGGGCCGTGCGCGGGTCCGCGAGCGCGCTGCACTCTGGGAACGGCAGCCCCTCAACCTCACACTTTGCACCTGGTGGGCAAAAGAGTAACACGGGCACGGGCAGGGTGGGTAAAGGAACAACACGGGCAGGGGAACCAGTGTGGCAACCAGTCTACGCACGGTTGCCACACTGGCAGTCGGGTCCAGCATGCAGGTGTTTGGGTCGTGCACCGGTGCTCAGTTGCCCGGTTGGGCACGCGCGAGCAATCGAATCAAAGAGCGCACCGCGCCCTCCGTCCTTCTCCGCCTTCCCTGCCTGAACTCACACGCTGAGATGGGGCTGGTGGCCGAAACGCACAGGGTGCCCGCCGCCTGCGTGCAAGTAAGCCGTTACGAGGGAGGCAATGCGTCATTGGAAAGGCACAGCCCTGTCGTAGGTCCTACATATCGGCGTGCCAAACACGTTTGTCAGCTTGCTTGACACACATCACGGGGTGAGGTGCGGAGGAGGAACAAACAAAAACAGCGCATTCGAGACTCACTCATTGCTCCTGTTGCAATTGCACAAGGCCATGGCCTCATCAGTTGGTCCCAGCTCAGTACCAATGTATGCCAGTCTGTTGCGCGTCTTCCGTGTTGGGGTTGCTGGGCAAGACAACCTTTGCCGCACTTGCGCACACTGTCTCCCCGTTCCCCCTCCTCAACATGTATGCTACCGTATGGCTGTTGTGCACGCCAGCCGTCTCACCTCGCAGGGGTTGATCCGCATTGGCTTGACCTTGTTCAGGTCACCCTGCACAGGCACGTAGCCAGGCGCGCGTGAGGTGGTGTTCAGCTGCTTACTTGGACAGCATGTCGCATGTGCGCATGTCGCATGCACAGTGTCCCACCCATGCTCTAATTGCAGCCCAATAATTGCAGCCCATTAATTGCACTCACCAGTAGCCGGCCAGCTGCAGCCCGTTAATTGTGAGACCATTGATTGCAGCCCATTGCACTCACCAGTGCCCAGCCAGCCGCAGCCACCACCAGCACCCCGTTGCGTGCGGCGTAGGACAGCGCTCTTGGCCACATGCTCTGGGTGCTGTTCTGCACGGTACGCCACGGCAGTCACGGGGCGACGGGCACAGGGTAACGTCCGGGTAACGTACAGCGGTGCGACTAGCACCATACGTCAAGTACTGCGCGAGCCGGTGGCGTGCAGGCAATCAAGGTATCGTGAGTCACAGATTTGACCCGGCCGTGCTACGAGTTGGTCGTCGGTACAGCGTTTGCTTGCTTGTCGTTCGGCATAAAGCGCGCGTGCGCGTGAATCCTTGGTTTCGGTTCCAGCCCACATACACTTCCTCCCAAGCCTCACTCACTTCGGGCAACTGCACCGAAATAAGGCTCAGGTTGATGATGTGCGCACCCGCACCTCCTGTGCACGGTGCCAGGATGCCCAACGGGTGGGGTTAGTTGTCCGTAAGTGCACACGAACGAATGGGGTGCAGTGCATATCTAGGTCAACACGTGGCGCCAGCTGGGCCATACCAGCAACCCCGTCTCCACCCAAGCTATGCCGCAAAGGGTTCCGTGGGGTTTCCAGCATACCGGTCTGGGTGCGACGTGCTGCGTGCGACAGAAGCGAGCACACGCAGCCACAACGCTCAGGCATAGCCACGCACGCACTGGGATAATAAGTGACGGTGTGTGGGAGTTAACTCGTTCAACAGCGCAGCACAACGCACCTTCTTCCTTTGGTGTTGCAGCGTACAAGATGCCCTGCAAAGCAACGGCCTATCTTTCAGATACTTGGTTGCTTAGGTCGGTGCAGTGCACTTGCATGCTGGAACCATTCCTCCTGCAGGTTGCTAGGAGATGGTCCAATGTACGGTTGCTACGGTGCATCAACGGTGAGATAGGCACGATTGAAAGTTAATGGTACACTAATTGCAAAGCATCAACCTGGTGGTGCATGGCCCTTGCTCGCTGCTTGGGCCTTACTGATTTACTGTGGCACTGAGGACCAACACGCACCTGAACGGCCTCTGAGTCCAATCCTGAGAACTGATGCAACACCTTCACTGCGATGATAGTGGCCTGCAGCGCAAAGTGTGAGTGCACGAAGTGTGATATATATATATATATATATATATATATATATATATCTTCTGGCACATGCATGCAGCTGGAACGAACTGCCTGCAGCGGTCAGCGCCTGCTGCTCGCTCGTGCACCAAAAGCATCACAGCCCAGCAGCCACGCAGCCATGCATGCTTGCACGGGTGCCTACCTCGTGAGCGACGCCAACAGCCGCCTGGCCATTGGAAGACGCTGCAATGATACCTGCAGGCACGGGAAGATGTAGCGTTGTAACAGCAAATATGAGCTCCTGGCGGTCCATCCGCAAGCGTGCTGTGCTTGTTGACGTTGGCGGGCTTGTCATGGCTAGTGGCTAGGCCACTCGGGTGAATAGTTGCGTCCCCCTGAGATGCTTGAATCTCTACGTACACGCACAACGCCCTTTCCGGCTTAGCTATACGCACAAAAACAGCACAACCATGCGCATGGTCCCCAGCAGTGCCCGTCTGTAACATCGACACGCCTGTGCGCAACCCACAGTCACTACCAGGGGAGGGGTATGCAACTCGCCGGCCAACGGCCATAACCGCCTGGCATGTGAC
>VFQN01004858.1_pt1 | contig 17175 bp, 19 predicted proteins | sample 3512371 | NCBI WGS metagenome assembly VFQN01 (sample SAMN10412370, study PRJNA504923) | tailings metagenome | isolation source: Replicate 2 from Balatoc abandoned mine | place: Philippines: Itogon, Benguet | collected 2017-08-28 | reverse complement strand
CTTGTCGAAGGGCGCTTCTCGGATAAGCGCCCTTCGACAAGCTCAGGGCTACGGTGCTTGCTGCAACAATTATTGCGCTTATGGAAACGATAGATTTCCATCTACGCTATTTTAGAAACAATCCCAACGACTATCTTGTCCTCAACACCGCAGCCCCGCCGGGCATTCAGGACGGCGGCGCGACAGAAAGGACAAGGCCATGATCGACATTCGCAAATTCGACACGCTGGGCCACGCCAACCACGGCTGGCTCGACGCCCGCCATCATTTTTCCTTCGCCAACTATTATGACGAAGGCCGGATGGGCTGGGGGGCGCTGCGCGTCTGGAACGACGACGCCATTGCGGCGCAGTCGGGTTTCCCCCCGCATCCGCACCGCGACATGGAAATCATCACCTATGTCCGCACCGGCGCGATCACCCACCGCGACAGCATGGGCAATCAGGGCCGCACCGCGGCGGGTGACGTGCAGGTGATGAGCGCCGGCACGGGCGTGACGCACAGCGAGTTCAACCTGGAGGATGAGGAAACGACGCTGTTCCAGATCTGGATCATGCCCGATCAGGCTGGCGGAAACCCCGGCTGGGGCGCACGCCAGTTCCCGCAGAACGATCGTTCGGGTCAGTTCGTCACGCTGGCGAGCGGCATCGAAGGCGACACCGACGCGTTGCCGATCCGCGCCAATGCCCGGGTGGCGGCGGCGACGGTAAACGCGGGTGAGAGCGTATCCTACGATCTCGACGCTGGTCGTCATGCCTATCTGGTAGCTGCCAAGGGCCGCATCCGTGTCAACGGCACCGACGCCGATCCCCGCGACGGCATTGCGCTCCGCGATGTCGGGACGATCACCGTCGAGGCGCTCGACGACGCCGAGCTGGTGCTCGTCGACAGCCTCTAAAGCACCCCCCGGGCCGCCGATGTCCCTCCCCGACGGCGGCCCACCCCGTGCCGCGAGTTTTCCCCAAGAATAGGGGCGGCTCGCGGCACCCCCTCCCCTCCAAGTTCAACGTCCATCAAAGGAGTCATCATATGTCGCATATTCTTCGCATCGACGCCTCGGCCCGCCACAGCGGATCGACCACCCGCCAGCTCGCCGACCAGCTCGTCGCCCGCCTGGTCGAACAGGGTTATGGCAGCGCCGTCACCCGCCGCGACCTGGCACTCACCCCGCCCGCGCTGCTCAACGAAGCCTGGGTCGGCGCCAATTTCACCGACGATGCCGATCGCAGCGACGATCAGCGCGCGGTGCTCGCCAGCTCGGACGAGCTGATCGCCGAACTCGAAGCCGCCGACACAATCGTCATCGGCGTGCCGGTCTATAACTTCGCCATCCCTGCGTCGCTCAAGGCCTGGATCGACCAGATCGCCCGCGCCCGCCGCACCTTCCGCTATACCGAAACGGGGCCCGAAGGGCTGCTCAAGGATAAGAAGGCCTATCTGGTCGTCGCATCGGGCGGCGTGCCAGTCGGCAGCGACTATGATTTCGCGACCGGCTATCTCCGCCACGTTCTCGGCTTTGTCGGCATCACCGACGTCACCATCATCGAGGCGGGCCAGCAGATGATGGACAGCGAAGCAGTGAACCGCGCGACCGCCGCCATCGAAGAACTCAAGCAGGCCGCCTGATCGGGAATCCTCCCTGTCGCGTAGCGATGGGGAGGTGGCAGCGCGTAGCGCTGACGGAGGGGCATTGGCACTACCGTAGCGGCCCCTCCACCCCTCGCTTCGCGAGCGGTCCCCCTTCCCATGGCTTCGCCACAGGGAGGATTTTCCCTTCATCGTCATCCCGGACCTGATCCGGGATCCATGGCTGCACCGTCGTCATGGATCCCGGATCAAGTCCGGGATGACGAATGTCGGGAAAGGAGCGTAAGCGGACGTACGTCATTTCCTCTCTCCGCTTGAGGGAGAGATACGGAGGCTTGGCAGCTTGCTGCCTAGCCGCAGTTGAGAGGGGGTTTTACGCCTGCTGGCGTCCAACCCCCTCTCCAAGCTTCGCTAGCTCAAGGGGAGAGGAGTTTAGAGCAGCTTCCCACCCCAAGGCAGACTCCCCCAGCAGCCCCACCAACCTTTCCGCTTTCGGCTGCCCCTCGCTCCGCCTATAGCGCGCCATGCTCCTTTCAGATCGTGTCCTGTTCCTCGACGGCGAAGCCCTCGTGATCGACAAGCCCGCGGGCCTGCCCGTCGATGCGCCGCGCGACGGCAGCCTCAGCCTTGAAAATCATCTCGATTCGCTCCGCTTCGGTTTCAAGCGCTGGCCGCTCGCGGTCCACCGGCTCGACCGCGACACCTCGGGCTGCCTGCTACTCGCCCGCAACCCCAAGGCGCATGGGCGTTTCACCCGCGCGTTCGAGGATCGCGAGGTCGATAAGCAATATCTGGCGATCGTCGACGGCGTGCCTGACGCCGACCGCGGCACGATCAAGCTGCCGCTGAGCAAGGTGTCGACCGCCGAGGCGGGCTGGCGGATGGTCGGGGACCCGAAAGGCAAACCGTCTATTTCGCATTGGGAAAAGCTGGCCGTCATGGATGGCCGCAGCCTGCTGCGCTTTCGCCCCGAAACCGGCCGCACCCACCAGATCCGCGTCCATGCGCTCGAAGGGCTCGGCTTCGCACTGGTCGGCGATCCGGTTTACGGGCGCGGCGGCACCAAGACACGCACACTGCTCCACGCCGAACGGCTGGTGGTGAAACGTGACGTCAAGCCGTCCATAATTGCCGAGGCGCCCTTCCCCGACAGCTTCGCCGCGTTGGGCTTTGCCGCGCCAGAGGGCGCCGCCCCGACCCGTGGCTGACATTCCCGAAAGCGCCATTTCGGAGAAGTTTCTCGCCGGGACGGGACCGGGCGGGCAGAATGTCAACAAGGTCGCGACCGCGTGCCAGCTGCGCGTCAACGTCTATGCCCTCGGCCTGCCCCTCGATGCCTATAAGCGATTGAAAACGCTGGCTGGTAGCCGGATGACGAGCGAGGGCGAGCTGATCATCCTGGCGCGCCGCTATCGTACGCAGGAAGCCAACCGCACCGACGCGCGCGCGCGCCTTTCCGAGCTGATCGACGCCGCGCTGGTCCGCCCCGAGCGCCGCATCAAGACCAAACCGAGCAAGGCCGCCAAGGCGCGCCGCGTTGACAGCAAAAAAGCGCGCAGCAGTATCAAGGCCGGGCGCGGACGGGTGCGCGGCCCAGAGTAAACGGCATGTTTACGATCCTGCGCTAGATGGTTCCGGACCAAGCGAGCGGAGCGGTACATGGGCGAGATCGTGAAATCGGTATTGATGGGGCTCGGCTGCCTCAGCATCATGAGCTTTGTCGGTTGCAGCATGATGGGCGCTGGCGTGATGGTCGCGGCAGACCGCGCCGCCGACGCGGCGCGCGACGAGCAACGCTCTGAAACCGGACAGAAATCCCCTTGGGATAAGTAACCGACAAGCGACCGATTGACAGCCACCTTGTCCAGCGCGATCGCCAGGCGGTGACCAGCCTCTACCGCCTCGACGCCCCCGCAGCCGCGATTGCCGCCGCTTTTGGCGCCGAGGCGGGCGACGATCCATGGACCGGCGATTATGTCGCGCCCGCGCGGCCCGCGCCGGTCATCGTCAGCGACGGTCACGGCGGCGCGCGCCGCTTTCTGCGCCCGAAATTGTGGGGCGTCCCGCCTCCGCCGCGCGGCGACCGGCCCGTGACGCACGTCCGCAACCTCGCCAGCCCGTTCTGGATCGGGACATTGCGCCATGCCGAACTGCGCTGCCTGATCCCTGCGACCGCCTTTGCCGAATGGTCGGGGCCAGCGGGTGCACGCCGCCAGCATTGGTTTTCAATCCCGTCGCAGCCCATTTTCGCCTTTGCCGGGGTCCACCGCGATGGCGAAGATTGGCCCTGTTTTGCAATGCTTACGACCGACCCCAATCGGCTGATCGATCGGTATCAGCCGCACGCGATGCCGGTGATCCTGCACCCCGACCAGCATGCGACCTGGCTGAGCGGCGAATGGCGCGATGCGGTCGCGCTCGCGGCGCCCTTTCCGGCGCAGTTGATGACGGTGACCGATAGCCCGCCAATGTAGACGAAATTCACCATATCTCTTCACGTCGAGGTAACCACCGACGCGCTAAAAGCTCCGGAATGAACACATAAGAACTGGGACCAAAGCAGTGTTGGGCAATCGCATTATCGAAACCAAACGACCCGCCGTCACCGGTCGCCGCGCCGAACGCGCACCGGTGCAGGCGCGAGCGCGCTACCGCGAGGCCGGGTTGAACCCCTTCGACGTCGAACTGTTCGATCTGTCGTCGACCGGGTTTCGCATGGTGACCTTTTTCCGGCCGCAGATCGGCAAGCATATCTGGGTCAACCTGCCGGGACTGCAACCGATCGAAGCCATCGTCCGCCGCGCCGACGGCAATAGCTACGGGTGCGAATTCATCCACCCGCTGCACCCGTCGGTGGCGAAGCATTTGCAGGTCAAGCTGCGCTGATATTCCCTTCCCCATTGATGGGGGAAGGATACGGAGCCTTATCGCGAAGCAATTAGGTGAGTTGGATGGGGGTGACGGTGCGTCCTTGCACCAGCGCCTCAGGAAAAGAGTCCACCCCGACCGCTGCGCCCCGGACTTGATCCGGGGCTCGCTGCCTCCCCCATCGATGGGGAGGAAACCTTGGCAACCACGGCGATCAGCCGTCCGCCGTCTCTGACTTCTGCAAAATATGCTTCCACTCGGCGGCGGTCACGCGTCCGACCGACAGCCGCGACTGACGGATCAAGTCCATATCGGCAAGCTTGGGATCGGCCTTGATCGCCGCCAACGTCACCGGATGCGTGAGCGCGCGCTCGGGTTCGACGCGCACCACGACCCAAGGCGAGCCTTCTTCGGCGGTCGGATCGGGGAACGCCGTTTCGGTGATGCGCATGATCCCGACGCATTCCTTGCCGATATTGCTGTGATAAAACAGTGCCTCGTCACCGACCTGCATCGCTTTCAGATTCAGCTTCGCGGTATGGTTGCGCACCCCATCCCAGATGCCGGTGCCTTCGCGCACCAGCTGCTCCCACGGATAGGCGTCGGGTTCGGATTTCATCAGCCAATATTGCTTGCTCATGGCGAGCGGCTTAGCCGAGCCGCGGGCGCGGCGGAAGGCGCCTTTTTTGCTTTCGCTGCGGCGCGGCAGCGCCTAAATCTGATTCATGTCAAAGACGCGCCGGCGGCCCTTCGCCATGGCGTGCCACAGCACCAACATATTGGACCTTACAGCATGACCGCCGCCGTTCCCGTCATTTCCATGTCGCTGCCCGCCGAAAAATTCGCTGAAGATTTCGGCGCCTCATTCGAACGCTTCGGCTTTGCGATGATCACCGATCATGGCATCGACGCCGCGCTGATCGACGACGCATGGGCGAAGGCAAAGGATTTCTTCGCGCTGCCCGAAGAGGTCAAGCGCACCTATCATATCCCCGGTGGCGGCGGCGCGCGCGGCTATACGCCGTTCGGCACCGAGATCGCCAAGGGTGCGAAGGAAGTCGATCTCAAGGAATTCTGGCACGTCGGGCGCGACTTGCCCGCCGGGCACCGGCTGGCCGCGCAACAGCCGAACAATGTGTGGCCATCCGAGGTCGACGGCTTCCGCGCCGTTTATGACAAATTATTCGCCGAATTCGACCGCGTCGGCGGCCGGCTCTTGTCGGGCATCGCACGCTACCTGGGCCTCGCGCCCGATTTCTTCGACGACACGGTGCTCGACGGCAACAGCGTGATGCGTCTGCTCCACTATCCGCCGGTTGCGGCCCCCGCCAAGGGCATCCGCGCCGAGGCGCATGAGGACATCAATACGATCACCTTGCTGCTGGGTGCCGAGGAAGCGGGGCTCGAAATTCTCGACAGGGACGGCAGCTGGCTGCCGGTCAGCCCGCCGCCGGGTGCGATGGCGGTCAATGTCGGCGACATGCTGCAACGGCTGACCAACAACAAGCTGCCCTCGACCACCCACCGCGTGCGCAACCCCGACGAAGGCCGCGCGAGCGTCGCGCGCTATTCGATGCCGTTTTTCCTCCACTTCCGCTCGGACTATCCGATCGAGACGCTGGCAAGCTGCATCGATGACGCGCATCCGAACCTGTACCCGACGCCGATCACGGCGGATGACTATTTGCAGGAGCGGTTGAGGGAGATTGGACTCAAGAAATAGGCTGCGTTTCGAAACATCCTTTGCAATCGATGCATCGCGATGCCGAAATTTGACTGATCAATTCGCCCGCGATGTCATCCACCGAAAACCAACGCACCAAGCCCTACCGGAGCGTTGAGCGCGACAGGTTTAAAGTGGCTGCAATTGTCAGGCCGGTCGCTGCGAGCAAAGCCAATAGCGCCGCCGATGACGATTGATTATCCGACAGCGCTCGGAACGGCATGACCCAGGGAAACCAGTCGGCTTTCCCCGTATTTGTCATTGCGACGGCGATCGCGACCATCGTGCCTGTGATGCCGGACGCCAGTGGAACGACGAAGTTCGCAAATCGCATTGCTACCCACATCTGGATTACCACAAGCGGCGCCGAAGCCGCCAGGATCATGGGTGTTTTGTTCAGCAGTCGCATCCAGGGGAAATTGTCCGGGGGAACATTGCCGCTTAAGGCAATTCCTCCGGATGCGCCTATCGCCGTCAAGGCCAGCATTAGGACCATCATCCCGACCGCACCCGAGATGCCGACAAACATTTTCGCAAGAAAAATCGAATATTTGTGAACCGGAAGCGCGAACATGCTTTCCCAGCCATTGGCGCGATACTCAATCTGACCCAATAAGGTTGCGAAGGCGGCTATCGCCATCGGCATCAGAAACGTGACCCAGATGGGCAGCACAAACTGAAAATAGATAATCTGCCACGTCATCAGACGATCCGATGTCGACACCGCAAGCAGAGCCATAACGGCCGGCAGCGCGGGCGCTAAGATTGCCAGCAGGATAGCCAAAGACCCGCTGAGTTTGCGATATTCGACGCTTAGATGGTGCCTCACGCTGCACCTCCTGCCAATTGCTCACTGCGGGTCGCCAAGTCCTGGTAGAGATTTTCCAGACTTCGGGGGCGTGCGAAAATCGAACTGACATTAAAGTCCGCCTCGACGAGCAAGCGATTGATTCGCGCTCGTCGTTCCGCGCAGCCCGCTGCCTCCCCACCCGCGACAATCAGCGTTTCGTCGCTCAATTCCGCTCGGAAGCCGTGATGGCCAAGCAGCGTCGCGGCGCCGGGTAGGTCGGTCGTTTCGATGACGAGGTCACGTCCTCCACTCAACAAGGCTGCCAGATTGCCCTCTGCCACGATACGGCCATCGCGAACGATCGCGACATGGTCGGCAACATGCTCAACTTCGCTCAAGAGGTGGCTCGATAATATCACCGTGCCGCCGATCCGTTGCGGCAGATCGGCGATTAACGTCCGGATTTCAGCAATGCCATCAGGGTCGAGTCCATTAGTGGGCTCATCCAAAACCAACAGCCTGGGTCGGCCCAGCAACGCTTTTGCCAAGGCCAGCCGTTGCTTCATGCCGAGCGAATAGGTGCGCGCAAGGCGGCTCGACGCGTCCCGCATGCCGGTAATTTCCAAAACTTCGTCAACAGCGCTGTCGGCCAGGCGCATCATTCTTGCATGAAGCTCGAGATTTACACGTCCGGACAAATGGCCGTAGAGCGCCGGTGCTTCGATGAACGAACCTACCCGTGCCAGCGCCGACCGCCGGTTTCGCGCAATATCATGGCCGAACAGCTCGACTCGTCCGCCGTCGGCGGGAAGCAGACCCAGGATGAGGCGCATGAGCGTCGTTTTGCCAGCGCCGTTCGGCCCAAGCAGCCCGAACACGCTGTGCTGGGAAATGAGCAGCGAAATTCCATCGATGACCCGCCGCCCAGCCATGAGTTTCGTCAGCTCTTCGACTTCGACGGCGTACATTTCGTTGGATCCTTTGCGGTGCACGTCTCGCGGCGGCCTGAATTTCGTTCAAGACTCGCCGTGTTGGGGCAGGCAAAGTGATTGGCAATCGCGCTCAACGCACCGGTACGATTTGTTTTCTTTCGCGGACGGAACGAAAACGAGCCACGAAAGAGATCACCGCCCCTTCCAATAATCAAACACCCCCTGTTGCTGCTCGCGAATGAACCGCGCCGCCGCGGCGCCCTCCCATGGGCCGTCGTACCCCAGCAGCAGGGCCGTCCCACCGACCCACCAGCCCTGCCCTGGCAGCCGGTCGCTTTCGCGCACCACCAGCACCGCGAGGTCGGGTTCACCGTCGAGCGCGCACAGCCGGTCGACCTCGGCCAGCGTCTTGCACAGCGCGCGCATCTTGGGCCGGGTGAAGCGGAAGCCCAAGTCGCCGAGCAGTTCGGAATAGCTGACTGCGCGGCCGTCGCGCGCGGCTTCGGTCAGGATCGCGCGGATGCGCGGGGCGTCGCCGAGGGCGCTGGCGTCGGCGGCGAGCGCCTCGCCGCCTAAGCCTTGGTCTTTGGCGGCCATGGGATGAAGCCCGAGGTGCGCGCGACATAAGCGGCATAGTCGGGCCGCGTCTTGTGCAGCCCCTTTTCAAGCAGCGCCTTGCCCGACCATTTGGTGAGGGTGAAGGTCAGGAACAGCGGCCCGATGACGCTCGCCAGCGCGACCCACGGCCCGATGTCGGCGGCGATCAGCCACAACCCCCACCAGGTCAGCGCGTCGCCGAAATAATTGGGATGGCGCGTGTAGCGCCACAGCCCGATGTCGAGCACCCGCCCCTTGTTCGCGGGATTTTTGCGGAACGCGTCGAGCTGCGCATCGCCGATCGTCTCGAACGCGATGCCGATCAGCGCGGCGACGACGCCGACGATCGCGAGGATGCCGACGCCCTCCGCCGCCGCGTCACTGCTCGCCCAGATGCCGATTTGCGCCGGCAGGCAAGTAATGAACAGCAAGGGCGCCTGGGTCAGGAACACGGTGAGCAGCGCGGTCTTGGCCCAGCTCCAGCGCTTCGTTTCCATCGTCCGCGCCAGGATCCTGGCATAGCGAGGATCCTCGCCATGTTTCACCCAGCGGACGGTCAGATGGATGGCGAGCCGCAGCCCCCACAGGCTGGTCAGCCCGAGTAGCAACTTGGCGTGGAGCGCATCGAACCCCGCCTGCCACGCCGCACCCCACGCCAGCAGGACCATGCCGAATGCCCAGAAGGCGTCGATGAATGACACGTCGCGGATGACGACCGAAATTGCCCACAGAATCAGGATCACCGCCAGCAATCCGGCGAAATTGATCGCCAGCAACATCAGCAGGTCGGTCATGCGCGCATCTCCAATTCGGGGCCGTCGTCGCCGACAATATCGTCGATCGAGCGCACCGCGCGCTCGGGAAATTTCGGGATGCAGGTGCGATAGACCTCGAGAACCTTCAGCATGTCGGCGCGAAAGTCGCCGCTCGGCCAGATCAGGGGGCCGAGCCCGCCGGTCTTGGTTCCATAGTCCATCATGCCGACGACCATCGGCACCTTCGCCGCCATGGCGATCTGGTAAAAGCCGGTGCGCCATTTCCGGGTCTTGCCGCGCGTCCCCTCGGGCGCGACGGTCAGCATGAATTCGGTGCGGCGCGCGAACTCGTCGACCATCTGCTGCACGACATTGCCGCCGCCGCGTCGGTCAACCGCGACGCCGCCCATCTGGCGGATGAAGCCGCCGAGCGGCCAGCGGAACAGCGACAGTTTCGCCATGAAATGCGGGCGGATTTTCAGATCGGCGGTCAGGCCGAGGAAATTGACGAAGTCCCAATTGCTGGTGTGCGGCGCCGCGATCAGGATGAAGCGGCGCGGTTCGGGGACGACGCCGACGGCCTTCCAGCCGCGGATGCGGTACATCGCCAGCAGCAAGCGCCGCACAAAGCGTGCCACCGGACCCGGCGGTTCATCGATGATGGCGGTCACGCACTCTCCTCTACCCGGCGCACGGCTTGCGCGAAAGATCAGGGCTTCGCAAGAGGGCGCGATGACGGGTTGCGGCTCGCGGTGCTTTCTGCTCCCTTCATCAGCCGGAACGGGGAGAGAAATTCGATGAAAAAGCTGGCCGTTTTACTGTTGTCCGCGCTGGCGGTGGGGACGCCCGCGTTCGCCGCCGATCCGGCACCGCGCCCCGACCAGCTGGCGTTTCGCGAAATTTACAAGGAACTGGTCGAAACCAACACGACGCTGTCATCGGGCAGCTGTACGCTCGCCGCCGAACGCATGGCGGCGCGGCTGAAGTCGGCGGGCATTCCCGACAACCAGCTGACCCTGTTCGCGACGCCCGACAAGCCCAAGGAAGGAGGGCTGGTCGCGGTCTATCCCGGCACTTCAAAGACCGCCAAGCCGATCCTGCTGATCGCGCATATCGACGTCGTCGAGGCGAAGCGCGAGGATTGGGAGCGCGATCCTTTCGTCATGGTCGAGGAAAATGGCTATTTCTACGGCCGCGGCACCGCCGACATCAAATCGCAGGCGGCGGTGTGGGTCGACACGCTGATCCGTTTTCAGCAGGCGGGTTACAAGCCGCGGCGGACCGTCAAGATGGCGCTGACCTGCGGCGAGGAGACCAATGGCGCGTTCAACGGGATCGAATGGCTGACCGCGAACAAGCGCGACCTGATCGACGCCGAATTTGCCCTCAACGAAGGCGGCGGCGGCGACAGCGACGGGAAAGGCAAGGTGATCGGCCAGTCGGTGCAAGTCGGCGAAAAGACCTTTGCCAACTTCCGCCTCGAAACGCGCAACCCCGGCGGCCATAGCTCGGCGCCGGTCCCCGACAATGCGATCTACCAGCTCGCGCGTGCGGTGACGAAGATCGAGGAACATCGCTTCCCTGCCGAAATGACCGATACCACGCGGCGCTATTTTGCCGAGGCGGGCGCGTTGCGCGCCGATGCCACCGGCGCCGCGATGGTCGCGCTGGCGAAGAATATCGGCGACAAGGACGCCGAGGCGATCGTCAACAAGGACCCGTTCTTACACAGCAATTTGCGCACCACCTGCGTCGCGACGCTGCTCGACGGCGGCCACGCCGCCAACGCGCTGCCGCAGCGCGCCGGGGCGAACATCAATTGCCGCATCTTTCCCGGCCACAGCATCGAATCGATCGGGGACGAACTGGCGAAGGTGATCGGCGACCCCGGCGTCACGGTCACCCAGTTACCCCCGAAACGCCCAGCCCCGCCCGCGCCGCCGCTCGATCCCAAGATCATCGGCCCGATGCAAAAGCTGGTCGACAAATATTGGCCGGGGCTGAAGGTCATCCCGTCGATGGCGAACGGCTATACCGACGCGACGTTCCTCGGCGCCGTCGGCATCCCGACCTATGGCATCCCCGGCATGTGGGGCGACCCCGACGGCAATGGCGCGCACGGGCTGAACGAGCGGATGGAAGTAAAGTCTGTGTATGTCGGGCGCGACTATATGTTCGATCTGGTCAAGGCTTATGCCGATTGAGCACACCAAACGGCAGTCTCGACGCTATGCACAAACCCACATTTGTGGTAATGTGCGAAGCTGATGTCTGGAGTTTTGATATGAGCCGCCTGACGATCGATATTTCGGATCAGCAGCACCAGAATTTGAAGGCGCTGGCTGCGCTGCAAGGGAAGACGATCCGGCAATATGCGCTCGAACGTCTGTTTCCCGAACCAACCGGCGACGATGAAGCGTGGCACGAGCTGAAAACCCTGTTGCAGCAGCGCATTGGCAACGGGCTGGCCGGTGACTTTTCGGGCAAAAGTATCGACGCGATCGTCGCAGAGGAACTGGCGACGGACCGCGACGCTTGACGCCTCGCTATGTCTTGCTTCCGGAAGCGGAGGCCGACCTTCGGGCGATTATTCGCTATACGCGCGCCGAATGGGGCGATGCGCAAACGCGGAACTATGTCGCAAAACTGACCCGATGCATCGAGAATATCGCAGGCAGCGGGCGGACCGGAAAGGATTTGAGCGATATCCATCCCGGATTGCGGGTGGTTCATTGCCAGCACCATTATATTTTCTGTCTGCCGCGCGAAAATGCCGCCGCGCTAGTGGTTGCAATTCTGCACGAACGGATGGATTTGATGACGCGACTGGCCGACCGATTGAACTAGTCGCTCTGGTGCAAGCACAGCGCGCATTGACGACGTCGTCACGGCGTCGTTGGCGCGAAGCGGAACCCACGCCCCCGATCGCCCTTTGCCTTGACGCGCTAGCCTTGCTATCGCGCCGCGACCATGGCGACCACCACCGACGATCCCGACAATCCTGAACCCGTTCCCGGCATGACCGACACGCCGTTCGGCAGCGCGCTGTCCGAACGCTATCTGGTCTATGCGCTGTCGACGATCACCGCGCGGTCGCTGCCCGATTTGCGCGACGGGTTAAAGCCCGTGCACCGCCGCCTCTTGTGGGCGATGCGCGCGATGCGGCTCGACCCATCGCAAGGGTACAAAAAATCGGCACGCGTCGTCGGTGACGTCATCGGCAAATTCCACCCGCACGGCGACACCGCGGTTTACGACGCGATGGTCCGCCTCGCGCAGGATTTCTCGCTCCGCTATCCGCTCGTCGACGGTCAGGGCAATTTCGGCAATATCGACGGCGATAATGCCGCGGCTTACCGCTATACCGAAGCGCGGCTGACACGCGTCGCGATTGACCTGATGCAGGGGCTCGACGAAGGCACGGTCGATTTCAAGCCGACGTACAACGGGGAGGATGAAGAGCCCGAGATCATGCCGGGTCTGTTCCCGAACCTGCTCGCCAATGGCGCGAGCGGGATCGCGGTCGGCATGGCGACGAACATTCCGCCGCATAATGCCGCCGAGGTGATCGATGCGGCGCTGGTGTTGATCGAGAATCCGAAGGCGGAACTTCACGAACTTCTCGCACATGTGAAGGGTCCCGATTTCCCTACGGGGGGCATCATCGTCGACGGGCCCGAGACGATCCGGCACGCCTATGAGACCGGGCGCGGCGGCTTTCGCGTTCGCGCGCGATTTTCCCTTGGGAAACAAGCGGATGGCGCGTGGGAAGAGACGGGGATCGAACGCCAGGCCGGGGGCACTTGGCAGCTCGTCATCAGCGAAATTCCGTACGGGGTCGCCAAGGGCAAGCTAATCGAGCAGATCGCGCAGCTGATCGCCGACAAGAAGCTGCCGATCCTCGAGGATGTTCGCGACGAGAGCGCCGAGGATCTGCGCATCGTGCTGGTGCCCAAGAGCCGCAACGTCGATCCCGATATCCTGAAGGAAAGCCTCTACCGGCTGACCGAGCTCGAAAACCGGTTCGCGCTGAACCTCAACGTCCTCGACGCGACGCGCACGCCCAAGGTGATGGGGCTGCACCAGCTGCTCACCGAATGGCTGCAGCACCAGATCATCGTGCTCGTCCGCCGCGCCAAGCATCGCATCGCGAAGATCGACGACCGGCTGGAGCTGGTCGCGGGCTATCTGATCGCCTTCCTGAACCTCGACCGGATCATCGAGATCATCCGCACCGAGGACGAACCCAAGCCGGTGATGATGGCCGAGTTCCTGCTGACCGACCGGCAGGCCGAGGCGATCCTGAACATGCGGCTGCGTTCGCTCCGCAAGCTCGAGGAAATGGAGCTGAAGCGCGAGCAGGCCGACCTGACCGCCGAGCGCGAGGAACTGGCGAAGCTGGTCGAAAGCCCGGCGCGGCAGCGCACGCGGCTGCGCAAGGATCTGGAGAAATTGCGCGCCGTCTACGGCCCCGAGACCGCGCTCGGCGCGCGGCGTACGACGCTGGCCGAAGCCGCGCCCGCGCGCGATATCCCGCTCGACGCGATGATCGAGAAGGAGCCGGTGACGGTGATCCTGTCGAAGCGCGGCTGGATCCGCGCCCAGCGCGGCCATGTCGCGCCCGAGCAGTGGGGCGAGTTCAAGTTCAAGGAAGGCGACGAGCTCGCCTTTGCCGCGCGCGCGCAGACGACCGACAAGCTGCTGATCGCGGCGAGCGACGGGCGTTTCTATACCGTTGGCGCGGACAAATTGCCCGGCGGCCGCGGCTTCGGCGAGCCGCTGCGCCTGATGGTCGACATCGATCCCGACGCACGCATCGTCGCACTGATCCCGGCAAGCGCCGAGGGCCGCCTGCTCCTCGCCTCGTCGAGCGGGCACGGCTTCATCGCGCAGATGAGCGAAGTCGTCGCCGAAACGCGCAAGGGCCGCAATGTCGTCAATTTGAAGCCGAAGGCGCAGCTGAGCGTCGTCCGTCCGATCGCGGCAGCGCACGACAGCGTCGCGGTGATCGGCGACAACCGCAAGCTGGTCGTCTTCCCGCTCGCCGAAGTGCCGGTGATGGGGCGCGGTCAGGGCGTGATGCTGCAGAAATATCGCGACGGCGGATTGTCCGACGCGACGAGCTTTACCTTTGCCGAGGGACTGAGCTGGGCGATGGGCGGCGACACCGGCCGCACGCGCACCGAAACCGACCTCGGCCCATGGCGCGTCGCGCGCAGCGCGTCGGGCCGCATGCCGCCGACCGGCTTCCCGCGAAACAATCGCTTCGACTGATCGTATTTCGATGTTGCCGTAAATAGCTTCTTTACTCTCCCTCCCCTAGGCAACGACCAATGGGGAAAGGTCGCACAAAACCCACTGTTATGCCTATTGATCGAACCGGCGAAGACCGGCCCTCGCTGTTTGTCGGCTGGATCGACGCACTGCCGGTTCCGGCAGCGCTGATCCGTCCGCTGTCGCGCGGCAATTTCAGCCTGCACGCCAGCAACGCCGCCTTCGACCGGCTGGGCCTGTCCCCCGCGGGCGTCGACGCGCCCATCGAGCTGCGCCGCGCGATCGAACGCACCGCGCAGGACGGCGACGCCAATCAGGAATTTTCGTGCCGGCTGGGCACCGGGGTCGCGGCGCGCGACCTGCGCGGATCGATCGGCCCGCTGTCGGAGGAATGCGGCGACACCTCGCTGTTCCTGCTGACGCTGATCGACCGCACGCAGGAGATGATGACCGAGCGCAACCTGCGCCGCGAACTCGTCTCCGACAGTCTGACCGGCCTGCCCAACCGCGGCGGCTTCGAGGAGCTGGTCGAACAGCGCAGCGACACCGAGGGCGCCGGCGATCATGCGATCCTGCTGCTCGACCTCGCGCGTTTCAGCCGGATCAACGAACATATCGGCCCGATGGCGGGCGACGAGCTGATCATCACCGTCGCGCGCCGCCTGAAGTCGAGCCTGCGTAGCGGCGACATATTGGCCCGCACCGGCGGCGACCAGTTCGCCATTTCGTCGCGCGTCGCGGGCGGCAAGGCCGACGTCCGCGAGATGGCGCGGCGTATCCGCGGCTGTTTCGACCATCCCTTCCGCATCGGCGAATTGAAAGTCAGCGTCGACTGCGCGATCGGCTGCGCGATCCAGCCGTCGATTGACACCGATATCGCAGACCAGATTCGTCACGCGCAGATCGCGCTCAAGCGCGCCAAGCGCACCGACCGTATCGAAATCTACGAGCCCGAAGCGGCGATGGTTTCGGACAATCGCTTCGGGCTCGAGACCGAGCTGCGCAATGCGATCGAGCAGGACCGACTGCACCTCGACTTCCAGCCGCTGATCGAGCTGGCGACAGGCACCGTCGCGGGCTTCGAGGCGCTAGCACGCTGGAACACCAACGCCGGCGCGTCGGTGTCGCCGACCGAATTCATTCCGGTCGCCGAGGATTCGGGCCTCATCGTCCCGCTCGGCCAATGGGCGATCGGGAAGGCGGCGGCGACGCTGGCCGACTGGGACCGCAAAAATGCGAACAAGCCGGTCGACTGCTATATCTCGGTCAATGTCTCGGCGATCCAGCTCGTCCGCGACGATGTCGCCGCGGTCGTGCGCGAGGCGCTGACCGCGAACGACATCGGCGGCGAGCGGTTGATGATCGAACTCACCGAAAGCGCGATCATCGGCGACCCCGATCTGGCGCTGTCGGTGCTGAGCGAACTCAAGGCGCTGAACGCGCGCGTCGCGATGGACGATTTCGGCACCGGCTATTCGAACCTCGCCTATCTGCAGCGCCTGCCGCTCGATGTGCTCAAGATCGACCGCAGCTTCGTCGACCATATGGTCGAGGACCGCGACAAGGCCGCGATCGTCCGCACGATCCAGAGCCTTGCCGAAGTGCTGGGGATGCGCACCACCGCCGAGGGCGTCGAGACCGCCGATCAGGCGCGGCTGTTGTCGGCGCTCGGCTGCGATTTCGGGCAGGGCTATCTGTTCGCGCATCCTATGGATACGAGCGCGGCGCTCGCTTACTGGCGTCAGTCGCTGCTGCGCCCGATCATCTGATCGGCGAGCGCGGCGACGCGCGCGCCATCCGGATAATCCTCCGCCACCCATGCCGCCTCGACCGCACGCAGGATCCGCGCGACCTCGGGACCGGCGGTAACACCGCGCGCGATGATGTCGCCGCCCTTCATGGGAAGAAGTGGGACGTCCCAGTTCTCGAGCGATATGGTGGCCGCCTTGGCCGACGCGGGATCGCCGGCGAGCAGATATGCGTCGCGCGCCGCATCGACGCCGATGCCGTGCGCGAGTTGTCGCGCCGCACGAAGATCGCTGCGATGGCCCGCGAGCGCCGCAAGATGCTTGCGCTGGCGGGTCGAGAGCCGGAGGCGGCTTGCTACTTGCTCTGCGGTCGCGGGTTCCGCGGGGAGCAATGCGGCGAAGCGGCGCAGCGGTGCAGGCTCGACGCCGGCGGCAGCTTCATTGGCGAGCAGTCGGTGGAAGACCGCGGCGAAATCGGGCGCAAGCTCGGGCAGGATCACCTCGAAAATCCCATCGACCGCCATCTGAGCGACGATGGCGCGCGGGTCGGCGATCGAGAGAATCTTGAGCAATTCGTCGGCGACGCGCTCGCGCGACAGGCTTTTGAGCGACTGGCGCGCGGCGATCACCGCGGCATGGCTGACGGGTTCCAGATCGCCCGCGCCGAAGCGCGCGGCGAAGCGATAGAAGCGCAGGATGCGCAGATGATCCTCGGCGATGCGCGTCGCGGCGTCGCCGATGAAGCGGACGCAGCCCTTTTGCAAATCCTCGATGCCGCCGAACCAGTCGTCGACTTCGCCGCTGTCGGGATCGGCGTAGAGCGCGTTGATCGTGAAGTCGCGCCGCGCCGCATCCTCGCGCCAGTCGTCGGCAAAGGCGATCGTGGCGCGGCGGCCGTCGG
>VFQN01004857.1_pt1 | contig 17175 bp, 28 predicted proteins | sample 3512371 | NCBI WGS metagenome assembly VFQN01 (sample SAMN10412370, study PRJNA504923) | tailings metagenome | isolation source: Replicate 2 from Balatoc abandoned mine | place: Philippines: Itogon, Benguet | collected 2017-08-28 | reverse complement strand
GTGGACAGCAAGGGCTGGAAGGACGTGCTGGTGGCCACCATAGGTGGGTTAATACACATGCACCAGCAGCAGCAAGGGCTGGGAGGGCAGAGCGTTGTGGACAGCAAGGGCTGGAAGGACGTGCTGGTGGCCACCATAGGTGGGTTAATACACGTGCTAATACACAGGGATCAGGAGCAGCAGGTGCTGTTTGCGACTCGGGCTTGTTGGCTGGAGAGCAGGGGGATTTTGCGGGGTTTAACGCTGGGGCGGCACGGGTGTGCTGGTTGCCACCACATAGGCGGGTGTTGAGGGTGTGTGGGTCAATGCGCATGCTAATAAACATGCGGTGGTGGACAGCAAGGGCTGGAAGGACGTGCTCGTGGCCACGGTAGGTGGGTAACCAGCAGCTTTGTGGCTTAGTACACATGCACCGCCAGCTGCACATGCCGATGGCGACACGAAGTGAGCGGGCCAAGTGTGGGTTAACATACCTGCTAATACACACATACCGTGGGCAGCAAGGGGCGGAAGGATGTGCTGGTGGCCGCATGAGGTGGGATGCTGGTGCAGGCATTCGGGGCGTGTGGGCTATTACACAAATATAAGCGGCAGAAGCAGCAGCAGCACACGCTGGTGGCTGCGGTAGGTGGGATGCTGGGGCGGATGATTGGGGCGTGTGGGCTATTACACAAATATAAGCGGCAGAAGCAGCAGCAGTACACGCTGGTGGCTGCGGTAGGTGGGATGCTGGGCCGGATGATTGGGGCGTGTGGGCTAGCACACGTGTACCACCAGCAGCATCAACGGCAGCGCGTGCTTGTGGCGACATGGGTTGTGGGGGCTTAGGGTGGGTTAACACACATGTTACTGCAGCACCGACGTGCTGGCGGTGATATGTAGGAATATTAGGCAGGGGAAAGTAGGACTTGCTTTTGCACCGCAGATGGGGCGTGTGTATTAGGTGTACCACGGTGGTGTACTACCACCCCAGCCCACCCAACCCCGCCTCATCCCACTTGCCCCCGCAGGCCACAGCTGGCAGATCCTGTGGTACGGCGACTGCATCTGGCTGATACTGTACGGCACCGGCACGCCGGCGGGCGTCTGTCTAGCGCCTCTCTTCTCCTTCGCTGCCCTACTGGCGGCACTGGCGACCCAAAGCCGTGTGGCGTGGACGATGGGGGAGGTACATTCCGACCTCCAAGCGGAAGGCTATGACGGTGAGGGTTTCTTGCGAATTTGACACATAGAGTGACGGGGGTTTCGCGGGTTTGTTCGCTTGCTCGTACTGTACGGCACCGGCACGCCAGCGTGTGTGTCTCGCTTTTCGTTGCGCATTAGCGGCGCTGCTGGCAGCGTTGGCAAGTGAGAGCCGGGTCGCATGGACGATGGGGGAGGTGCATTCGGACCTTCAAGCAGAGGGCTATGACGGTGGGTGAAATCTACCTGCTACTATGGGATCCGAGGGGGAGGGTGTGGGGGAGGGGGAGCGGTCCTGGCGGTAGAGAGGCAAGAAGGCGGACGGGGGTGGATAAGGGGGCGGGGGCGGGGGGCTCGTACTATGACGCACCATATGGCGGTGGGTTGGTGGTGATGGCTGGTGCGGGCGCAGGGAAACACTGCTTGGCCGGGTGGGTTGGCGGGTGGGTGCCGCACAACACGTGTACAGGTAGGGGCAGGCACGCGCGCGGTGGTGGTGGTAGCGGGCACACACCCGGCCCGGGGTTGCGCATCCCGCATGGGGCGTGGTTTGGGCAGAAACACGTGAGCGGGGGAGGGCGGGGAGCAGGGGTTGACCCCCTGCCGTATACCCCTAGCCGTACACCACCCCACACAGGCGCACCTCCTGTGGCCTACCTCCCGTTCCCGTGTACCCCACCCCCACGGCCTCTTTGATACCAGGATGGCTGCTGATACTCCATTGCCACACCACCACAGCCGCCACCCCCGCATCCACAGTTTGCACGTGGGCTATCGGCATACGGCTGCTCGTCCTGCCACTCATCAGCCTGCCGTACGCCCTTGTCCCTTGCCGTACTCCCGCCCCCATGCAGGCGCCCCTCCCCTGGCCTACCTGCTCTTCGTCTACCCCACCTCCATGGCCTCCGGCTGGCTGCTCATCCTGCACTGCCACGCCGTGTCCATCGCCGTGTCCGCCCTCACCGGTGGCGACAACGGGGCGGACGATCGGCCCGCAACCATTGTGGGCTGCATCGTGCTCTCGCTCGCGACCGCCGTGGCGGTTGCCGTACTGCTGCGGTACCGCGACGTGGTGTTCGGCCTGTCGTACACGTGGGGCATGGTGGGCGTGTGGGTGGCGGGCTTCGGCACCTTCGAGGGCTACCTGCCGCACCAGGTGAGGCGTTTGACGTACAGTTTGCACCTGCATTATGTGTAATGGTTTTCGTTCTTGTGTAACACTGTAGCACTTGCACCGGGTGTCGGGCTACCTGCCGCACCAGGTGAAGCCGGCAAATAAGAGGACAATCATCATTGCTGGCGTCAAGATCATCATATTTGCAGTTGTACAGAGTGCAAGGAGTCATAGAGGGGCTGGACGCCGGCTGCGCGTGCTGCGGCGGCTGCAACCACCTTCACCACCGCGCGGTCGTGATGGGCATGTGCACCTGTGGCAGGCGGTGCCGTGGTGCTTCGTGGGCGCAGTATCGTGGGGCCCGAGCTGCTGCACTTGCTGTTTGGCCGGCCGTACGACATGATCAACATCACGGCCAAGAGCCTGCCGCGCACCGTCATGCTGGTCATGTCGTATGGCAGACCAAAGAGCACGTGGAGCAGCTCGGGCTCCACGATGCTGACCCCCACGAAGCACAGCCTGCGACGTGTGCCTGCAACGCGTGCCCATGCCCCATCACGACCGCGCGGTGGTGATGGTGGTCGCAGCCGCCGCTGCACGCGCAGCTGGCGTCCAGCCCCTCGCCCTCCTTTTCAACGGCGCTGCTACCTCACTCGTACACCCTGGCCTAGGTCGTCTGTTCTTAATCCCTGTCGCAGCTGAATGGATACGTATATGCGACCTGGATACCGTGCTGCTTCACCCACACCCTCACACCCTACGCGGGGGTCTTACACGGAGACTGGTCCCGCCTTCGCATTGTACGTTCGATGGCCGTGCATGGGCATGTGTAACATATGACCAACTTCATGTGCCCCACCCCCGTAGCTGGTGGCGTTCTTCTGCGCCCTCATCATGGCGCTGCTCACATACTGCGTGGCGGCCGGGCCCCGCCTTAGCTACACGCTGGCGGGCCTGTACGCGTAGGGCAGGCGGCACGTGGCAGGCGGCAGGCGGCGTGCCAGGTCTGACACGTGGCAGGCGGCGGGGCCTTGTGCTTTAGCTAGCGGGCCTGTACGCGTAGGGCAGGTGACACGTGGCAGGCGGCATGCCTTCGCCTGACACGTGGCTGGCGGCAGGCGGCGGGGCCCCGGTTGAGCTACACGCTGGCGGGCGTGTACGCGTAGGGCAGGCGGCACGTGGAGGGCGGCAGGCGGCGGGGCCCCGGTTGAGCTACACGCTGGCGGGCGTGTACGCGTAGGGCAGGCGGCACGTGGAGGGCGGCAGGCGGCGGGGCCCCGGTTGAGCTACACGCTGGCGGGCGTGTACGCGTAGGCCAGGCGGCACGTGGAGGGCGGCAGGCGGCGGGGCCCCGGTTCAGCTACACTCTGGCGGGCCTGTACGCGTAGGCCAGGCGGCACGTGGCTCGTAGCGGCCAGGGCCTGACACGTGGCAGGCGGCGGGGCCCCGGTTGAGCTACACGCTGGCGGGCCTGTACGCGTAGGGCAGGTGACACGTGGCGGGCGGCTGTACCGTTTCTGTTGTTCCGTAGGTGGGCGGTTGTGTGAGCTTGTCCCAGTAGCAGTAGCAGATGGACGGTCGGTGGGGTTTGGAGCGAGCGTGGAGTGAAGGCCTGTTGGTGCCCGTAAGGAGGCGAGTTGTGACGAATTGCTTGCGTGCATGGCTCGAATGGGTGGGATGAGAGGGGTAGTGACTATCGGCACCGTGGAAACGAATGAAGCAAACGAACGCAAACATCATGGCACAACTTCATGCCTGCCCGGCAGCTGCTGCTAGAGTGCTGTTGCCGGAAGCTTTGGGATTGTTCCTTCCTCCGTAAAGTTTACAGCATGCATGGTTTGCTTCAGCACCAGGGAATTTTAGTCCTCCTGGCGTGTGCAAAATTGCTGGTGACTGCGAGGCGATTGTGGGATGGCACTGCTGGCCAGGGGATCCCCTGCTGCTGGCTGTACATTGAACACTATGCCATGGTAGATCTGCCTCCACCTGGTGAGCCCCTATGCGACTGACGAGGAATTTCTCAACGTTGGTGCTGGTGTCACAATGGAAGTCGGTTAGGTCTGCATCTTGTACTCGTGAAGCTCCATGTTTTGTAGTACGCGGGCACCGCGTCGCAAGCTGCGTCTCTCCCGTACTGTCGGAAGCTCTGTGTTTTGTGATACGCGGGCACCGCTATCGCAGCTTCACAAGCTGTGGCCTGGCCCTGGCAGTTGGGAGTCCCACGGGTCAGCTCGCAGAACGCAGTCCAAGCCGCGTTGACCCCCAAAAACCCCCAACGCTTGTACCTATATTGATACATAAATGTATTTTGTTTAAAATTCGTATGGATTTCCGAGTGGTGGCCTTTTGCGCGTCGTGCAGTTCCAGTCATAACAGTTGACCCAGATGCCTTACAACACCGAACCCAGTCTCGACAAGGGAGGAGGAGAAATAAAGTACCGGTATCCTTACACACTGTCGAGGGCGCGGGGTCACCAGCCCCAAGAAAGGTTCCCCTTGTCTCACAAGATAAACACTTCTGCTAGTCATAGCGGAACAGGAAAAGGATAGTGACTTCTCTCTTCTATCTGCACAAGCCAATGCTACACAAAGGGGCGCTGCGTGGCCAGGAAGGCCGAACTGGACAGGGCGTAGCGGTCTCAAGACCTGTCCAGGGTCCTAGATCAGCAGCAATCAACCTAGCCCAACATGTTCGTCGACGAACTGAAAACCATGCCTCGATTAGGACAATCCCGAGCGCGACAGCCGGGAATGGCGATTCCCCGCTCGGGGACATGGTGATAGGCCGGCTGAAACCGACCTACAAGAATGCCAACTTCCCCACAGACGCGGAGGGTCGCACATACCACCTGGGGACAAAGGTACGTATGCGCATCTGCGGGCCTTGCTAAAGCCCTATTCCATCGCAATTGTTGCCTTGCCGAAACTGCTGTTGACCTCCCCTTCTGCGACCAAAGACGTTACTCAAAATATCGCATCGCATGTATGCAGGAGGGCGAGGTCGCTCCACGGCTCCTGAGCGTGGGCAGCGTGCAGCGAGCGGAGATGCTTAGTCAGCTGCTTGAGCCCCCTGCCCCGGGGCGCCCCATGTTCCAGCGCATGTCCAGCCGGGGCTTCCTCACAATCACCGGTGAGGCCTGGAGCATCAAACGGCCTTACGGGGGGTGGGGGCTTCAGCAGGGGCGAGTGAAGGGGTGGGGTGGTGGGGGGAGCTCCGTAAATGCTCAGCGGGAGTGTTTGACCGGGAGTGGAAGGACAGGCGCAGCTTCTCAACCCCACCCGCACTTGGTTGAAGCGGCATACGGAAGCTTAGTAGGGCACGCGCATGGGCAGGGTGGGTTCGTCGCGCTGGGCAGTTCTTATGGCACTCTGCCCACCGTGCCCCTTCCCTTCGTTTCCCCTTCGTGCAGGCCGCTTCCCCTCTTCGCATGCCTTTACGCCTTGCCTCCTCTGCACCTCCCCCTCCCCCTGCAGGCCGCTTCGAGGGCGTGCCCGTGTCCATTACGTGCTGCCCTCGCTGCGTACCTTCATGTAGCAGTGACATTACGTACATCATCACACAATACGCGTAGTGCAATGCATTTAACCCATAACTATCCCCGCCTGCACCCACCCCCCTCCCTTGCAGGCCGCTTCGAGGGCGTGCCCGTGTCCATTACGTGCTGCCCTCGCTTTGTGCCTTCATGCTACGTCAATCATACATTACGCGTGTTGTAATGCAACAACCCTATAACTATCCCCGCCCCGTCCCCTCCCCTCGCAGGCCGCTTCGAGGGCGTGCCCGTGTCCATCGTGTCGACCCACATGGGCATGCCCAACATGGACTTTGTCGTACGGGAGAACCGGGCTGTCGTACAGGTGGGAATGGTGTTCAGGCTGTCGTACAAGTACGGAATGCAAGAGCTGTGATGTAGTTGGGGGCAACGGCGCACATGCGTGCGTGAATGGGAGTGTCGGGCTCTCGTGCAGGGCTGGTTTGGGCTACATGTCGGACTGGGGCACGGAAGGGATGGGTGGGCGGGTGAGTGTCTTAGGGGGCCGGGGAGGGGGTGTTTCAAGTGTAAGGGGAGCCGGAGGTGAGGAGCCCAGAGCAGCCTGAGGAAGTCGGTACGGTATATCCCGTGCAGCGGTGTGATTTGCACGCATTCAGCAACGCCACGTGTGGGGGCGTGTGGGACCAGGGAATGGAAGGGATGGGTGGGTGGGTGGGGAAGGGAGGACGGAGTTGAGAGGTGTGCGAGAGCAGGGGGCCTAAGGCAGCGCCAGAAGGGGTGTCGGGGCAGTGTGTCGGGCGCACTGGTTCTTGCATCTGCAACCGCAGCCGGCAAGCTCGCACAGGGTAGCACTCAGTGGCCGGTACGTCGTTTGACCACTTGCTTGCACGGCCATGCCACCGCCGCCTACCTCACACACAGGCGCAAATGGCGATCGTACGGCTGGGCACGAACCCCTATGGCAAGCAACTGGTTCAGCGTAGTTGCACTTCCACCTGTGGTGCTTATGTGATCATTTTGACTCTAACTCTCACGCGTCCATGCCACCCGATCCGCAGGGCCAGATGGCCATCGTACGGCTGGGCACTTGCGGTGCCGTACAGCGGCCCGCCAAGCTGGGCGACCTGCTGCTGGCGACCCACGGGTCGGTTGCCGTACACCGCGACCCGGATTACTGGACCCTCATGGACGAGCAGCAAGAGAACGGATCCGGATCTAGTAGCAGCAGTAGCAGCAGCAACGGGGCGGCAGCCGGAAACGGCGCATGTGCAAATGGGTTATCGACACACGTGGGCGCGCGCGTGAGCGGGAGCTTCGTGCAGGGCGGCGGCGGAGGCAGTACGGCGGCGGGGGGCGCCGTACCGCTCAGGCCGTACCGCGTGACGCTGCCGGTGCGGGGCGACGGCGGGCTGGGGGCGTTGCTGGCCAAGGAGGCGGCGGCGGTGGTTGGAGAGGAGCGGGTGGTGCAGGGGCTGAACGCGAGCGGGGACAGCTTCTACAGCAGCCAGGTGCGGTTGCGACTGGGAAAGGCGTTTGCATGCGATTAGTCCATGGCGTCCTGGGTAGTGTCCTGGGGTGATGGGTGCAGGGGCTGAACGCGAGCGGGGACAGCTTTTACAGCAACCAGGTGCGTTGGTGGGTTGGTGAGTTGTCCAAGGGCTTCAGTGCGGGTGACATTGTACATGGTGTGTGCCAAGGCGGTAGTGGGCGAGGAGCGGGTGTTGCAAGGGCTGAACGCCAGCGGCGACAGCTTCTACAGCAGCCAGGTGCGTCACCCGATGGGTTTAGACTGCATAAGGAGTGTGCGCTCCGGGCTGGGAGGGGGCAGCATAGGCGGGGTCACGCGCACGCACTGTACGGAACCCTTGTCCAAACCCCTATCCTGGAGGGCCGCACCGGCTTGCTGTTCGAGGACCTGAATGCGACCCTGCCGGCGGAGCGCACCGCTTACGCCACGTGTCCAGACCGCTTTTTGTGTGTCTTAACTTGATCATGCCTTCTCCGCTTGCCAAGCCCCCACCCTACAGGGACGCACCGGCTCCCTGTTCAACGACCTGAATAAGACCCTGCTGACATGCTGACAATCACACACTGGCAATAAAAATACAGCAACGTATACATATAACGAAACACTGCTAGGGCAAGACCGAGTTCCGTTCAAGGCGCCTCGGCTTGTGTTTTTTGTCTGGTGTAAACTGCTAGGGCAAGTGGCCAAGGGGCTAGGGTAGGGGCTTAGACTGGTACATATAACGAAACAATTAGTTGCAACAACACCCCCGCGTATTTGCATGCAGGGACGCACCGGCTCCCTGTTTGAGGACCTGAACGAGACCCTGCTGGCGGAGCTCAATCCAACAAAACTACCCCTACGTTTTATGTGTAGTATGTATACATGTTGATCTCGTACAAAGCTGCCCTCGCCTTATAATTCTACGCAGGGCCGCACCGGCTCCCTGTTTGAAGACCTCAACGAGACGCTGTTGACGGAGCTCACCGCTGCGCACCCCGACCTCATCTCCCTGGAGATGGAGACCTTCCAGCTGCTGGACCTGGCGCGTTGCAGCAAAGGTAGGCGCAGGTTCCGCGTCCAAAATGCACATACCTACAACACACGCTCAGCAAACACGCGCAGCACGTGTGCTACGTCTGGTACGCCTGGCCAGGTGCTGGAGTGTCAAGGGCCTGCTTCCTGCACCTCGCACCGCGCCTCGTTAGGGTCGCTAACCCCCCTAGCACTTGCCTTGCTGCCCCCCGTTTGTCGTACAGCTCATGCGTCTGCCGTACAATACGGCAGCCCCACTGTTCCCCTCGTGGTTTCATTGCCCTCTGGTGCTTTTCACAAGCCCCACCGAATACAACATGCCACACCAATCCTCGCATGCCCCAGTCCTTCGCACGTGCACGTGCCCCACCGCACTTGCAACCCGATGGCCGGCTGAGGCATGGTTGAGGCCTGATCCCGGGGGCGCGATGCACTGTTTGCTGCACACAGGACGCACAACAATGCCGTGCGGGTATTGCAAAGCCGTGCATGTTCTTTGGCATTTGCCGTCGGGTTTCGAGGCATACCGTATTCCATGCGCCGCGTGGTACTGAGGAACCATCGCCTTGCCGGTGCTTTCCCCCCAGGCACCATCCTGGCTGCGGGCATGTGCATAGCCCTGGCGGAGCGCTACTCCAACGCCTTCCTGGAGTACAGCAAGCTGCAGGTGGGGTGTTGAGGGTCATGTGTTTTAGCCGCACGGCCAATGTGTGTATTAGCCCACGCACACCACCGCTACTCCAACGCATTCCTGGAGTACAGCAAGCTGAGGTGAAAGAGGGGGAGGGGGGGGGTAAACGCAAAGCCGCAAAGTAACGGAACCGGAAACGGGGGAAGGGGGGGGGGAGGAGAAAGCAGTAACGCGGAATGGTGGTAATAGTAGCAGTAGTGGTAGCCGTACGGTAAGGTAAAAAGCGACCTACTGCAGTATCGGTCCGCCGTCCGCGGGACTGCGAGGAAGTAGTGCGCCGTACGTCGCAAGACAAGCGGACACAGCACGTCGGTGCGGCACGCTTTCAGAATCCAGAATACGAAACCTGCTGTACTTCGCTGCTACAGGAAGCATGCAAGGCCGTGCAACATTGTGCTCCCTTGCTGTTTTTGCAAGAGCTGGAGAGCTACTGCAAATCACCACGGACACCACGGACACACTGCTTATCACTGTGTTGTGTGCTCTGTTTGCAGGAGCTGGAGATCCAGGGCGGCACGGCGGCGCTGCGCACCCTCAAAAGCCGTGTTTATTGGATTCCTTGTCAAGTACCTTGACTATTACTACGTATTCTTGTGTTTGCAGGAGCTGGAGATCCAGGGCGGCACGGCGGCGCTGCGCACCCTCGCACGGATACCGCTGGAGGGGCCGGCGGCCGAGGAGGGACAGGGGAAAGGGGAGGAGGCCCGTGTGCAGTACATTTGGGCGTGAGGCAGGACGGATGCCGCTGCAGGGCAGGGCGGCAGGGGAGGGCCAGGGCCAGGGGCAGGGGGAGGAGGCCCGTGTGCAGTACATTTGGGCGTGGGGCTGGGCGACGGTGACAGGAATACCGTCGGAGGGGCAGCTGGCGATCGGAGAGGTTGGGGGAGCAGCAGGGGGCAGAGGCCCGGGTGCAGCACTTGTGGCCTTGCGGCACGCACGACATAAGGCAGGCGCTGGGTGTGCATGCATTAGGCATGGCTTGGCGGGAGCTGACGAGGAGGGAGGGGTTTTGTTGGAGAAGCGGGGCGATGGGTTGCCCCGGAGCCCAGGCGGAGCGTCGTCCTTGCCTTACCATTAAGGCCGAGGCGTGCGCCGAGGCGTGGGGCGAGGCGTGCGGGAATACTGCTGGGGGGGCCCGCGACCGGGGAGGTACCGGGGAGGGGCGGGGGGAGGGGCAGGAAGCGGGGGCGCATGGAGTGGCAGGGGAGGGGAAGGGGGAGCAGCAAGGGGCGGATGCCTGGGTGCAGTACTTGTGGGCGTGAGGCACGCGGAGAGCCTGGCGGCCGGGGAGGGGCAGGGCCGGGCGCACGGGACACAGGCCCGGGTGCAGTACGTGTGGGCATGAGGCGGGGCCACAAGCGGAGGGCCGGCATTGGGGTTTTACTTGCTGGTGGCGGCTGTGGCGAGGGGGAAGGCATGTTGGCTGTAATGCCCCTTGAATGGGTGCGGGCGGCCATGAGCTGGGCCGCATTGCATTTGTGTTGGCGAAAGACCCGAGTTGCGACAGCCCCTGGCACCCTACCCCAGCGGATGCTACCGTAAACGATTGTGTAGACTACATCTGAATGGTCATTCATGTGATCCCGAAGCTTCAAGAAATTCATGTAATGCAAGGGTCTGACAGCTGATGCTTACGCTGCTAAGCATGGAGTTTCACTTTGTGCCGAAAGGGCCCCTCGTGTACGTGCCTTGCCGCCACATGCCGTGTGAAACGGGGGATGAACATGCATGACGGCGTGGCCACAGCTGGTGGTCGTTGGATGGCCACCCGCTTTGAGTTCGCTCGGTCTGCATCCAAGCGCTGGGAGCGATTGGTAGAGCGCAGGGAAGCAAGGGGGCAGGATACGGGTAGTAACTAGTATGTATGGCGGAAGGGCACCTAGGAGCCGTGGCGTAGGGGACTGATGCGCGTCGGGGCAGGCGTGGGCATCCGCGACAGGGGAGATCCCCAGCCGCTTTGAGGTAGGGGCTGTGAACCGCGAGCTCGCGAGGACCGGCTCAGCTCAAGCCGTACAAAGCAATTATTTGTGGGTACCATTGGGTCGGTGCTATTGTATCTGGTTGGTCGCCTCCGTCGAAGTCATGCTCACCTAGCTACCTACCTGCTCTTCCCCAGGGGAGCTCCCCTGCTCAACTAGTGAGCCAACCTGTGAGCCGGAGGGCAGTACCGTATACGCTCAACCCATACCATAACAGTATAGTTACCCACGCACTACTAGCACCTATTGTAGCGAATTCCAGCACGCGAACGCGCATCGGTGTGCTCGGGCGGACGGATATTTGTGGCGGTCGCCTTCCACGTCAACGCTGTTGACGTTCGGACAAAGAGCACATAATGGTAGGTGCACGGACTCATTCACGACATTGTCAGGAACGCCACAGTGCTGCCCTGGGCCCTTCGCAGGCTGCTGCATGGCTGAGCGGTTTGCCAGCTTAGCTAGTGCAATGCGCGAATGCCATGTGAAGAGCTTTTGCCATCGCATATGGCGTGAGAATCATATAAGGTTGCTCTGTGAACCACTCGGCCCTGCGCGCCTGCTGGCCCTCCCCCCCTAACCCCAGGTGACACTGTGGCGGCCAAACAGCACCGCGCCCCACCAATGGATACCATGGAACAGGACACTACCAACTGCAACAACGTCAACAGCAACACCGTCAATAGCAATACCACCACCTGGAACACCACCACCTGCGACACCACCAACAGCAACACCGCCGCCTTGCCCACCGTCCTCCAGCTGCACATCCTGTCCTTCCTGCCCCCCAACGACCGCGCCCTCAGCGGCCGCCTGGCATTCCTCGATGCAGCCGACGCCCTGAGTGACCCGGACCACTGCACCGCCTCCCTGTCCCAGCCGCTGCCGCCCCACGCCGTGCCCTGGGCCGTGGAGGCGGGGCAGCAGCACGCGCGGCAGCTGCCCTTTTGGCACAAGCTGCAGCTGCTTTGCACGGCTGCTGCCAGCGGGAGCGAGGCGAACCTGGAGGTGGCGCTGGCGCTGCTGCAGCCAAACGTGTTTCCGGAGCTCCTGCAGCGCTGGGTGCCGTACAATGGTCCTGACCCCGGCGTTGCAGCGGTGAAGGCAGGCCACCCGCAGTTGCTGGGCTGGCTGCTGCGCCGCTGCCCGGGGCTTGTCGACATTCAGAGCGCGCTAGGGAGGGCAGCCTGGCACTGCGACCTGGCGGGGCTGCAGGCGACATGGGAGGTGCTCTGCGGCTCAGCCTCCTGCACCTCACCAGCAGCTCGTGGGCCACGCCCACCAGTGCTGGACCAGCTCGTGTTTGATACAGCGGCCGGCTCGCCCACCCCGGACGCGGTAGCTAAGATGCAGTGGGTCCTGGCGACCGCAGCAGGGGAGGGCAGCACCTGCAGCATGGAGAGCAGCACCGCTGCGGCCGCCGCCCGCTCGGGGGACCTGTGCCGGCTGCGCTGGCTGCGGGACCGCGGCTGCCCCATGCGTGGCGGGGATGTGCTCGTGGCGGCCCTTGGGTATGCAGACCTGTCCGTGGCGCAGTGGCTGGTGGACGAGGCGGGGTGCGATCTGCCGGCGCCAGGGGCAGGCTACAACCCAGCATGGAGAAACCTCTTCATGGTTTCGATGCTTCGATGCGGCCAAGTGGCGAAGCTGCGGTGGCTGCAGGGGCACGGAGCACCGGCGCTGAATTCCATTGGTGATGCATTGCACGTCTTGACCTGCCGCAGGGCCTGGTGGTCGCAGATCCATTGCTGCTGGCATGGAAGCTGCAGGAAGCCGCAATGGAGTCGGGCAGTGTCGCCATGGCAAAGCACCTGCAGCAACACGGCTTGGCCTTTACCGTCAGGGATTATGAGCGGGCCGCGAGGGCCGGGGATGTGCGGATGGTGAGGTGGCTTGCGATGGACGCAGGGGTGACCACTGAAGGGCTGGACCTGGCATTGGCGGTGTACACGTGGCCCAAAAGGACCCCGGCCCACCGCCGGGGCCTGATGGCGGCTGTGCAGCTGCTTGTGGATGAGGCGGTGTGCAGCGGGTGGGACGTTGAGGCTGTGGTGTGCGTGGCTGCAACGCGCGGTGACCTGGCGCTGGTGCAGTACTTGCATGGGTACGGGCCACAGTGGGCCGGGCAGCAGCTGGGTTGTAAGAGGGCGGTGTGTGCTGCGGCCGAGGGCGCCTGCGAGGCGGTGCTGGAGTGGGTTGTGCAGCAGCCGGGGTGCGAGGGCATGCAAGGGAATGGGTTTACGTATGTGGAGCCAGCTAAGAAAGGTGACCTGGGCACGGTGACCGCCCTGCGGCGGCTGGGCGTGCCGTGGGGAGGGCGGGACGTTGTGGTGCTGGCCCTGGTGCAGGGGTGCCATGAGCCGGGCGTGCGGTGGCTGGTGGAGCAGGGAGCCCCGATGGGCAGAGCGGGGGAGGTGGAAAAGGCCATGGTTCACGTCGTGGGGTGCACCCACTGGAGTGCGGCAGGGGAGGAGTGGCTGCGGGGCTTGGTGGCAGCGGCGGCAGAGGGATCTTGAGTCACCGCACGCGGGCTGTTGGGTTGCTGGGTTGCAGGGTGTCGTCCGGGCGTCGTGGAGTGCTAATACCGGTACACATGCTGGGGCGTGTGTACCGTACGCTTTGGCGATCACCGCGCGATCCCACGGGAAAACCAAGTAATGTTTGCACCGCGCATCCCCACGGCCGTACCTTTTTTGCCAACACGCCGGCCCGTGTATGCACGTGTTGGCGTGATGGCGTGAGGGCCATGCGTTTGGGTGGTACTCCTAGCGTGTACAGTACGGTGCCATGTAGTGTTTGGGCCGGGCTGCCTAGTGTGGCGGAGGCGGTGCGGGATGCAGGCAGTATGGGCCTGAGACAGCAGGTACAGGCAAACAGGATGAGGATGAGGATGAGGATGAGGAAACAGGTTGTGGCACGGCAGAGCAAGTGGGCGGCAGGTCGGTGGCCGTGATCGCTCTGGATCGCTTTTTGCTAAAGCTGTATTGCTGATGAGGAAGGCTAGTTCGTCTGTGCCGAGGCTGCCGGGTGCATGTATGTGTTGCTTGTGGCTGCCGCTAGGTCGTCGTGCACAGGCGAGTGCACGCTGTGGAGGTCGCAAATTCTTTCTGTGCAAAGGTTCACAGGTAAGGTTGGTGGAGTTGTATCAGGATGCGCTTCTCGCTCCTCCATTGTTGTGGATCGAGGGGCAGGGCGCAATTGGCGCGCTACCTACTATGCCTTGGTAGTTGGTACTAGGGGCTAGCGGTGTGCTTGGTGCGCGGCTCTCTGGCGCGGTGTTGTGGTGGGTGGGGTGCTCTCTGGTCTCTGCTCAGCATCACGCTTCGGTGCTTCGCGCTGCCGGACCTGTGGCGCTTCGTCTGATTTCAGGATACAGCATGCGGTTTTGGATTTTCTGCGTTACCCCTGTGTTTGGGCAGGGGCTGCGGCGGGTTTTCGTGCCGCATGAACCCTACGTACGCAGCAGGCGTGGGCCGTGTTGATTGATTCAGGTGGCCTGTGAGAATGCGGTGCACGGAGGATGCCGTGCGGCGCCCGTTCTGGACTCCTAACTTGGTGAGAGCGTATATTGTCAGGCGCTGGACCTGCTTGCTTGCTGCGCATTGGCTGCGCCTGGTATGGGTGGAGCATTCACCGGAGGCAGGGATGGTGTGCATGCGCATGGACTCTTGCGCGCACGCTTGCACCCAGCGTTCCTATCTTCATCAGAAGTTCGGAACACTGCTTGCACCCATGACCCTGGCCTAGATACGGAAGGACGGAAGGCGGATGGCCTGTAAGCACCGATCCTTCCGCACTGCAGTCATCTGTCCTGCTGTCACTGCAAAGCCTTTAGAGCGGTGCCGATCGTAGGAGTAGGACTGAAACCGAGCACGTGGCTTTCCATGTTGCAGTTTAAAACGAAAAATATATGACCATAATATGGCCTGCACAATTGTATTACGTTAATGGGCACATGAAAGGCGATCTTCGAACCTTTCACTACGATTAATCCCGAACCTCGCTGCCCTGCTGCCCCTATGGCGGTATACACCTAGCTGTTATCTGACGAATATGTATACTTGTATAGTGCTCAAACAGTGGAACACAACCCGCAACGCTGTGGAGCCTGAAAAGGATTCCCTGCTTACTGTCGACATAGTACCGTACCCGCAACTCCACGTGCTGCACGTCGCACGTCGACGCAAGCACCAGCCTTGACCCTCGCCCCGTTCGTCGCAACCAGATAGCCACATCCAGCCGTTAATCTAGCATTATTGCCCATGTATGTCCCTCGTCCTCAGTGCGTCTTCAGCTGTTTGTTGGAACAATTGCCGTGCTACCCACCGCACCGCTGTGCCCCGCGCCCAGTCCTGCACCACCCTGTCCCGCGCCGGCCTTCTCCCCCTCCCTCCCCCCCGCCGTTGCCCGCGCCGCCCTCCCCCTCCCCACCCTTCCCCGTGCGCGGCGTTGGCGGAGTCGTAATATCCCAGTCGACGCCCTACGTCTATGCCGCCTCCGCCTCTGCCGCCTTCGCTTCTGCCGCAGCGATCACCTTCTCCGACAGCTGGCTGTCACGCCCTGACCTCCGCAGGTCGGCCACCTCGTTGGCCGCCCCCGCCTCCCCCACCACCCCCGCCGCCGCAGACCCGGCCGCCCCGGCCGCCCCTGCACCCTCCCCCTCCGAGCCCTGCCCCCGCCGAGTGGCACGCTGTTCTTTGCCACCATTGCCGACGGGGCCCACAGGGCCGCCCGCCGCGGCACCCGCCAGAGGTAGCTGGCCGGGCCCGGGCGCTGACCGCAGCTGCTGCTGCGTTTGCATGCAACCCCCCGAAGTCCGAAGCAACTCGCAAGCGAGGTCATCGTCACTGTCGCCCTTCTCGTCCTCCGTGGCCGCGTCCTCGTTGTCCTCACCGTCCTCCTCTTCCTCAGTGTCGCTGCGCCATCGGCCCCTGTGGCTCCTGCCCTGTGCCACGCGCTTGCCCCTGCTGCTGCCTGCACCCTGCCCTGCTCCTCCTCCTGCTGCTCCACGTGCCAGTGGGTCGTCCATGGGGCGCAGCAGGCCCTGGCTGCGCGCCTTGTACTGTCTCCGTCGCAGCTCGATGATGTGGCTGTCAATCGGGGTGTCGGGGTTGTCCATGATCATGGTGCGGTTGCGCTCCACAAGGCGCAGGAAGCTCTGTGCGGGGTGCACAAAGGGGCCAGGTGGAGCACTCAAGAGGAGTCGGTGTGAGCATTCACGGGGCGCGGCAACACCCTGGTTGCATGCACGCAAGACAGAGCCAGTGCGGCTCTTCAGTGACCAGGGCTAGGCCGTCCTGAACTGTGTACAAAGGCATTAACCACAGAAGCCTCGGCTCAGAGCCGCCAGAGGGACCGGACAAGGACAATCAAAGCACACATAGGTAGGGCACGCACACGGGGCACGCACGTGGGGCACGCACGCACCTCCTTGATGTCCTGCGGCAGGTCCTGCTGCAGCAACGTGTCGCGTATCTTGTCCAGGGAGAGCAGCTTGCGCACCGGCCAGCGTGACACGCCCAGGCGGCGACACAACTTCTTGAAGCACGATCGGCTCATGCCCACAGCCTGGGCCACGGTCTCGATGGGCGAGTTGAAATACTGCGGGAGGCCACAGAGACCAAAACCATTACATTTCATGACTTACTGATGCTGAACCGCTTCGTGCGTACATGGACATACACTTCCCGTGATGCCGTGGCCGCTGCCTAATGGACGCAAGCATGCAACTTGCAGTCCCAGCCCAAAGGCGGTGGCAGGCGACCTGCTCCAGTACTCCAGCACCCGAGACCGTGCCTCCTTGATTGAGGTGTTGGCCAACACACCTGTCGCAGCAGCGGCAGCGTGATGACCCGCACCATGCCGCCCGTGGACAGGTCGCACACGCCCTCCTTGCCAACCTCGCCGAGCTCCTCCCCCACCTCTTGTCGCGACCCAGCGTGGCTGTGTGGCACAGTCACGCCGGCACGTGATTACTGGCTTAGCGTTGATGGGAAGCATTGCAGAGAGCAGCAGGTTTGAGTCACTGTGTGTTAAGCCACGTGGCACCAGGCCCGGGCACGTGTCAAGTGTACACACCGTGCGTTGAGAGTGCAGTTGAGCAGTTTGATCAGCAGTGGTACGGTACATCATAGCCGTTGGTGGATTCTTTAGTGTGTAGTGTGTACGCGCCTTAG
>VFQN01004856.1_pt1 | contig 17178 bp, 24 predicted proteins | sample 3512371 | NCBI WGS metagenome assembly VFQN01 (sample SAMN10412370, study PRJNA504923) | tailings metagenome | isolation source: Replicate 2 from Balatoc abandoned mine | place: Philippines: Itogon, Benguet | collected 2017-08-28 | reverse complement strand
CGCCACGTTGAGCCGCGCCTCCAGGCGGCTCATCAGGAAGCTGCCCGTGTCGAACACCGCAGGGCCAGCAGCACCAGCCGCAGCGCCACTCCCGCCCGCCCCCGCCCCAGCCGCCAGCTCCACCACCCCCAGGCCCCCCTCGCTGCCCCCAGCCACCAACAGCTCCGCCCCGGCGCCGCCCCCCTCCCCCACATCCCGCCGCAGCTGCTGACCCTCGTCCACCTGGCCCGCATCCGGGTACTGCTCGTGCACCTGCACCTGCTCTTCTTGCTGCTGGCCGTGGAACATGAGCTGCAGCTGCTGCAGATGCGCCTTGGCGTCCGCCAGCGCCCCGCCCAGCGCGCCCCGCAACAGGCCCTGCTCTGCGGCGGGCGCCAGGGCGGGGTGCAGCAGGCGGCGGGGCAGCGGCCGGTCGCAGCCGGCGGCGGCCAGCCGCGCCTGCAGCTCTGCGGAGGAAAAGAAGGCAACAGCAGGACGGTATCACAGCATCACAGCGCATGCGGAGGTTCCTGCAGCACTCGTACAGCGACCGCGCAACAAAAAAAAGCGCTGTTGTCCCCAAGGTATCGAAGCGGAAGCAAGTGGTGGTAGGAACGCCTACGGGACGCCGAGCGCCAGGCGCCCAGCGTCACACACGACTCAGCACAGCACCCACCCGCCAGGGGCCGGCTGTCCAGCATGACCAGCAGCACCACGTGGGAGACACCCCAGGGGCAGCTGCCGTCGCTTTCCGTGTGCCGCAGCACCAGCGCGCCTGGCGGGTGTTGGGAGCGCCGCGTTAAGCAGAAGTTTAGCACTTTCCGGCGGCCCAACGCCGTCCCATGACAGTTTGGGCCCCACGCAGCCAGTACATACATCATCACAGCGCCGCGCTGAGGCCGCGCTCAGGTAGCTACCGTGCTGCCGTGGCCAGTGCCGCGCGACATCACGGTATCCGTGCTGCCCATGCAACACAACGCCCCCTAAGGCACTTCCTAGTACTGCTGAGGGGTACCGGTAAGCTGTACGAGTATGCACATCGAGCGTTCGGTTCCGCACCTTGTCCGCTGGCACCGCAGGTCAGATCCACCACGCGCAGGCCGTACTCGTCCCATGGGACTGCGCAGGAAAGGCGGGCATGCGGCCGCGGCCCTTGGCGCGCAATGGGCCAGGTGCCCTACCCCCCAGGGGCCCGAACCCGCAAGCTGACAGTACTGTACCGCAAGCGCTAGCTCGTATAATTGCATTTTAACCCACACCAAGTACGGTAGGTAACCAAGAATGTGAAGCTGTAGCACGAAGGCTGCACCTCACTCACACCGCCAGCTCTGCCGCCAGGCAACAACAGCCCAAGCGCGGCGAGTGACTGGGTCTGCACTCTGCCTCCGCAGCCTGTGCACGATGCCCTGCGCACCCCACCCACCTCGCCTCACGCCCCGCTCCCCCGCCGTGCTCAGCTCCTCCAGCCGGCCCTCCCGCACGTGGCACAGCCGCGCAACGCGCCCGCCAGCCCGCCTGGACCGCCCGCCTGCAGCCCTGCTGGCCCCCGCAGCCCCTGCAGTGCCGCCCCCTCCCTCCACTCCCTCCTCGCCACCCGCCCCCTCGGACCCATAGTCCGTCGTCGTGTCGATGCAGGTGGCAGGCTGGCACACCACCGCTGCCTGCGCGTACCAGTCCAGGCGAACCTCAAACTGGCCACTCGGCTTTCTCCTCGCAGGCTGCTTCCCCCGGCGAGACCTTCGGCCTCCATCGCCTGCCGCGTCCTCCTCGCTGTTGATTACACTGTCGTCGTCCTGCGCTGCGCCAACAGGACCTACTGCGACGCTGCTTGTGGAATTGGCGCCCCCAGCAGCAGCGAGCTCCGTGCTGTGCGCTTTGCCCACAGGGATGCACACCGTGGCGGTGGTGGTGCTGGCGCCAAGGATGTACGAGGGAGGGCCAGGTATAGGCTGCTCGCCGCTGCTCGATGGCTCTGTCCAGAGCTCGACGGGGACAATGTGACAGTGGAGAGGCAGTTAAGTAGGGTAGGAAAATGGAGGCTAGCCGCTTACGCATTGTACCCTTGCTAAGCGATGTTCTATACCTCCATGGTTGCTCGGGCAGAGTATGGTGGCCTGGACGGTTTCAGCAAGACGAGCTGTGAGCGAATCGGTGACGGCAGCGGCGTCCGAAGCTGCTGGCATCTGAACAAGCTCCAAAGAGTCTTTGCAAAGCCGGTCGATAAGCAGCGCCCAAGGGCCGACGGCCTCCATGCCGAACCCGTTGGCGCGACAAATGCAGAGGATATCCAAGGGGCCCAGCCAACATCATGTTACAGTACTGTTATCCATAGAGGTTTGCAGGACAAAGCAGCACGACGGTTGCAAAGAGCATCGCGACACACTGCCGTTATGAATTGCCAAATGCAGGAAACATCGTGCGTCAAACGTGCAGATAATTGCACTGCACTTCGGCCTCGCATGTTGCTTGCTCTCTTATAGCAATAAGCAGACGCCTTGTTACGCAATGAATGTTTTTGGGCGCCTTATCCAGGAGCCAAACCGAGCGAGGCGAAATGACCCACGGGTCGCCTGAGCTTACGCCTGCCTCAACATACAAGCATACGGAAACAAAGGTTGCGCTGCCTAAGAGCCTGAAAAACTGTGCCTACTCTCATCGCACCACACAGCTACGATACTTCTACAAAGAAAGGTACAACTGTCGCACTACGGCAACTGTTGGGGTAACGCACGGCTACTGCGCACCCTCCCCTGCTTAAGTACTAGCCTATCTGCTGCTGCATAGCTGCTTTCGCCCACTGACACCTGCATTACTTGTGATAGGACCAATCACATCCACATGACAAGGCTACCGTGCTGTCCCAACTCACATACACGTTGCGGGCATGCATGGTTCCAGCGCTGCACCGGTCAACGCTGAGCTGTCGTCTCAGACACCACACCAGCCAATGGCACACTGCCTGACACCGAAACTCTCTTGCCTACCGGCACCTCACTTGAACAGCTTTGCACCTTGCTGCCGGCACACCGTTAGTTTGGTAGCACGCGCATACCAGCACTTGACCCGCAGTTGGACTGACCCCTTGACAGTTCCACCCTCGCAGCCAGGACATCCTGCTTACTTCCTGCCCTCCGACAACGTCACCGCCAAGCTCTTATCTTCGTCATGAGATGCATGGTGCAGCCTCGGTACCCTGATGGCAGCTGCCGTCGATAGCGCGTCCTCAGTTTGAAGGGAGCTTGCTCCGCGTTGCCCGAAGTCCGTGCTCCGAAACACCGAACTGCAATCACCACAAGCATAAGAGATGAAACGGACCAACAGGCATCGACACCTGTACGTCTACTTGAGCCATACCGGTGATGCACTGGTGGCAGTTGCAAACGGGCAGGTAGCACGTGTGGCTGGCACCGCAACGGCCCATACATCGGCCCACCTGCTCCAGCGTGTGGCGTGAACCGTATGTCCGGCTGGTGGTCTCGAAGGCCATGTTGTGATGGTCGATGTAGCCGAGCCGGTTCCGGTGCGTATGCAGTGTCGCCTGCAGGGCTGTTGCCGGCCTCCCGTCTGACACGCTCGCTGTCGCCAGGTACTCTTGCTCCTGCAGAGGGCAGCGCAAAAGGGATGGGTGGAATGGCTGTACTCAGAACGCGAGAGGGGTAGGTCCATACGCCACAGGACACCAGGATACGGTATACCATGTCTAAACGGGCATATAACAGCTAGACTGCATGTCCGTAACGTATGCAAACCTGCACCTACACCTATGCCCCATCCTCCGCACCCCTGAACAGCAGGACCTGTGGCATACCCCGGAGAATAGCAGGCCCGTACGTCATAGGGCCATACCCTGGGCTTACCTGCTGTTTGGCACGTTCCGCATCTCGCCCTTGCAGGGGCACCTTCTTCGTAGCAATGGAGTACAGGGTGGGGCCGGAGAAGTACTTGACCGTGGCCCGCGCATGCGGCTCGGTGAGCTGCGGGCGGCCCACATCCGAAGAGCAGGCAAAAGGCGATGAACCAAAGGTAGTTCTGCTTCAATGCTGACACCTAGGTTGCGTCAATGGACGGGTAGGCGGAGTGTCGTGCCACCACTGACGAGTGCACCAGTAGGGAGTGCACGGCAAGGTGGAGTGCCTTGCTGGTGGTGGTGCGTGTCAGAGGCAGTCCAGAGTCTCGCAGCGTACCACACCGACTACTTACATGGGCAGGCACCTCCCGAGTCGTCAAGTATCCCCACTCGCTTTCAAAGCGCTTGGCTGCGCGCTGTTCGTTCCTGCATGCACGAGCGCAACGGCATGTGCGCAACGGGAAGGGAGGAGCATGGGGCCACCACCAGCAACTATGATGTTCAACAGTTTTATACATGCAGCAAACAGCCCCATCTGCGCAGAAGACGTTCAGCACAATGCGCGATGGCCATGCACATGGTTGTAGGCACCAACGCGCGCTCTCACCAGACCAGGATACGCCAGTTTGCATTCTCATTTACGGGGTTGGACCCTTCAGAGCTCGCCATGCCTACGCACGCTGAAACAGAAGCACCTCGCTGTCCTTCGCGGCCAATGTCTAATCCTAACTAGGAGGATGGAACTGAATGAATCAAATCATGCTCTGCTTGTAGCGACCATAACCTGCCTGCAACCTACACTTCCTCTGCCTTACAAGTTCATCAGCTGTCATAAGCGCGTACATCCTGCATTCCCCAGCTGCCGCACCACACGCGTCCTTCTGCAACAACTTTTGTCCATAAGTATAAGATGCATGTGTAATTGCGCTATTCTGCTGAGGCTGGAAGCTCAGCCCAGTCCATGACGTCAACGGGACCGGAAACCCCATAATAAGGAACAAAGGGCTGTAGCAGTATATTGCACACACAGCATTACAGCATAGTCATGGGAGACCCAACTGACGGATGGGGAGAGCTCCTCGACTCACTCCCAGCAACCTCCTCGTTCGTTGCCCCCGGCCAGGAGGATTTCTTCCTGTACAGCCAGCTCAGGGAAGCCGGCTCAGGGGCCCAAAGCGCCTCAAGGAGCGCTGCATACCCTGGCAGCTCGCCACAGCAGCTGGGTAGCACCTGGCCCGCAGCAACCCATCCCAGTCATGGCCACTCCACGTACGTGGTGCAGCCAGCCGGCGGCAGCCCACTTCCGTCCCATGACCGCCCTCCCACCCACAGCAACCACGGCAGCCCGTACCAGTACTACCCTCAGCAGCCACACCAACTGACAGACCAACAGCTAGCTCAGCTCAAAGCCCTCGACCTAGCGTCCGCCGGCAACAGCCCCGGCCCTCCAGGCCCACAGGCCCACGACTCACCCACCCGTCCGTCGCATCAGTACACGGCAAACCCCAACTACAATCCACACGGAGGCTACGCCCCTTACACACAAGCGCACGATCCACACTTGCCGGCGCTTGCTGGTGCTCCAGCAGCTCCGCCACCTTACGGGGCGATGGGGCCGACGGACCACCAAGTGTACCCCCACCCCTTCCCAGCTCAGGCGCACCAACCGCCCGTGCAGGAGCAGGTGCAGCAGCCGTACCCTGCCTACATGCAGTACAGCACCAGGCCAAGCGTCCCGTACCCCTCCCAGGCTCCCCAGGGAGCACACCCTAGCACGGCGGGGCCCCTGGCTCCTAGCGCTTCACCGCCCGGGCCGCAATACGCGTCGCCCCCAGCGCCCTCGGCGGTACCACCATTAGCACTACCACCGCAGCCAGCAACAGGGCCCAGCGTTGGCTCACCCGCAGGCGGAATTCGGCCACCCACGTCTGGTTCGCCGCACGCGGCCCAAGCAGGCGCCAGGCCTTACTCGCTGTCCCCCATGGCAGCCGGCGGGGAAGCCTTCTACGGCAACGGGCCTGTACGGCACGTGGTAGACGACTTCCGTACCAGCCCCTTGCCGGGGAGCTTAGGGGAGCAGACCCCAGACCGGATGGGGACCGGGGGCCCTGGTAGCGCCAGCCGCTTTGGGTACGAGGCGGCAGGCGGTGCGGGCCTGCTGGAGGGCAGGGGCACGGGGGGCAGCGGCACGGGGGGTAGCGGCGGAGGCGGAGGCGCGCGGGCGAGCGCAAGTCCCTCAATGCAGCGCTACCAGGTACGGAGGTTGAAAAGTTGTGTGTCAGCGCAATGCATGTATGTGAAGCATAGTGGTGATTTGGGTTGTTGCGGTCACAGTGGGGGCGTGTGTAAAGCTGTATGCGGGTGCACGGGGTTGCGCAGCACCAGCGAGGACCCATTCAGGGGTGCCTTTGGGCTGGCTTGTATGTCTCGCCCACAGTTCCAAGCAAGCCAGCCGGCTAAGCATGCTCATTTATTGCGCAGTGCGCAGCCCAGAATAGCAACGCTCCCGGCTCACTGCTGTCATCCCTCTCACGCACGCCGGCGCCGCCACACCGCTACGCCACCACCACCCAGATATCCAGCGCTGCACCTGTGCCGGTACCACACAGCATAAGCGTTTGAACCTCCTGACGTGCCCTCCCAATCGTGCTGCTGCACCTCAACCCCTCCTGTGATTCAGGCGCACGTCACGTCCCTGGAGCGCCAGATAGCTGAGCTGCAGAAGCGCTGCACCGACCTGAACGGTGCGCTGGAGGCGGCGCAGGCGGCGCGGCAGGAGCTGGAGGCCAAGCGGGACGAGGCGGCGGAGGAGCTGCAGCAGGTGGGCGGCAGGCCGGGACGCGCCTTGCATGCATTCATGCATGCAGGCGTTTCGCAGTGCGGCATGTCGTACCTGGCTAGGTTTTTCTGGCACCCTGTCTGGGTCATCCATGAAGTGGACCCGTACATCCACGTACATCAGACCGGTGGGGTAACTGTTCCCACTGTAAGACGTGGAACTGACAGGCGGTGCCCAACACAAAAAGGTTGTATGCATCGCTGTGTGCGTGTCTGCTGCGGTACATCCTCCCTGCAGGCCAACAGCCGCGTGAAGCAGCGCGAGTCGTCCCTTGAGGCCGCGCGGGCGGCGCACAACGCCATGTCCACCGAGCTGCGACAGGCTCAGGTGTGAATGACAGGAACGCGGCAAACACCGTGGACGGGTAGCAGCAGCGTGTGCGCACAGTGCGAGCGGCCCACGGGGCTTGCTACGTTGCTCAGGCTCACCTGCCTAACGCGCCATGGCCGCCTGTGGCGTTCCTGTCAAACCCAGCAATATGGGACATCTTCGAGTACTCCTGACGCTGCTCAACAACACTCTGCTTGCACTTCAGCCCGGGTTGCACACCTCCACCGCTCTATGAAACCCACGACACCCACGACACCTGCAGGTCCCCACTGCTCACGTGCTCAGGTGGACCCCTGGAACAGAAACACTGCAACGGTACACACACCCTCCCGCAGGAGGAGTTGCACAGCTCCAAGGACGCACTGGCTGCAGCCAAGGACGAGGTGGCGCAGTGGCAGGACCGGGCGGCGGAGCTGGGGAAGGAGCTGGAGGCGGCTAAGAAAAAGGCACGGAAGGGGTTGGAGAGTGCTGTGGACTAGGTAGTCAGAGGGCTGGGCAGGAGTTCCCGACCCAGATTGAGGACCAGCAACCATCCGGCCCTTGTTTAGTAATTCTAGCTGGCTCCCTGCGCTCTCGGGTAGCCTCTGCCTGCCTACTTCATAGCATGCATATTGGACTACGTTTTTACTGGCCAGTATACTGGACTGCGGTGGCTGGTTGTAAGCATGTAAGTTGCCACCCTATGCAGATTGAGCTGCTTGGTGACTCGGAGCGCCGCCTGAGCGCTGAAAATATGGCGCTGAGGAAGGAGGCGCAGCAGCTGAACGAGTCCCTCATCAAGGTACGTGTGGGCTGGCGTGATGGCCATGAGCAGGCAGGGGGGGGGGGACACAACACATTCAGGAAAAAGGTGATAGTGGTCATGTGACCCTACCTCTTCCGGCTTCCTTCCTTCACCTCTGCTGTCGCGCTGCCGAGACAGCCAGTGTAGCTGTGCTGCGTTTTGCAGGGCCGTTTGCCCTCTCTGGCAACAACCCCCAGCCCCGCGGCAACCCGCTTGCCCCTGCTTAATCTCATTACCTGTTACCGGCACCGCCCTCCACCCGTCCCGACAACCCGCGCCCCTACTCCCAGAGCCGCATCGAGTCCTCCGAGCTGCGGGAGCGGCTGCGGGAGGCGCAGCAGGACGCCGCGCGCCAGGCGCACAACGTGCAGTCGCTGGCCAGCAGGGCAGAGGCGGAGCACGAGGGTGCGGCGGCGCAGATGACGGCCATGCGGGCGAGAGTGCAGGGTGAGGCATGGCGAGTGACCTTGGCTGCTACTGCTGGCCAGCTGGGAGCTGCCAGGAGTAGCGCCTTGTCTGCTTTTCTGGCCGCTGCGGGTCAGCCCCCTGAGCGTGGGTTGTTGCGGCAGGCCATGCCGGCCCACACGCTGCAGAAGCTGAACGAGCTCCAGTGGAATTGCAAGAGCACAGCAGTTGAGCATGGCGGCACGCTCACACCCCGCCCGCTGATGCATATCCCACATAATCCGCTGCTTCTAGGCGCTCCAGGCTGACCGCTTGTTCTACCCCCTTAACCGCCGCGCCCTGCCTGTCCCCTTGGGTCTTTTCGCCCCGCTTCGCCGCGCAGAGCTGGAGGCGCACAACAGCCAGCTGACGTACGACCTGGCCGCCTACCGGGACGAGGCGGCGCGGGCGCGGGCAGCGGCGGACGCCGCCAAGGCGGCCTGGTCCACCAAGCCGGTGCGCACGGGTGGGAAGGCAGGGGGGCACTGCTAACCCAGCAAAGCCTGACACCTGCGATGGTGGTGATTAGCGTGATTGTGGCGTTGCAGGGTACAGTGTGGCCAGGGTGCTTACCGTATTGCCATGTATCCGCGCTCTCTGACCCCGGTCCATGCGGATCCTGTCTGTCCCCCACAGGCCGGCATTGTCAGCGACCTTCCAGCCGCCTCACGCCAACAAGGGACCATCTCGCACTCCTGGCTGGCAGGCCCGGCTGATGGGCCGGCCGTTATGCCACCACGTACAGCCGCAGCGACCTCGGGGCCTCCGCCCCCAGACAGCGCAGCTGCACACAGAGCTGCACCGCCGTACTCCTCCTCATCAGCCCCTCCGCCGCCGCAGTCAGGCGCAGAGCTGTCCTCTGACGCGGCGGCAGTGGCCGGCGTGCTGCGGAACCTGCCACCAGGGGTGTCTTTCAGCCGCATGGACCCTGAGACGTTCCGCAGCATGGTTCGGGCCGAAGCCGAGGCCATGGCACGCGCAAGTGGCGGCAGCGACGGCGGCGGAGGCGGTGGCGGCGGCGGAGCCGCAGGTGGCGGTGGAGGCGCCTACAGCAGGCCTGCTGACCCGTCCTACCAGCCTCGGTACGAAAAGCCGCAGTACGACCCTGCACCGGCCGATCGGCGATCGTACGACTTCGAGTCATCACGATATGCCGCTGCAGACAGGTTTGACGGTGGTCTGTACGGCGCTTCCGGGCGAGGCATGGGTGGCGGGTACGGGAAGTACAATGACACAGCAGGCGGTGGGCCTGATGTGGTGATGGGCGCCCGGGCGGAGGACCGGCCCCCGGCCAGGCAAGCATGGGGCGGGCCTTCCGCTCCCTACCCACCTTCCTATGAAGCCGGGGCTCCGCAGGTTAGCGGGTACGGCAACGACGTGCGAGCAAGCATGGCAGCGGGGGGCCCTGTCAAGTCTAGTGCAGCGAGGGCGTTATGGGCGGGCCCGGGCCAGGGGCCCTACGATGGCAGCACCCATGACACCGGGTCAGCAGCTCCAGCCTCGCCCCCGCCCCCCTACGCCATCCATACCACGGACAGCTCATACGCGTTCCGGCAGCCCGCAAACGTGGTGGGGGCAGGCGTGGGCGGCAGGCAGGGTGGAGCAAGTGGGGCTCTGGGAGGCGGTGGCGGTGACAAAGCTTCGGGGCAGTCGCCCTTCGGCACGGAAGACACGGCCAAAGTGAGTAGCTCGTGGCCGTTCCCTGGCCATGGGTTTCGCCATTATTGCCAACGGCGCTGTACCTTGTGGATCAGGAAGGTGACTGGCATGTGCTGTTTAGCAACGGTATGCTGGGCACTGTCCTTTACGCGTGTCTTTTGGGTTTTCTCTTGCCCTTGCAGGCGTTGCTTGCGCGCAGCAAGGCGCTGGAGGACCAACTGATGGCCCTGTGTGCGGAGAAGACCAACCTGGAGGCAGAGTTTGCGCGCATGCCCCTTGGGGCGGGTCGCAATCTGCGCGAGCGTAACCGCAAGGCCGTGGTGGAGCAGCGGCTGGAGTTGCTGAACAAGGATATCAGCGGCGTGCGCATGCAGCTCAAGAGAGTGGGGATTAAGTAGTGTGCACTGCGACCAACATCGTCACGAGATTGCATGTGCAGTGTGCATGCGCACATGGCTCAAGTGCTGGGCATGTACCTGCTCCGGTCCTGGGCACGTGGGCAGCTGTGTCGGGTGCACGACTGTTGGGCAGGCTGGCAACTGGGGTCGACTGGGGTTGGCACTGCCTTGCCGTGATGCAGCGCCGGCATGGATGGAAAAGCAGTACCTGATGAACACACAAGGAAGGGCAGTACGCGCTGGTTCTCCGCTGGGAATGCCGGTTAACCGCCGTGGACGGCTGCTGACCGAGCGTGTGACCAGGAACCCCTGCTGTGTGGACGCCACACCAGCCAAGAACCTCGGGTTTTGGCACGGTTGCTGCATCGCGTCAACCGATGGGGCGTGTAGTTTCAACTACGACAACTACTTTCCGATCTTGTTCACACTCGTAACTGAAGCCTTGAAGGTAACCAGCGTCGCAGTGACAAACGCCCCTTGTGACTGCCTGTGCCGCAAGCAACGCAGCTTGTCTACGAAACAACTATTGTGCGAAAGCGATGGCATGGTGCAAGGCGGAAGCAAAACATCAGGAACCAGGGAACGGCTACACCTCTCGCATCCGGTCGCCCCAGGAACTTGGCTGTGCAAGTTTAGCATCCCTCCTTTTGAATGTCAATGAGACCATGAGGCCAAGCTTCCTGCTGCTCGTGCAACCGCAGGGAGTTTTTCCAACGGTATCTCAAGCCGCTGGTATCTCAAAATATCTCAGGCAGTCAAGCCAGCAACCAGCCCCTGTCTGGTTCCTTTCTTGTGTTCAACTATGATGAAACAAATCGTGTAGTACACAAGCGCGCCTGCAGAAATTGTGCCAAAGCGGGCCAACTGACAATGAGTGCTGTCGTTAAACGCCTGACAATGTCGCTTGTGCATCAGCAAACGAATGGTATCGATGGTTGCTATGCTGCAGGAACAACCCACTCCCGACGGTGAGCGACACATAGAAGATTATTGTCGGCGTAACTGCTAGATTGCCTAGGTTGCTTGCAGCTGCTTGCATCACCGTTCTGCCACCTTGCGCCATGAAACGCGCAGTAGAGTCTGGTGGACGCCAGGTGCCAGGTGTGCATTGCCGTACTTTTTGTCTACGAGCTCCCCCAGCTGAACAGCCTCTTAGAAGCTAGGCATATACACTAAGTTTTACTCGTCATATCTAAAGCATTGTTGTGTGTAGGACATCCTAAAGGCGCAGCGCGGTGTCGCAGCGCAGTGAAGTGCGCGTGGTGTTTGGCTTTAGGGGCGCTGTTGCTGACACGCGTTTCTGAGGGGATGGCGGCTGTCAAATGCAGTGGGCCGCAGACGACGGCGCCGGTTGCGGGCCTTGCTGCGGGCGGGCAGCTGAGCCTGGGGGCCGCGCTGAGCCGGCTCGACGCCTGGACATCGACGAGCGTTGAGCCGGCTGACTACAGCTGGGGCCAGCCCACTCTGCAGCAGCAGCAACAACTTTATCAGCAGTTCATGCAGCTTGCTTTCTTCTGCACGCTGCCCGCGGCAAGCATGGCTGGGCTTGGGTACCCCGGAGCGTACCCTGCGCAGGCGCAGCGCCCGATGTTTCCGCTCTTCGTGCCTCCTTTCCCTGGTAAGCGTTTGTCAGTCTTGCTTTGGCAGCGTTACGTGGAGCGTGAACGACGCGCAAGCGCCGATCTGGGTCACTTTAGAAGGTGACACGACCCGACCTTCTTCCCCCAGGCTTCATGCCGCCAGGTCCGGCATCGTGCTCTTCTCCAACACCATCGCCTTGCCCGCCTGCTGCCCAGCCTACGGGCTCGCAGGCGCAGCAGCAGGTGGGACATTTAACGGACATTTGTCAGGACGCGGTCGCGGTGTTGTTGTCTTAATGGATGTAGCTTACTGCTATTTGTATACGTTTTGCACAGGCCAACACCTCCAGCGCGCCTCGCTCAGACGCCGCGAGCAACAAGGCGACGAGCAAAGCACCCGCGCGAAAGGCCACCGCTGTGAGCAGCAAGGCCAAAGTTTCCAAGGCGGTTCCGCGCGCGGCGGCCAGCAACAGCACGCTGCCTATGGCACCGGCCTGCGCTGCGCCCAACCTGGATGACCTGGACATCGACGACGACCTTTGCAAGCTCCTGGAGGACAAGAATTTCCTAGAGGTGAGACGGTTTCTGTATAACACACCCGTTTAGGCAACGGCTGGGGGTCGCTGTCACATTGCGCCAACCGCTATCTCATTTCTGTCGCTTGGCTCTTTTACTTGTCGCAGAACCTCCAGGACGACGTGTCTGAAGGCTCCAACGGCTCTGCCTGCTCGGACGCGCGCGCGCTTTCCAAGAACAACAGCAATGGCAGCTTGTGCGCGAGTGGCGCAAACAACGACGGCGCCGCACAGGCATTCGCATCAGCCTTCGACGCGCACATGGACGAGGAGCCGGCTGCAGCGGCTGTCGCGGAGGGCAGTGCCTGGAGCGCGGGACCTGGCAAGGCGACCTCCGGGGACCTCAACAACCTCGTTGCGCCTGCCAACACCCCGCGCTCCACGCGCAACGCTCGCAGTGCTGCCAAGGACACGGCTGCTGCCTCTAAGCTGACCATCAAGCTGAAGGGCGGCGTGCAGAAGGCTAGCGGCGCCAAGCCCAGCAAGGCGCAGCAGCAGGCCCTCGCGGGCGCTGCCGCTGACGCCACGGCGGGCGTGCAGTCCGGTGCTGCAGTGCCGGAGGACCCGCTGAGCGCGGCTGACCTGTCCCGCCTGCTGGGCGAGGACGACAACAGGTGCGTCCATGTTGGTGCGCTTGTGAAATCGATACCGGCACCATTTGGGTCATGCAATTTAGTCAAATCAAATCGAGTGGTGGTTGTGCTTCCGCTGGGGGTGCTCTGCCACGACCGAGGGCTCTGCTGCACCAGCCTGAATAATTTTACGCGGCTCACACTTTAACCCTTCTTAAACAAAGCCGTGCCGTTGTCGAAAGGAACTTGGTCCCAGCACGTTGCTCATATACTCTTCTCCCGCTGTGCCCCGCTTTGTCGCCGTGCAGGATCCCGGATGGCTGGGACCTGGACCTGGACTTCGAGAACCCCTTCTCCTGCTCCATCACGGCCTTCTAAGAGGGCGCCATGGTGCCCGGAGCTTTGATGTTGGCGCAGGGAGGCGCGGTGCACAGCACAGCCGCCTGGTGTGGGTCCGACGAACAGCCTGTTCACTCCATGGGCGCCCGTTGTGCTGCACAGCATGCGTCACTTAGCTATTACGCCCGCAGTCGGCACCAGACCTACTACCTGTGCGAAGTCAGAGTCCTTCAGCGCGGTGCTTCAGCCGTGCGACAGCAGCTGCGCCCCTTCCTTGGCCACGAGGGGTGTGTGTGCCCCTGGCCAAGCGAGTGGCTTTTCGGCTGAAGACGAGACGGACGGGTGGACGACGAGCGGCGTTTTGCAGCGGCGGTTGCTGTGGCTACGTTCTCGGCCTGTTCGCCCAAATGGCGCACTCCAGTGGCTGGGAATTTTTTTCTAATACCTTGAGTCGGACATACCCGCTGAGCTGTGTGTGCCATGAGCGCGGAGTGCTGAGTGACTGGGAGCAAGGGAAGGAGGAGCGTGCATGGTGCCAGGCGGGCACCTGTTATGCGTCTGCACATGGTGGCTAAGCGTCCAGCGGTGGCGGCCTGTGCTCGCTTGGCTGCGGTCAAGGTGGGCCGGGGCCTGTGCATGGGGCCTTCAGGCCTTGCGCTGCACATGGGGTCCCTGTCGCGGACGTTGGTCTCGGTAACTTATTTTGCACGTGTCGAGGTATGTGGGCGGCCGTTGCAACCGTGCCCACTACAACGGGCGCTGCAGCTGCACGCCTCGCACGCTTGAATAATTTTGCTTCCAAGACGCATGTTCTGGTGCATCAGTTTTTTCCATGAGCTAACTATTGGCAAGTCCCACGTTAGGCTTGCTTGCACTTGTTGCATTGACCGGGGGATGGCGCGGGACGGTTGGACACACACAGACGATGTGTGCAGATGGTTGCTTGGACACGCGCTGCGGCGGCCCCATCCCCCTGTTGTCTATTTGGCAGTCGTGTGGCGAGGGTTCGGGCGAAGCTTGCCCTCGTCCATTTTGTGGCGTCTGCTGTTGAGACACATTATACTGTTGTTTACTACGTATTGGCGTCATGTGTGCAATGGGCTGCGGTGCTGAGACTGTGTGCGCATCATGGGAGGGGTGTCGTGTGGCATGTTAGGAAACCATGAGTAGTGCGTGTGTGTGGTTCCGGAGGGTCAGAGTCTCGGGTATCCTGCGGATACTGAGTCCCTTGGCTCTGCGCGTCTGTTGTCGTGGCGGCTGCGTCAGGACGTATTGCGAGTACTGTTGCGGAGAAGACACGTGGAAAAAACGAGAGAGGAGGGGCATAAGAAAAGCGATCACGGCTGAGCGGAGAGGGTCCAAGAGAGCAGTGGGCCGGGGGTGGCAGGTGGTGCCGTGTGGCAATGAAATTATGTGCGTTTGTGTGCTATGTACCCGGGAGCGCGTGTGTCTTGCAGGGTTTTGCTGCTACTGGCTTGTGTGGTCTCAAATTCCTTTGTGGCTGGCGTCTCCAGCTCGCAGCCGTGTCAAACGTAGGTGTTGCGCACATGTGGTAGCCATGAGGTTCAGCATAGGTAAAGCGTTGTCGATTTCGTTTAGTGCTTCTGGTTCATGTATCCGGAACTGACCCGCAAGGTGGTTACAGCACTTAATGCGCACATCGTATGATGGAGCGGGGCAACACATGGTCCTGCCGATGGTCCACGCCAGGTTTTGTTGCTTCCTCCAAAGCTTATATGGTACTACGTTTGATCGAGCTTAAGGGCTTCCGGCATCGCCCAGCACCATGCTAAGTGGCTGAGCGGGTTTCGCGCATCTCTCGTTGTTGCTTCTGCTGCACGGCGTGTGAAGACTGGATTGTGGTGTCCGTTCTTCGTTCGGTTGGCCATCGAGTCTTTAGTCTGGGTAGAGGACAGTGTCCGAAAGCGTTCGGCAGTTATTTGATCAAGACAAGTCCCAGTTTTGGGGGCCACGCGCTGTGTATCTTATGCCAAGCTGGTGTGTCGGCCCTGCATCCTCTGTACTGTAATCCTACCACGTGTTCGCTGCTCTCCTGGTGTTGGCTTAAGCATCTGTGAGAGCTGCCATGCTCAGGGGTACGCGTAAAACGCCATGCTCAGGGGGTACAATGGCACACCTGGCAGCATTGGAAGTGTTGAGCCTGTGCCAATAACACCCAGACGAGCAGTGGGGCCCCACAGTCAGTCAGTCAGTCAGTGTTACGGTGCAGGGCAAGGGTTCCACCCTCCACAGTGCAACTACCGACCCGGGTGCAAGCCGATGGCTCAAGAAGTCAAGAGCCAGCAGTCTCCATACAAAGAGGTTGCTTCCTCCACCTCCGGAACGAAATGAAGCGCCTGAGGTTCACCAGCCGCCTGCCGCACATCCCCCAAAGCAGCCTTCTAACACACTCATGCGTCATGGGGCCCAACAGATGGGGCTCACGCCGCCACATCGCCACCGGTCTTGCGCCCGGGCATCTTACGAGCTGGCTACCCCTGACCCCGAGCGCCCGACCCACTCCGCCCCCGCCCCCCAATGGAAGTCAGCGATTAGTCATAATAGTCAATATTCAAAGGACTTCACTAATGGCTTCAACCCCAACGCCCATTGTCACACCTAATCACTCAATTTGGTTGTCTGCCTGCAAGTGCCGGCATGCGCAGTTCCACGTGCCACGTGCCGCCTACGCACCAAGGCAGCGCGCCTGCCAACAACCAAACCAAAAAGGGCGCAACGCCACCGCCGCAAGCAATTGCCGACACGAACAAGTGCAAAAACAGCGAATCCCAACCGAGGCCCGGCACCGTACCTGCCTGAGGCCCTCGGCTGCTACAGCAAAGACAGACCGCGAGCTAAAGGTAGCGGCCGCCCCGCTACAAGTTCCCCAGAGCTGTACGGCAGCTGACGCACGGACCTGCCCATGGGGACGGGGCCTGGCCCTTCCCATTTCATCACCTGCCCTTCCCCGGTACTTGCATCCACACCATCAGCAGGACTCCGCACTCCCTACGATCAGCATTCACACTACGGTACCCATGCCGAAGCACGTCAGCACTCAGTCTCTGCACACCCCCGGGCCCTCCCGCCACCCCTCAACCCTGCTCAGATGAGGCCCGACAGGCCCCCCCCGCTCCCTCCCTGCCCCTGCCCGTCACGCACAGCCTGCTCCAGCTGCTTCCAGCACACCCCATGCAGCGTGGCCATCACGAACACACCGCCCCTGCCCCTGCTCTCGCTCTCGCAACCGCCGCCGCTGCAGCCATCACCGTCGTGGCTTTGGCCGGCGGCAGCACCGACCGCACCCTCTGCCGGCCCGCTTTGGTGGCCCGGGTGGGTCCATGCCGGCGGCTCCGGGTAGATCTGGAAGCACGAGGGCGGCGCAGCGCCGCAGGGGATGAACACCACCGGAGCGGCGGGCCCGAACTGCGCACAGTAGCAGCAGTAGCAGCAGTAGTAGCAGCAGCAGCAGCAGCAGCAGCAGCGAGGTTATGTCGATACGATATGTTGCAGTTTCGTTTGCCCCCAAACCATGATGCCACAGGGCAAGGAACAGGAGCGCTTTGCCCTAAGCCCCACAGGCGCTGAGTTAGCCGTCCAGCCTCTGGCGCAGCAACTTTGCGACATACGGCGCGGCGTATCCAGCCTGTACGTGTACCAGTCTAAGACCAGAGCCGTGACGTTGTAGGACGGAACCTGGTCTTGGTGGAGGGGTTGACATGTCCGTCTTCGGCTCCAGCGGCAGTGCAAAACAGAGCCCGTGCGACTGCGCCCAAGTTGCTCACCTGAAAAGTGCTTACCTTCGGTGTCCCAGAGAGTAAAAGCTGAGGGC
>VFQN01004854.1_pt1 | contig 17180 bp, 29 predicted proteins | sample 3512371 | NCBI WGS metagenome assembly VFQN01 (sample SAMN10412370, study PRJNA504923) | tailings metagenome | isolation source: Replicate 2 from Balatoc abandoned mine | place: Philippines: Itogon, Benguet | collected 2017-08-28 | reverse complement strand
TGATGGGCATCTTCACTATGTTCATCTTCGACTGGTGGCTCCTGGGCCGCTGAGGTGTTTGCACGGCGTGTGTGGTTCAGTGGAGCTGCTTGCGTGGGCCCTGCTCGTCGTGCTGCTATTCATGGCAGCAGCGGCTGGGGGTGGATAGCAGTAGCGACGGCTTGGGGGCATCGCCCACAACGTTGTGAGGGCGAATAGTCGGTAGGGGCTTTCCGTACGGTGTAAGAGACGCAGTTCGGATACATAAGGGTGCAAGGAGGGTGGCCGCAGGCGGACCACACATGACCCTTGACCGTGGCCAGCGTAGACGGCATTGAGGCACATGGGTGATGCTGGTTTCCGGCGCAGTGGTGCATACTAGGGGTTCTGTAGTACGTTACCAGCGAGTACGTTCATACGCACGCGAGACTGGGTGAGGGGGATGTCCCTGCGGGGCCAGTGAAGGCCTGCGGGCTCAGTTGGGCGTCGTGTGGTTTCACTGCCTGCAACACGCGCAACCGCAAGAGGTGCATACCGGCTCTGGCGCACCAGGGGCAGCGGCAGGAGCAGCAGGGACAGCGGCAGGCGCAGCAGGAGCAGCAGCGGCAGCACTGCTGCGCCAGGCCGCTGCCCTGGTCGCCCTGCCCTTCCTTGTGCCCCTGCCCGACGTGGGGGAGCTCGACGCGCTGCTGGCCTCCCTGTCCGACTAACGGCAATCCGCCGCGCAGTAGCACCAGCAGCCCCCATCTGTCGCACACGAAGAGACCGCCTGTGGACCAGGCAGTCCGGAGCTGGTTGCCGCGGCAGCAGTGGCAGGAGGAGCAGCTACACCATCTGAAAGGCTGCCGTCTCTCCCGCCGCTGCGCGTGGTTCGGCGGCGGGCGTTACGTGGCAGCCACGTGGAGCTGCTCCCACGCGTGCTGGTGCTGCAGCTGCTGCGCAGCGTGTGGGACCCACGGGTCGGCGCCCCTGTCAAGGACGGCCGGCATGTGGCATTCCCGACGCGTCTGGGCAGGGAGGAACTCGCCTTGCTCAGGGGGCAAAGGCAAGAACACCATTCGGAACAGCGGCACCATGGGAAACAGCAACAGGCGGAGGAGGCTACGACGGACCTGGTGCAGCATAGCGGTAGTGGTGAAGGGGATGGGGGGAAGGAGGGGGAGGGAGAAGGAGCAAATGATGACGGGTTGCCATATGGGGCGGGCTATGGGGATGAGCGGTACGCGCCGTACACCCTGACCGCGGTTGTCGTACACTACGGCGGCGCAAGCTCGGGGCACTACCTCATGTACCGCCGGGTGCCTGCGGCGGTGTGCGTGGTGGCGACGTTGGGAGGTGGTGGTGCTGTTGCTACAGGTGGTAGTGGGCAGGTGTACAGGGAGGCGGTGGTTGTGGGTCCGGCGTCTGGCGGCGCTGTTGTTGGTAATGGTACCGGTGGTGACGGTGCACTGGGGGCAGACGGGGGCGACAGCAGTCAAGTTCCGTGCGTGTGGCTGCGGGTGTCGGACTCGAGCGTGGGTGTGGTGCAGGAGGGGGAGGTGCTGCGGCAGGTGGCGGCGCTACTCGTGTACGAGCGCGCGTGAAAGCATGGACCTGCATGGACAAACGCGGCACCAGCAGCTTGCTGCTGTGTGAACTTGCTAATCTTGCACATTAGTGTCCAGGCGTTGGGGTGTCACGCTCACGCCTGCGTGCCTTGCTGCTACAGGCTGCTGCTGGCAACGTGCTGTCATGCAGTGATGCAGAAAGCCGCAGCGTGCTTGAGGGTTGAGGCCGCAAAGGGCAGGCGGATTCGCCGACCAATGCCCGTGTAAGGGCCCTGCACGCTGCCTCGCACCTCACACAGGCTCACGTTTACAGCAACGGCAGATGCTGGGACCGTTTGCAGCAGTCCGGTTACAAGGAGGCCAGGGTACCCGCAGCGGTACAGCATGCGGGTACCTAAGGAACAGGACACCCCCACCCTGCTGAATGGACTCCCCCGTCATTACTCTGCAACCTCCGCGACCTCTCCGCAAGTGCCCGCTCTTCCCGAATCCATGACGGCCCTGGCCCCTGGTGACCAGCATGCTCCCCTGCACCGTACGGCCACTCCCTCGGGTCAGCGCCCCAGCAGCACTCGGTGCCCAGCGCGCTACCAGCTTCCCCTGGGCACGACCGCCTGATCTCTTCCTACCAACCTACCTGCTACCCTGCGTGCAGTCCCTCAGCAGCACCCCTGCCCCAGTAAACGCACGCACGCATGCTCTCTCCTGGCAACCATTTAACCGGTTGCTCTGTTTGACCCACTCTATAGAAAGACTGTTACCATAAATATAGCCTACAATACAAACGGCTTGAATTGGCGTTGTATTGGCCGTAAAGCTGAGCCGTCGCCCATGCGACGCGGGGATTGCATGGCCTGCACCCGGGTTGTTCCTACTGTACCTCAGAAGCGCGCATTCTTTCAGACTTTGCATATACAACTGTTGTTCGACTGAGACACAACATGCTGCCAATGTCTGCTACGCTCCGTGTCCCCGCCGTGTCCGTGTGTGCGCGGCCACCTATGGCTGTCGCAACAGCGGCACATAGGCGTCGTGGCCTTTGCATACGGACGAGGGTACAGAACCCGTCAAACGACGGTGAGGTACGTGCAGACCTTGGGGCAGGGTTAGCTGCCAGGTGCCAACAGGTGCTCACGTAGCCATGCGCGTAGCCCGCGTATCCGCTTCCTAGGTGGTCGACGGAACCTTCTTACCATCTTCTGCATCCTTTGTGCAGGCCCCCAGCAAGCCAACTTACGAGCAGGTCATTGAGGCGCTGAACGAGAAGAGGAAGGCTGTGCAGGCGTTGAAGAAGAAGATACAGCAGAGGGACACTCGGGAGGCACTGGTGGGTGCTCACCTGCCTCCTACTGTTTGGCCTTGGGGCCGCACGATGCGCAGAGCGTTTCCGGTTCGCTCCGCTGTGAGTTTAGGCTCATGTTGTTGTTCTGTCTCTATTTTGGCCTCGCAGATCATGATGGGCATCTTCACTATGTTCATCTTCGACTGGTGGCTCCTGGGCCGCTGAGGCGTTTGCACGGTGTGTGTGGTTCAGTGGAGCTGCTGGCGTGGGCTCTGCCAGTCGTGCTGCTACTCATGGCAGCAGCGGCTGGGGGTGATAGCAGTAGCGACGGCTTGGGGGCATCGCCCATAACGTTGCGAGGGCGAATAGTCGGTGGGGGCTTTCCGTAAGACGCAGTTCGGATACATAAGGGTGCAAGGAGGGTGGCCGCAGGCGGACCACACATGACCCTTGACCGAGGCCAGCGTAGACGGCATTGAGGCACATGGGAGATGCTGGTTTCCGGCGCAGTGGCTCATACTAAGGGTTCTGTAGTACCGGTCCGTTACCAGCGAGTACGTCCGTATGCATGCGAGACTAGGTGAGCGGGATGTCCCTGCGGGGCCAGTGAAGGCTCAGTTGGGCGTCGTGTGGTTGCAAGACTGCCAGCCACCTGGCAGCGCCAACAGCCCCCATCTCCCGCACATGGAGGGACCGCCAGTGGACCATGGAGTCCGCAACTGGTTGCCGCGGCAGCAGCGGCAGGAGGAGCAGCTACACCATCTGAAAGGTTGCCGCCTCTGTCGCCGCTGCGCGTGGTTCGGCGGCAGGCGTTACGTGGCAGCCACGTGGCGCTGCTCCCACGCGTGCTGGTGCTGCAGCTGCTGCGCAGCGTGTGGGACCCACGGGTCGGCGCCCCGGTCAAGGACGGCCGGCACGTGGCATTCCCGACGCGTCTGGGCAGGGACGACCTCGCCTTGCTCAGGGGGCAAAGGCAAGAACCCCATTCGGAACAGCGGCACCACGGGAAACAGCAACAGGCGGAGGCGGGTTATGCGGACCTGGCGCAGCACAACGGTAGTGGTGAAGGGGATGGGGGCAAGGAGGGGGAGGGGGAGGGGGAAGGAGCGAATGATGACGTGTTGCTGTATGGGGCGGGCTGTGGGGATGAGCGGTACGTGCCGTACACCCTGACCGCGGTTGTCGTACACTACGGCGGCGCGAGCTCGGGGCACTATCTCATGTACTGCCGGGTGCCTGCGGCGGTGCGTGGCGGCGACGTTGGTAGGTTGCTGCGGGTGGTGGCGGGCAGGTGTACAGGGAGGCGGTGGTTGTGGGTACGGCGTCTCGCTGCGCTGCTGTTGGTAATGGTGGTGATGGTGCACTGGGGGTAGACGGGGGCGACAGGGGTCGAGTCGGCCGCCAAGGTCCGTGCGTGTGGCTGCGGGTGTCAGACTCGAGCGTGGGTGTGGTGCAGGAGGGGGAGGTGCTGCGGCAGGTGGCGGCGCTACTCGTGTACGAGCGCGCGTGAAAGCATGGACCTGCATGGACAAACGCGGCACCAGCAGCTTGCTGCTGTGTGAACTTGCTAATCTTGCACATTAGTGTCCAGGCGTTGGGGTGTCACGCTCACGCCTGCGTGCCTTGCTGCTGCTGGCAACGTGCTGTCATGCAGTATGTATGTATGGATGGATTTACAGTTTTGGTCTCTTCCAGAGCCCAGCCCCGTCCCATTCGGGAAACAGAGCTGGCAACCTGCTGTCATGCAGTGATGCAGAGCTGCAGCGTGCTTGAGGCCGCAAAAGTCGGGCGGGTTCACCGACCAATGCCCTTGTAAGGGCCCTGCACGTTGCCTCGCACCTGACACAGGGTCACGTTTACAGCAACGGCAGATGCCGCGAAACGTTCCGGTTACAAGGAGGCCAGGGTACCCGCAGCGGTACAGCATGCGGGTACCTAAGGGACAGGACACCCCCACCCTGCTGAATGGACTTCCCCGTCATTACTCTGCAACCTCCGCGACCTCGCCGCAAGTGCCCCCTCTTCCCGAATCCATAACGGCCCTGGCCCCTGGTTACCAGCATGCTCCCCTGCACCGTACGGCCACTCCCTCGGGTCCGCGCCCCAGCAGCATTCGGTGCCCAGCGCGCTACCAGCTTCCCCTCGGGCCTGGGCACGACCGCCTGATCTCTTCGTACCATCCTATCTGCTACCCTGCGTGCCAGTCCCTCAGCAGCACCCCCGCACCAGTAAACGCACGCACGCACGCACGCTCTCTCCTGGCACCCTTTCAGGGGAGACCTCCCCTGCCATGCATGCAGCAGCACCCGCACACCAACACAGGCCCGTCACACGACCCGCAGTGAAGGAGTACCCCTGACCTCACACCGGCCCGGCAGCAGCCTCGCGCCACTGCTGCACCCCTTACGCCTAGTACACCAAATGCATGCCAGCATAGCTCCTCCATGCCCATGTATGCGAAATACCAAGTCCCTTTAGCCTCCGCTGCCCGCGCCCCCTTATCGCCCAGGCGGCCTTCGCCACTCCGCATCCCCTACGCATGCACCCATGCACGTAATCAGCACCACGCAACCCATGTAGCAACCAGTTGCCCACTAGTAGATCTTGTCGTACCGCGCGTCTGCCCGCATCCGCGCCCCCCTGCTGCGCCACCAGGCCGCCAGCCCCACCGCCAGCGCGCTGCCGGCGGGGGGCCACAGCAGCGCCGTCCACACGGTGCCGCCCTTGCACTCGTACTTGTGCAGCAGGTCCTTCTCCAGCTGGGGAATAAAACGAAAGTCGGGAGGGGCGGATGGGAGGCAGGAAGGGAAAGGCGGGGACATTTGAGTCACACAGTTCTGCACCACAAGCGCGTGCGAAGGCGTACCACATGTGAAGGGATGCGGACACAGTGGCCTAGCCTTCGCATCCGCCCGGACCACCCGCACACCATCTCCGCTGTTTACGGAGGTGCACCCCGGCAACCGACAACGCCCGCGTTCACTTATTAATGTGCGGAAACCATTGAGCCCTGGCACCCATTACCCCCTTTCCCTTGTCCGCTTATGTAAAACCCTGTCAGCCCTGCCGCATTTGGGAACCAATCCCAATCAACTTAGCTTCCAGTGCTGCCAATTTATCCCACAAGCCCCACCTGCAGCGCCACGCGCTCCAGGGCGTGCAGTCCTCCTCCTCCTAAACCACTACAACACTACACACCCTTCGGCTTCGTGTTTAGCTAGCCTAACAAGCTGCACACCGTTGCACGCCCGCTCCCCTCGCGGCCCACCTGCAGCGCCACCCGCTCCAGGGCGTGCGCCTCGTGCGCCAACATGCGCGACAGCCGCAGCGCGTCTGAGGGTGGGTGGGGTGGGGTGGGGGTCATGGGTACGGGTTACAGCCACGGGACGCGGGCCATGGGCACCCTTGCTGCGAGGCATGCGCAGCGTGTGTCTGGACAGCACACCCGAAAGCAGGTTAGGGGCAGCCGAACGGAAAGCGTGGGATTCGGCCAGGGGCTGGGTTGGGGGTAGCAGGTTAAGGCGTTGGGTGTGGGGGTGAGCCAGGCAGGGGCGAAGTCGAGGGGCAACCGGTGCATACCCCAGTTGAGGTGGCGCGGCCCGGCCCCACCTGCGTTGTGTCCGTGCGCCAGTGCTGTGGCCGCCAGCTCCAGCTTGAATGCCGCCACGTTGAGGCGGGCGCGCACGCGGCCCTGCAGCTCGCGGGAGGGCAGCGCGGCCTGCCAGGAGCCCTTGGCGTTGGAGGTGCGCAGCAGGCCCTGGGGGGGAGGGGCGGTAGTGTGGGAGGGGTTGGTCAGAGGTTAGATGAGTAAGGAAGCTCAGGTCAGTCAGCAGACACCGCTGGGATGGGAAGGGCGCGTGCAGCGTGGCGGCGGAAAGGGGTGGGATTGTCAAGGGGAGATGAGCAAACCCATGGCTTGCTTGTGCGGTTACAGGAAGGGCATTTGGCGCTGGGCAGGCTTGGAAAGGTATACAGAGCAAACAGCTCCCGAGTTCACCGCGTCGCAGTTGCAGCTGCATACTGCATCCCGTCTTTAAGGTCTCGACGACCCTCCTGCTGCACGGCGGCGATGCGCCCCGTTTGCCGGTCCAGCTCCACCAGCGCCAGGTTTTGCACCGGCACCCTGCTTATACACACTCCCTTCCCCTTAACACACACTCCTCCACCCACCTGCAGCACCGCGGCGATGCGCCCCGTGTGCCTGTCCAGCTCTACGACGGCCAGATTGCGCAGCGCTGCGCCGCCCTGCGCGCTGCTGGCGGTCGCCAGGGCCGACAGGGGGCCGAAGGGCGTGGGGCCCAGCGACCACAGGTGGTTCCAGCCCACGCCGGAGGCGGGCGTGTAGCGCAGGGAGGAGTGCGCCACGCCGAAGGCTGCGGTGACCGAAAGGAGCGTGGGGCGCGGGAAGGTGTTTTGCAACTATGAATGGACGCTTTGTGGCGACACTCAAGTTGGTTGTGCTCTTATGGATGGTGTGGCACGATACACCTGCCGGCTGGCGACATCGCCCAGGTCAGCAACAAGCTACCATTCGTGCCCCAGCCCCTGCCCCTGCCCCTTACCCGTCTGCAGCAGCGCCCCCAGCACGCCCCGCGTCACGTCGCTGGTGTGCATGTGGCGGGGCATGTGGCCGCAGCTGTAGCGCGTGCGCACGGGCCCCGAGCGGGAGGCAACCGCCAGCACCATGTCGGGGAAGGCGGCGGCCTGGGGGCAGGGAGGAGGAGCAGGAAGGACAGCAAAGGCAGGAGGTGTGACGGCGGCGTTGATTGTGTTCGTCTGTAAAGAGGGACTTCTGAGCCGCTTTGCCACAGGGACCAAGGCGACGAGTGCAAGGGTGGGTGCTGGGGGTAAGGTACGAAGAGGCTGTTCAGTCCTGGACGACGAGCGACCGAGTGCAGTGCGGATGCGGTTGGGTGGAGAAGGGGAGCAACAGCATGGCTGCTTGCAGGTTAGAGTGTGAATGGTCCCACGTGAGGGTACTGCGCGAACAGGTTACACAGCCCCTCTTCGCACCCACATTACTTTGTACACTGACGCAACACTGATGCACTCACGTTGAGCGCACCGTCCAGCAGCAGCGCCTCCTCCCTCCGCGACAGGTCGAACACGAACACGGGCAGCGCGCGGCGTGTCTCGTACACGCCCGCGTAGGCCATCACGATCTGTCCGGGCGGGCAGCAACGGGTGTGGATGGTTGGGTATGCGCAACACTGGATATTGCTTGGAAGGCGGTCGCTCGCTCCTCAAGCCATGTGCTGAACCACACTTCACACCGGGCTATCCACACGCCCGGGTATGCCATCGTGGACGGGCTGCACAGGGGAGAGGTGATCATGCACGTCGGGCGAGAGATGGCGTGGTGCTTAAGGCGGTCGATCGAGTATGGCAAGCACAGCATTTCGTCAATTCCAAGCCTGAACCGGACCACCCACTCCACGTCCGCACATTCCTCCATCAACGTTTGCCAAGCGGTCCAGGAGGCACTACACCCACTTAAATACATACCCCCACCAGCTAATACACACGCACCTCTGCGTACTCCTGCATGGCCTGGTGCAGCACCAGACGGTCCAGGATCTGCCCTGACGACGCCGCCACGGTGCTGCCCTCCAGCCGCTGGGTGCGCACGCGCAGGGAGCTGTGGGTTAAGGGAAAGCGGAAGAAAGGGATTGCGGGAGTTATGAGAACCTCGGTGCGCTGGGCCGGGGTGGGGCGCCGCCTTCCAGCTGCTGGGTGCGCAAGCGCAAGGAGGTGAGGGAACGGGACGAAGGAGGGCCGTGTGCAGTAGGAATCCACGAACACAGTCAAACACTGACGTGCACTCACTGCCCTTTTGCATCCAGCCCAAGCTCTGTCGGAAGCGCCACCGGTCTGCCTCGAGCACGTCTCCAGCGGCCTGAACTCAACACGTCCCACAGTAGTACACCGCGCGTCATTCCCCGTCCCTACGGCGCCGCGTCCTTAAGCCGCCACTCACTTTGTGAAGGCGTTGACACACACGTCGCACATGGCGAAGGACAGGAAGGCCTCGTGCACCCCCACGGTGACGCCGCTGCCGGCCATGACGCGCTGCAGCTCGGCCTACGATGCAACGCAAGGGACAGCAAGCGGCGTTGCGAAGAATGTGCGTCAGCATAACACCTGCAGAACACAGGCTTTGGGCTCTAGACTGACACCGTAGACGGACGCTCGGCCTACGGTACAGGACGTTATGCAGGGCAGCGTGCTAGCATAGCATGTGCAGGGGTTGCAATAAGATGGGTGCAAGGCCCAACGCCGACAGGATGTTGAAATCAAGCCCGCGACAGCATTGGCGTTCCCGCCCCGTCCCCCCACCGTTCCCCCCTCCCTGCCTGCAAGTCGTCCAAGTCCACTGAGCGCACGGCCTGATCAGCCTGGCGACAGCATCAACATCTCCGCCCCCCACCGCTCCCCCCTCCCTGCCTGCAGGTGCTCCAAGTCCACTGAACGCGAGGGCACGGACAGCGTGTCGTGGATGTGGATAACGTGGACGTCGAAGTCAAAAGTGGGCGCGCCGCCGTTAACTTTGGCCTGGGGAAGCGGAAAGGAAAGGCGCGTGGAACAGGGAAAGCTTGTCAGTACGCCACGCCGCGGATGTGGCTGAGATAGGCAGTTTTGTTGAGGCCAGTGGGACGGCCCCGGTTGGTGCCTTGGGGAATGCATCTTACTGCGGACGTCCCTGTTGCCCCAGTGCGCAAAAGGGCCGACCCAAAGCGCACCGTGAAGGAGTGCAACCTACGCTGTGGTGCGCCGCGAAGGGCGAGTCGAAGCGCGGCGTGCCGTGCTGCAGCGGCGGCCAGGCCAGGTGCTGCACGGCGGAGGCGGCCAGGGCCGCCAGGTCGGGCAGCATGGCGGTGCTGACGGTGGTGGGCTGGTAGGAGGCGGCGTGGGGCAGGCTGTGGGGGAACACCTGGGGGCGGGGGGTGCAGGCATGAGGGCATTGGATGACGTGTGCTGAGCGCTTTGCGAGGGCAGGGGATGCCGGCTTATGCATCCCTGCGGGTGCTACATAGGTGTGGTCAGCGCGAATTGGTTGGCGAAGGGTTGCCAGGACGCTTGTTTGGAGCTGACATGGCCGCACTGCAGCTGGTCTGTGTGTTATGTACCGATCCCCACCTGGCCGTGCCCGCCCCGCAGAGGGCCGTACGACTGCGGCGCCGCCGCCAGGTCCACCCAGGCGTACGGCAGCGCCTCGGAGACGTACAGTGAGCCGGGACAGGACTTGAAGTCGGACCTGCAGTTTGAAGGCGATGTGTGACAAGGAGGCGGAAGCGGCGTAAGTTGTCTCTCAGCCTCGCCCAGTAACAGGCATTTTCATCACCCTCCAGCATCCTCGTCCCTTCGATACGCGTTCGGACCACTCCGCACGCGCCCCATCCCAGCAGCTTCACATCCCCATCCACACCACACCACATTTCCTGTCGACACCCATCAGTTGCCTCCCAACATTGTCGTCTCCGCTACCCGGTAGGTGTACAGTTACCCACCCGGGCCCAACGTCAACACCGCACACCTGCGTACAGGGCCTACCCCACACCCATCAGTTGCCTCCCCGCACTGCCGCTGCCTCCTCCCTGTACGTGTACAGTTACCCACCCGGGCCCAACGTCAACACCGCACACCTGCGTACAGGGCCTACCCCACACCCATCAGTTGCCTCCCCGCACTGCCGCTGCCTCCTCCCTGTACGTGTACAGTTACCCACCCGGGCCCAACGTCAACACCGCACACCTGCGTACAGGGCCTACCCCACACCCATCAGTTGCCTCCCCGCACTGCCGCTGCCTCCTCCCTGTACGTGTACAGTTACCCACCCGGGCCCAACGTAAGCACCACACACCTGCGTACAGGGCACCGGGCCCAACGTCAACGCCACACACCTGCGTACAGGCGCCACCATCCCTACCCCACACCCACCAGTTGCCTCCCCGCACGGCCGCCGCCTCCTCGCGGTACGTGTACAAGTAATCTGCACCCCCGGGGGGTTCAAGGTTGAGCACGTAGAGCGTGAGCGCGGGGTGCAGCGAGGAGGACAGGTGCGCCGTCCACGTGGCAGCTGACACGCCCCCTGACCCCCCGGGCCCCGACTCCTTGCCGCCCAGGCGGGCAGCCAGCGCCTGCTCCTCCGCCGCTAGCACGTTGTCTACCACCGTGTGCGGGAGGTACACGGTGGGGCTGGTCCGGCCGGAACCTGTTAGGGAAGGGTGTCGATGTGTGAGATGGGTGGGTGGGTGGGGACAGCAGATTCACGGTGTGGGTGTGTCAGCGACTGCCAACCGAGACACCGCAGCCTCCGCTCATGGGGCCAAGACGCAAGGGCGCGGTCAGACCCCTACAGTACAGCCTGCCCCGCCTGCGCACCTCGCTGCGCCTCGAACACCGCTGACGTCAGGATGCCCGCCAGCTTGTGGGTTAGCGAGCTGGGCGCCTTAGTAACGCGAAAATGCACGCGGGGGCGGATGGCCTGGGAGGAAAAAGAAAAGGAGGGCTGAGGCAGGATACCGTACCTACTGGCAGGCGGTCGCAATTCACGCCTATCGCTTAGGGTGCCTGGGTAGAGGCTTTGTGCGTACTTTCCCAAGAGCACCAGAGCAGGTGCCAAGCGTTCCGCACCCACCAGCCGCCGTATCTCCGGCTCCAGCGCCACCGTCTGCAGGTCCATGTGCAGCCCCCGGAGGTACTTGAGCAGCTCCGACTCGTGCACCTTGACCCGGTTGATGCTGCGTGGGGTAGGGGGACGCAAAGCCAGTGTGGCTGGTCAACAACAGCAACGCGTGTACCGGCAACAGGTGTTTGCGGACGCTGGTCTGAGCCCTGATCACCGGGTCGTGCGGGTGCGTTCCGCCTCACCGTGTCCACACGCCTTCGATTCAGACCTTGTCTGCATGGGCGCCAAAACGACTTGCAACTAGATGAACTGCTGGCTGCACAACCCCCGCAAGTCCACGCCAACCATCCCACCCGCTCCCATGCAACGAGCTTGAAGACCCCTCCAGCTTCAACGTTGCGGTACCGCTTTGCCGCCGTCCGACCAGGAGGCGACCCCCGTGTTCATTTACACCGACCGAAACTCCAGCCCCTCGGTCGCCGGGGCTGCATTGCACCGACGGTTGACCGCCGCCTTCCCGTTAGACGCAGTACCAGCTAAACCCATTCATTCCCTCAGCCCACTGACACGCCGCGGCGGGCACCGCTCACCCATCCCCGTCGAACCCGACCAGCTTGACGGCCACATTGAGGTCAACGTTGACCTCCGAGTAGGCCTCCACCGTCTCGTTCAGGTTGTGGCCGTCCCACCACTCCCACGCTGCACGCTGCTGCTTGCTGAGCCGAGCAAAGACATCCTTGCCGGGAGGAGCGCTCTTCAGCTCCTGTACAGGGCGTGTGCGCAGTACCGAACATGATGAGCAACATTATAAGCAACGGGTGTGGAGTTACGGGAGGGCTTTCAGGGGGAACTGCAAACGAGCGCCAAGCCGGGCTCCGCCGTCGCGTGGAACGGCGGGTTTGTGCGCTGGTGCTGCCACCTGGCACCTTGGCCGTGTGCGTGGATTGCCCTGGCACATGGCCTACCTCCAGAAGCGCCTGCTTGGCGGCTGCCCTCGCGTTCGCAGACGCTCTCCCCAGCAGTAGTAGCAGCGCCAAGGGCAGCAGCAGGCCCCAACTGGCACGCAACCGTGCTGCAGCAGGCGAGTTGCCGGACCTGCCCCCCAACATGATCAAATGCGATACAAATGGTCTTATAGACACGTTGGCGACATGTTTGAGGTCGCAAGTGCAGCGGGAAAGGTTTACAATACAGGTGATCGGAAGAACCAGTGCTATTGCCTGCAGGGTATAGTGTAAGAAGCAGCTTTGTAATCAGATTGCGTCCACGGTTCTTTGTATCTGCCACTCCTTGTCTGTCGCGGGTTCATCAGGTACCCCGATGGATGCAACAGGGGAAGGCACAGCTTGTACTCCAGCTAGGACCTCGATATAAAGCTACAGAACATAACTGCATATATAGTCATCGTACCGCCCCGACCGTAGTGACGTCCTGGATAGAGTGCATCGGACAGTTGCCTGCCCTTTACCCTGCACCACTCCCCAACAACCCACATCGACCTACAAGAAAATATTCGCTCATATCTGAAGGAACTCATTAACTTAGCTGAGGAAGGCTAGGATGCCCTTCTGGGCCCCTGTCGCGCTGGCAGTGTTTTGCCTAGCAGCGCGGGAGGCGACAGCAGACGACCGGCTAATCGGCTGGAAGGGGGAGACGTACAATGTGGAGTCCGTATGGGACCCGCTTGTGCGCGAGGTGCCGGACGATATACCCTTGCCAGGCACGTTGGGGGGGAGGGGGGTTGAGCACTGACCCACACTCTGGTGTAACCAGGCTGTCAAGCCTGCAAGCGAGAAAGCATGCAACGATTCCTCGCCTTATGCAATCTTCCCCTACATTGCGCACAGCCTCCAAGTCCTGGATTGAACACGTGGCGTGGAAGCCCCGCGTGTTCATCTACCACAACTTCATAACGGAGCAGGAGGCTAAGCACCTCATAGAGCTGGCAGCACCGTCGGTGGGTACGAGGCAGGGACTGGGCCTTGAGACTGGAGGGATGTACGGTAGGCTGTACACCAGTGGCTGCCTGCTGCACAAACCGTAGGAAGGGGCTGCATGCGCACGTTGGGAGCGGTTGGTCAGAAGGGTTTGGGCCGCAGGGGTACATACACGTCGTCCCAAACAGCCTCGGCAGCGGCTGACAGGTTTTGCTGTCACTATTGCAGCTGAGCCCTGGGCGCTAGGCTGCAAGGGCGGGGCGGATAGGCTCTTAGGGCCTGGCATGGGACTGGAAAGCGGCGAGCCCCTCACGCTCTCCCCCACAGGCTGCTGTCCTGGAGTAGCTGCACTGCAAGTCTGCACAGTGATGGCGCTCTAGTAATACATGCGCGCAGCTGCACATGGTTTATGACACCTGTGTCCTGCATGCAGATGAAGCGCTCGACAGTGGTGGGCGCGGGGGGCAAGAGTGTGGAGGACAGCTACCGCACGTCGTACGGCACCTTCCTGCGGAGGTGAGTCGGGCACCAGGCTCACGACAGCCAGTAGCCACGTGCTAGCCTGTCCTTTGGGCCTCTCCCTTGGGCAACGTTGTTGACGGTGGGCTACGGGGTACTCACGGGGTACTCACGGCTTGGCTGGCCCTGGGGGCTCTTGCTGGCGGGCGATGGCAGCGGTGTGGCCGGCAAAGCGTAATGACCCGTTCACCAACCCTGGGGTGCTCTCCTTGCGTGGTGGGAATGGTGGTCTTTGCGCTTGCGTTGAAACTGTCGTTTACGGCGAAGTGGGTGTAAAGTTGAGTAAAAGGCCACATTTGTACGAGACCGCACAAGGCCCTGTGATGTCCTGGGCATAAAAGGGCTATAGACCCGGCTATGTACCGTTGCAGGGCACAGTGCGTGCTGAGGATGTCGGTGTCAAGGACATGGCCCCTGCAGTCCCATGAACAGGGCGACTGCATGTGCGGCGTACAGCTTTAGGGCGCGCTGCGCCTGTGCACCCGTGGGCGGCATCCGCTGCGCAACCCCGTTGACCAGACCAATGGGCCTTAGCTGGCCCCCCGTCCGTCCCTCTGCCATACACCGTACTGCACGTCCCGCCTGCCGTACGACAGGTACCAGGATGTGGTGGTGGAGCGCATAGAGAACCGCGTAGCGGCATGGACGCAGATCCCCGTGGAGCACCAGGAGGATATCCAGGTGGGGCTGGGTGTGCACGTGTGTTGAAGCGTGTAGGGTACACGTTGTTGTGTAGGACCGAGGTGCCGACGCCGACCCCGGTCCAGCACCTGACTCAGGTCCAACGAAGGCGCAGTCCGCTGCACGGCTTGCTTGTTGCCACACAAGTTGGCGCACGCACGTGCAGAGCCGCTGTCACGCGTGCCGTAACGCCCACCATGCATGCCAGACTGCATCGACGGCCACTTAACTATACACTTCGCAGCACGAGCTGACGACAGCCATGCACCACCTGTGTTCAAGAACTAACGTCTTTTAGACATAGAAGCGCTTTTTTGTCCTTCGCTGTAAGATTTAACACTTCGTCTTAAATATCGATCAAAAACAATTATCGTGGTAAGAAAAAAGTACGGGGACCCAAGGGTAAGCGCGCTCTTGCCCCGAAGGCCCTTTGGGCCCCCTTTGGGCCGCCTCGCCAGTACCTTAGCCCGGCGGGGCCCCGTGTCACGCCTGCCGTACAGATCCTGCGGTACGACATTGGCCAGCAGTACAAGGTGCATGCGGACACGCTGAAGGACGACCAGGCGGGCGTGCGCGTGGCCACGGTGCGGATGGATGGGCCGGGACGGGACTGGCCCGCTGTATGGGGCTGAGACACCAGCACTAGCCATGCCTGGAGGCGTAAGCTTTGTGGAGGCCGCATGCCGGCGCTCTGAGGCGCATCCGGCACGGTCATTGGTATCCTCCAATTGCTGGTGCCTCCTGTGTGGAATTACTGTTGGTCCCCTGCACCACCTGCTCCTCCCACTGCCAGGTGCTCATCTACCTGAACGACCCCGAGGAGGGCGGCGAGACGGCCTTCCCCAACTCGGAGTGGATCGACCCCTCCCTCGCGCAGAAGTGGGTGGGGTGGCTTGGGCGACCGGGCGTGGGCAGGGGACGTTCAAGTTGGGCACGGCACACACGCACACTGGGAACGAAGCAGACCAGGTCCGGAGTGCGAGTACAGTATACGCTGACCCCATGCCTTGCCTATTGTAGCTGCGCCACTAGCTTTGTAAAGAAGTCCTCTGCTGCCCCTTTCCAGGCTCGGCGCCAACTTCTCCGAGTGTGCCAAGGGCCACGTGGCGTTCGCCCCCAAGCGGGGGGACGCGCTGTTGTTCTGGTCCATCAGCCCGGACGGTGAGTGTGGGGCTCCTGCGGGGGCGGCACATGTGACGCAAGCTCGTACCTCTATGAACATATGCCGGGGCCGTATGACAAGGTGGCATCAGGGCTACCGCTCACGCCCGCTGGCCCGGATGATGAATGATAACAGCGTGAACAGTTCCGGGCCTTACTTGGGACAATGCGTGCGCTGTCGGCAACCCCTATGCCTTACAATGGCTGACCCTGCCGGTGCCGTCCATCCCCTCCACCCCTCCAGGCACCACCGAGGACTACCATGCCTCACACACAGGGTGCCCAGTCATCAGGTGGGCCATCGACCAGGACCAGGACCAGAACCACCCACATGCAACGTACCTCTGCATGTTGCCACCCCACAATCAGCAGCTCAACTGCACACCACTGCATCGCCCTGAATCCCCTGGCCTCATACACGGGGCTTTAAATGTTGGGTCCCAAATCCTATCACGTAAGAAACAAACAAACAAGCTGCAGTGTGCAAATAACCTCAGCCTCAGCGAAGCCGCAACCAAGGGCGCAACTTCTCGCTGCCTTGCGCTCTTAACGCGACTTCCGGCCATATACACTTGAACTTCAGGGGCGTCAAATGGACCGCCACCAAATGGATTCACGCGCGCCCCTTCCGCCCTGAGGAGGTGGCGGCTATGAAGGCCAGCAAGGGGAGGGCGATGCCGTACACCGCGGTGAGCCGTGCTGCTTGAGTGGGGTGCTGCCGTACAAAGTGAAGGGTTCTGAGGGGGACGTTTGGAGGTCAGTACCGTGAACCATGCGCATGCACACACGGGCGTGAGGCTGAGAGCGCGGGCCTCGCATGTCAGCGCAAAAATGTTTGGACTGGCCGCCCAATGCCTCATATCCTGCCACTGCTACTTGCGGCCCTGCCTCTAACCAGAACCCTGTCGCATCGGGTGGTGCCGCCCTCGGCCCTGACGCCCATGCCCCTGACGCCGTGCCCCGTGCCCGGCCCCGCTTGACCCGTGCCCCCTACCCCGCACCCCCAGGACCCCGGCGAGTGCAAGGACATGCACCCCTCGTGCCCGGATTGGGCTGCCCGCGGGGACTGCGAGAAGAACTCGGGCTAGTGAGTGACGCAGCACCGCGCCCAGCATCCACCCCGCATGCTGACCATACCCCGACATGCGACCTGCGACTGTTTGCACTCATGATACGGCTCGGCCGCCTGCATTACACATGGGGGACCCTCAGCAGCGTCACCCACGCCCCACATGCTCGCCGCGCCCTGCGGTGCGCCATACTTGCAGCATGGAGCCCTTCCTTGCGGGCCTGCGCAGCGGCTAGGCACTCCAAAACGCGGCTCACAGCCTTACTCCACACACACATGTTGCCCTGCCCCAAACTTGAACTTAGTACGGCCACCCTTGACTTCCTCCCCCCCCCCCCCCCCCCCCCCCCCCCCCCCCCCCCCCCCCCCCCCGCCC
>VFQN01004853.1_pt1 | contig 17181 bp, 34 predicted proteins | sample 3512371 | NCBI WGS metagenome assembly VFQN01 (sample SAMN10412370, study PRJNA504923) | tailings metagenome | isolation source: Replicate 2 from Balatoc abandoned mine | place: Philippines: Itogon, Benguet | collected 2017-08-28 | reverse complement strand
ACATTCGCCGCGGAGAGGATACGCTGGAGCGCAAGCGCGGAGCCGGAGGCGCACGACAACGCGGACGCTATCGCAGTGGGTCAAACTTTTACTGCGACACGTGGAGCTATTTCAGTACTATTTACTTTAGTAACTTCTTTCCCCCCCCTTCTCGCACCTCCTCTCGCTGTCTCCGCTTGGCCACGTTGAGCCGCTCCCGCAGCTCCACCAGGCTCATGGTCTGCAGGGTGGCCAAGGGTAAGGCGAGGCAAATGGCCCTTTTAGTTGGAAGCGAAGGCAGTTGGAGGGCACTTCCAACAGGCTCATGGTCTGCGCGGAGAAAGAGCAATGGAGGGGCAGTGGGCCCTTTTGCAAGGAGCGGTTGTGGGTATTTAAGCAACGCAGTGCCCGCTGGTTGTGTCTCACAGTCTGCAGTGTCTGCGCAATGCGGGTTCCTGCGTGCACGAGCCCGCAGGTTATGGTGGAGCACGCCAGCGCATTACCGTAACAGGCCTTGAACATGGTGCCAAACCCACACGCCACCGCCGCTCGTGCACTGCGACGCCATACCGGCAGCCCTTCCCTAAGCCGCCCCCACCACTCACCTCCAACGCCGTATGCATACCCCACCCGCACACCCTCCCGGCTTTGCGCCATGACACCGTCAGCCCATCACCGCACCCAGCCCCCCCTTACCTCCAGCAGCCCGTGGTCCGGATGCATGCACTACCCGCTTTGTACCGGGAACGCCGAACCAGTAACCCCTCAAGCCTCAACTGAGCCTCCCGCACCCCGCCCAACCATCTCCAGCCTCCCCCAACCCAGCCTCCCCACCACCCACCTCCAGCAGCCCGTGGTCCGGCCCCGTGCCCGTGGGGTCGAACTCCTTGACCCGCTGCCTGGGGACCTTCTCCAGCGCGCGCAGCTGCAGGATGAGGTCCCGCCGCTCAGCCGCCTCGCGCGCCGCAGCCTCCGCGCGAGCCCGCGCGTCATCCGCCTGTTTGCGCCGCTCCTCCTCGGCAGCCAGACGCCGCTCAGCAGACATCTTCTCCACAGCAGCCTGGAGAAAGGGCAAGAGCAAGACCGGGCCAGGGATGACAACAGTATGGTCAAGTAGATTCCTTGTGTCGCCAGTCGCCCTGCATCACTCTGAGACGCCCGATGACGCAAGCCTGCCGGTGCACCTCCGCGCTGCCTCCGCCCCAACCGGCCCTTCCTTGGGCACCCGCAGTGGAGCTCCCAAGCCCTCCCAAACCCCCTATACAAGCCCAGCGCCGTGGCAGAGTCAGGTTCGCAGCTTTAGGTAATCGCCATACCTTCCGCACATAATGCAGTAACTCGTGCCGGCGCCAGTCACACAGGCGGACCAATGGGCCGCTTCCCCACACTACGCTACCCCCCAGTCCCCACCTCCTTTACGCGCACCGGCACCCTCCTCCCACCTGCACGTTCTGCCGTGCCTCCACCACCGCCTCCCGCCGCTGCGCGTTGGCCCTCGCCTGCTCCTCCCGCTCCTTCTTGAGCTCCTCCTCCAGCCTCTTGGCCTCCTCCTTGGCCAGCCGGGCCAGCTCCTGGTTGGCGCGCTCGGCGGCCTGCCGCGCGCGGATGGCGTTCTCCTGCGGCGCACCAACAGCACAACACCCAACAATCTAGTCACTGCGTGGTTCAATATCCATCTAGGCGTATAACTAGCTCCTTCCCGCCAAGATCCAAGCCCCAAGTGATACCACAAGTGGGAAGTCTCCATTCCCTCAACCTGCGCAGCACCCCGCCGTTCGCCACAGCCCGCCACCTGCGCGTGTCGCGCGTACCCACCTGTGCCGCCGCCATCCCCTGCACCACACAGCTGCGCTACCACTCCATCAACTCCCGCTTGCCATCCCGCTCCAGCCCCCCTCCCCCACCTGCGCCGCCGCCATCTCCTGCCTCCTCCTCTCCACGCTGGCCGCCCGCTCCGCCTCGTCCGCCTCCATCATGGCGCTCTGCCACGCCTTGAAGCCGCTGGCGTCGCGCAGCTCAGCCTCGTAGCGCCGCAGCGCCTCCGCCTCCTCAGCCTGCTTGCGACGGTACAGCGCGTCCTCGCGCAGGATGGCCGCAGCGTTCAGCTTGACCTGCAAAGGGCGATTGCAAACGCATACGGTGTAGGTCAACTAGGTGCGAGATGTGAGTTGGGCACGTATGCGTGGGAGGACGGAGTGTTCTCGCGCAGGATGGCGGCCGCGTTCAGCTTCACCTGCGGTGATGGGACTACAAGGGATGGCTTCAACGACCCCCATGATGCTGCGGGTACTACGCCCCGTGGGTTTGTTGGCCTGGGTGGTTGGTTCGTGGCCTTCGGCTCTCGCGCTTTCCAAGTCTGTAAGCGTTCTCATGGAAAACATCATGTCGCAGCCTTCACTGACAGACGCAGTAACGGCGGCGTTCGCCGCGCCTCGCCCTCTGCCTTGCTTCCCGCTCCCAATGCTTCCCGCTGACAAAGCTTCCCTGCACGTCCCCCCCCCCCCCCCACCCCTCCCATCACCTCCCCCGTCCTGCCCGCCGGTAACGCACCTGCGCGTTGGGCGGGGACGGCACCGGCGCCGCCTTTATCCCCCTGAACGTCAGCTCCCTGGTGCGCTCCTCCTCCAGCTCCTGCCGGATCTTGTCGATGTTGGTTGGCCGCTCCAGCACGCGCAGCTTGAAGGGCTGGGCCCTGCGGGAGACAGGATGGCGTTGGTACGGTTACGGGGACGCATGGAGCCATGTCACACGGCGGCGCCTGTGGAAATAGCTGACAACTAGGGGGCAGCAGCAACAGTGTGGCCACTTGGTCCTGCAACTTCTGGCGGCTGAGCCCTGGTGGAGACAGGGGCGCGGCGAGCCGTGTGACACGACAGCATCTACGGAGGTCGCTCGCAGCACTCAGGCAACACGAGCGGGGTAGTCACTCAACGATGGTTCGGACCGCATGGTCCCCTGCCCCAGCCGCTCCTCTGCCCACCATAACCTTCCGACCCCCGAACAGCGCCTCGCGCTCCCACTGCTGCAATGCTCCAGTTTCCCCACCGCACATTCCCACCTCCATCCCCCATCCCCTTCACCCATTTTCCCGCGGCCTGATCTATGCCGCTCCCCCCACCTTCCCTCCGCCTCCCCCTCCCCAGCCAACCCACTTTGCCGCCTTCCTGAGCGCCGCCTCCTTGTTGGCCGCCCGCGCCGCCACCAGCGCCTCCTCCTCACGGGTGGGCCCCTCGCGCGGCCGCGGCGCAGGCTTGGCGCGCAGCGGCGGCGGCGGGGGGTCCTCCACGGGCAGCGGCCGCGGGCGCTGCTGCGTGAGGTTGAAGGGCTGGGGCACGGTGGCGGCGCGGGTGGAGTAGGCCGTGCCCAGGGTCTCCTTGTCCGTGTCATCGCCCTGGGGGAGGGGACATGGTGCAGCATACATGTTTGCTGCGGTAGTAAATTGGAGTCAGGTACTGGGCACATGCCCTCTCTTTGATGTCGTCGGCACTTCTGCTAGCTGTCGCGAATTGCGAATCACCGCAGCTAGGTGGGAGGGGGCAGGGTGGAGGGTCGGCAATACGGGCAGGTGATGAAAGGCACTGGCGCTGCCGCAAAGGGTGATGCGTGGTGGCGCTAGGGGTAGTACGCATAACAGCCGTGGCCACGGGGGCGGGGAGGCACGGAGATCGGCATGCGCGTGCCGCACTGTGCGGCACTTTGTGCACCGTATGTTGCAGCACTAACCCCAAGGCTGTGTCATCACAACCGCCACGAAGTCGCGACTCCTGCGCGATGTGTTTCGCTTCATTCTTGCGCACCTTTCTGCTGAGCGTCACTTTGTACTCCAGGCGGGACAGCAGCGCGCCGCTCTCCGCCTGCCACGACAGCAGCTTGGCGATGATCTCGTCCACAAACTGCAGGTCAGGGCAAATCGCAGCAGGGGAGGGGCCGGGTTAGCGGGTTAGCGGGTTAGCGGCGGGATGAGAAACTTCACAAAGGTCAACTGAAGGGAGCGTAACCTTGACCATGGCCACTCGATGCCAGCTTCGCTCCAGCGGTTGTGGGCACGAGCTGAGCGCCCCCCACCCCTGCACTGCTCTTACTCCTAATGCCCTATTTGTTAGTGCCCGTCACACGTAGTGTGCCAGTCCCAGTAGGAGGCCCCCAAGCCCTGCCCCCGTACCTCCTTGTCGTACAGCTTTAGCCAGTCCTCCCGCACCACCTCCTTGAGACTCTTTGCGTCGAACAGGTACTTGAGCAGCACGTAGGCCTTCTGGGGCGTGATGGCGTCAACCAGCCGCCTGCAGCAGGGACGGAGCGGTGCATATGGGAGGGCTTGCGATCAGGTCCCCCTTCCCTCAGGGACACAGCAAGAGCCAGCTGGTGAGGCCTTAGCCCACGCCTGTGGCCGCTGCACCCTGTGCGCCATGCTTCCGGGGTGGTCGCGCGTGTGTCGTCCACCGCCACGGCATGCATGTGATGTGAGACTACAGCCCCAAGCAGCCATGCGCTGGACGAAGCACGTCCCCTGGCCAGCCCTGCTGTGCAGCGGTCCGCGCGTCCCGCTCAGCACGCCCCATGGCCGCCGTGTGGGGCCCTTGCCAGCACGTGCAGCCACGCACCACAGCAAGCACCAGCACCAGCCACAGCCTCAACACTGCAAAGCCGCGGTGCCTTCAACCCAGCCCAGCGCGCCGCATCCGCATGGTCCAGCGGCATGCCCCCCCATTTCCCACCGAGAGCCTGTGACCCCAAGGCATGAGCCCATTCGGCTCCACTCCACGGCCCCTGATGACCTCCCATGCCCCCTCTCCTACTGCTTCCCGCCCTGGCGCAGCGCTGCAGCACCCACTGGAAGTTGGCAAAGGTTAGCTCCTCCAGCCTGAAGATGGTGAGGTAGCTGTACAGTTTGTACATATCGCTGTCCTCACGGGACGCGGAGCCGCTGGGGGTGGGACAAGGAGGGGAAAGGAGGGCGGTGGTGAGCAACGGAGCTGGAGGGCAAGGTGCAACTTATTAGGATGACAAGGTGCGATGTAGCAGGGCTCTGTGCTGAGCAGGCGTGCGGCACGTGGCACGTCCAAGAGGCTCTGGGTGGCGGTTGGACGATGCGGATGGCACGTGCCCGAGCACTGCATGGCGGTATGGGCCATGGGTGCTGGCTGGACAGCGTCCATGGCACAAGCGTGGCCCCAAGCTGTGCAGGACGCGACCGAAGGGGTGGTGGCCGCTGTGCCGCAGTGCCCGGAAACGCTGACCGCCACCAGACGGCCCCACCACCCAAGCAACAGGTACCGCCGCTGACTGTGTTACATCAGCACAGGTCGGATGGCTGTCCCCTGGCATGCCTTCTATGGTTGCTGTTCCGGTAGCCCAGGTCCCCGGACGTAATGTGGTGCACCACAGCGTCGCAACCGCATCATTATACACCCTGCTGACCACACCAGCTGTGACCAGCTGTGACCCGCCCTTCCCGAGGTGGCCAAGCCACGCATGCTGTTAGTTGCATTTGGCATGGGGAGCTTGCAGGCTTTAGCAACGACCCGTTCCCCTGGTTAACAACCAATCCAGGCAAGGGGGGGGGCTCGACGTAGGTACCCGTGCCCCTCCCCATGTTACCCAGTGGACCCCCTGCCCCCGCCTACCCGCTGTAGTGGTAGAAGGAGTTCATGAGCGCGCTGAGCAGGTGCCGGTAGCGCACAACGCCATACACGACCTGACGGACAAAGCTGTCATCGTAGCTGTTGTAAATTTGCATCTCTGAGATGCAGTTGTCGACATGGGTGTCCAGGGTGACTGCTGCTGGGTTGAACGTCTTGTAGACCCGCTCGCATGTCAGCATTAGCTTCTCCGCTCCCAGAGGCTTTCCACTGAGGCGATTGCTTGCTGTGCTGTTAGCAGACTGCGGCCGCGAGCCACCTGTGCTGCTTGTCGCTGACCCTGGCCGCGACGCAGGCCGGGATTCCGTCATCCCGTCGCCGTGGACCATTCTTTGCTACTTTCTTAGTTATGCTTTCTGAAGTGCCATAATCGGCTAGGAGGCACGCCGGACGCTATCGTCCGGCGAGCACGAGTCCGCGCGCATGCAACGCGCCCTAGGTAGAGCTAGGGTGTCCTTATGCCTTTCTTACAATCAAATTTCCAGCTATTGAAAGCGATAAGAGGATGGGTTTGTAGCTTGTGTGCTGCGCTCGAACGTCGAAGGTCCCTTTGTAGGTCGTTCGTGTGGGGTCTCGCAAGTCCACAGAAATTATGTATCAAAAGTAAAGGATACTAGGACTGCAGACGGTGAACACTCTAGGTTATGCCATCGCGGTCTAGTCCTCTTAACTTTGCTCTGATAATTGCGTTGTATATCCCCTCACCGCATCCTGCTACACACTCTAGGTTATCTTCGGTACGTGTCTGTCAAGGGAGACCATGACCATGCCCGCATGACCTCGGGCTTGGGCCCGGGGCAGCCAGACGCTGGGGGGCTCGGGGGCTCCCAGTATAGCTTAGTGTAGTGCAACGCATTCCAACGCCACCAAGTAAGGACAGCTGCCATACCTCACGTATTCCTTGCTCGTGACACCGTGCCCTGGGCTACTGCCACGGTCACGGCCATTTACACCAGTTTACACCTACACATACTGGGAGCTGGAGCCGAGCCGTGTGACTTGCTGTGTCGCCCCTTCCACCTCGCACTCGCATACAGCAGCACATGCAACAGCCTCGCCACTCTGCTGCACAACTCGCAGGGGCAGGAGGAGCCCTAAAACAAAAAAACCAAAAAAGATAAGTTGCATTGCATGGCCTGGTGCCCGTCGTGTTTCTAAACACGCACGACGATCTGAGGTCCAGGCCTCCGCGGGGTTCAAGTCCCCAGTGAGTTGAGTCGGCAGGGCCTCAATGGCCGCACTGGGCCCTCGACCACGGCCCAGGTCACGGCCATTGGAACGGTCACAACCTGGTGCACGTGGTGGCACCTACTGGTAATCCATGGAAGTTCGTGCAGGTATTTGGCTGGGCTAGCACGGCTATACAAGGGTCATTCCAGCTCACAAAACACTCAAGGTGGCTCAGGACTTGGCTCAGGATGCCGAGCTCAAGGGCCCCAGGGGTGCCAGGGGAGTCCCCTGGCAACAGTAACGGTCAGCAGCTCTCCTTTCGTTGACTTCTGCTACCGAACATTCTGCAGCCATCTATCGGGTTCGACTCTGGTTTCAATTGCGCCACTTAACAAAGAGAGAGCACAGAGCAGACAGCCTCTCGGAAGCGATACTCCGTCAGCTTAATTCCGGACCCTTTTAGACGCGTGAAACATAACATGGAGGTAGACGAGGCACCAGGTCCTGGCCCGGGATCGGCAGCAACACAGCAACGCGCCAGAGGGCGAGCGGCGTCGCAGCTCAGGTGTCGATTGTATGCACGGAAACATCCATACGCACTGCACACATCGCGTAATATCAAAATAGAACCTGACTGCATTTGACGCCAACAGGACGCTTGTGTGCGAGCGGAGCGTGCTTGACCGCGCCGACGGCTCCGCGAAATGGAGCCAGGAAGGAAGCAGCGTGCTCGCAGCAGTATACGGGCCACGACAAGCCAAAATACAGAAGGAGGACGCTGGACGGGCGGTGGTGGAGGTAGTGTACAAGCCTCGTTCCGGGTTGCAAGGTGCGGGGGTGAAGGGGGTGGGCCCCTGGTTGCGGGCGCCTCAACGCAGACAACCACACTGCGTGCCCCGCTACCCTTGGACCAACACCACCCACCACAGGCTATTCTGGGCAAGTTGTCCGCGACCCTCCGTGTTGCAGTCACTTGGGTTTCACACATCGCTTCCTCGCTTTTTTCCCCTGCGCCACACAGCTTCATTATTAAGATCAACATCGCTATCACCCTGCATACATCTGCCTCGCTAGGCCACGCCGAGCGTTCCCTGGAGATGGAGATCCGCGGGACGCTGGAGGGCGTCATCCCCCTGGGCATGCACCCGCGCACCAGCATCATGGTGGTGCTGCAGGTGGGGGTGGGTATGTGGGTTAGGGGGTTATGTGGGTTAGGGTTAGTAGGGGAGGGAGGCGGCAGATAACGGATCCAGCACCACCCGCATCATGGTGGTGCTGCAGGTGGGGGGACGTGTGACACGCGACAAACCGCGTGAGGCGTAATGAGGCGGCGGGTTAGGCGGCAGGAAACACATTTTGAGGGAAAATAACAGACGCCGTCCCTTGGGTCAAGCAGCAACATCAGATTATCAGAGGATCTCGGGGTGTGCCAACGCCTAGATGGGATGCAGGGCACATACGCGTTGGTGGCAAACTGGCAATCCTTGATGGGTCAAGAGTGCAATGGCCTCCACTGGGGTGCAACGAGAACACTGTTACGGTTGCCTCCGTGCCTACCGCCTCCCGACCGCCTGCCCCCCCACCCCCAGGTGCTGCAGGAGGATGGCTCCGTGTTGCCCTGCGCCCTCAACGCGGCGTGTGCGGCGCTGGTGGACGCGGGGGTGCCGCTCAGCACCATGTTCGGTGGGTCGGGTGGGGTGGGGTAGGCGGGATCAGGTGCCTCCGGAGCGTCGCGAGGAGTACTGCCTACAGAGGCGGGGGGGCTTGGCGGCAGGGTGCGCAGCTGCAAAGGTGCAAGGGTGCGAGCGTTCTGCGTGTTCGGTAGGTGGGTTTACGGGACACAGGGTTGTCGGGTGGCTAAACCATGCTTCCTAGGGCTTGAGGTATGCGCCCAGCACCTTTTAGGGTCGGCGAGTAGGGGACTGGCGCGCACCAGGGTGCATGAGCACGTGGGCTGTGCGTTTTGACCCCAGGTCCTTACTGCTCCAACTCCAGACATGAAGGTCTGACCCCATTCTTGAACGCCTCGGCCCCCTTTGCAGCCTCCGTGGGCTGTGTATTAGCGGCGGATGGGCAGCTGCTTGTGGACCCTGACGGGACGGAGGAGCGGGTAGGTGGAGTGTGTGCAGTCAGGCGCATGTGCACTTTCACATGTATATTCACGGAGGAGCGGGTGGGTGGAGTGTGTGCAGTCAGGCGCATATGCACTTTCCTATGTGTGTTCACGGAGGAGCGTGTGGGTGTAGGGCGTTCCAGAATACCGGTATGAGTGTGCTTACAAGGAGGGCCATATCCACGTTGGGGTTGGGGTTCAGGGCGTAGTAAGCTTCCATCCTCTGGGGTGTGGTGCATAGGAAGGGGTGCGACCCCAGCACATCACCTTCCTCGATTCCGTCGCCCCTGGCACCACACGGGGGATGCGAGACCTGTGGGCAGTAGGTGGGCCCCAAGACCCAAGGGAGGCGACGGGCAGGGCAGGGCAAGGGAGACGCATAGCGCCGGCGGTGACCTGCACACACGACATCCGGGCATGTAAGGGGCCGCCGGTTGCGTACCGAACGCGCTGCGCCCCACTCCATAATCAAGATTTGCTCGTTTCTTTTGCCATCATACGGTACTCCTAACCGCCTGTGCCCCATGCTCGACACACGCCGTAGTGTGGAACCATTGCCCTACGCTCCCCGTCTCTTACCACCCTCACAGGCAGCCCAGGCCGCCTTCTCCTTCGCGTTCCCCTTCCACTTTGACCTCACCACACAGCCATCGGACGGCGCGGGGCCCGCCGCCGGGCTCGACGGCGCCGCCGCCGCGTCCCAGCTCCGCATGTCCGACTCGGCGCTCGCCGTACGGTCGTACGGCACCTTTTCGCCCGACCAACTGCTGGACGCGTTCGCGCTGTGCCGCCGGGGATGCGAACGGGTAGCGCTGTTCTCGCGACTGTCGCTCACAAAGAGCCTGCAAGCGGCGGGCGGGGCGTAGGGAGCGGCGGCCTCGGGGGAACAAGGGCCCTCAAGGGGCCCCAGATGTAGATGGGGGTCGTTCACACCGAGCCTTCAGGCGGCGGGGGGGCGTGAGATCTGTCCATGTCGTCTGGGCTCGGGGTGTCTAGCTAGCATGTGCGGTGTGGCCGCACGTCGGGGGCGGGGAGCCAGGCGTGCTCAATGCGCGCAGTGCAATACTGATAATGGCTGTGAGCCGCGGCGTGGTTTCCTCGGACATTTTCGGTTTCCTTGAACTTCCCATGAACGCAAGCCGCCCCCTCGTGCAAGCTGTGGGGCTGTTGGTGTGCGCATGCCTCCCCGTGCCTGTCGCTCACTAAGCGCCTTCAGGCGGCGGGCAGGGAGGAGGGCGCGGCGGCCACAGGGGAACCAGGGTCCCTCAGGGGCCCGCCGGTGCCTAGGCCTGGATAGGGGTGCGCACGAAGACGTGCGCACTTGTGGATATGGTGGGGAGCATCAGACCGCGATGGCACGGGGCGTGCTGCCCTGTACGTGGCAGGTGGCGACCAGCTGCAGGCGTAGGCATGGGATACCGTATGAGGTTTGGGTTGGTGCTCGGACCGGGTGGTGTGTGTGTGTCGCAGGCTATGCGCATGCGTCGATGGCGGGGGCACAGGGGGGCAGGCAACGCCCCACTCAGGCGGGGAGGTGGTGTGTCCCCAAAATGTCGTGTCCCCGAATGTGGGCTCAAAGATTACGTATGTTTACAGGGATTTATCCTGTGAGGCCTGCATGCAGCGTTCGAGGCAGGGGACCGGTTCGAGGGCGTAGCTCAAGGAGCAAATCACAGACTTGACATTACACGAGGCTGCCCGCTGGCTTGCTTCTCTCTCCCTGGGATTGTGCAGGCAACGCCTTTTTCTCCTTTCTGCCGCCCACCTGCGCAACAGTTGCAACACTCCCTAGTCTCCTACACACCGTTACCGGTAACCTGCAAGTAGACACCAGCAGTGCGGCCTGGCCACCACAGCCCACCAAAACACAATGCACGGCACGACGGAAGTACCGTAACAAGCCACGTGCCTCCGACCGCTGTGCGTCGTTAACAGGGTTGGCAAACTGTCTCGTGGAGTGTTGCCCCCTCCATCAATGGTGTGTAGTATATCATTTATGCATGCATAGATGGTATGCATCCATGTATCACAAGCCCCTGCTGCGTTGTGAGGTTTCAAAAGGCGCTGTGCATAGGCGTAAACAGTACGGCAACGCGCAAACCACCACATGGCACGGCACTAACATGCGTACGACTCTACTTGCCGTACAGAATGTAACACACCAGGTGCTCACAAGGCCTGCTCTCCTAGTCGCACTATCCGTTGCGTACGACCGGCCAACCAACAAACCAACCGCATAACCACCAGCAACACCAGCCACCAACTTGCCCCACACTTTGGCCACTAATGAACAGACTGGCACCCATTAGAGCTCCTCAAAACCTTCCTGTCAGTACGGTTTCTTCTCTGTTTCAATCCTGACCACGGCCATGTTACTGCGCTGGGTTCCTGCCGCCCGCATGCCGCTAAATGCATCAAACTGTTAGAACCCCAGACGACGCCTCCTGCTATCCTGTAACCACGCCATCTACCCCTGCGACATACCAAACCCGACTGTCACATGCCATGCATCGCATAATGCTGCACAATCACACCGCGAGGCGAGGCGCCATTCACCGCCGTGTCGTACATTTGGCCACCAGCAGCCCCCGCCTCCGCCTCAGGCCCTACCGCAGCCCCTGTGTCCTTGACACACGACAACACAACCCCTGCCCAACACAACACAGCACATAGGCGCCGTACCCTCATGCGGCGACGTGCTTCAGCCTACCATGCATCCGCAGGCCACGTGTGCACTAGGCACACAGCACGTGTACAGCCATGCCCTGTAGCATACCATATGCTGCGTGCTACCAAACGAACACGTTTCTCGTCCCTGCAGTGTGCTGCGGGCACTCTAGCCCAGCCAAGCCCTCGCTCTGCCACGTGTTCCCCCTGCATGCCCTCTCCTCCTCCTTCATTTCAGATACACCGATACGAGAACCGGCATTCCACGCGCCGCATGCGCAAATTTTGAAGAATGCTCCTCCACGTCGTGTCGCACGTGCTGCCGTCCAGCTCCAGCTCTGCTCTCCCTCACTTGCGCCTGAGGCCGGCGCGGCTGCGGCGCTTGGCGGTGACTGCGGGCGGCGGCGGCGGCGACAGGCCCATGGCCTCCTGCTGCGTCAGGATCTGGCCGATCAGGTCGCCGCGGCTGGAGCCCACGTGCCGGCCCACCTCCTTGCCCCCCCTGCAGCGGCATGAAAGGGAGAACGGTCGCAAAAAGGGGTTGACGTGGCAGCTTACGCATTAGAGCCAATGAGAACAATAACAGGTCCACCCGTGGGAAGCCGCCCTGTGCGCTCGTCCCCGAACCAGCTTGGTCCATGCAGCGACCTCTCCTCTCCCGGCCGATAACCCACAGCAGCGTCAGCAGGCATGAGACTAGCAATTTAGTGCAGTGACCCATACGCAGGCTAATACGCACGCGTACATCCACATGCCCACCTGAAGAACACGAACGTGGGCACCTCCACCACGTTTAGTTCCGCCAGCAGGCCCCGCGTGTCGCCGTTGGTGTCCCCCAGCAGGCGGGCGAAGGACGCGAAGCCCTGGAAGGAGCGGCTCAGCGCCACCATCTGCAGGTTGGGGCAGCAGCCGAGTTGGCGGAAGCGTCAGCAGGTGGCGGCCGTGAGCCGACAACTCCCTCTGCTGGCTCTGCAACGTACAGCCAGGCGCTGCGCTGACCAGCGGTGCGTCTACATGGGCCTACCTCCTGCACACACGACTTGCGTTGCGACCCGCACAACTTGCGTCACGGCTTCCCGCTTACTTTTGCCTCGAACACCAAATAACCCGTTTGAAGCACACCGACTGCTCACCGCAGGGAACACCTTGATGCAGGGCCCCGCGCTAGTGAGGGAGATGTTGAGAACCTGCGGCACACAGGTGTGGTGGCAGGTGTGTAAGGGCATGGTACGGCAGGGCGGTGCGGCACGCAGTGGGCGAGCGGAGGAGCAGCACACACAGGGCGCCACGCAGGGACCATGCAGCACAGCCCCTCCTAAGCGGCTATGTAGCCTTGGCTGAAAACCACCTGCTCATCCGAGCTGTCTAGGGGCCGCACTGCGCCCCAATTGAGTAAAATCCCGCGTGTGCTGATCGGGGCGTCGTCCCTTGCTTCCGAGCCCTGCCAGCTCGTGCCCAAGGCCCCGGGGGCTGTCACTGTGCCTCTGTTCCTTATGGACCCCCGAACCTTGCCCACAGGTACCTCCCTCGCCAGCGCGCGTTCCGTCCCGGATAAAGCGCGCCCAGCCTTCCACCACCTCCCAGCGCAAAGCATGTGCTTGCCCTTGCTTCAGACCTTGCTCGTGCTTCATCGCCTCGGCTCCGCCACTCGACGCTGCCGTGCCGATACACCCACGCACCCACACGCACCTGCAGCACGTTGGCATCTGTGCTGCTCCTCAGCCACTCCTGCAGCTTGGTTCGGGAAGTGATCTCCGTCACGAAGCTGCTGGGCTGCACGCCGCCGGCCGCAGAGTCGCCGTAGTACATCACAGCTGCAGCATGCAAGCAACACAGAGCCACGTTAGGAAGATGCCCCCGAAAATGGGCGGAAACTAGCACACTCTCTCCCAGATAAACGGTATGCATCGGTGGGAATTGCCGAATTGCCAGAGGCCAAGGCGACAACACTCCTAACGGCTACATGGTCTGAAACCCTGCCCCCTGCATCCCTTTCCGGCCGTCCTGCCCTGCCCCGCACCCACCGTCCCCACGCCCCGAGTCCACCTGCCTCAAGCCGCACCCTGCCCTGACCTGCCCCGCACCCACCGTCCCTGACGCCCGACTCCATCTGCACCACGCCGCACACTGCCCCCTGAGACCATGCCCCACCCATCGTCCCCCACATCCAACCGCACCGCACCGCACCCGCCCGGTCCCGCACCGCACCCTGCCCGCCCTGCCCCGCACCCACCGTCACCCACGCCCGACTCCATCTGCATGACCCCGCGGTGCTCCCAAAGCAGCCTGTTTTCCCTGTAGAACTGCAGCGTGGGCAGCACCTTGACGCCCAGCTGCTCGATCAGCGCCTGGACGGAGGGGTCGTCGTCGCTCTGGGCGAGCATGGGATGGGGAATGTGTATTAGCTTGCGCGCAGCAGGTGGTGTGTGTATTAGATGGCGTAAGGTGTGTAGCGCAGTCAGCGCCTGGAAGGGTGGTCGTCGTCGCTCTGGTGGGGAAGGGCAGTGGAGGCAGGCGTATTAGGAACGTCGGACAGGTCGCCTGCAGCAGGTGGTGTGTATTAGGTGGCTTAGGCGTGTGCGCCTCAGTCACCGCCGGGCCGCCATGGTAACGCGTGACCAGCACGGGAGATTGTTGCATGGACAGGATGGAGCACTCAAGAGGCCGACGGCCCTTCGCGTGTGCCCATGCCAGATGCCACAGTATTGAGAGGTCCCCACAACCCGATCCGACACATCCATGCCCATAACATGAACCAGACCGTGGCTCGCGCGGACACACGCACCTCAATGGCCAGGAACACGACATCGGGGCACTCCCGTGCCGTACGCTGGATCACGTGCTTGACTGCCGTACACTTGGCCATGCGCAGCGCGTGCGCCCTCTCCGCGTCCAGCTTCCAGTGGATCTCCGGCTCAGGCTCGTCAATGCCTGTTTCGCACACCTGCTCCGATTGGACCTGAGGGAACGGAAGGGGAAGTGGGAGATGGGACCAGGGCAGACCACACCTCCCCCTTGAACAACTGCACCACCACCAGCTTGTTCGCCGGGTCCGATAGCACCCGCAGGCCCCGACCACCACCCAGTTAATACACACCAGCCCTTAACCCACGCCCCTGCACCTGCCCCTCACCTCCACCACCACCAGCTTGTCACCCGCGTCCTCCAGCGCCTGCAGGAACTGGTCCTCGTTGCGGATCCCCTGCACCCTCTCCTCCACCTGAGACAGCAGTACAGCAGCAACGATTTCAGGTTATCAGAACGGATGATCTTGAGCATGCCGACCGAGCATGTCGGCAACGGCTGCCCCGCTTTTGAGTTCACAGCCGACAGCAAGTCGTGTGTTAGTGTTACAGGGACAGGCCAACATACATATGCAGCCTTGAGACAGGGGCATCGCAAACACCAAGTGTGGGGGTTGGGGTATTGCGATCGGAGGAGTGCTGCTAGCCCGGGCACCTAGACCAGCCTAGACTCCCACGTTCCCAAGAGGCCCTGCCCAGGCGACGGACCTGCGCGCTCTCCCTCAACCGCCGCTCGATTTGGTCCTCGCGCGTCTCCCTGGCTCGGCCAGTGTCCGCCGCATGACATGCGACATTGCTGCGCGGCGCCGCTACCAGTGCGCCTGCGTCGAGCCAGTGCAACACCCACATCGGCAGCAAGGACCATGGCGCGGCACAAACCTAACAGAAATTGCCTATCGTGACGAAATGAATCCGTTAAGATTCTTTGTCTGTACTTGTGTACTGTGCTGGTATCGAGAGTCCGGGTGTCGGAGTGACACGCAGCCTCGCAACCTCCTACTGTCTCGGAAGACCTAGTCAGATCCATTGACAGGTAGCAGAGATGGCGCTCGCATACAATTGATTCACGTGCGGTGGCGCGCACCCACCTTTGGAGCGACGCGCAGAGTATGCCTGAGCGGGCGGGAAGGCTGTCCTTGTGCTTGCACTGCTGCTACAACAGCATCGCGACATCATATGGCTGCTTGTGTGAAGCAGGGAGGTCATTAGGTCGCCGAAAGCTCAAAGGATGACAGTGTCGACCTCGGTCGCTTGAGCCCAAACTCGTATGCGGAAAACCGGGTCAGCAGGAGCTTCGGTCCCTTTATCTAGTTCCCTGTTATAACAGCGTCGCGATTGCCGACTGCTCGCAGCGCGTGCAGCATTCGGACCGACGCCTTGCACCTAAGCCCTCCCTTCACGACTGCCTTGGCTCTTCAGAACGAGTACTCGAGAAACGAACGTAACGAGATATATATATTACCTCACATAGCGACGTGCCAAAAGTGCCTTGCTTTTGGCAGGCAATCCCACCGTACCGCCCCAACCGTCATGGGCCATGGGGCGCTGTGAAGGGACCACGAGCCTTGCATCAGACGAGATTTTTAGCACGTCCTGCTTCTTCATCATGCTCTTGCATGTCAGACACCAGCAGCTACGCTGTACTGAGTTTGGAGGCGCGTTCACCACGCAGGGCCTCCGTCCAGGACTCGAGCAGTTCAGGGCACCCACCGTACTCCCTGCACACCGTACCACTGCTAGGCGCTGCCGGACAGTACCGGACGGCACTTCACAGGCGTATCTTCCAGCCTTAAAGCGCAGAAGGGGCCAGGCCAAGGCCATCAACGTGCGGATCCCGTGCGTGGTTGCTGCTCATTGCTCGTAGGCCACAGGGTGAACCATCATAGGCCTCATAGCCCATGGCGGTCACAGCGCAAGTACCGTACCGAGCTCTGCCACTGCCCTACCCTTGCCTGGCAAAGCGGCCCAGATCCTTACACGTCGTTCAACGCAGGGGAGATTTCAACCCTGGTTCAACGCCTTGCGAATGCCGGCCTTTATACCCGTCTTACAGGTCACTGCAGCGCTTTGGGGCACATATTCCGCAGCTCCAAGTCAGGCACAATTCCAGTGCCCAATTCCGTCCCCACCGCTAATCCTGCCCAACCGGTCACAAGCCGCTATCACGCCCAATACTGCAACCGACCGATATAGCGCCAGCTGCCATTGCGTACGGTAAGCGCAACTGGACCAGCCAGGTACCGGCACCACGGGGCAACGCTGAACTCCAGGACAATAATGCACGTGTCGCACGCCTGTCGCCACGCTGCACATTGTATCCTGCGGGAGAGACTGGTGAGTTGTCAGCTACGCACACTTTACTTGTCACCTCCGTCCCCCGACCCCGTCCGTGAGTCAATAAGACACAGTGTCGCAGTGCTTCCCAGCGTGCTTCGGCACCTAATTTCGGTGCCTGTGTGAGCTGATCAGCACTTGATGAATCGCGCATGCCCCCAGCATGCCATGCTGTTGCGCAACAGGAGATCGCACGCACACAAGGCCGCATGCCTGCCGGCCAGGTCCCACTCAGGTCCCAGCCTTTGTTAAGTCAGCACGCCGGTAAGGTGTAGGCCTACCTACGAGCACCATGTGTGCGGCCTGCTGCGTCACGACACAAATGAATGCATCTAGCCACCCATGACAACATTCACACCACCACCACCACCACCACCACCACCACCACCACCCCCACCCCCCCCACCACCCCACCCCCCCCCAACCCCCACCCAAATCTTCTCCGGCTGGTCCACCCCCCCCCGCCGCCCCCCAA